>Ga0209124_10000923_pt1 | contig 13065 bp, 13 predicted proteins | sample BarGraIncu01122A_FD_184502 | JGI IMG/M metagenome (GOLD analysis project Ga0209124, IMG submission 184502) | Arctic peat soil microbial communities from Barrow, Alaska - Barrow Graham LP Incubations 011-22A (SPAdes) (version 2) | ecosystem: Environmental > Terrestrial > Soil > Wetlands > Peat...
TCGAATAAATATCAAAAATGGGGGATACAAAAATGATTTTGCCCCAATTGATGCAGATTGCGATTGCTACACATGTAAAAATTATACCAAAGCGTACGTTCACCACTTAATGAAGGCGGATGAGATTCTGGGCCTTACTTTATCGAGCATTCATAACGAGAGGTTCGTGGTCCGCACAGTAGATGCTATAAGAGATAGTATTAAAGATGGAAGTTTTTTTGAATATAAAAAACGTTTTTTAGAACGATATTATGGAGTTGATGAGGTGCAAAGGTTTATCGAGTAGGTTTAACCGGATTATCGGCCTTTAGGCCTCTTCCACTCATTCACGAAAAGATGTAAACACTTTTTCGTTTCATTCGCTACACGACCCGGTGATCTTGCGTTTTGCCTTTGGCAAACCGCGATCACCGGGTCGAATCCTGGCAAAGCCATCAAATTAAATAAACCACCACAAGGGTGATTTATTTAATTTGGCGGGCTCGGCCGGATTTGAACCGGTGATCTCCTCCGTGACAGGGAGGCGTGATAACCCCTTCACTACGAGCCCGTACTTCGAGTGAACCTAGGTATTTTATCAGTTTTTATCCTACAGCGCAACAGAGTAGTGGCGTTTATTTTGTTCCCCTGGGGTGCTATAATAACTCGTGATCAACTGAGTGCCGCTGTAGCTCAGCTGGTAGAGCGGCGCTTTCGTAAAGCGTAGGTCTCCGGTTCAAATCCGGACAGCGGCTCCACTTATATAAATATAAGTAATGTAAATAATATCCCAGGTATCCTACTAGTATGAAAACAGTTATTAAAGAATCGTTTAAAAAGCTTATCGCCGATAGGTACCTTTTAGTATTATTGTCGTCATTATTATTGTTATCGATAACTCTAGCTATTATTATCGGGCTATCGATTCATTCGAGCGAGCGACAACTACCGTCACATTATTCCGCATTTGGAATTACTAATTTTTATAAAGACCAGTGGTTTTACGCATTTGTTTTCGTATTTTTTGAATTAACTGCCGCTGTATTACATATAATAATTTCCATAAAATTATTAATTATTAAAGGCCGCTCGCTGGCAATCGCCTTTGCTTGGTTTGGAATTGGCATTATCTTGATGGGATGGGTTACGGCCTCTGCAATATTGAGTCTACCTTTGTAAAATATGATTAATTTAGAAATTCCAATGGGCAAACGAACACTAAAATATCGTTTGTTTGAGATGCTACCGGCCTTTCTCAGCTACGGAGCGCTAATATTGTTAGTCATTTTGTCATTAATAAATCCGACACTGGCCGCTATTTATCTATTAGTCGTTATAACTACTCTGCTTGTTAAAGCTGTCGGTATTGCGTACCACACCATTCAAGGACGTAACAGATTAGAGGACGCCCAGAAAGTCGATTGGAGCAGCCGTTTTGCGGATCTTGAGGATCCCCAGGCTTCATACGAAGTCATGTCCCATAGTCGTTCCAAGGCGTTCGAATCGTATGCGCATATCGAGAATCTTCGACTGATAGCAGCGGATCCAGAAGCGTTCCCGGTGCCATCACAAATATACAATGCCATAATCGTCGCCACCTACAATGAGTCATATGATGTATTAGCGCCAACTATTCAATCTGTAGTTGACACCACTTTTGATAATAGAAAAATTATCGTAGTTTTGGCCTACGAGGAAAGAGGCGGGGAGGCAACTAGACTAAATGCTGAAAAATTACAAAAAGAGTTTGGAAATAAATTTTACGCTTTTCATATAGTTGGACACCCAGCTGACCTTCCAAATGAAGTTATCGGGAAAGGTGGAAATATAACTTTTGCCGGACATTTTTTGCAAAAGTGGCTCAAACAAGAAGATATTGCATCAAAAAATGTTATTGTCACCACTCTAGATGCTGACAATCGCCCATATCCGTCATATTTTGACTATGTAGCTTATGAATTTATTGTCCACGAAGATCGCAAACACTTGTCTTTTCAGCCAATTTGTCTTTTTTTCAGTAATATTTGGGATGCGCCAGCACCGATGCGAGTCATAGCGACCGGTAACTCATTTTGGAATATCATTAGTTCTATGCGTCCCCATACACTTCGAAACTTTGCTTCACACTCACAACCAATGGATGCACTAGAAGAGATGGGCTTTTGGAGTACGCGCACTATCGTAGAGGACGGACATCAGTACTGGCGTAGCTATTTCTACTTCGGTGGAAATTACACAGTTTTGCCAATTTATGTGCCAATCTATCAGGACGCAGTACTTTCCGACACCCTTATAAAAACCTTGAAAGCTCAGTTTGTGCAATTACGAAGATGGGCTTATGGTGCTTCCGACGTTCCATATGTAGCTGTGCGAATATTTACGCGTGATCGTAACGTTCCGCTAGTAGGAGGCCTTGCAAGGCTCCTGAGGCTTATTGACGGGCACGTAACGCTTGCTTGTGTATCTATTCTGGTGGCAGTTGGTGGATGGGTGCCGTTATTTATAAATAGTGAGGCAGAGCGAAGTATTGCCGCCCATCAGTTACCAGACGTAATCAGTCTGATTCAACAGATAGCGCTAGTAGGGCTTTTTGTAACTGTGTTCCTTGCCTTCAAGATGCTGCCACCACGACCGGAGCGTTATAAACGCACTCGTTCTGTAGCCATGCTAGCCCAATGGGTTTTGATGCCAGTTACGGCCATACTATATAGCTCAACAGCCGCCTTATATTCACAGGGGCGTCTATTCTTGGGAAGATACCTAGATAAATTTGATGTAACAGATAAAGCTACACATCAGTCAGTAGTCCTGGCCAAGCAATCCAAGAGGCGCTTATTCAGGCCTAAGTCCAGATAGACTACGGTCTAATCAATAAATAACCCCCGCTACACCATAGCGGGGGTTATTTCATATAAGGATAGTTATCAAATTAAGTCTAGAAGCTTATTCTAGTGTACGAATACGTACTTCACGCTTCAGCTGTTGCAGCGTCTTGTCATACTCAAACCCCAGAACAAAACGCTCTAACTTGGAGGTGGTGGTAGTGGTTTGAATCTGTTGAGACTGGTTCATGCGTACATATTAGCATAAACGCCATAATTTGTCAATGGAACAAGTATTCAATCAATATACTACCCATGATATATGTAATCGATATCTTGCCGAAAACTACAGGTGGAAAACTTATGAGGATAGTGGGTAACTAATATAAAAAAATCACCACTATATGTGATGATTTAATGTCGAAATTGGTGGGTCCTAGAGGATTCGAACCTCTCACCTCCACAACGTCAATGTGGCGCTCTAGCCAAATGAGCTAAGGACCCGTGCCTTCAAGAATAGCAAAATAGAGGTGGTGGTGCAACAATATGATATTATTGTTAAATGAATGATGATCAATTACACCTAATGAGACACAGCTTGGCTCATATTACGGCTGCGGCTGTTCAAAGACTATGGCCACAGGCAAAATTTGGTGTTGGCCCAGTAGTCGATGACGGATTTTATTATGACATTGATTTAGGCGATACCAAGATATCAGAAGCTAACTTCAATAAAATAGAGAAGGAAATGCGTGGGATTATTAATTATGGAGATGTTTTTGAGCAATCTGAAGTGCCAATCGATCAGGCTATCGCTTGGGCTAAAGATAATAACCAGCCGTACAAAGAAGAACTCTTAAACGATCTAAAGCGTTCAGGTACAACTGTTGCAAAAGACATTGATATCAATGAGCTTGGTCTGGCGTCAGATGGTAAGTCTGCGATTGATAGTGTCACTTTCTTTAAAACCGGTAAATTTATGGATTTGTGCCGTGGTCCGCACCTTGCCAGCACCAAAGACGTTACTGGTGTATTTAAGTTAATGAGAGTAGCTGGTGCATATTGGCGTGGCAATGAAAAAAACGCACAAATGCAGAGACTTTACGGAGTCGCATTCGCAACCCAGGAAGAATTAGATCAGTATCTAGAGCGTCTGGAACAGGCTAAGTTGCGTGACCATCGCCGTTTAGGCAAAGAGCTTGATATATATACTACTTCGCCATTAGTTGGGACTGGTCTACCTTTATTTACCCCTCGCGGTACAGTGTTGCGTGATGTTGTGTCTGGTTATTCTAATCAAATAAGGCTTGGCTATGGATTTGAGAAAGTCTGGACGCCACATATCACTAAAACTGATTTGTACAAAAAATCAGGTCACTGGGCTAAATTTGGCGAAGAGCTGTTTCTAGTCACTAGTCAGGAAACGGATGACAAGATGGCTATGAAGCCGATGAACTGTCCTCATCATGCCCAGATTTATGCCAGTCATCCACGAAGTTATCGCGAACTACCAATTCGCTATCTGGAAACGACAACTGTTTACCGTGATGAGAAGACAGGTGAGCTTGGTGGACTTGATCGTGTTCGGTCAATCACTCAAGACGACAGCCATGTATTCTGCAGCCCTGACCAGGTTGAGGGCGAGGTGAGTAATTTAATGGCTACTGCTCGTGAATTATATTCAACTATGGGTATGAAATTAAGGGTACGATTGTCATATCGGGACAACAGTGACGCATATTTAGGTGATAATTCACTATGGGAATCAGCCCAGGCGCAGCTAAAGGCTGCTGTTATTGCCAACGAGTTAGATTATTTTGAAGAAGAGGGTGAAGCTGCCTTTTATGGTCCCAAGATTGACTTTATGGCTACTGACGCCATTGGTCGCGAACATCAGCTTGCAACCGTTCAGCTAGATTTTGTACAACCTGGTCGTTTCGGTCTGCAATATACCGACAATGAAGGCAATATCCAGACGCCTTTGATGATTCACTGTGCGGTATTAGGTTCAATCGAACGCTTTTTAAGCGTCTTTATCGAACATACAGCGGGCTGGTTCCCATTCTGGACAGCGCCAGAACAAGTTCGCATTTTGACTATTAATGACACCGTTATGGATTATGTTGATGAGATTAAAACAATCCTAGATAAGATAGTTCTAATGAAACCAATCAAATATAATGAAATCCGCTATAAAGTTGATGATCGTAATGAATCTCTAGGTAAAAAAATTCGTGAAGCTACCAACTGGAAGATTCCCGTACAATTAATTATTGGCCAAAAAGATAAAGACGCCCGTGAAGTCAGCTTACGGACGCAATCTGGCGAAGAAAAAATTAAACTCGATGATTTAGTTGAATATATACAGCAATTATAGATTATGTCTGATGGCAATTTTCGTATTAAAGTCGAAGGCTTGATAGCCCAAGTTCCAGAGGGAATGGTGACTACATATGGCGACTTAGCAGCAATTGCTGGACAGGCTAACGCTGCGCGCATTGTTGGTGGAATCGCACATTATGGTAGTACGGATTTGCCGTGGCATCGATTAGTTAATCGCTTTGGAGGATTGGCATCTGGTTTTCATGGTGGTAGAGAAGTCCAAGCCCAACTATTGTCCCACGAGGGCATTAGCTGTACTAATCTTATTGTTGATAATTTTAAGGATATTCGATGGAAACCATAAAGCTAAAATCTCATCTACCATCTACCATCTATCATCTACCACTTATAACTATTGTTGGCCCAACAGCCAGTGGCAAGACGACTTTGGCGATCGATTTAGCAAAGAGATGTAACGGCGAGATTATATGTGCTGATTCACGCTCAATATACAAAGGGGCTAATATTGGCACCGCCAAGCCTACTACCGACGAGCAGGCGATTATTCCACATTGGGGATTAGATTTGGTAAATCCTGGAGAGTACTTTTCTGTTGCAGATTTTAAGGCATATGCTGATAAAAAAATTACTGAGATTAGAGCGCGTAATCATGTCCCGTTCTTGGTGGGCGGGACTGGTCTGTATATTGACGCAGTCATTTTTGACTATCAATTTGGTCCGCCGGCAGACGCTGAGTTTAGATCGTCGCTACAGAGCATGTCATTGGATGAATTATATGTATATTGCAAAAAACACAACGTTAAATTACCAGAAAATTTTAAAAATAAGCGTTATGTGATACGAGCAATAGAGAACAAGGATGAAAATCTTAAAAAGAGGAGTGTGCCACTAGATCGGACCATTGTTGTAGGAATATCAACGGATAAGTCAATCTTACGAGCAAGAATTGTTCAAAGGTCCGAACAGTTATTTGAGGATGGTGTGGTCAATGAAGCAAAGATGTTGGGTGATACTTATGGATGGGATAGTGAGGCTATGAAGTCAAATATTTATCCTTTGATTCATTTATTTCTTCAAGGTCAAATGTCAATGGATGAAGTTGAAACAAAGTTCGTCACTTTAGACTGGCGTCTTGCTAAGCGCCAGTTAACTTGGTTGCATCGTAATAAATTTATTCATTGGCTATCGCTTGATGATGCAAAAAACTATTTAGCCGACAAACTCGCCATCCGCAGGTAACCGTGATATTATTAGGTTAACAAAGTTATTCGGAGTGAGCATATGATTGATGCATTATTTGGTTCAAAAACACGCGTAAAGCTGTTACACCTTTTCCTGAACAACCCAGGCCAGTCTTATTTCGTGCGCGAAATCACTCGTAAGATAGATGAGCAGATTAATTCCGTTCGACGTGAGTTATCTAATATGCTTGAGGTAGGTATTATTACCAGCGACAGCGCTGACAATAAGTTGTATTACCAAGTTAATCAAAGGTATGAATATTATGTACCCTTAAAGGCAATTTTTGGAGATCAGTCTATTGACATGAAGGAAGTGTCTGTAAGGCCAGACGATGCTTCTACTGAAAAATATGTTACATTGCTTGCTGACGTTACCGGTCTTCGACTGGCCGTGCTGGCAGGCGTATTAGTAAGAGGCTCGACCTCATCGGTAGATATACTACTTGTGGGAAATATTGTGCCTGCAAAATTGAAATCACTAGTTAAGGACATTGAAACGAGTGAGGGTCGCGAGATTAATTATTGTGTGTTATCATACGACGAGTTTTACTACCGACTGAGTGTTAGAGATCGATTTATCACTGAGATTATAAATGGTAAAAACAAAATAATTATCGATAAAGATAATGTAATAAATAAAGAGTAGCGGAGAAAAGTAAAAGATATGTTTGAGATTGAATACAAAGGTGCCAATTGCGTAATTATTAGTACTAAAAAAGCTAAAATTATCGTTGATCCAAAATTATCACTCGTTGGTTTAAAGGACGTACCTATCAAAGACGCAGTTGAGTTAATAACCGAACATAGGTTTGCCGTAAATAATCCCGACTCTAGGTTATTGATTGATGGGCCAGGTGAGTATGGTTTTGCGGAATTTGACATCTTTGGCGTGCCTGCTAGGCGTCACCTTGATGCTGAAAGCGAAGGGTTAATCTCTACGATGTATCGAGTTGAGGTTGGTGATGCTCGTGTCGGTATACTCGGTAATATATATGAGAAACTTTCAGACGAGCAGCTTGAAGAATTGGGAGTACTAGATATCCTTATTATTCCTGTCGGCGGAAATGGCTATACGCTTGATGCAGTTGGCGCTGCAAGCCTAGTCAGGTTGATTGGTCCGAAAATAGTAATACCTGTTCATTATGCCGATAAACAGCTAAAATACGAGGTCCCACAGAGCGAACTGAGTTTATTCATTAACGATTTAGGTGCACCTGTCGAAGTTATGGCAAAATATAAATCAAAACAGACCTCTGTAGCTCAGGCACCACTAGTTGTTGTTGAGCTTACGCGAAGTTAGTTTTTATAAAAATAGCACTTTAAAACCCCTCGATATCGAGGGGTTTTAAAAAAGATTAGGTTTTTGTTAGGCTATAATGCCTTTTTTCTTTAATGTGCGTATTGCTTGAGTACAAAGTACCATAGTTATCTTTTGCCCATCTATCTCAAAAGTTTTCTTCTGAAGGTTAGGTTTAAAGACACGATTTGTGCGACGCAAAGAAAAACTCACATTGTGACCAAATTGTTTACCTTTTCCAGTTAATTCGCAACGTGCTACCATAATATTTTTCCACTTATTTTTAACAATCTGTATCAGTATAGTGCTTTTTACCCCATACGTCAAGAGAAGAGACGCCACGGGCGGGATAACCAGTTATTGCTGATATAATGAGACTATGAATATCGACTTGACCTATATAGCCATTGTTATTATTACTATCCTCATTTCAATGACTTTGCATGAGGCAATGCATGCCTATGCGAGTTATTGGCTTGGTGATGATACGGCGAGGCTGATGGGTAGATTGTCACTCAATCCCATAAAACATATTGATCCATTTTTAACGATATTATTGCCGATTATGTTAGCAATCGCAGGAGCGCCAATTTTTGGTGGCGCAAAACCAGTACCATTCAATCCTAATAACGTAAGATGGGGAGAATGGGGCGCTGCACTCGTTGCAATTGCTGGGCCTTTTACTAATTTTGTTATTGCCTTTTTTATTTTCGGTACTTGGGCATTAGTTGGAGCTCCGGTTCAGGGTATCTGGGGGCAAATATTTATTACCGCAATCCATGTTAATTTAGGATTCTTTATCTTTAACATGATTCCAATCCCTCCACTAGACGGTTCGCGAGTACTTTACGCACTTGCGCCGGAGTTTGTCAGACGTGGAATGGAGTCCATAGAAAGGTTTGGAATAATAATTGTTTTTGCGATTATTTTATTTGCCGGAGCTGCTTTTACTACATTTTTTGTTACAGCAATTAACTTTTTTATGTTACTGTTTGCTCGTATATTCGGGTTCTAAAATGTTATAATAGATATGTCTCGGGGTAAGCCTAGGCGTATATGATTTTCCTGAATATCATATAGATAGGGAGCTTTAATGATTCATCTCCTTGGAGTTGATTTGCGAGCACCCACCTTGCCTTTAAGGTAGGGAATATCGTGCGTCGATAGCAAGCCTCGGGATTTTTTGTTTTATATAGGCTTAGAGTGCTTAAATTTGTTATACTTAATCTAGGCAGTTTATTAGGTGATCGCCCCGCTCTACATTGTAGTGCGGAGAGGAAAGTCCGGGCAGCATAGAGCACGACAGTCGCTAACGGCGACCGGAGGTAACTCTAGGGAAAGTGCCACAGAAACGAAACTACCCAATTTATTGGGAAAAGATGAAACGAGTGAGGTAAGAGCTCACAGTGCATCATGGCGACATGGTGTAGAGGTAAACCCTGTTGGCTGCAAGGAGGTCTGCACATAAGGGCGGCTCGTCCGCAGATCGATATCCGCTTGATTTGGTAGGCAACTACTAGACTAGATAGATGATCATCCACGACAGAACCCGGCTTATCGATAGACTGCCTATTAAAACAACCACCTACATAAAAATGGGTGGTTGTTTTAATGTATGGCTGTATCGATAGAAGTAAGAGTTACTTCGCTTCTTTAACGATCTCAGCAAAAGCCTTAGGCTCGCTGACTGCAAGTTCAGAAAGAATTTTACGGTCAATCTGAATATCTGCTTTTTTTAGTCCAGCAATGAACTTTCCATAAGTCGTACCAAGTTCGCGTGCAGCTGCATTGATGCGTGTTATCCATAGGCCACGTAAATCTCGCTTTTTATTGCGACGATCGCGGTAGGCATACGACAATGCCTTAATGACTGCCTGTTTAGCTAATCTGTATGATCTAGTGCGGTCGTGTTGCATACCCTTTACTAGTTTGAGCATTTTCTTGTGCTTGGCACTCGCTGTTACGCCTCGTTTTACTCGCATAATTTTCTCCTTTTAAATTCCTAAAGCACGTTTAACATTTTTTGCTGCTGCACCGGTGACGATAGCAGTGGTATTGATGGCTCGTTTACGACTTTTGCTTTTTTTGGCAAGCATGTGGTTGCCAAATGCTCGACGACGCGTTAGTTTACCGGTACTGGTAATCTTGATGCGTTTAGCAGTTCCTTTATGGGTTTTCATTTTTGGCATTATTTACTCCTTATTACTATACTCAGATTTCGTCCTGCCATCTGAGGTTTTTGTTCTAATATCGCATATTCTTCAAGTTGGGCAATTATTCTATCAATCATTTCGTAGCCTAGTTCTTGGTGAGCCATCTCTCTTCCGCGGAAGAAAATAAGAATTTTTACCTTATGTCCAACACTTAGGAACTCACGTATTTTTCGAAGTTTGATTTCTAGGTCATTAGCCCCAATCTTTAACCCCATACGCATTTGCTTTAATTCAACTGCTTTGGCGTGTTTTCGATTTTTCTGTTGCTCTTTCATCTTTTGATATTGGTACTTACCCCAATCGACTACTTTTGCAACGGGCGGGCTAGCACTGGGTGAGATTTCAATAAGGTCAACACCGGCTTCCTCAGCAATTTTTAGTGCTTCAGACAGACTCATGATTCCTAGTTGGTCGCCATTCGGCCCAATTACACGTAATTGCTCAGCCTTGATTTCCTGGTTGATACGAATTGATTTACTGATCTTTTGTCTCCTTGATTTAATCTCTTGAAAGATTAGCGTTTACTCGGTAGTATTTTACCAGATAAGGGGAAGTAGTTCAAGTGCTTTAACCTCGATACTGTAAAGCCTCACCAATATGTTCTGGTAAAATATCTTTTTCGCCTGCCAAATCGGCTATAGTTCGCGCAACCTTTATGACCTTGAAATAGCTACGAGCAGTAAGCTTTAAACGATCAGCAGCCGTTAAAAGCAAAAACCTTGCTTCGTCAGAAAGCGGGGCATACTTTTTTATGTCTCTATTTGATAAAGTTGCGTTGTAATAAATACCATTATTATATCGTTGTTTTTGTGTATTTATAGCATTAATTATTATTTCCATCGCTGTTAGATGTTGTGAATTATCCATCGATTCCCTATTCAATAATGATCCATTCGGAACTCTGGAAACATTCACGACTAAATCTATCCTGTCTAATAACGGGCCTGATAACCGTTTTTGATATGCGCCTATTTGCGCATTAGTGCATGTACATTCTTTGGTATTATCGCCAAAATAGCCACAAGGACAAGGGTTCATTGTTGCAACAAGCATAAAGTCGGCAGGGTAGGTAATATGACCATTTGCTCTACAAACGTCAATTTTTTTATCCTCCATAGGCTGCCTTAGTGATTCTAGTGTTGATCTTGGGTATTCAGGCAATTCATCAAGGAATAGTACGCCAGTATGAGCCAAGCTTATTTCTCCAGGTTTTGGGTGATTTCCCCCTCCAACCATAGACACGATGCTAGCGGTGTGATGAGGAGACCTAAATGGTCTAATGCTAATAATTTCTCCGCTTACTTTATTGGCAAAACTATGAATTTTTGTGGCTGCTATTTGTTCTTCGGGCGATAGGTTTGGTAGTAAATTTGATAATGCCTTCGCTAGCATTGTTTTCCCAGATCCAGGCGTACCAGACAATAGGATATTGTGATGGCCTGCCGCAGCAATAATAATGGCACGTTTCGCTTGTTCTTGTCCCTTCACGTCGTCTAAAAGGGGAGGAGTAAGGCACTTTGCAGTTGTAGGACTCGATATTGAAACATACGGTTTAATAATCATCTCTTTTTTAAGGTGCAGGAATATCTGTTTTAAAGATGTCGCGCCGATAATTTCTATACCATCTATCAGACTAGCTTGATCGGCATTTTCAAGCGGAAGGTAAATGCTATTAAAACCGGACTGTTTCGCCATTTGAGTGATATTAACGGCGCCTTTTATGGGTCTTAGACTACCATCGAGTGCTAATTCGCCAGCAAATACCGAATTGTTTAACTCCTTTTGGTTTATTTGTCCGCTAACGCACAAGATAGAAAGGGCAATAGGTAAGTCGTAATGCGCACCGTCTTTGGGCAGCTCAGCGGGTGCTAGGTTGATAGTAATGCGTTTTTTGGGGAACTCTAGCAAAGAGTTTGTAATAGCGCTTCGTACGCGCTCTCTTGCCTCGTCAATCGCTTTATTTCCTAGCCCAACTATCTGAAGAGACGGCAATGCCTTAGATGCATCGCTTTCAACTTCTACGATGGAGCCATCAAAGCCAATTGGGGCAACGGTTATAACTCTGGCAACCATAAGCTTAATTTAAGCATAGCTAGCTGTAATGTGCAATCTATGCTATAATTAACAGGTTACGTTGGGGCTGACTTTAGCTTTCGACGAAGGGATTTTAACAGATTATTTTGCAAGTCGAAGGTACTCGTTAAGTACACAAACTAATTGCAACATTTATTGCAAAAGCAAAAAACTTCGTAACTGAAACTGTATCTAGCCTAGCTAGTGCTTTTCAGTCACCAGTTCTAGCAACAGCTCGAGTTTAACTCGGGCCATCGTATCATCCAGGCGACATAGAGTTGGTGCGGTGTTATAAGTATGTCGATTACCGACTTAATGGGAAGCAACGTTAAGCTGGGACATCATATTGCGCGACAATCAGAGCATTTTTCGTTTAGCTTTGAGCTTTGGGAGTCGTAAAAAAATAAGTCAGACTAAACTTGTAGATAAATAGTCAGTTACCTTTCGGACCGGGGTGCGATTCCCCGCAGCTCCACCAATTAGTAATCAAAATACCCACCATTCGGTGGGTATTTATATATAAAAAAACAACCGCCTGCGAGGAACGGTTGTTTTTATTGTGGAGTTTTTGGTTGTCTGTTTGTTTTGGGCTTCTGTATAAGTTTTTTATTCAGGAGCTACCCCTATAGTACGGCTACAAAGCGCTTGTGTCAATAACTTTTATTAAAATTGTCTAGTAAAAAATACTACGTGTGGAAAAGTTATCAGTGAAGCGGGATCGTGTATTAATAGCATCAGATTGGGACATTCCATGACAGCTAAAAAATATTCTATATTTAAATTATGTTTACCAATCGTAAGCACGTAAAAATAAATCGATATTGATATAAATTGAATATTATAAGCCAAATATTTACTAACTGAATAAATTGTTAAATCACAATAATATTAAAAACAGATAATTACATTTGCTAGTATATATTTTTCAATTATTAAAATAGTAAATAATAAATGAAAAATTTCCATCCAAATTTACTTTACCATCAATAAGGCATCAAGTAGTAAAATCAAAAATATATTAAATTTGCCTAATATACGATTATAAAAATGGAAAATTAGGCAAAAAATATATCGAAAAGTAGGCCATACGCGAAATC
>Ga0209124_10000928_pt1 | contig 12986 bp, 9 predicted proteins | sample BarGraIncu01122A_FD_184502 | JGI IMG/M metagenome (GOLD analysis project Ga0209124, IMG submission 184502) | Arctic peat soil microbial communities from Barrow, Alaska - Barrow Graham LP Incubations 011-22A (SPAdes) (version 2) | ecosystem: Environmental > Terrestrial > Soil > Wetlands > Peat...
TACGCCACCAAAGGATAGAACGGCATATGCTATTTTGCCTGAATCGAGATGTATCATGAAATCATCGATCTTGCCAAGATCTTCGTTTGCCCTGTTCTTCACCTTGGCATCTTTAAAATCGCTAGCTTTCACTAAATTCGCCATATTTTTAATCCTCCTTTTGTGATTCTAGACATAGTTGTAGGTAATTGAATAAAAAGCTTTTGGTATCAAAATGCTAAAGCGTCATAAGCTATCCACATATAAATTTAATAAATAAAAGAGCGGACTCAAATTACTGCTCTCTCCAAACTAATGAATATAATTTTATAAAATTGTTAGAGTGGATCTATTCCTTTGCCCACTCAAATACCGGATCTTTGATATTGTTGAAATTCTTGATGATCACTGCGGCGTCATTCCTATTCAGATTAGAGTTCATCATCTACTCGCATACACAACGCAGCTGTTCTGCCCTGTTATGCCTCGGACTGCCTCTTGATCAGTTCGCCTTTCAGTCGTTAGCTTTCAGATCGGGCTTTTTGCTGGAGGGCATATGCCGTGGCCATAAACGCCATCTCGCGTAATGGATCATAGATTATAGAATACTACGATCCTATGGTCAAGACGCAAATGGCCAACCGCTGGACCTTTTTCTGGCTTTCCCAACTGGTCAAAATGGATCACGATAGACAAGATCGGTTATCTGCCGTTTGACGAGCTGGGAGAGCACTGTTTCTTCCAGCTGATCTCCAGGCGATACGAGAAAGCTTCTATCATCTTCACTTCCAATAAATCCTATGGCGAATGGGGAGATATCTTCAAGGATCACGTTATAGCGGCGGCTATTCTCGATAGGTTCTGCATCATTGCACCACGATTAACATAAAAGGAGACAGCTATCGCATCAAAGAACGAAAGAGACCGGGGTTGATCCCTCAGAATTTCTCAAGATAAACTGGGAAAAATGTCCATACATTGAGAAGGTTTTTAAGATAGGTGGACGATTTTATACCGCCATAATTGGACAGTTTTGCGCCGGCATTGACAGTTCGAGAAGGGTGGTAACCTATGCAGTCTAAAACATGTCGTTTTCCTGCGGATCGGGTACAATAATCTTTGGTCAGGCAGGATCTTAGAGCTATGAAACGAATACCCAAACATATCGGGATAATTCCAGATGGGAACAGGAGGTGGGCTGCTGAAAGAGGGCTACCGAAGGAGGCTGGCTACAATGCAGGATTAGCTCCTGGATTAGCCCTCTTCCAATTAGCCAAGAACGAGGGGATAAAGGAATTAACCTTCTATGGTTTCACACAGGATAATGCGAAGAGATCTAGGGGGCAGGTAAAAGCCTTTCAAAGGTCTTGCGTAGAGGCTGTGAGGTTAATATCTAGCGATGATGCTTCACTACTTATCATGGGCAACTCGAACTCGCCAATGTTCCCAGAGGAGCTATTGCCATACACCAAGAGGACTATCTTCGGATCAGGATCTGTTAAGCTAAATTTTCTTGTAAATTATGGTTGGGAATGGGATCTAAGCGGCGCAATGGAAGAGTTCAGTGGAGGACGGGAAGGTTTCGTAGAGAAAATTCACTCTTCAGATATTTCTAGAGTGGATCTTATAATACGCTGGGGTGGCAGGAGAAGACTCAGCGGCTTCCTGCCAGTCCAATCTGTTTATGCAGATTTTTATATAATTGACTCGTATTGGCCCGACTTTAGGGTCGAACATTTTTATGAAGCTCTTGATTGGTACAATAAGCAAGATATAACCCGTGGAGGATAAAGCTTGAAGGAATTTATCGATATTGTCTCTCTCCCAACCTTTTTCCAGCATTGTATAGAAAAATATTTGCAATATACATAAAAACAGAAATGCTAATTCAACGTGGGGCAAATATGGTTAAAAGAAACCTTATCGTATGGTCCCTCGATCTTCACATTGTGCTGAATCAAAAAAACTTTTATTTGAAGAAATCGTATTAAGAGTTACAAAGCAAAAAGGAAGATAGGAAGAAATGAAAAATGTAACTGAAGAGCAGGCAAAGGCCGATCAAAGTGACTCTGAGCTTGAGCTTAAGGCCGACTTAATGGCCAATTCATAGCCTTCTTCCAGTTTGAGTGGTGTGCCGCTAGTGATAATTGTCTTGCGAGAATTTTCAAATATCACGCGAGAAGGATCTGAGTCAGATACTTGCCGAATTCGGCCTACGGTGGCTAAATTCGCATCTACAGCACGTAAGACATTTTTGAAATGGACCTCGATCACATTAACGGATTCCGCATAACCGGTATCTTTAGAGTAGATATAGGTTTCATGCTGATTTGATTTGTTTGCATTAGCTCCCTCAGATACGACTACCGCCAAAAGAACCGCTAGTGCCAACGCCAGAACAGAGTATTTACTCGTGGTCTTCCCTCACGAAGATATTTGGCCTGTTCACTCACTTGTTTCTTGTGCTCCTTCCAGACTTGGGAATGCATGCCCACAGAAATGGAAAAATTCAGTTATATATAGTAGATTATACAACCAACCAGGCCAGAATCGGAGCCATTGATATTTTTATAAAGGTACTTCCAACCTCGAAAGGTCTGATATTGCGCTCTGGATTGTGGGCCATAATTTGGTTCTAGACGATGCTGGTTTTTCGATAGCTGGCAATTGTCGATAATTGATTCCATAGTCTATGGAATAGAGTGTTTGCCAGAAGCAAAAATAGGGCCTGTTAAGAGAATGCCAAAAAGAGGGATGGATTCTTGCGGGTTACACGTACTTACCTTCTACAGGGAGTCTGGAATGTATAAACAGCCTGAAAATAGAGCGATAATTCAGTGATGTTTTAGGCGGGTCAGCACTGATCCACAATCCCATCTCAAAGGGACCATCCATCATAGTGGCGGCCTTGAGACTGCCTTGTGCCATCACACAGGCAAAGGCGAGTTCGATTTAGTTTTAAGGATGATCGCGCCTATGCCTATATAAATATCTTCAAAATGATTAAAGTAGCTCCTTTTCGTCATTAAATGCTATACGGGATAATTTATATACTTAAAATGTGATACTAAAATAGTGAAATATCTGGAGGAATCAAATGGGAAAAGACAAGGCTCTACTGATCTTGCTGGTGCTTGCTGCATTGGTAGGATTCAGTTTAACTGCCCTGGGCGAAGGGGTTACGAATGGAAAGCAAATCTCGGATATGAATGATACGATGCAAAAGAACGCATCGGACGTTAAATTTGAGAGTCATTATATATATAATCTAACAGATGATTATCCTCTTGCGGTAGAGTGGTACAGAAAAAATGGAATCTCCATCCTGGACTACGATCAGTTTATGACTAAGCTGCCTGGGAATCTGGAGAACCCCGGCATTTCAGTTATAACAGAGCTAAAAGGGCCTGCACCTAAAACAGATTCGTGGTCGTATGTAGAGGTAGCTCGCGTATTTGATGAGAACCATGCTGTAATTTATACAATGACCAACCTGCCACTTGGCTTTTATGCAATGTCACACTTTGCACAAGAGAGCGATGGCGTTATCGTGCCATTCGACTACGCCTACAATCGGTGGACTTCGAAGAGCGTAGAGGAAGCCTACCAGTATTATTATTGGATGATCAGGCCCAATCTTATGCGATGGGAAGGGCTTCTAAAATCAGGAGCGATTATGCCAGCGAACCGATAGGCCCGCTGCCGTTCGATCTAAAAGGAATCCTGAAAGCCGATCCATTATAGTGCTTAACCCAAAGATTTACACATAACATGCATTTGAGCCAAGCGAAGAGAAATCATTCGTTCCAAATGTCGGGTTAAACACTATAAACACCTTAAAATCTGCGTCAGCCATGTGGTTTTTCATCCTCCGCACGTAATCTTATATTCAGAACCAACATCTATCGACCATAGATTACCGCAAAGAACGATCAACGGGATTGGGTAATCTATCGAAGCCAGCCTTTTCATACGCCTTCCCCAAAAGCTTGTTGATTCAAGCAATGACTTTATTCCTCATAATAGCTTCCAACTTGAATCATTGACGGCCTTTAGTGCCACCAACACAGCAAGGAACAGCAAATCAAAGAATTGTCTGGTGTTGCCCGTTAACCTCAACTCCAGAATACCTATATGTGCCTTCGTAGAACGCCTTCCTGTCAAGAATTCGCTTTACTTGCATAGGATGGAACGGCTTGTCCTCTTTTGTGGTAAAGCCCTCTGCATTCAGAATATCAGCAATCTTCTGTAGCGATGCATCCGGCTTTGCATCTCGCAATTCGAAGACCCGCCTTACTGTGGCCACTTTCTCCTCATCCACAATTAGGGCTTTGTGACCGCGTTCTGCCTTGTAGCCTATCGGTGCTTTGCCACCGGAATAGCCGCCTTGCCTGGCCTTTGTCTTGCGACCGGAAGACAACCTGGATGTAATCAAGGACTTCTCGAACTCGGCAAATGCAGCAACCATCGTTAAAAGAAGTTTTTGGGTTGGATCTTCCCAGCGGCCAGGCTCCGCAATACTTACTAGCTCCGCTCCAAGCTTCTTGATCTCCTTCATTAGCCACAGACTCAGCATAGTGTCCCGGGCAAGTCTATCCAGCCTGGTTACAATAACTTGCGTGATATCTTCGGCCTTCAAAGCATCAAGCAAGGCATGTAGGCCAGGTCTCTCCAAAGGTGGCAATGACCCCGAAAACGCAGGATCTTCATAGATCTGGACCAGTTTCAAGTCATTGGCACCACAATACTTTGTGATCGCATCTCGCTGGGTTTCTAGCCCAAAGCTATCACAGCCGTTCTGGTTCTCAGTGCTCACTCGAATATAGCCTATCGCCTTCATAACAGTACTCGTATTAACGTTATAAGTATATAAACATAACGCTAATTTTAATTACCGTTATTTCTGCATGTTCAAGATATTCTAGATTCTTCCTAACATCCCTTTGTCTTTGTCTAGACCGTGTATAGAATACGTCTATTCGTTAGAAATCGGACTTTAATAGATTAGTTGAGTAATTATCTAGGAAAAAATTAAAAGCGATCTATAAGGCAATAGGATGCCTTCTAAGCGATGTGTCGTAGTAGATGGCTAATAAAAATCTTAACATAATTTTAAAACCAGTTAACAATGCGATAGCTTACCTGATATTTATATATTTATTTAATGTTAATAGAATTGCACGATTTATTTCAGATCTCAATCGAAAGTTCAATCGCAATTATTGCTTAAGATCAATGAATTAAAATAAAATTGCTTGCTTATTGAAAACACTCTAATTAGTTTAAGTATAAACTGGCTTATAAGGCAGTCCTCTTAGTGTGTAAAAAAAGCAAAAAATGATCCGTTTCTGCGTTTAAATAGCTTATAAACGACGTGGCTTTTTGGCTTTAAAAACGTTAGAAATGACTCTGATTAGATTGGTCGAAGTTCGTTTTCCTTTTTATGGACTCTATAAACTAAATAAATGTTTTTTAATATCTATTATAATATCGCGGAATTATATCCTCGCATAATCTGAAATTCTAGGTGAATAAATTGCATTAATTAAACATATATATTATATAGTATTTCTAAATACATAATATGCCTATTGATATCGATTTAATACGATCGAATAATAATTTTTGATACTTTTCAGCATAAAATGATTCTACTGATATCTATTCATTTGGTATTTTAATGATATACATTTTTAGTCTTTATTTACGCATACCTTTAATATTTCTTTCATGCCATTTACCAACTTTGTATCATATTTTCCATCTTCATTTCTTATTTTATAATTCCTGCAAATATCAGTTGAACTTAGACCTTCTTCGATATCGTTGACAATCGATCCTAGCTTAACCATATCGGTTCTAGGCTTGCCGTTATATGCTCCATTAAGCAACATGAATAGGCCGTCCTTATCTCCTTTGCGGACTCTAGCGATTTGTGCCTCATTCAAGACTTTGCCTGGCAAATGGCAATACGCGAAGATTACAACGTCATTCGTTAGGAATCTTGACCTGTGTAAGGCCTGATAGACCTCATAGGCCCCATATGCGCTTGAGATCATGTAAGGCAATCTATCCAAAGGAGGCTCTAAAATACCCCACAACGCCCTATATCCATCTGTGAAGTCCTCGCCTTCTAATGACCAAGGACCAGCCTTCAAATCACCCACCGTGGGATCATGCGATTCTTTAAGCATTTTGGCGTCAGTAATTGATTCTTTTGGATAAAGAAGAAGATAATGTTTATAGATCTCTTCTATGACTTGATCCCGTGATATATCATATGTTCCAAGGACAACTAATGCCTTCTTACCGTCAAAGCTGTTAGATCCAAGGATACTTCCGTAACCCATCGCCTCAAAACCAAGGAATTCCTTACGCCTCATGATCATGTTATCGGCAAGAAGATCCTTGTAAGTGATTATACCAATGTTATTAGAGCCGAATATTTGATAGATTTTCTTAAGATCCCTATAAACCCCGGGCATAGTAGTATCTTTATGCTTTTTGAAATTCTCTTTTGGATAAGCGGAGTTAGGATTCATTCGATAGATAAAGCTAGTAAGATTCGTCGCATTAGACTGATAGATAGTGATTTTCAAATCCTTTTGCAACCCATACTCAAAGTTATAGAATTCGAGATGATCTTTGAATAGCGTTTCTTGAAAAGATGCATCAAGCATCACTACTGGAGCTTGTTTGGCAATCTCGAATATCTTATAGGAGAATGGCTTGTAGTAGATTGGTAAGCCATCGAGCATTTTGCAATTTTCTATCTTGCCTCGGTATAGCTCCTCATAATATCCATATTCCAGTATTTTATCTATGTTTAACGCATTTATATCTTTTATTTTTTTATAATCTAGCGATTTTCCATTCTTGATCAAGGCATCAGTAATGCTTGTTTCGATATTTGGTATCAATTCGCGGAGCTGCTTGTAATCCTTGCTTTCAAGGAGAGGGATGATATCATCAATAGAAGCAACTTCGCTAACGGCTTGAACGGCCTTTTTACATGCTTCAAGATCGAGTTTAAGTTCATCCGTCTTCAAGATGGACTCATCAATGAAACAGATATCGAATTTGAATGCACCCTCATTATCCATGACATAATTTGTATTGATGTATTCAACGGGTGCAAAAACAATGTCATTTCGCCAGAATTGCTTACGATAAGCACATTTTTTCTGATCACATTTCATCAAATGGCATATAAGAGATGTGCTGAGACCGGCCATATAGAGATTTCGAACCTTTGGATTTAAGAATTCGGGGCAACCTTTAGGTTCGTTATGGTCCATATGGCTAAACCCATGCCAATGAGAGGTTTTTGGTATCTGTTGAGTTATCTCGTCGATAAGTTGATGACGTGTCGTTAGATACAAGATCTTCTTATCGGAGTTATTCTTGCAGAATTCTATCACTGCATATGTTTTGCCTAAGCCCGGTTGCTGAGATAAAACGGTAATATCGGATGCCATGAAGTCAATGCTAGAACTTTGTTGTTGGACCGCTCTTGCATCGCCCTCAAGCATGATATGATTGAAGTCTGGAACTGGTTCTCTGCCTCTCATTCTTGCACCATTAACGCGCATATGCAAGTTATTGAGATACTTAAGGATAACTAAAAAGAATAATTCTACAACGATTCAAGAAGAGATGATCCGGAAGATTAGCGAAATAAAATCTAAGTAAATGATCGTTAAATGCGTTAGATCGTTAGAGCATATTGATTCTTACTAACGATCTGAACCTTCAATTTTTTGCCGCTGTAAAAAGGATAGCAGGAGCCAGCCATAAAGGGAGTATGAATGGGGAGGCTGTCTCCAATGTAACAAGTAGTAGTAATAGTTAAAAAGGACTATCCGAGCATTGCGAAAGTGATTTCTGGTTGCCGAAGCAATGCTGCCTCGAACCCCAGTCCAGATCCTCAGCTTATTCAGCAATCGGCTTATCAGCTTGTTCTTTTCCCTGCGCCTTGCTGGCTCTGGATCAGATGCCTTAGATTTATAATTCTACCCGATGCTATTTTCCTAGTTGTAGCATCATTTGCAGGATTGCTTGCCACTGATTCAAGTTCGCTTATTTGCGCAATCCTTTCTTCGATAATTGACATTTTTTACCTCCACATGGCCCGAATCTGACGCTACCGGTTTGGTGGTAGCACCAGCATTCATATTATCCTTAGCAGAATGATGATCAAGATGATCAGAACCACAAGACCAATTAGTCCGCCACCATAAATGTTTTCCATAAAATCCCTCCAATCATTATTATGTAACTACTTCTTCTCAGGCACATCTACCGATACTGTTTTGATGTTATCCTTGATTTTCTTTTCCGTATTCGCTGAAATTTCTTTCAAGTTGTGGGCTTCAGCAGCATGAGTTTTTGCAAGCTTCATGACCTCTGCGTCAGTCTTTGCTCGCACTTGAAATCCACATGCCATACCTATATCGCTACAAGACAATTGCTTATACTCTTCTTTTGCCATAGCATCTAGCACGACGTTTTTAAATAAAAAGCTTGTGGTATCAAAGTTTCAAAATACCATAAGTTATATAAACTTAGAACTTATTACACCAAGATTATGTCTAAAACTACATTGACCCTATCCGAACCAATGGCAAAAACCCTGAAGATTTATACCGTACAAACCAAAAGCAGCCTACATGCACAAAGCCAGGTAGTCGAAGAGGCATTGAAAGAGTTCTTCGAGAGGCAGGGTGTTCAAATCGAAGGATAATTCCCTTCAAGAACTTGCTCGAAAGACCATCATATATATCGACCGCCGTATTCTCGGTCACCGTTATGATAACCTGTTTTTAAAGAAAATATGGCTCCTCGCTAATTTCCGTGGGTAGCCAGGTAAGTCTTTATACCAACTCCTACTAGAAAATACTTCATGCCGATCTCACATGAAGCCCTCTTTAAGGTAGCATTGAATCTCGAAGATCCTTGGTACATTACGTCAATGGACTTTAGCGTTGAAGGAAGGCAACTCGATATTCATGTTGATTTTAAATCCGGCAGCAAATTTCCTTGCGCGAAATGCGAGAAACCAAGCTGCAGCGTGCACGATACAATTGGAAGAACTTGGCGTCACTTGAATTTCTTTCAATTTAAAACCTATATCCATTGTCGCGTTCCTCGTACCAAATGCGAAGATTGCGGAGTGAAACAGGTCAAGGTTCCCTGGGCGAGAAAAGGTAGCGGATTCACGCTGCTCATGGATTCCATGATTGTCTTGATGGCTCAGCACATGACTGTGACTGCGATTGCTGAGATGATTGACGAACACGATACTCGAATCTGGCGGGTCTTGGGGCATTATGTTGCGGAAGCCAGATCTCATGAGGACTTCTCAAAGGTTAAATCGGTAGGTGTAGATGAAACGTCAAGGGCGAAAGGGCATAAATATGTTTCAGTATTTATAGACCTTAATAAATCAAGAGTAATTCATGTATGTGAAGGAAAAGATGCCTCGACCATTGAGTCATTCAAGACGGATTTGGAGCAGCATAATGGATCTGGCAAGAATATTAATAATTTCTGTTGCGATATGTCTCCTGCATTTATATCTGGAATAGAAAATAGTTTCCCTAATGCGTCAATAACCTTTGATAAGTTCCATGTTACGAAGCTCATGAATGAAGCAGTCGATAAAGTTAGGCGGGAGGAACAATCGCACAACGCTTTGCTCAAGAAGACAAGATATGTTTGGCTCAAGAATCCTGAAAATCTTACGATCAAGCAAAAAGAGGCTCTCAGACCATTGAAAGATCTCAGACTTAAAACATTGAGAGCTTATAACATCAAATTGGCCCTTCGCGATTTTTGGAATTATAAATATCATAAATCGGCAGAGGGATACTTAAAGCGATGGTATTTTTGGGCAACACATAGTAGACTCGATCCTGTAATCGATTGCGCCAAAACGATAAAACATCACTGGAATGGCGTAACTAATTATATTAAAACTAAAATCGATAACGGTATTCTGGAAGGAACCAATAGCCTAATTCAGGCTGCGAAGGATAGCGCAAGAGGTTTTAGGTCTACCAAAAATTTTATTATAACTATTTATCTTAGGACAGGAAAACTTGAATTCAACTTACCCACGTGAAACAGCGAAGAGCCGAAAATATTTATATATGACTAATATATCGATAAAGAACGAGGGATTATAATAAAGCAAACTTCCGTCAAAGAACTGGACGAAAAAGATCTGGAATTTGTTGATGCACTGCGAAGTCTAAATGTGCCAAAGAACGTGGCAACGCTGATCACCTATCTGGCGAACATTAATGAAGCAACCTCCAAGGAGATCGAGATTGCCACAAGCATGAGGCAGCCAGAGGTGAGTACAGCAATGCATACAATGCGCCAAAATAATTGGGCCACTGAACGCGAGGTCCAGACAGAGAGAAAAGGTTTGCCCAGGAAAATCTACAAGCTCAACGTGCCTATTGAAGAGATCATAAAGCACTATGAAGATGTGAAAAACAGTGAGGCTGCCAGGAGTATGCAGGCCATTCAGAAGCTGAAGGATATAAGAGCTAAGTGATCAGAAGGCAACTTCCCCGTCTACTATTTTTGCACGCGGTCATCCTATCACCGCCTTAGATCGAACGTATTCCATATCCATGCCAAAAGGAAAAAGATGAGTAGGCCGCCCAAAGAAGACTATGCCGCTCATGGAATCACCTCTTGGTATAAGGCGCGGCTATGCTTCTTTGCCATCTACCACTGCCTCGTTCTCGCTCCTGACCAATGTCGTGAACATAACCGCATGCTTAGACAGAATGATTTCTGCACCATCCGCGACACCGATACACAACTCATAAGGGTTATACGCTATGAGTATGCCTTTAATCACGATTCCATCCGTGCATTTGCATTGAATATTTTTTTTGAGAAATCGATGATAGAAATCCATCGGCTTGTATGGTCGCGCGGTCGATGCTTGTGCTTTTGGCTCGCTCGGCGTGCCATCTGAGGTCACTACATTGGGATTGTTGGTTTCCATTTTCGTTATCTCCTTGTCTTCAGGCATAAGCGGACGCGGAATTGCTGATTTCATTTAGACTTCCAATGGTTGTATACCGATTAATATAAGAAAGATAAATGCAGATCCAATAGAAATTAAAAAATAGCTGGAACAGGAGCGCCAAACTCCTGAGAACCAGATTAGGAAGAAAGCCTTATGATAGACGTAGTTGATACTAGAATAAAAGCCTTTGGGAATTCACCCAAAGCCAATTTTGTATCGCCTTCAGAACAGCTTATCACTTTGACCATTGGCCAGCTGCAAGAGCTTGTTACCCAGGCCATTCAGGAAGCCATTGAGAAGGCAGTCCAAGGCTTGCAGGATCAACTTTCAGATACCCAGGCCATAATGGACTGTCAGGCTGAGAAGATCACTACCTTGGAAGCTACAGTAAACACCCTGGCAGATAACCAGTTTATCCAGCTTAGGCTTATCCATGAATTAAGGGAGGCTACCAAGAAGGAACCTCAGCCTTTGCAGAAGGACCGGGGCGATATTCTCAGGGCTCTCCTAGCGGCCAATGGTGGTAAGATGCTGGCAAAGGATGCAAGGCAGAAGATGCACTTAGGAAAAGAGCAGTTTTCTCTACTCATCTCCAAGATGGGTGAGTACATCGAAGCAAAGCCACTACATAGCGATAATAGAAAAAAGATTTTGATCTTAAGAACTTCCTAAATAGTTAAGTTTAACTATTAACTAATTCTGGGATCTTCCTTAAAGGTCTAAGGTCTGCATTAATCGCGTGGGAATTTACGTGGTTTAATGATATTGATTACTTTGAGATAGAGATAAATATAAAGTAATATATTATAAAAAGGAAGGATAAGGAGATAGACGAAAATTAGTTAATAGTTAAACTTAACTAAATTTTACAGTGCCTTCCTGAGAAAATTCGTCCGACAATAAATTCATAAGCTAAAGGTTTGAAGTACACCAGGTGGCACTCATTTGCGATCAAATATTCAATGAAGCTTGCATATTGGCTAATGGAGATGTTGTATGTAGTTGTATTGATTCGCAAGGTTGCAATATTCTAGGTAATATTAACCAAAACGGTATCTATGAAATTTTCCATGGCATCAGATATGAAATATTACGGCAAAAGATTAACGGTTCCAAACTAGATTCGTATTGTCCTATACTTAACTTTAATTGTGTTTATAAGAGATCCTCCTTTAAAAAATTTGATAACCCTTTTAAAATCGAAACTATAAGGCTCGAGACTACAGCTTACTGTAACTTAAAGTGCCCAGGATGTCCGTCACGTTGCTGGATGGATAGTGAAAACTCTATCAAAAGCCATCCGCGCCTTGGATCTATCCCAATAGATAAAATCGAAAAGCTTTTTACAGATACCAAAGATACATTGAAGACGATATTACTTTATAATTTTGGGGAACCATTTTTAGATAAACGTCTTCTGGAGATATTAAGGCTTGCTAAACGAATTGCCCCTAGTGTGTTTATATTTATTTCCACCAATGGCACGGTCATGCCTGTTGGCTGGCCTGAAATCATTATAAAGGAGGGACTAATAGATAGGATCATTTTCTCCATAGATGGTGCCTCACAGGAGTCTTATGGCAAGTATCGTGTTGGCGGTAATTTTGATAAAGCTTTTAGAAATATGACAGAATTTTCTAAATATAAAAAATCATATGCAAAATTAATACCTCAATTAGAGTGGCAATATATTTTATTTAAGTGGAACGATTCAGACGTGGAAATCAAGCACGCTCGTGAGTTGGCGGTGGAGCATGGATTAACTCTTCATTGGTTGTATACTCATACGGATGGGAATTCACAAAAGTGGTTCCCAAAATCACAAGAATATAATGAATTGGAAGAAATGATTGAATATAGTTGTGGAGTCGTAGAACCAGGACACGGGGTTCGCCATATACAATCAGTTAAAAATGGCATCAACAACATACTTTCAAAGATAAAATATCAACCCTTT
>Ga0209124_10000934_pt1 | contig 12896 bp, 14 predicted proteins | sample BarGraIncu01122A_FD_184502 | JGI IMG/M metagenome (GOLD analysis project Ga0209124, IMG submission 184502) | Arctic peat soil microbial communities from Barrow, Alaska - Barrow Graham LP Incubations 011-22A (SPAdes) (version 2) | ecosystem: Environmental > Terrestrial > Soil > Wetlands > Peat...
CCAACCGCCACCGCGGCGGAAGCCGCGCAAGCTTGCGTCACTCACGTAACTACTAAACGAGCTCCTCGTTGTAGCCGCCCCATTGCCTCAGCAGCTTGTCTCGACGTACGTCATTTCGGAGGACATGGCCCTCAGGCTGGCCGACCTCGCAGCCCACCCAGCAGCTCTCGTTCTTCGACACGACTGCGCTGCTGAGCGGCATCGAGCCTGTTGGCCGACGTGAGCTGGATGACGGTCTCGATCGGCTCGAACTGAATGAGATCCCCGTACTTCACGTGCGCCCCCTTCGTGACGCGAGCCGGTGGGCACCGGCTCGCGAATGTCACCCGTGTATCGTGAGTCTATTCCTCGGCAGGTACGGATAGCAGGACAAGACCACGTCCCGGATACTCGCGATACTCGGGGTGAGGTCGCTCCGCGTGCACGAGACGCGGCGAGTCTTCGTCGCCTACGATGCCACCGGGCCAGGCGACGACAAGAGTCTTCTGCCTAGAAAGCGACTGCAGGAGTCCCAGCGGGTCGAGTTGGAGCGACGGCTCGAAGAGGAGTTCGATGTTGTCGAGACAGACCACGTCGGATTCGCGCTCGTCCAACAGTCCGCGCACCAGCTCAAGCGCCCGCGCCGGGCGTTGCTGAACCGGCAGTTCGAGCATCAGCTCTGCAAGGTTCAAGCCGAGGTTGATGGTTGCCCACTTGTGCTCGTCGGCAGCTCGTCGAAGCGCCGTAGACTTGCCTGAGCCGGTCGGGCCAACGACGAGCACCAATCGCTCGTAGCCAGCTCGGACATCATCAACGACCTTCGCAATTCTTCCAGACGCCAGCGCCATTCATCACTCCCCAGCGGCCATTGCCGGGAGTGGCACGTCGACGCCATGCGTTCTGGCAAGTGCCTGCAGCGCGGTCGCCAGACCCACGTACGGCTTCTTGAAACGAATGCCGACGGACCGCTCCTCGCCCCAGACCAAGTACCCCGCCCGCCTCGCTTGAGCGTCATCTTCTCGGTAGGACGTCGAGTAGTCCGGTAGTCGCTGAACCTCTCGGTCGCTCGGACCATACGTGAGATCCCTGCGAGTGGGGGTCACGTAGGCACGCTCGATGTCCTTCTCTTCAAGTCCCACCAGCGAGCCGTCGCGTCTCAGCCAGATCACATTCGAATACGTCTCGCTCATCATTCCAATGCTCTCGTTGGCCTGCCGATGCGGAGAATCGCGCATGTCAACTGACTTCATCAGGAACATCTTGCGCACACGATAGACCTCCCATGCGGTGCCTTCGGACCGCCGAAAGGGGACCAGCACCTGCTTCTTCCTGAAGAGGCCCTTCTGCTCTCGGCTCTCCATGCCACACGCGAACTGCTCCGGCGGCTCGTGTCCCGAAGCGACCAAAGCGGCTGCGACCTCTCGAGCGTAGTCGTCGATCCATTTAGCGTTCTGCACCATGCCCCCTTCCACAGCTCGGCGACTTCGCCTCGCGAAGCTCGATGAGACCTCGTCGCAAGCCCTCAACCTGATGCCTGGAAAGTCGCGGGATACCGGGAGCGGCTCAGGTGGAGCATAGCGAATACGCGACGGAAGAGCAGGAGTCGCCTGGTGAGTGACTCACATTGTCGGGGCTGGGCGCTACTGGGCTGGCTCGCTGGATGGACGGCGGAACGATTGCACTCAAGCGTCTCCGACCACGAAGCTCTCCGTTCGGTCACCCCGGCTCGCGCAGGTGCTTGAAGAGCGGGTCCTCTCGTGCCGCAGTGATCTCCTCCGCCGTGCTGTCGGCCCTGGCTGGCTTGGGTACGTCGTGGTACCAGTCGGCGATCGCGTCCCAGGCGTCATCCAGAACAAGGCAGTAGTCGTTGCAGACCGCTATCAGGATGTGCATGTCGCACTGGTCAGAGATGCCTGAGTGGCTGAGATGCGTCGGGAAGAAGCCTCGGCCGCCTCGCGATCCGAGTTCCCAGCTGCATTGGCACGTGCCGGCCCAGGCCTGCCACTCACCGTGGGTGTCCCGTCCTGCCTTAGTGCCCGCAAGCGCTTGCAGAAACCCGTGCATCTCTCGGCCAGGCACCCCGACAAGGGTTGAACGCAGGAACGAGTCGTCCCGTTCATTGTTGGGACTGGCGAGCATCGCTCGATGAACGGCCTCACGTAGGTCCGTTTCGGCTTGCGCCTCGGGAAGCAGCCATACACCGCCGAATCGGGTCTCAAGGTCCCGCAGTTCGACGAGGAACTGCGCGAAATGAGCGAGAGCGAACGTGACGTATCCGGCTGCTTGGGCCTCTTGGCTGGTGCCTGTGCCATCCCCGACGTATGGGCCGGTGGCGTGGTCCCACGGTCGATCCTCTTCGAGCAGCGTTGAACGGTAGGCGGTGAGGTCATTGCCCACTCCCGTGAGCGGCGTCCAGATGCGGTACATCGCCTCGAAGCGAGCGAGCCATTCGACTGCGAGACGGCTGTGAACCGGAGTGCGCACGTCCAACCGCAGGCGCGCCAGCCGCAAGCGGTAGTCGTGGATCTCGGCGAGGACCTGGTCGGCGAGGGCCGCACGGAGCCGTGGTTCATAGGTATGGCGGAAATGCTCGACCGACACGTGGGCGTCCTCGGCGGCCATCTTCCGAAGCTCTGACGGACGTCCGCCTCTGGTCTCTGGCGTGAGACCAAACAGCGTAGCAGCGAATTCGCCGTAGTCGCCGCCGATGCGCACGACCACGTCACGCAGCATCCGCTCAATCACATACGTCCCCACCGGCTCGTGCGGCTCAACGCGGCCCGCGGCTCGCGCAGCCAGCGTCAGCGCAGGAAGCTCCAGTCGTCGCACGGCCGCGATGCCCTTGAGCCTCATCGCCGCGAGCTCGTGCTCTAGGTCCTCGGCCGTCGGTACGGCCATGTCGAGTGCGATTCCCATTGATGCCAACTATATCGAGAACCCAGCACATTCTCGGCGACTCTCAAGAACCACCAGAAATCAGCCAGCTACCCCTCCGGCTAGGCCTCCAGGTCGCTTGCCAAACTCCTCCTGCCATATGAAGCGAGCAAGGAGGTCACAGCAGCGAAGCGACACCCGCCACCAAGGGCCACCGCGGCCAGATCACCGAGCTGAGAAGGGAGTGAGCAAGATGGCCGATCCACGACCAACCCCACCGCCGTCGCCACGCGACAACGACGACGATCTTCCCCGGGGAGTCTTCCACAACTGAGCGACGTCAGCAGCCGGTCCGGTCCGAACCCGGGCCGGCTGCTGACCTTCTGAAGAAGGGAGGTTGACATGAAGAGGCACGGCTACCGACATCTTGCTCGTCAGACTGCTGAGTTCGCGCTTCATGCGGCGGCGTCTATCCATGCCGGCTACGCGCCGCAGCAACCAGCCGAGAGCCCGCAAGGCAGACGCGTCCAGATCACCGAGTCGCCGCGACTCGCGACAAGGGACGCGAAGGGCCGCCTGCTGGTCGAGGCGACGATTCTCGACCAGATCGCGGCGACAATCGGCTTCCAGGCAGCTGAGACCGGAGGCTTCGTCGGCCTCACGGACGGAGTCATCGATCACTTTCGTTTCGACGCCACGGCTATCAACTCGGGCGCCACCTACGAGCCGGACATCGCCGCAGCAAACGACGACCGCCGCTTCCTGGCTGCCAACGGCTCGACGTTCGCCGGCTTCGCCCACAGCCACCCCGGCTCACTTGGCCATCCCTCACTCCTGGACCGCGTCTATGCACAGCGGCTGTGGGCCAAAGTGCGCTGTGACGAGCTTGTGCTGCCGATCGTGCTGCCTGCGCGGGAAGGTCGACCCGCACGCATCAACTTCTTCGTTGCGCGACCTGGACTCGGCGGAGTGGCTGATGTCGATCCGGTTCGTGTCGAAGTCGTTCGGCCTTCGCCGCTCGACCAGTTCGAGCGCGTTCGCGGTGCGTACGACCCCGAGTGGCTTCGCCGCTGCCGACTCGTCGCGATAGGAGCGGGCGGCGCTCGTCATGCACTCGAAGATCTCGTACGTGTCGGACTCGGACAGCTCGTGCTCATCGATCCCGACACTGTCGGCCCCGAGAACCTGTCGACCCAAGGCGTCTTCACTTCAGAGATCGGTCGACCGAAAGTGCTGGCCTGTGCCGACGCTCTCAAGCGGATCAACCCTGCGGTGACCGTCGTCCCTATTCAGAAGCGTGTCCAAGACATCCCCAGGGAACAGCTCGGCAGGCTGCTCACTGAGCCGTGGCCCCAGGCAGGCACGCCAGCTCGCGTTCTCGTCGGGGGCTGGACCGACAGCATCCCTGCGGATGCATATGGCCACAGGGCGGCGCTGGCGTGGAAGGTGCCGTTTGTCCAGGCGGCTCTGCATCGTGGCGGTGCGAGCGGCGAGGTCATCCTCGTCTACCCGGGGCTCACTCGGGGCTGCGTTCGCTGCGCGACGGCGAGTCGCTACGATCACTACCTGAGCGGCGGAGCGAACGACGCGACCAGTGCCGGGGCTCCCTACTGGGCCACGCCCCGACTCAACGCTCTCAAGGTGTGCGTCACGCTGGCTGCCTTCCATGCAGCCATGCCGGGTGAGCTGGAGCATGTGTCCGAAGAGCGCATCACACAGACCGCCCTGCTCAAGACGATGGCTGCGCGGCAACTCGCTCTGCTCCGGCTCAGCCCCGACGCGTCGAATGTGTCTGGCGTGACGATTCACGAGCGGCTGCTGGCGGGTTGCAGCGAGCCGGAGTCCTTCTTCTTCGACGAGACGGTCTGGCGCACGATCGAGCCCAGGGAGGGCTGCCCTGACTGTGGGGGGACAGGCGACCTTCTGAGTGGGCCCGCCTTCACCAACCTCGACGCCATCCCGGTGCCGTGATGGAACGCCTCGTCAACGCCCCGATGCGCGAGTTCCGTGTCGTTTGCGAAGCGGCGCGTCAGCGTGAGCGCTTCTTCGCCGAGGCCCTCTACCCCCCGCGCTGCAAACGCCGCACTGGTCGTCTCACCTTCCGAACAGTGGGCGACGGCTCGACGGAACTCGGTGTGGAGTTGACTGCCTATGATGGCCATGTCGACAGTGTCCGCTCGCTGTTCGAGTCGCAGTCGCTGCTCTTCGATGGCGCGGCCGCCGTCCACGACTTCTGCCACGGTCCGCTGGCCGAGGCGTTCGCCGAGGAACCCGGCGGATGGCCCGAACCGCCCAGGCACATCGACACTCAGGCGCTGACGAGGAGCCTGGATGCCACGGTTGGTGACCAGCCTGAAGCGGCAGAGCGACTCGCCCAACTCGTCTCCGCGGGGCTCGCGCGAACCAACCCGAGTCAGCCGATCTCCGTCGCTCTCGTTGGGTCGCGAGGCCTGGGCAAGGCAAGCATGGCTAGAGCGCTGCCGCTCGTCCTCGAGTCAAGCGACTGCCCCGGGCACCGCCTGTTTGAGATCGACTCGAGCACGCTCGCGTCGGAGACACGAGCGGGCGCGATCCTTGGATTCCCGCACGTTCCTCGAGACCAGGCGAACGAGCCGCCGCTGGTGGCCACACTGCGCCATCCGCGACCCATCATCCTCGTGCGCGGGATAGAGCGGGCGAACCCGCTCGTCATGCTCAACGTCGTCGCACCCCTGATCGAGGACGGCGGCGTCATCGCGCCCGACGGGAGTCGCGTCCGCCAGCCTGCGGCAGTCGTCATCCTCACTACGGCCTATGGGGCCGATGGGCTGACCGACGGTCTGGAGGGCATTCCGCCAGTCGAATGGCGGGCGCGCGAACGGCTCTGCCGCGCGCATCTCCGAGAGTCCGAGTTCCTCACGGACATAGCCGACGCAGTCTCGGCCGTCGTTCCGTTCGTGCCGCTAGGGCCGGATGCGCAGATACGGGCCGCGAAGCGCTGCATCCGTGCCGTGGGCGCCGAGTACGACGTGGTCGTCGACAAGGTCGATCGTGTGCTGAGCACATCTGTGGTCGAACTCGCCGCCGAGCCCGTGAACCTCCGCAGCCTGCTCCATGCAGCTCGCGATGTGCTGGGTAACGTCTTCGCCAGTTCTCGTGCGCTCTTCGATGGAGCAGTTGAACTGGAGGCTGGTCCTCCTCCGCGACTCCGGGCAGCGTCTGAGGAGGGTAGCGCGCCATGAGGTCCCTGCGGTCGGTCATCGACGCCGTCATCGGTACGAGCCGCGCCCGCGAGTACGAGACCGTCAACCCAGATGGCCGCCTGGTGTCTGACAGGAGCGCGGTCCGCGTCTGGGCGTTGGACTCGCCAGATGCCGCCCTGCCCGACGACAGCGTCCTCTACATTCCGCGTGACTATACCGACATGCAGTTCCGCTTCACCTTCGTCCGCTGCGTGGACGGGTCGTACCGCGCCTACATCCGCGCGCAGCCCAAGTACCGCCACCTCCAGTCCGATATGACGGCGACCCACCGCCTCCAGGATCCGCGCAACGGCCATTTCATCTGCTGGGCGCCAGCGCCCTGCGATGCCGTCTCGATCCTCAAGGTGGCCAAGCTCTGGGCAGAACGCACCGCCCGCTATGTCGCCACCGGCACCCGATTGGAGGCACCTTGACTCCTCTCCAATTCGTTCGAGACCCGCTGCTCAATGGCGGCGTTGGCTCCCCGGAGACGGTCACCATCGTGACGTCCGTCACTCGGAGTTCGGCATGAACGCATGGCTGAAGAAGATGGCCGTGGCGTTGGTCGTGTTGGGCTTCCTCAGCGTGATGCTGCCTGTGGCGTTGGCCAGGCTCCTGCCCGCGCTTCCCTCCGTCTTTCTGACGGTATGCGCCATCGTCATTCTGGTCCGTATCTTCAAGAAGCCCGGTGGCTGGTGATGCCCAGAGGTCAGGGCATCCCGGTCGCTGTTGTGGAATTCACAATCTGTATTGACGACCGCACCAACTCAGCTTTTACTGAAGGGGACTCACTGATGCGTAAATGCATCACCCTAGTGGAGTCGGAAGGGAGGTTGAGATGACTACTCCGAAGTCCGTTCGCCGGATATCGATCCGGTCGGTCCGCAAAGACCCCATTGACTACAAGAAGCTCGGCAGGGCGCTGATCGCACTGGCCATGGCCCAGGCCGAGGCAGACGCACAAGCCGAGGAAGAAGAGAAGCACGAGAAGGCAGACGAGAGTACTCCGCGCCCGGAGGACTCGGAATGAACGACGAACAGTGGATCCTTCTCGCTCTGCTGGGCACAGGCGCTGCTGCAAGTGGTCTTGCCGCGACGCGTGTCCGCGTTGAGCGACCCACCGAATGGCGTGACATCACATGGCCACGTGACGTGGGCGAAGACGGCGTCGTGACCTTCTTCCGTCAGCTTGCTGGCGATCGCCGACGTCACGTGGTCGCGCTCGAAATCGTGGCAAGAAGCGGCCATCTGACCTACCGGCTGGGACTCGCCGAGCGACACGCCGAATCAATCGTCTCCGCTCTAACTTCCCATGTGCCTGGAGCTGCGACAAGCATCATCGACCATGATGTCGCCCGTGCTCCAGAACACTCATGGCGAGTGACACTGAAAGGACAGCCTCGCGCACTGCGAACGGATGGTCTCGCCGAGTCCGCACGCGCACTCACCGCCGCACTGGCCAGCGCCAGCTCAACTGTCATCTTTCAGTGGCTCCTCGGACCACGACTCACGCCCGTGAATGCGCCGGCTACGGGAACTCCGCGGCCCGCATCGTCGTGGCGTGACGTCGTGAAGCAGACAGTCTCAGGTGCCAAACCCCTTGATGCCGATGAGCGCCGCGCCATCCGAGAGAAGGTAGAGGAGGCCGGCTTCCAAGCCGTCTGCCGCATCGGCGTCGACGCACCTTCACCGAAGATGGCTCAGTCGGTCGCCTTGCGCGTGCTCGCAGCGCTGCGCACCACGGAGACCCCTGGAGTGCGCATCGGTCTGCGCAAGGAGAATCCGGACAAGATCGCCGGAGCGCTTCATCCGCGCAGCTGGCCCATCGCCGTCAACGTCAGAGAGCTGTCTGGTCTATGCGGATGGCCCATGGGGAAAGCGAGCTACCCAGGACTGGACCGCACAGGCGCACGCCTTCTGCGCGCCGCCGAATCCGTGTCTCGTCGTGGTCGCCTGGTGGCCGTCTCAACGTTCCCGGGCCCCGATCGCCCGCTCGCGCTCGGGGTGCGAGACTCACTTCAGCACCTTCACGTTCTCGGTCCTACCGGGACCGGCAAGTCGACCCTGCTGCTCAATCTGATCGTTCAGGACATCGAGGCAGGACGCGGGGTGGTCGTCGTCGACCCGAAAGGTGACCTTGTCGACGACGTCCTGCGTCGCGTGCCCGAAAGGCGGATTGAGGACATCGTGGTGCTGGACCCGGCTGACGACCAAAGACCGGTCGGCATCAACGTCCTGCAGGGAGGTGGGCGACCTCCAGAGCTCATAGCCGACCAAGTTCTTGCTGTCTTCCACGACCTCTACCGCGAGAACTGGGGACCGCGCATCCATGACGTCCTTCATGCCTCGCTGCTGACTCTGGCAGACAGGCCGGGGATGACGCTCTGCGCTCTCCCCGTACTCCTCTCCAACCGGCGATTCCGCCAGAGGTGCGTCGCCGCCCTGACAGACGACGTTGCGCTCAAGCCCTTCTGGGCAGCATTCGACGCCCTCAGTGACAGCGCTCGACAGCAGGTCATCGCTCCTGTGCTGACGCGCTTGCGGGCCTTCCTTCTGCGTCCCCGCATGCGAGCCGTCATCGGCCAGGCCGAGCCGGCTTTCGATATCCACACCGTGTTCACTCAGCGCAAGGTGCTGCTCGTCTCGCTGGCCAAAGGACTCATCGGCCCCGAAGCCGCCGCGCTTCTCGGCTCGCTTCTCGTCTCGCAGCTCTGGCAGACCGCTCTCGGTCGCGTCCGTGTAGCCGCAGACGCTCGTTCACCCGTGATGGTCTACATCGATGAGTTCCAGGACTACCTGCACCTGCCGACTGACGTCGCCGACGTGCTGGCCCAAGCTCGAGGGCTCGGCGTCGGTCTGACACTCGCACATCAACACCTCGCGCAGTTGCCGACCAGTCTGCGATCGGCCGTACTGGCGAACGCCCGCTCGCGCGTCTGCTTCCAGCTCAGCAACGAAGATGCCCGGCTCATCGCTGCCGGAGCTCCTGAGATCGACGCCGTCGATCTCCAAAGCTTGGGCAGATACGAGGCCTACGTCTCCTTGGTGTCGAGAAGCAACGTGACGCCCTTCGCATCGGCCAGAACTCTGGAGCCAACGCCGGCCACGAGCAACGCGCAATCCATCAGGGATGCGAGCAGGGTCCGATTCGGTCGCGATCTCGCGTTGATCGAGTCCGACCTCGCTGCCCTGGTCTCTGGTGAAGGAGAGTCTGACGACCGCCCCATTGGCAAAAGGAGGCGGTCATGAGGTCACCGGTCGCCTACCCGTTCGCGTCGCGCAGTCTCGTGGATTTCACCTGCACATCGCATGAATCATTCGTAACAGTGGCGACGACTGTCTCGCTCTCTTGGAGGACTCCATGAGAGCGCCACAACGCGCCGGCCCGGCCATCGTGCGTCGAACTCGCAAGCATCTGTCACATCGGGAGATGGCCGTCCTGGAGAGCGTAGACCGATTCCGATATCTCACGGCACGGCAGATCGAAGACCTGCTGTTCTTCGACCACGCGACGGCGCTCACCGGAGCCCGTACTTGCCGCAAGGTGCTGGGGCGACTGACGCGAGCCACCATCCTCTGGCGCCTCGACCGCCGCATCGGCGGCGTTCGCGCCGGATCATCGTCGTTCGTCTACGGGCTCGCGCCGTTCGGCTATCGGATCCTCCATCAAGACGAAGACGCCCGTGTACGCCGACGCGAGCCCTCAGAGGCGTTCCTGGACCACACACTCGCGGTCGCACAGGTAGCCATCGATCTTCACAAACGGTCGCGCAGCAGCGACCTCGAGATCATCGACATTCAGACCGAACCCGCATGCTGGCGCAGATTCACCTTGGGGCTCGAGGGTGTACAGATACTCAAGCCCGATCTCTTCGTCTCGTTGCGGTCGGGCGAGTTCGAATACCACTGGTTCATCGAGATGGACCTCTCGACTCATAGCGTCGCCGCCGTGGTGCGAAAGTGCTGGCTCTATCATGGCTACTGGTCGACTGGGATCGAACAGGATCGCAGCGCCCTGTTTCCGCAGGTGCTCTTCATCGCTCCGACTGATAGCCGTGTTCAGCGGCTACTCCGCGGCATCGCAGCGGCACGTGGGCTCAACACCGACCTCTTCGCCGTCACCGATTCGGCCTCCGCGCTGGACCATCTAATGGGGTGCGCGTCATGAGGCGCCTGCCACGCAATCAGATTCTTGTTGGCGACGCGCGCACGGTGCTGCTCACTTTGCCCGCCGACAGCGTCGATTGTGCCGTCACCAGCCCTCCATATTTCAGGCTGCGCAACTACCAAGACGGCCGCCAGATCGGCCTTGAGGCACACGTCGACGACTACGCCCATGAGCTTCTCGGTGTCGCTCGTTCGCTGGCGCGGGTCCTGAAGCCGAGCGGCTCTCTCTGGCTCAACCTCGGAGACACGTTCAGCCGTTCGACAGCTGAAGGCGCGCCCGAGAAGAGTCTCGTTCTTGCTCCCGAGCGTGTCGCGCTGGCACTGACGCATGACGGCTGGATCCTGCGCAACAAGGCTATATGGGCAAAGACCAATCCCATGCCGACCAGCGTGCGCGACCGCCTGAGCACGACGCATGAGGTCGTCTATTTCTTCGTCCGTCAGCGCCGCTACTTCTTTGACCTCGACGCCATCCGCACACCACACCTCAGCGCCGGCACCAAGCCTTCGAAGACTGGCTCGGCATGGTCGGTTCCCCCGGAGTGGCGCGGTCCATCGACCGGCAAGCACACGGGGCTGGACCGACTCAAGGCGTCCGGAGCAGCCGGCCACCCGCTTGGCAAGAACCCTGGCGACGTGTGGTCGTTGTCGACCGCCGGATACCGGGGCGCGCATCACGCCGTCTTTCCTGAGAGGCTCGTCGAGCGACCGATTCTCGCCACGTGCCCTGAGCGTGTCTGCCGCCGTTGCGGGACGCCTTGGATGCGCGAGCGAACCAAGGTGCTCGGGCGCCTGGCGGTGCGCGAAGAGCTCCGCGCGATGTGCGATTGCGGCGCCGCTGCACAGCCTGGCCTCGTTCTCGATCCATTCATGGGCTCGGGCACCGCTGCCACCGCCGCGCGCCGTCTCGGACGAGACTGGCTCGGCATCGAGCTCAACCCCTCGTTCGCGCAGCTGGCCAACAGACGACTCGCGCAGTTCGACGAACATCCACCGCCACTGAAGGCCGTCGCATGAACGCGACCTCGTCGGTGCCATGCGGCCGTCCAGAAGTGATCGCACCCGTGATCGCCGGCCGCACACCACCGAGGAGGTGACGGGATGCAGATCAAGCACCCCAAGACAACGCGTCGCGAGAAGGAGGTCGGAGCATGAAGTCCCTGGCCATCCGCCTCGACGACGAGCTGCACGCCCAGCTTAGCGTGCTGGCGCAGCTCTCCGGAACGTCGCTCACCGACGAGATCCGGCAGGCCCTTGAGACTCATCTTGAGGCCCAGCGCGCCAACCCCAAGCTGTCCGAAAGGGCCAAGCTCGTGTCCGACGAGATCGAGCACGAAGCGCAGGCCCGTCAGGCGGCTATCGCGACGCTGTTCGGCACACCCGAACAGCCCAGCGGCAGCCCCAAGGCGAGCAGCAAGCGCCCGCGCAGCAACGAGGACACCTCCGAGAACGGCTGACGCTGTTCTCGGATCGAGTGACCTGAGCTGCGGCGCAGGCGCTGGGTGGGAGCCTCTGAGCGTCGGCCCCACAATGGCCACGCGACGAGGCTCCCGCCCTTCAACAACGCAGACAAGTAAGAGAGGAGGTGATCATGTATGAAGGAGAACCGGACCAGGACGACGATCGCCCGCCAGTCTTCATGGCGAGGATCAGCGAAGTCGACGACGTCGGTCTTCGCGGTACCTGGATGGATGCAGCGGAGTACATCGCCGACGCGGAAGAGAGCATCGGGCTGTGGCTGCGTCACCCGCTGTCCCGTGGCTCGCCAGTGCGTGACGGCGACGACCACCGCGAACCAGGCTTCCTCTACCTGGGTGACAACGAGTCACTCGCGTTCATCGCCGAGATGGCGGCGGGCATCGTCAAGCACGGACCAGCCTTCAGCTTCTGGGTGCGCGAGATGGGCAACAGCCCGGATGCGCTTGAAGAGTTCGAGAAGGTATTCCTCGGCCAATGGAAGAGTGCCGCGGAGTTCACCCAGCACGTGCTCGACGAGCGTACCTGCACCGAGGAGTCTGAGCGCCGCGATGGTGAAGAGTCGCGCCAGGACCTGGAGATGGACGCCAAGACCTGGGCGCAAGACCTGCAGCGCCGAGGAGAAATCAACGTCGTGCCCAACCCGCAGGGCGGTGTCTGGGTCTTCCGTGGCTGGTAGGACGCAGCGTTGTGGACTTCCCCACGCCGATCAAACGAACAAGCAGAAAGGAGGTGACTATGCATGAAGGAGAACCGTACGACAACGAACACCAAGACGACCAAACAAACCCCGAAGAGGAACGCAAGGCGCAGCCGCGCATCTACGTTGCCAGTCTCGCCGACTACAACGAGGGCCGTCTGTACGGCGCTTGGATCGACGCCGCCCAGGACGAGGATGAGCTGGAGCGCGCTGTCAAAGAAATGCTCGAGCGCTCGCCCTCTCCTGGAGCGGAGGAATGGGCGATCCACGACTACGACGAGTTTGGCCTGCTGCGACTCGACGAGTTCGAGTCACTCGCAACTGTCGCCAAGATCGCCAAAGGCATCGCCGAACACGGGCCCGCTTTCGCCGCCTGGGCAGCGCACGTCGGCACCGACTCCGAGGCGCTCGATGAGTTCGAGGACGCCTACATGGGCGAGTGGGACAGCGCCGTGGCGTTTGCCGAGGAGATGCTCGAC
>Ga0209124_10000935_pt1 | contig 12890 bp, 9 predicted proteins | sample BarGraIncu01122A_FD_184502 | JGI IMG/M metagenome (GOLD analysis project Ga0209124, IMG submission 184502) | Arctic peat soil microbial communities from Barrow, Alaska - Barrow Graham LP Incubations 011-22A (SPAdes) (version 2) | ecosystem: Environmental > Terrestrial > Soil > Wetlands > Peat...
GAAGTACCTCCCGTTGAAAAGATGATCAGTATTGTAAGCAAACTTCAGAAGAACTGGCCCGATGCAGGTATATCGCAACCTCCGCTCGAAGATAAGATACTCCTGAAACTTGATCCAGACAGGATGCTCCTTTATGATGTTGATCCGATGATGGTCTACAACAGCCTTAAAACATCGCTCAATCAGAATAATATAGGAGAGCTGAGGGCATCTTATGAACTCCTGCCGATTGTTTTGTCAGATAAGGAGAAGCAGATAAGCAGTATAATCTCTTCAGGATTTGTTGAGAATAAAGCTAGTCAGCAGATTCCGGTTAGTGAACTGGTAAAAGTTCAGAGAATACATGATTATAAAACAATTAAAGGAGGTATTCACAGTGAGTATGTACCGGTAAATATGAATGTAAATACCAATAAACCTGAAGTTTTAACTACAAAAATACGTGACCTGCTTACCACAGACCCTTCAATTGATGTTAAATTCAGCGGTTCGCTGATTTCCGGGCAGAAGCTGTTTAAGGAGCTGGCGATTGTCCTTGTTGTGGCAATGCTGCTACTCTATTTCATCCTGGCTGCACAATTCGAATCGCTTACCCAGCCGATAATAGTTTTACTGGAAATACCGATTGATATAGCAGGAGCATTACTGCTTGTGAAGCTTTGGGGAGGTACAATAAACATAATGACTATGATCGGGCTGATAGTAATGTCGGGAGTAATAATAAACGACTCAATATTGAAGGTCGACACAATAAATAACCTTCGAAGTGAGGGAATGGCCCTAAAGAAAGCAATTTATACCGCAGGATCGCGCAGGTTAAAGCCAATTCTGATGGTTGCGATGGCATCGCTGGTATCTACAATTCCGATGCTTTTTGGAAATGGAATAGGATCCGAACTGCAAAGACCTATGGCATTGGCATTGGTAGGAGGTATGTCGCTGGGAACAGTGGTAAGTTTGTTTTTTATACCGCTGGCATATTGGTATATATACAGAAAAAGAGTTCTTTAACCACTGTGTAAGCAGAGTTTAAACTTAATTTATGATTTATGAATCGATTTATAATTTTTATTTCAATTCTTGTCCCTCTTGCACTGTTATTAGGATGTGGTAATCAGGGAAGCAACAAGAAGGATTCGAAGGCAGACACTTTATCTTTGCTAACCCCTAAAACACAGAAAAGTAATCCTGTTTTGCCTCCTCTCGTGGAGGGTGAAATATCTTTAACAGATGGAGCTTTTGGGCCCACAATAAATCTTAAAGGAGAGCCCATAAATATCAAAGAGAATATTAAACCGGAACAGCTTTTTGTAAAGGATAAGTATCTTATAACAAAAAATCAAAGGGAAGACAGTGTTTTTATGATCTTTGAACTACCTGAAATGAAATGTGTTGCAGCGTTCGGAACCAAGGGATCCGGACCTAATGAATTCAATTCACCTCAAATAATTGAAACTGCCGAAGACTCAATCATGTTTTATGTTTTTGATTGGATGAATTCGAAAGTTTATAAAGTGAGTACCAGGCAATTAAAGCCTGAATACTATTTTACATTTTCAAAGACGAAAAGATCTTATGATGATAGACAGCTGGTATTCATTGACAGCAAAAGAGCATATTATTCAGCTGCTGCTGAAAAAGGGAAGATGATCTATTCCTTTAATAAAGACAGTCTTCCGCAGGAGAAGAAATTTAAAGATCTTGCGATACCGCTCATAAAAGGATCATGGACAACCTTAATTGGTGATTTTGGAGTTAACAATAATTCCAGACGGATGGCTTATGCTTATAAATATTTTAAAAGGCTTAAAGTTATTGATATTGAGAGTATGAAGGAGCGAAACATAGTATTTACGGCCAAAAATTTGAAAAAAGGTCTGAATGATATTGCCACTTTAGAACCAACAAATATCACTCACTTTTGGGGTATGTCTGCTAATGACGACTATTTCTGGATGCTCTATAGCGGAAGGACACCTGTTGATGTCTACAATGACAACAGGAATAATAAGAAGTATATCTATGTTGAAAAATATGACTGGAATGGAAATCCTGTAAAACGATACAAGCTTGATGACTGGGGATATTTTTGTGTTGACAAAAAAAATGAAACATTATTTCTGGCATCGACTGCAAGTATCTATTCCCTGATAAAGTACAATGTCACTGAAACTGCCGGAATATACAAATAGACGCAACAAAACTTACACAGCTCAATAGTTAAAGGGGACTTAGAGACCTTTACGGTTAATGGATTTTCAGCTAAAGTTTCCAGAAAGTTCTGGTGAATATGGTGAAGACTGTAATGATCTCAAGCCTTCCCACGATCATCAGCAAACTCAGAACCAGCTCCTGTTTTCAGCGTTGCAACACCCGAAACTTAATTTTGAATTTTCTTCGTCTGTTGTATATTAAAAAACTGTTCGTTAATGTATTATATATCAATTTAATATAACATTCCGGTGCTCTGCACCTTTGAGCTATATGTCAATCATTTAACTACAAATATTAGGGTGCTCTGCACCTTTCTGATCGATATAAAAGCAGCAGAGCTGCAAAATATTTGTAGAAATACAGTTGTAAAACAGGACCACAGGTGCAGAGCACCGGAATATCTAATTCCAATCATAAATATCACTAAAGAATTCAAAAACATATTCCTCTTTAAATTCAACATTATTCTTTTCCAAGATTTCAAAATATTCTTTTTTGAATGGCTTTTTTTTGTGATGTTCTTCTTGCGACAAGATATATTTTGCCACAGGGTCAATTTGTGAGTGGGAATGTGTAAAAGCACCGTACCCAAAAAGATAGCTTGCAACACCCAAATTCAAAAATCAATTCCCATTAATTGAGCGTCTCAGAACCTATTTTTAAAAAGTGCGTAAAACAGGAAATAGACGCATCAAAACTTACATAGCTCAATAGTTAAAGGGGACTTAGAGACCTTTACGGTTAATGGATTTTCAACTTAAAGTTTCCAGAAAGTTCTGGTGAATATGGTGAAGACTGTAATGATCTCAAGCCTTCCCACGATCATCAGCAAACTCAGAACCAGCTTCGTTATCTCAGGTAAACCTGCAAATGTACTCATCGGACCGACTGTTCCTAATCCCGGGCCTATACCAGCCATACAGGTTGCCACAGAGCTTGATGCAGAAATGGGATCAACACCTGTTATCACAACGATTATTGTTCCAAGTATAAAAAGGAATAGATACAGAACAACAAATGACAGAATAGAGATGTTGGTATTTTCACCAACACTCTTTCCATTTAATTTTATGAATGATATTGATTTGGGGTGATTAAGCTTTACGAAAACATTTTTAATATTTTTAAGTACAATTAAATGTCTTCCCATCTTAATACCACCGCTTGTTGAACCTGTACTGCCTCCTGCAAACATGACAAGAAACATCAGTAAGATGCCAGCCAGTGGCCATGTTAAATAGTTCGACGAAGCATATCCGGTACAGGTAATTATTGATATAATCTGGAAATACCCCTCTCGAAACGATTCCTCAAATGATCTTGTTGAATTAACAAGAAGCACTATTGTAGCAATAGCCCCTGTTATCAATACAACAATCACATAGAACCATAACTCTTCATTCTGCTTTACCTTCTTGAAGTTAAATTTCACTATGTAGTAATAAATCACCTGACTTGTACCGGCCATGAACATAAATATCATAACAATATATTGACTGTAAGCCGAATAGGCCATCATGTTGTTGTTTTTGGTTGAAAACCCTCCTGTAGCTACGGTACCAAAAGAATGACAAACACTATCAAATAGATTCATATCGCCGATATTCAGAAGTACTATTTCGGCAAGAGTAAGACCAAGGTAAATAAACAGAATCCTGAATACTATTGCTTTGGTTTTCGGATGGATCTTTTCTTTCAACGAAGATTCCAGACTAAATAATTGATATCCGGTTACCCTAAGGGTAGGCAGGATTATTATTAGCAGAACTATGATCCCGATCCCCCCAATCCAATGTGTGAGACTCCGCCAGAAAAGTATTGAGTAGGGAAGTATTTCAACATTCCTAATGATCGAAGAACCAGTGGTGGAAAATCCGGATGTAGATTCAAAAAATGCGTCTATAAATGATGGTATGGTATTGCTTATAAGATATGGCAGCGTGCCTATCAGCGAAAAGACAATCCATGATACCGTGACAGCCAGATATCCATCCCTGTTACTGAATTTTTCCGGGTCAGCTCCTCTTGAAACAATATAAAATAGTCCTGATAACAAGATAGTTACAGCAGCGGACCATAAAAATGGAGAAGGAGACTCATTATACATAAATACAACCGGCAGGCAGAATAAAAACGAAAGTGTCTCTATAAGCAAAACAGTACTTAGTATCCGGAGAATTAACAAAGGATTTATCAGCTTCATACCTCAGGTTCAGGAAATTTACGGGTACAAATATAAGCAGAATTAATTTGTTCTTTTTCCATTTTAATTATAAGACATAGCCTTAATTTTGAATGATAAATGTCTATGGATTGGTCAATTTTATGTCTTATATTTGAACCACGTTATTACTCTTGTTATCTAAAATGTTAATATTAATTGATATATGGGAAAAGTATTAGTTATTGGTGCCGGTGGAGTTGGGACTGTGGTGGTTCATAAAATGACTTCTCTGCCATCGGTTTTTACAGAAATTATGTTGGCTAGCCGTACAAAATCAAAATGTGATATAATTGCCTCAAAGATTGGAAAGAACCGGGTGAAAACAGCTCAGGTGAATGCCGATAATGTTCCGGAGCTGGTTAAACTCATCAAATCCTTCCATCCTGATCTGGTTGTAAACGTTGCTTTGCCTTATCAGGATCTTCATATTATGGATGCATGTCTTGAAACAGGGGTGTCATATATGGATACTGCTAACTATGAACCTCTTGATGAAGCAAAATATGAATATAGCTGGCAGTGGGCTTTTATGGACAGGTTTAAAAAAGCGGGACTTACTGCGATTCTGGGCTGTGGATTCGATCCCGGGGTTACTTCAATATATACTGCTTATGCTGCCAAACATCATTTTGATGAATTACATTACCTCGATATAGTTGATTGTAACGCAGGGGATCACCATAAAGCCTTTGCAACAAATTTTAATCCTGAGATAAATATCCGTGAGGTAACCCAGCTAGGGAAATATTACGAAAATGGTAAATGGATCATGACCAAGCCTCATGAAATTCATAAACCATTGAATTACCCTGAGATAGGCCCAAAAGAATCCTATCTTATTAATCATGAAGAGCTTGAATCGCTTGTGAAGAATTATCCAACTCTTAAAAGGGCTCGGTTCTGGATGACATTCGGACAGGAGTATCTTACCCATCTGCGTGTGATTCAGAATATTGGAATGGCTGGTATTGAACCGATTATGTATGAAGGAAGAGAGATTGTTCCTATACAGTTCCTGAAAGCTGTTTTACCCGATCCCGGAGAGCTTGGAGAAAATTATACAGGCATGACATCGATTGGATGCCGTATAAAAGGAATTAAAAATGGGAAGGAAAAAACATACTATGTGTATAATAATTGCAGTCATGAGGCAGCTTACAAAGAAACCGGCGCACAGGGAGTGAGCTATACTACCGGAGTTCCGGCTGCTATAGGTGCAATGATGTATCTTAAAGGCCTCTGGAAAAAGCCGGGAGTATTCAATGTTGAAGAGTTTGATCCAGATCCGTTTATGGCAGAACTGAATAAACTCGGATTGCCGTGGGTGGAACTTCATGATGTGGATCTTGAATTTTAAAATTGACGCTCTACGCTCTACGCTCAATGCTCTACGCTCTATGCCTATAAACTATAACCTCTTGCCGTCTCCCTGCTACATTATCGATGAAGAACGATTCCGTAAAAATCTTTCATTGATCAGACGCGTCGCAGATGAATCAGGAACAGAGATTATACTTGCTTTCAAAGGATTCGCAATGTGGGGTGTGTTTCCGATTCTGAGGGAATATGTCTCCGGTGCTGCTGCAAGCTCAGTTGATGAAGCACGTCTTTGTTTCGAAGAGATTGGTTCTCCGGCACATACTTATTCCCCTGTATATAAGGGAAGTGACTTTTCTTCAATTTTGAAGTACAGTTCTCATGTTACATTCAATTCACTGAACCAGTTTCGAAAATATTCAAATGAGTTAAAAAATTACTCAAAACATATTTCTGCCGGACTGAGGATTAATCCGGAATTTTCAGAGGTAAGTCACGGCTTATATAATCCATGCTCTCCAGGGTCAAGACTGGGTGTAATCGCTGATGATCTGAAAGATGGTTTGCCGCAGGGTATTGAAGGACTTCATTTCCATGTTCTTTTTGAATCTGACTCTTATGCTCTCGAAAAAGTTTTAGAGATAGTAGAAGCTAAATTTGGTAAGTTCTTTCCTTATCTGAAATGGATAAATATGGGTGGAGGGCACCTTATGACAAGGAAAGATTATAATACTGAACATCTTATTAAAGTTCTGAAAAAATTTCGTGAAAAATCTGGTCTGCATATAATCCTTGAGCCCGGCAGTGCCTTTGCCTGGGAAACCGGAGAATTAGTTGCAACTATTGAAGATATAGTTGTAAATGAGGGTATTAAAACATTAATTCCCGATATTTCTTTTACAGCCCATATGCCCGATTGCCTCGAAATGCCGTATAAACCCAAAATAGCAGGTGCAACCGACCCTATCCACGGGAAACCAACTTACAGGATTGGTGGTAACTCATGTCTCTCAGGTGACGTAATGGGAGAGTGGTCATTTGATGAAGAACTAAAAGCCGGTGACAGACTGATCTTTCTGGATATGATTCATTATACCATGGTTAAGACCACCACATTCAACGGAGTGCATCATCCCTCCATCGGCATCTGGACACTAGATGGCAAATTCAAATTACTTAGAGAATTCGGCTACGAAGATTACAAGAATCGTTTATCTTAAGTCTTCCATCTTCCGTCTTCCGTCTACTTCTTCCTATTTATAATTGATTGATAATTTTGACTTGCATGTATTCATGCTTTTGCTATTTTTGCGACTCAAATTCTGAGTATGCATAAGAGTAGGGTAAAAACATGGGCACATCTTTCATTGCTGGCCGCCAATATTATATATGGGCTTAACTTTTCTATTGCAAAGTCTGTAATGCCCGAAGCTATTAAACCATTTGCCCTCGTTTCACTCAGAAGTATAAGCGCTGCCGCATTGTTCTGGGCTACAAGTCTGTTTATGCCGAAGGAACCGGTAAAGAATAAAGATTTATTATTCCTGTTTGCTGTCTCATTTTTTGGAGTCGTAATAAACCAGATTCTCTTTCTTGTAGGTTTGGATATGACTTCCCCGATTAACTCGTCAATAATCCTCTCTACGAATCCTGTTTTTGCCTTTATTTTCGCTGCACTGATTCTAAGGGAAAGAATAACTTTTTTAAAAGGTACCGGACTTGCCCTGGGTCTTTCCGGGGTGTTGTTATTGATTTTGCAGAATGGGACTCCCGATCTGGCGAGTTCAACTTTTTTAGGTGATATCTATACCCTGGTCAATACCATCAGCTGGGCATTTTATACTGTTATTATCAAAAGAATGCTTGAAAAATACCATCCTGTTACAGTAATGAAGTGGACATTTCTTTTCGGAATGATGACCAACATCCCTATTGGGTATCACCAGTGGAGTACAATGGATTGGTCGGCAATTTCCTTTCATGCCTGGCTGGGAATTGCTTTTATTGTGGTAGGTGCAACTTATCTGGGGTATCTTCTGATATTATTCGGTCTCAGACGTCTGAGTCCGACTATTGTCAGTACATATACCTATACCCAGCCGGTTATTGCAGCATACCTGGCTTCAATGATGGGACAGGATCATATCGATATGGTAATGATTATCTCTGCTTTACTTATATTTGCTGGTGTCTTTGTTGTGAGCAGGCAAAAAAGTATCGAAGTATGAGAAAACTCTTCTGTGTTTATCTGTCTTTACTAGTATTTCAGGTTCTCTCAGCACATGATGGTTATCTTCGTAACAGCAAAGTTGATGTGCTTCATTATGAGTTTTCCGTTGCCTTAAATGACTCAACTGACAGAATTGAAGGAAGGGCTTTGATTCAGATAAAAATCATTCAGCAGACTGATTCAATTTCCTTCGATCTGATGAGTGTGAATAGTGATGGCAAGGGTATGGGTGTAAGCAGCGTATTATTTCACTCTCATGAAATAAAGTGGAAACAGGGGGCGGAACAATTAACTCTCTTCTTTGGTAACACATTAAAACAGAATGATACAGCGGAAGTTATCATTGAATATGGTGGTGTCCCTTCTGATGGACTGATTATATCGAAAAATAAATTTGGAAACCGTACATTCTTTTCAGATAACTGGCCTGACAGAGCTCATTGTTATCTCCCATGTATCGATCATCCTTACGATAAGGCATCAGTCGATTTTATTATTACCGCTCCTGATAAATACAAAATAGTCGCAAGCGGAATACTCATTGAGGAGTCCGATCTTCCCGGACCAACAACAGTAACTCATTGGAGTGAAACTGTACCTTTGGCAACTAAAGTAATGGCTTTTGGGGCATCCGGGTTTGCGACACAATTAGCAGGGATAGTTAATAATGTACCGGTTTGGACATGGGTATATCCGGAGAACCGGAAAGAAGGTTTTTTCGATTATTCTGTTGCTGTTAAACCATTGGCATATTACAGTACGTTAATTGGACCTTATCCATACAAAAAACTTGCAAATGTTCAATCAAAGACTATTTATGGTGGTTTGGAGAATGCCTCAACTATTTTCTATTCCGAAAGATCCGTTACCGGGCAGGGAAGGGCAGAGGGCCTTATTGCCCACGAAATCGCCCATCAATGGTTTGGGAACTGTGTTACAGAAGACGATTGGCATCATATCTGGCTAAGTGAGGGTTTTGCAACCTATCTGACATCCCTCTACTTTGAGTCGCAGCAGGGACGGGAAAGGTTAAATTCTGACATGAAATCGGCAAGGAACAGGGTTCTAAGATATAATGAGAATAATCAAACTCCTGTTGTCGATACTACCATAACAAAACTGATGGATCTTCTAAACGCCAATTCCTATCAGAAAGGAGCCTGGGTGCTGCACATGCTCAGACGTGAGATTGGAGATGATTTTTTCTTTAAAGGATTGAGATTGTACTATGAACGATTTTATAATTCCAATGCCCTTTCCAATGATTTTGAGAAAGTTATGGAGGATGTCAGCGGAAAAGACCTTCATAAATTCTTTCAGCAATGGCTTTTTACACCAGGACAGCCAGAATTGAAAATAGAGCAGGAACAAAGTAAGAAAAAGGGGATGATTGAAGTTTCAATTGAGCAGAAACAGAGTCCCTTGTTTGAATTTAATCTTGAATTATTAATCAAAGATATTTCCGGCGAAAGAATTATAAATGTTGTTGTTAAAGAAAGAGTTACAAAAATAGAAGTTAACGCAGCCATTGATGCATTGGTAACTCCCGATCCAAATATAAATCTACTCTTCAAATAATAACTTTGTTTCCTTTCCTCTATATCTCACCATAGGTCTGATGCTCTTTGCCCTGCGCCCTGAGCCCTGAGCCTTGTGCCTTTACCTGTCTATCACCCCCGACCCGACAACCTCATCTCCCTCATACCACGCTGCAAACTGCCCGGGTGCAATGCCTCGCTGTGGTTGATCAAATATTATATATATTCCTTTGCTCATGCAGTAAAGACGGGCCTTCTGTAAGAGCTGGCGATATCTGATTCGTACCTGATAATCACGACTTTCCCTATCTTTCATCATTAAGTCTCTTCTAATCCAGTGTATCTCGTCTTTCCTTATAAACAGCCCTTTCCTGTTAAGCCCCGGATGGGCATGACCCTCACCAACATAAACGATATTTTGTTCCACATCTGTATTTATTACAAAAAGTGGTTCTTTATGTCCGCCTACATTCATCCCTTTTCTCTGACCAATCGTAAAGAAATGTGCGCCATTATGTGTCCCGATTATCTTTCCAAATGAAGGTTCATATTTAAAAGGTTCAGTCATCGACAACAGCAATTCTTCAGTTGCATCCTTTTCAGGAAGCCCTTCATTAATGTCAGGGTACAACTTCATTTCTACTATTTCAACTATATTTCCTTTCTTAGCCTGTAACTTCTGCTGAAGAAATGTTGGTAGGTCCACTTTCCCTACAAAACATATCCCCTGTGAATCTTTCCTTTGTGCGGTAGCAAGTCCGAGTTTTGCAGCTATTTTTCGAACTTCTGGTTTTGTCAGATCACCAATGGGAAATAATGCTGTAGAAAGCTGCTCCTGACTTACCTGGCATAAGAAATAGCTCTGATCTTTATTACTGTCTTTACCTGAAAGTAGTCTGTAAATAGTATCATTCCCTGATATTATTTCTTCCTTTCTGCAGTAATGACCTGTTGCTACGAATTCGCCACCCAGTTTTTTTGCCTCTTCAGCAAAGGAATCAAATTTTATCTCCCTGTTACAAAGTACATCGGGGTTAGGTGTACGCCCTTTTTCATATTCAGCAAACATGTAATCGACAACCCGCTTACGATAAGGCACACTAAGATCAACCTGGTGAAAAGGGATGTTCAGTTTTTTGGCAACCATCTCTGCAAACATAAGGTCATCTTCCCAGTGACAATCACTCTGAAGCAATCCTGTTGTATCGTGCCAGTTCCTCATAAACAGTCCGGTAACATCGTACCCCTGTTCTTTAAGTACCCATGCTGCAACACTCGAGTCAACCCCTCCTGATAATCCTATAACTACTCTTTTTTTCACGGTGCAAATATATGGAAAAATGCTAACTTTATCCCACCATGGGACCAGGAACACTTACTATATACAGCGCCTCAGCAGGTTCTGGCAAAACATACAAACTGACAGGTATTTATCTTACAAGCCTGTTTAAATCCAGATACAATTACAGGAAAATCCTTGCTGTAACTTTTACTCATAAAGCCACAGCCGAGATGAAATCAAGGATTCTTGATAATCTCCATAAACTTGCAGTTGGAGAAAAATCCGAGTATTTGCAGGATCTCATTGCAGAAACCAATAAATCTGAAGTTTGGATAAGAAATGAGGCTAAGGATATCCTTAATTCCATTCTTCATGATTTTTCAAGATTCTCTGTATCTACCATTGATAGCTTTTTTCAGAAGATACTGCGGGCTTTTGCCAGAGAGGTTGGATTGCATGCCGGATTTAACATTGAACTCGATCACAGCTCAATACTTTCATCTGCCATTGATGAAATGATTGCTTCTGCGACATCCGATACTCAGCTCAAGAATTGGCTGACTTCCTATGTAATGTCAAATATCGACGATGAGAAGAGCTGGAATCTGAAGGCTGGTATAACTAAACTCGGGCAAGAGTTATTCAATGAAAAATTCAAAATTTTCTCAGTTGGTGAACGGTCAAATCTTGAGAATAAGGAATTTCTTCTGAAATATATCGAAAAGATAAAATCAATCTCCTCGTCATTTGAAAAGCAATTAATTGTTTTTGGAAAAAAATGCGAAGAGATATGCTCTATACTTGAACTGTCCGATGATATGTTTTACAGGAAGGGGCAGGGTGTACCAAGGTTCATTAGGTTGCTTGCTTCAGGTGTTGTTACAGCCCCAAACAGTTATGTTCGCGAAATATTGAATGATCCTTCAAGGTGGTCAACCGGTCCTGTCGCACAACAGTTGCAGACTGCGATTGACAGCGGTCTGGAAGATACACTGAAAGAAGCAATTAAGCATTTTGATGAGAATATAATTGCTTATAATAGTGCAGAAGCTATATTGGAAAATGTTTACGCTCTCGGCATATTATCGGATGTTTTGCATAATGTTCATGTTATAACCAACTCTGAAAACAGTTTTCTCCTTTCTGATGCAGGTGAAGTACTTAACCTTATTACAAAAGGAGAGCAATCGCCTTTTATTTATGAAAAAGTAGGAAACAGCTTTGAAAATTTTATGATTGATGAGTTTCAGGATACCTCAATAATTCAGTGGAATAACTTCAGACCATTGATTGAAAATAGTATGGCGGAGGGATTTGATAACCTTGTTGTGGGAGACATAAAACAATCGATATACCGATGGAGAAACAGCGACTGGGAGATACTTGGCTCTGTCCTTAATCAGATGGTTGATAACAAAAGAATTCTAAGCTGGCCATTGACAACAAACTGGAGAAGCCGTTCAAATATTATTAAATTCAATAATTCACTTTTCTCTATTATCCCCGGTCAGATCGATGAATCACTTTCTGAAGATTCACTCGCAGTAAGTTTCAAAAACCTGTATTCTGAAGCTGTTCAGACTGATCCCGGGAAAAAAGATGGTGGTTATATACGTTTGGAGTTCATCGAAAATGATAAAGAGACGAAATGGCAGGAGGTTGTACTTCTAAGGCTTCCGGGCGTAATAGAATCTTTCCAGGACAAAGGCTATAAAGCTTCAGATTTTGGAATTATTGTGAGGGACGGAAAAGAGGGTTCAATGGTTCTAAAGACATTAATTGACTACAGTAACAACTGTTCCTCTGAAAATAAATCTTCATATAATTTCAATGTAGTTTCAAACGATTCTTTGCTGCTTTCAAACTCTCCGGTAATTAATTTTATTATTGCTGCGATCTCTGTTGTCAATGATCCGAAGGATATGATAAGCAGAGCCGTGATGCTGAGATTCTACCTTCTTTCAAAAGGCGATGAAGAAGCTGATAAAGCACCTTTAATAAGTGAGAAGCTGATTGAAGGTTCAAAACGATATTTTCCTGAAGGATATGAAGATTTTCTTGACAGGGTAAAACAAATGCCCTTAT
>Ga0209124_10000940_pt1 | contig 12851 bp, 11 predicted proteins | sample BarGraIncu01122A_FD_184502 | JGI IMG/M metagenome (GOLD analysis project Ga0209124, IMG submission 184502) | Arctic peat soil microbial communities from Barrow, Alaska - Barrow Graham LP Incubations 011-22A (SPAdes) (version 2) | ecosystem: Environmental > Terrestrial > Soil > Wetlands > Peat...
AGTCCGACAGGCTGCTCGTTACCTCGGCTCCTACAACATACGGATATTTAAACGCGCTGCCAACTGCTTTTCCTTTTCAGGGCGCGAACTCCTTCACCGCCTTCCCGCCGGCCGCCAGGTTCGCCAAGCGCATCTCGGAATATTTGCGCGAAAAGATGAGGCCGTCGGCGCCGGCGGCGAGCGCGGCTTTGGTGGCGGCGTAGGTGTCGTCGGGCGAGGCTTTGCGCGAGTTGGCGCCGGTGGGGATGCCGATGTCCAGGCCGGGAAGAATTTTGCATTTGCCCTGCACGCCGGCGACGGCGCGTTTGGTTTCGCGCGCCACGTAGTCGGGCGAAAGGCCGGCCGTGGCGAGGTCGGCCAGCACGGCTTCGTGTTCGTAGTTCAACAGATGGTTGTTGAACGCGAGCAGTTCGTCCCTGGGCACATCACGGAAGACGGTCGAGCCGACGTTCTTGATGAAGTTCGCGTAGCGTTCGCCGCCGCAGTTGTTATAGACGACGATCTTGAGGAAATCGGCTTTCTGCGCGAGGTCGTCGTAACGCCGCGTGGCGCGGAAGATCGGATTGAAGGAATTCACGTGCTCGATGTGAAAACCGACCTGAAGGTCCTTGCGGGCGGACTTTACCGCCGCGTTCACCTCGGTGAGCACCTGGTACTTGCCTTCGTCAAAGAGCCGGTCCCAGATCACGATCTCGGGATACTCGACGAGCAATCGCCAGAACTCGACGAAATAGCCGTCGCCGGGCCGTTGGCCGGCGAGCGCAGCCTGCACGAACTGGTCGAGCTTCCGATAACCCTCGCGGGCGCGACCGGAGCTGATACCGCGTTCACGCGCCGCTTTCTGATGAAACTCGCAAAAACAGGTGACGCGCGACGACGCGATGCGCTGGTTATGACTGGCCCCGAGCGCTTCCAGCAACGGCCCGTTGCGCTCGTTGAAGAACAGGATGCCGTCTATGTCATACGACCGGCAAAGGTCGGTGGCCAATCCCGTCCAGAAAGCGCGCACGTCGGGATGGAACAGGCAGAGCGAAGTGGCGGTGCGGCGGCCTTGCAGGTCAATTTCCGTGAGTTGATTCAAACCGGGCACGTCGGCGCGAAAGACGTCTTCCATCGAACAAAATACTTTCATGCCGCGCTTTTTCGCGCCGGGCAGGACGGCGGCGACAACGTCGAAGTCGCCGTGATCCGGTGCGCGGGTTTCTTTCAAGACGGTGTGCTGGTAGAATTCCGCGTGCGGCATGGCGTAGTTGCCGCCGTGAAACGTCTTCTCGTCGGACTCCTGCCTGCCGTGATCCGGAAAAGGCTGGCCGGGCACCTGGCGCCCGGCCAGGCCGCGGCCGTAAGTGAACGCCGTCAAAAAAATCGTGTTGATCGCGCCCTTCTCCTGAAAGAGGTCCAGCACCGGGTCCACGCCTTCGTCCGTAAACGACACGGCGCCGGCCTGGATGCCGATCATTTTGCGCGGGGCGGGCTTTTCCGCGGCGCGGGCCAGCGGCGAAAGCAACGCCGGGCCGGCGGCGACCGTGGCGGCGATGCGGGCGGTGGTCTGGATGAATTCTCTGCGGGCGATGGGGCGGTTGGTTTTCATAAGTTGGCTGGTTAGCGAACATTCCCGGTCAAGTCAATGGCGACAATCCCGTGGTCGTGGACCAAAGGGCGCATCATCAAGACCATGTTGGAAGACAAGGACGTCTGCGTCCGGAGATTGCGCGAGGGTTATGAGTTTTTCCGAAGCCTGCGCCAGCGCAAGGCTGATTTGGCCGCTGCCCAGGCTGCTGGGATTTGATGGGGAGGCTACTTCCCGCCTTGGCGGGATCAAGAGCATGGCGCAACGGCGGAGTGATTTGGAAGCGGTGAAATCCGCCGCCGCGTGATGGGTAGCACAGGCGACTCGCCGAACACATTCCAACCAACCAATCACCCATGTAGTTTCCAAATCCGTCGCAGCCCGATCGCCCATTCCGCAAGTGCCTTTCGCGCCAGCGCGGAATCCGCGAGTTCCTTGTTCTGATGCGCGACGAAATCGTTGCGGAATGTGTTGATGTCGCTGACCAGCTTGTAAGTTTCCGACGGCACGCCAGCAAACCGCTGCTTCACGACGCCGAAAATAGCTTCCGTTGGCCCGGTTGATTCGCCCGCGTATTGCAGACACCAACGCAGCAATCCGATTGGACTCATTCCGTTGTGATCCACCAGCGTCCGCCTCAAATCTTTTCCGCGACGCAGACACATCTCACCGTCTTTCTTCGACAGATGACTCACGTCTGGCTCGAAAAACTTTTGCTGCGCTTCGCGCTCCGTCGGAATGTCCGCGCTCAGGAATTTCAACATGACCGCGCGTGACGCTTCGTCCAGCGGGCCAAGCAGCGGTGTGAATACCGGCGCGAAAGATTGCCCGGTCTTTTTCTCCAGGAACTGAAACAGGCCAATCGCCTGCTGCACCATCTTCTGATGAGTAGGCGGCAATGCAGCAAAGTCTGCTTTGCTGATAAATGCTTCGGTTTCGTCTTCGCGCACCTCACCAAACGCCAGCGTCAATTGCGGCACTGCCGCTTCATCAATCAAGTCTTGCAGCGCGGGTTCACACGAGCGCGCGAGCACGTCGAGCCGGTTGTCGCCGAAAGCCTCAAATGTTTGCTGCGGGACGTAAAGATAAGCCCATTTGGTCTTTCCCTTTGACGCAGCCTTGCACCACGCCACGGCCGATCGCGCTTTCAGCGGCACGTCCTTGTCTACGCGCCCCTTCGTTTCAGTGAGGACGTAATTACCATCATTCAACCGCACCAAAAAATCCGGCGTGTAAAACGCGAGCTGTCCGTTGCCGCTCAAATAATCCACCCGCAACGATTGCGGCCCGGCGTTCTTGCAAAATGCGGCCACGTCCGGCGCGCGGTCGAGGAACTGGCTCATCGCCACTTCCAAATCGCGGTTGCATGGAGCGAGATTGAACAAAGTCCGTTTGGCGGGAACGGCTGGACGATGCGCCGAGTGCGTCACTTGAAACGGCTTCCACAAAGAAACCGACTGGCTCGCGCTGTTGGCTTTGCGTTCTTCTTTGATGGTCGTGCGTTTGAGAATCAGCGGCACAAACGTGGCGCGCATATTCTCGCGCACGTCCGCATCGCTAATCCGGCTCAACAGGCGTTGGTCGAAGAGCGTCAGCTTTTCCGTGAACAAAATTTCCGTGATGAATGTTTCCAGCAGCGGTGCGAGAACTTGATGCGTGCCGCGCAATCCGCAAATGCGTTCCAACTCCTCGCGGTAAAACGACACCGCTCCCATTCCGTTTTCCAGCAGCGGCAGACGAATCTTCATCTGCTCGACCAGTTCGTCTGTGATTAGATGCCGTCCCTCGTAATGGATTTCCTCCGAACGCACTTCGCCCACTGGCAAAGCCCGGTAACGCGCAAATTGTTTGCGAACATCTTCCAGCGTCAACCCTTCGAGCGACGCGGTTCGGCTGAATCCGCCGCTCACTTCCGGCAAAACAATGTCCAGCGCCACAAAATCCTTGTGCTCCTTGTCCGGGAAAATTGTGACCGTCGTTTTCGGGATATGTTCAACGTCAATCGTCTCAATGAACAAACCTTCCTGCTCCAACTCCTGCGCATAAAGGCTGACAAACGCCGGATGTTCGATGACCGTGACCAGTTCCGCCGCTTCTCCCGGCGGCGTCATTCGCCGCAAGCCGCGCCCAAGCGTTTGCTCCGGCAGAATGTTCGCCTTCGACGTGTAAGGCCGGAGCGGAACAATGGTCGTCACGTTCCGCACGTCCCAGCCTTCGCGCAACATCAGCACCGACACGATGCACGAGTAAGGATTCTGGTCGGAATCAATCTGCCGCGACAATTCACGCAACGCCTTCAAGTCGTCGTCGCTGATTTTACTCTCGCTTTCCTCAAAAACCGGATAGCCATTCTTCCTGCCGCCAATCCATTTGACCTTGCCCTTGAGATTCGTGTGCAGGTTCGTCGTCTTGCCGTTCAACTCCTTGAATATCGCGTCCGTATTCAGCCGGTGCGCGATTTGATTTGCCGCTTCCGTGTCCTCGGTCATCACGAATAGCAACGGCTTCTTTCCGCTCGCTTGCCATTCCTCTTTCGACTTCAACCAGCGCGCATAGCCGACTCGCAACTGCTCCTCAAATCTTTCTGACGCATCCGTGCTTGTGCGTTCCACCCAGCCTTTGCCCCTGCCGATGATTGGTGTTTTCACGATGCCGCCGTCCACCGCTTCGCCCAGCGGCGTATCGCAAACGACGTGCTGGAAAATTCGCCCGCCATCGTCTTTTGGCGTGGCTGAAAAATCCAGTTGTGCCACCAGTCCCGCGCCTGTTCGACTGGCAATCGTTTCATGCAGATATGAAATCGCCTCATTCGCCGCCGAGCCTGGGTCCCACAAGTGATGCGCTTCATCGTTCAAAACCATCACCCGTTCGTGTCCTGTGATGCGCTTGCGCAACTCCGCGCCCGTGTCCAGCGCCTTTGCCCGCGACACTGTTGGACCCATCCAACCGTAAGTCTCCGCTTCCTTCTTCCGGCGTTCGTTGTCGTAAAGCCGATGAATGTTCGTCAGGTAAAGTGTCCCGCCCGTTGCCGCGCCGCTCGCCTCATCTTGCAACACGACGGACATATTCCAATCGCCTTGCTTCCACGCCACGGGAATCAGCGGGTCTTTGTCAAAAATGTTCGCGCCGCCTTCCGCTGGTTTGAAATCTGTTTTCAACCGCTCGAACACCGTGAGATTCGGCGCGGTGACGACGAAATGTTTTGCCATCGGCGAATCGCTCTCGCGCAACGCGTGAAAGTAACTCCAGACCATCGCCAGACTCATCACCTTGGTTTTGCCTGCACCCGTCGCCAGCTTGAACGCATACTTCGCCCAGCGGTCGTCGTCGGGATTCACGCCCAGTGCTGCCGTCTCTGCGCTTGGCCCGGCGAACTCGCCCATGAGCGGGGTCAGCGAACGGATGCCGCGCACTTCGTAGAGATAAATCAGCGTCTCCATCGCCTCGCGCTGACAGAAGTAATATCGAAATGGAACCCGCAGGCCACCGCTCGTTTCAATCAAATGATCTCGCCCAAACCAATGATGCAACAATTCCCGCGTCGTGTCCGATGCGCCCGGATAATCCGTCTCGCGCCATTGCTTCACATGAGAACGCAGCGATTGCGCGATGGCAATTTTTGACGGGCGACGACCTTTCTTGGTCTGCGCCGGCTGGTCGCCTTGCGCCCGCGCCCGGTGCAGGTTTGGCTCTTCGTGCGGTGCGAACAACGGCTCCAGCGCGGCCAGATTGACGACGGGTTCAGGCATGGGGTTCAGTGCGCTTGCGTAATTTTTGGAAAGGGAGGATACTGCGGCCATGAAGAGTTATACCGCCGTTGTCGAACGCGACCCGGACACCGGGCTGCTCGTGGGCTATGTGCCCGGTTTTCCCGGTGCCCATTCGCAGGCCGAGTCGCTCGACGAACTTCAAGCCAACCTGCGCGAAGTGATTGCCATGCTGCTGGAAGACGGAGAACCACGGCTGGAAGCCGAATTTGTCGGCACCCAAAGCATTGCCTTCGCTTGATTATGGGTTCCGTCCCCGTCCTCAAGCCCGCCGAGGTCTGCCGGTTGCTCGAACGGCTCGGTTTCAACAACGTGCGCCAGCGTGGTTCGCACATCCAATATCGCCATGCCGACGGACGCGGCACCACCGTTCCGATGCACAAAGGCCGTGACATTGCGCCGTCGCTGCTGCGGCAGATTGCCCGCGACATCGGGCTGACGGTCGAGGAACTTCTCCAGAACCGCTGACCGCGCGCGTTCACACTTTCACCTCCACCGTGATGCTTGTATCGCAACCGAACACGTCCACGACTTTCACGCACGCCGTGTATTTGCCGGGCTTGGGATATTTGTCGAAACCCGCATCGCTCACCGTTTTCAACGAGCGATCTTTGCGCGTGCGATAATCCTGCCAGTGATGTTCAAACGGTTTGCCGTCGTGCCAGTTGAAATCCACCGCCCAAAAATCTATGAAATCGAATCCGCTTTTCACTGCGCGCTCTTTCAACGCGTCCAATTCCTTGCTCGGCACTTCGGCGAGTGATGGAAGAAATTTTGTCAGCTTGATGTCCACCGCCATTGGAGCGCCGGTCTCCGACCCGGCGTGTTTCTTTCCGGTTCGTGCCGTGCCGGAGGCCGGCGCTCCGCGATACACGATTTCCGCTTCCAGCACCGCCACTTCCAAAAATGGCGGCGGACTGGTGCGGTTCTTTTCCATGATTTCGCGCGGGATGGGAATGAGTTTGATTTGCACGCCTTCGCTTGCTTCCAGCTCGTGGCAGACCAGCCGTAAATCCATTTCAAATTCCCACGCGAGACAGTGAACCTCTTTCGCACCCGCTTCGCGCGCGGCTTTCGCGACTGCGCGTACCTCGTCGCGCGTGAGGATGCTGTCAATGCCGTCCACATAAATGAACGCCCGACCTTTGCGACCGTGAAGATACGCGCTCGCGTTCGGCAGCACTTCCGCCTTGTAAAAACCGAGCACCACTTTGCGATGCTCCTCGTCCGCGCCTTTGAGCCGTTCCTTCTGCCACCACTGGCGCTCGTAACGGCCAAGATTGTAAACGTCAAACGCGCGATACGGCTTGCCCTCGTCGTGCAGCGTGCGTTGCAACTCAATCAACCGCTTGCGGCTGGTGTGAATGGCAAACCGGCCTAGGTCCGACATAATCCAGCGCCGCCCCAATCGCTCCGCCACTGCGGCGGTTGTTCCGCTGCCACCGAAAACGTCGGCGACTAAATCGCCGGGGTTTGAACAGGCCAGGATAATGCGTTCGAGAAGCGCTTCCGGCTTTTGGGTCATGTAATTTTGATACTCGTCGCCCATGGAGTTTATGACATCGATGTCATCCCAAAAATCTGAGACATAGACTCCCTTCGCCTCGGTTTCGTAGTATTTCAGTCGAGGCGAACCACCTTCCTTGGCGGGCCAATAGATTAGACCTTGAGCATCCAAGTCATCCAGCACCTTTGGGTTTTTCAGCCAGTGCATTCCGTTTTTCCCGAGTTTATTGGGATCAATGCCGCGCCATATTTGTCCCGTTTCACCTCTGGACTTACCGCTGGCGAGAATTGGCACTGGTTGAAACACGCCGCGCTCGTCTCGAGAGCTGTAGTGCTTTTTTGAGGACTCTGAGTATTCACCGAATTGTGGATTGAATGTGTGGCAGCCAGTGCTGGAATAAAACAGTAAGAAGTCCTGACTATTTCTCCATTGTAATTTGACGCCAGCGGCGATGGCTGATCGTTTCCATGAAATCAAGTTTTCAAAGTGTGGAAAGATTTCGTCCATCAAGACCCGTAAAGATCCGACCATTCGCCAATCGCAATGGACGTAGATGCTCCCCTTGTCACTGAGCAACTCTTTCATCAGCGTGAGCCGCTCAAACATCATGTGTAGGTAGGAGTCAATGCCTTTGCCCCACATGTCTTTAAACGCCACCATTTCGAGACACGATTGGTCTTTGAAGACCATTTCTTTTTCGTCACCAATCGGCACATCCATCGTGAAGTCCGTTCCCACGTCGAACGGTGGGTCAATGTAGAAAAGGTCAACCTTGCCCTTGAATTCGGCCAGCAGGCTGGCCATCACCAGCTTGTTGTCGCCCCAGATGAGCCGGTTGCGGAAATCGTCGCGGCGTTTTTTCTCCTTCTCAAACAATTCCAGATTGCCGATGGCGGCGGCCCGGCTGCGCGGCTCGTCAATCGTCTCAATCTTTTGCAGCGGCATCGCGCACCCGGCAATGTCCACCGCGCGGCGGTTGCCATATTCGTCGTATTTCCCATCCCACACCAACTCGGTCTTGATCTGCGAAAGCGGATGCGGATTGTCGAGGCCGTAGCGGACGGTCGGAGATTTTTGTTTGTGGTTTTCAGCCATTGCGCTAGGCGCAACCGCGAACCACGGAAATTCTGATAACAGAAGGGGCGCGAACTTAACACGCCCCCACGAGAGGCCCTAGGAGAGCCCGAAGAGAAGACATGAAAAGCCGCGCCCGATGGGCGCGTGCTTTCCGGAGGTCTCTCTTCTCTTGAAATTTCCTAGGTTTCTCGTGAGACCGTAGCCGTTAGCTACGCGAAATGATTTTGGTTAAATTTTGGTTCTGGTCGTTTTGTTTTTCCGAACGCTGCGAGTGTGCGCGGGAAAATTATCAGCGTCAATCAGCGGTTAAAAGATTTTCGACACCTCACCCTCAATCCCTCTCCCCGATCGAGGCGGAGAGGGAGATCGCGTTGGAATGTGTTCGGTAAGTCGCCTGTGCTACCCTGCGGCAATTCCTTTCGAGGGTTTCCCGCCTTCGTCTGACTTCGGCGCGGCAGGCGCGTCTTTCGCGGTTCACCCCTTGCCCGACAGGCTGGAACTCCGATAAATCGCGAGCGGGTCACGGTCCTACTTCGGCCACTCGCTGATGCGTTGCCACCAGTGTTCGAGCCGTTTCAGGTATTTCTTGGGATTCGGCATCCGGCCGGCCAGGGATTGGCTGCCGAGGGATTTGTCCGGCCACAAATGCAGGTGCTTCTCAATGCCGAGTTCCTTGGATATTTCAGATACCATGTGCAGCGCATTCACAGCGTAATTTTGCCAGCTTTCGCGTGTGGCAAAAACCTCCGTCCGCAACTGAACGCCCGTCTCTGCGGATTGTTCCTTGATGCGCGCCACGTTTTCGGCCCGGATGTTGATGGGTTCGTGGAATATGGTGATCGGTTCCAGTTCGGCCACGGCTTTGAGCGTCGCGCGCAAATCGGCTTCGTCACATTCGGGATACGTCGGCGCCATGGCCACATAAACATGCAGCCCGGCTTCCTTCGCGGCGCGCAGCGCGGCCAGTCGTTGCGACGGTGCAGGCGCTTTTGGTTCATACACCTTGGCCAGATCGTTACGGAGCGTGGGCAGGCTCATGCCGAAAACGAGGCGTTTGCCGAAACTGCGGAACAAATCGAAATCCGCCCTTGCCAGCGGACTGCGTGTAAGGATGCGGACATTGAGCGTGGACTGGTCGCGGATGAGTTCGAGCGAACGGCGCACGAGAAAGCGCGCGTGCTCGGCCAGTTCCCGCTGCCGCGCCGGGTCGGGATGCCGAATGATCTGATACGGGTCGGTTGTGCTGCAATAAATCACCGCGCGATTGCCGTCGGGCTTGAGTTGCTTGCGCGGTGTGTTCTCGGCCGAGCGCAGAGAGGCAAGAAACTTCTGTTCATCCCACGGACGGAGCAAAAGATAATCGCCCCACTCGGCATCCGGGTCCTTGACGCCGTATTCCGCCAGCTTCGGCCCCTGCTTGATGGTCGCCGTGCTGGGCACGTAACAAAACCGGCAGGCGTGCGAGCATCCGACCGCAACGTTGAATGCCCAATTCGACAGGCTTTTGTAGATAAAATTGTTCTCCGCGATGACCGCCGGCGCGTGCCAGAAATCAACGGGTGACTTCTTCGGTTTCAAGCGCGTGCGAAAGTGCTCTGCTTTGGGCGGAATTACGTCCAATACAGCTGCGTTGTCGTCAAAAGAGTTCACGGTTTCAAAATATGTTCAGCAATGCGTTTGGCAATCGGTCCACCTTTTGGATTGCTGCACGCTCATTCACGCCACCGTCAGCGGGCCGTCGAAGATGGTCAGGCTGATGACTTCCGTTTTGGCGACGTGCGGGCCGTGCCGGACGCCTTTGGGCGCGTAGAACAGCGTGCCGGCGGTGTAGGTCTTGTCGGATTCGTCCCATTCGCCGGAAAGCACGTAGGCCCATTCATTGGCGTCCGGATGCGTGTGGGCCGGGATCGTACAGCCGGCCTTGAACTTGCGCAGCACCACGACCCCTCCGGTGCTTTCACTTTTGTGCAACACCATCAGTTCGACACTTTCATAAGGGCCGGGCTGCCAGACTTTGTCTTTGGTCAATGCCACGTAGGGAAACATGCATCCATCGAAGCGGATTGCGTCGGATTTGCAAGCGCGGAGTCAAGAAACCGCAAGGATTGTTCATTGCCAGCCGTTATTGATTTCATATTTGTCTGCTTTTTATCGCGCGAAACTGATTTGATTCTTCATTCTTAATTCTGCATTCTGCCTTGGTTGTGAACATTCCCGAACATCGCAAGGCGATTGACAGGCTGGACGCGCACATCGTGCGGCTGCTCAATGCGCGCACGAAGCACGTGCTCGCCATCGGTGACATGAAGCTCAAGGCCGGCGAGGAAATTTACGCGCCGCACCGCGAACGCGCCGTGTTGCAACGCATCTGCCAGTCGAACGAAGGGCCGGTAACCGACGACCAGCTCTGCGCGATTTACCGCGAAATCATGTCCAGCGCGCTGGCATTGGAGAAGACCATGTCCATTGCGTATCTCGGCCCGGAGGCGACGTTCACGCATCAGGCCGCCATCCGCCGTTTCGGTTCCAGTCTGCGCTACGTGTCGCAAAAGACCATTGCCGACGTGTTCACCGAGGTCAGCAAAAACCGCGCGGATTACGGCGTCGTGCCGGTCGAAAACACCACCGAAGGCGTCGTCACGCACACGCTCGACATGTTCGTGGACAGCGATTTGAAAATCGTTTCGCAAATCGTTTTGCCGATTCAGTATTGCCTGGCCGGCAATAGCCGGTTGCGGGATATACGGCGATTGCATGTGCATCCGCAGGCGCTGGCGCAATGCCGGCAATGGGTGCAGCAGCATCTTCCCAAAGTCGAAATTTTTGAAACGTCATCGAACGCCCGTTCCGCTGAACTGGCCGCGAAAGGAAAAGTTAACGCCGCCGTCACCGGCCTTCTGGCCGCCGAGAAATACGGCTTGAGCGTGCTGGAACAGGACATCCAGGACAACGCCGCCAACGCCACGCGCTTCCTCGTGCTGGGCCGCCAATGCAGTCCGCTCACGGGCGACGACCGCACGAGCCTGCTGGTCAGCGTCGCCGACAAGGCCGGCGCGTTGTATCAGGCGATCGCCGCGTTCCGCCGCCACAAAATCAACATGACGAAGATTGAATCGCGCCCCAGCAAACGGAAGGCGTGGGAATATTTCTTCTTCATCGATTGCGACGGCCACGTGCAGGACCGCAAGGTCGTCAAAGCCATCCAGCTTCTGGGCGAGCACTGCAACTTCGTCAAAGTCCTCGGCTCGTATCCGAACACGGAGTAGTTTCGACTTCTGAAACGATGTGCCGCAACTTGAGCCGGGCGTGAAGCTCGTGTAACTTCGGGTTGATGAAAAGACGTATGGTTCAAAGTTTTGGCAATGCTTTTTTGGGGAAACCGTCGCGAAAGGGCGGGCCAGTCATTCCTAAAATTCCGTCCGGCATGGTTGCTCCGGCACAAAACCCGGCGGAACGCAGGCAGACCTACAGCAAGGTCTTCCGTTGGCGTCTGCCGGAGGGCCAGACACAGGAGCCGGCCGCGGTTGAAGTCATCGGCACTTTCACAAACTGGCAAAAGGTGCCGCTGATGCGTGACGGCGTATTGGATGCCTGGCATGTCACGCTGCATAACCTTCAGTGCGGTCGCATGCATCACTACATGCTGCTGGTGGATGGCCAGCCGGTTCGCGACAAGCATTGCGATGGGCTGGCCGTTCCTCATGGCCCGCAGGAGGAGCAATATCAGTTGATGACCGACCGGGGACCGCGCGTGTTGATGCTCTTTGCGCAGACGAAATAGTTCCGGCGTCAGGCGCGAGTTGACCAAGGCAGAGCCGCATCCCATTTTTTGAACACCTCTCATTAGCACCCGGCTTCAGCCGGGTGGAGTCGGTCATCGTGGGTCTCTGACCCGTTTTAACGGGTTTCCCGCAGTTAAAGAAGCCGTTGAAACGGCTGGGCGCGGCTGTTCGACGTCCACCCACCGGGCTGAAGCGCGGTGTTAATGAAATGCTCCGGAAACTGCTCAAAAAGTGAGATGCCCCCAAGACAGGTCCCAGTCATTTTTTGCTTTCCAAAAGTATAGGGATGGTGGTAGAATGGCACCATGGAGTTACAGGAGAACATGAATGAATTCTTCATTTGGGGGATTGACGATTCCCCTTATGGCCCTGTGGAACTGCCGGTTTTGATTGACTGGATCAGTGACGAACGCGTCCTGGCCGACACCTGGGTCTTCGCGCGCCGCGACGGAAGCTGGCAGCGGGCGGCGGAAATTCCCGGACTACAAGCGTATTTCAGTCAGACCATCATCCCGGATTCCGCTGCATCTTCGGGTGCGGGCATCGCTCCCGGCTCGCTGCGGCGCATCAAAATCCTGTCCCAACTGAACGACGCACAGCTTGATCGCCTGGCTGAATTCATGGAACTGCACCAGGTGCCGCAATGGATGGCGGTGGTGAAACAGGGCGATGCGGGCAACGGTATGTTCCTCATCCTTCAGGGGGAGTTGCGCGCGCGGGTGATGGTCGGTGACAAAGAAACGATTCTGGCCACGTTCGGCCCTGGAGATTTTTTCGGTGACATGTCGCTGTTTGATCATGGTCCGCGTTCGGCGGATGTCATTTCCAATGTGGACAGCACCGTGCTGAGAATCTCCGACGTTGCTTTTGACCGGCTCACCCGGGAAGCGCCCGCCCTCGCGACGCCCTTTCTGCAGGCCACGGCCCGGACCCTCGCCGCGCGGATTCGCGCTGACAACAAGCGCCTCGACCGGGTCACCCAGCAGTTTCGCGCCAGCGCCTGATTTCTATTTCAGCACCGCGACGGAGGGTTGTCCATTTTGATCCGGGCCATCCAGCGCGAGGATGGTCTCTGACAAATGGAATTTGCCGGCGAGCCGGAGGTCGCGCGAAGAACCGCCGACCAGGATTTTGTAGGCGCCTTTGTC
>Ga0209124_10000944_pt1 | contig 12814 bp, 16 predicted proteins | sample BarGraIncu01122A_FD_184502 | JGI IMG/M metagenome (GOLD analysis project Ga0209124, IMG submission 184502) | Arctic peat soil microbial communities from Barrow, Alaska - Barrow Graham LP Incubations 011-22A (SPAdes) (version 2) | ecosystem: Environmental > Terrestrial > Soil > Wetlands > Peat...
CTACTGGGACCTCGCGGCGACCGAAGTGAAGCCCGGCACCGACCCGGACTGGACGGTCGGCGCGAAGGTAGCGCACACGGCGGGCGTCACCTACGTGTGCGACATACGCCGCGTGCGTGCCAAGCCCGGCGACGTAGAGCGTCTCGTGCGCCAGACAGCCGAGACAGACGGCCGCAGCGTGATCGTGCATCTCGAGCAGGAGCCGGGTTCGTCCGGCGTCAACGTCATAGATCACTACCGTCGCAACGTGCTTCCCGAGTTCGCGTTCTACGGCGACAAGGTGACGGGCGACAAGACCGAACGCGCGCGTCCGCTGTCGAGTGCTGCGCAGGCGGGCAACGTGAAGCTCGTGCGAGGCGCGTGGAACGTCGCGTTCCTCGACGAAGCCGAGTCGTTCCCGCAAGGCTCGCACGACGACCAGGTCGACGCCGTGTCGGGCGGACGCGCGAAGCTCGCCACGAAGGCGTCATACGGATACATCGCGAAGCCGAAGGGCTGGTAACACATGCCGATCACCTCACTCGACGTTCTGTCGGTCGGCAACCCGTGGCCGCCGGCGTGCGAGAAGAAGCGCATGGACGCGTACAAGGCCGACCGCGACCTGCTCTCGGGCGAGCATCACGAGGTCTTCGCCGACGTGCTGCGCCTCATCCAGCGCGACCGCCGCAGGACGCAGACCTACATCGCGCTCGCGCACCCGCGGCGCATCGTCAAGGCTTTCGGCGACATGGTGCTCGGCGAGGCCCCGACCATCAAGGCGAAGGGCGTCGATGAGGCCGAACCCGTCGAGGGCGCGGACGCGGAGTCCATCGCTCAAGAGCAGGTCGAGGCTTACGTCAAGGAGATGGACCTACTGCATGAGGCGCATCAGAGCCTCGTAGACATCCAGTCGCTCGGCGAGGGCGTGCTCAAGGTCACGCTGCGCGATCGCGGCGTCGCGGGCTTGCGTCCTGCCATCACCGCCACCGACCCGTGCATCTGGTACCCCGTCGTGAGTGACGAGGACAAGCAGGAGGTCGTCGCGCACATCCTCGCGTGGACGTGGGAGTGCGAGGACGAGAACCGCAAGACGACGCGACGCCTCAAGGCCGAGACGCATGAGCCTGGATGCGTGACGACCTACAGCGGCACGGTCAAGCGCAACAAGATCGAGACGCTCGTTGAAGAGAGCGTCGTGATGACGGGCGTGGATGAGTGCCTCGTCGTGCCGATGTTCAACTTCCGCTCGACTGCCGACTGCACGGGCACGTCCGACTTCAACGACCTCATGCCGATCCTGTCCGAGATGGAGGTGCGCCTCTACCTCATCGCGAGCATCCTCGACAAGCACAGCGACCCGAAGCTCTACGGCCCACGCTCGCTTGTGAGTCAAGACCCGCTCACGGGCGAGGCAGTCGTCGCGCAGACCGACTACGTGCCGCTCGATGCTGGTGAGCAGGCGCCCGGCTACGTCACGTGGGAAGGCCAGCTCGCCGCCGCGTACAAGGAGCTCGATTTCCTCGCCGAGCAGGCGCTGTTCGTCATGGAAGCGACTCCCGCGATGTTCGGCAACATCGACGGCACCGTGACGAGCGGCGCGGCCCTGAAGCGTCTACTCATCGCGCCGCTGATGAAGGCATCGCGTCTGCGCAACAGGCTCGACGTAGGGCTCACGAAGGCGCTCACGCTCGCGTCGCTGCTGCACTCAACCGTTCCCGGCTCAGGTGCCGTCGTGTTCAGCGACGTGTCCATCGAGTGGCAGGACGGTCTGCCCGAAGACCCGCTCGAGACGATGACCATCCACGCCGGGCTCGTCACGGCAGGCATCGAGAGCGTGGAGGACGCGGTTCGCGCCGTGTTCGGCGTCGAGGGTGACGAGCTGGTCGCTCGCATGGAGCGCCTCAACGCCGCCAAGCCGTCGATGTCCCCGCCGACAAGCCCACGCATCACGCTCATGCCGCTTGCGCCCGACGCGCCGCTTTCGCCCGCTGGTGAAACGCCTCCTGCGCCGGCGGTATAACCCATGCCTGCGAGGGTGTGGAGCGCGACGCACAAGGTCACAGCGCAAGAGACAGCGCGCATCACGGCGCTCTACCGCGAGGCATCCGACCGCGTGATGACAGCCCTTGCAAGCGCGAGGGCGCGTGGCAACAACACGGCGCATCTGACCGCCGTACGCGCGCAGATAGACGCGACGCTGCAAGACTTGCGCGACGGCTCGTACCAGTGGACGCGCGAGGCGTATCCCGCAAGCTACATGGCGGGCGTGGACGGCATCGACACGATGCTCGTCGCGGCGGGCGTGAAAGCGGCTCCTGCGGCGTTCGCAGGGCTTCACACGCAGGCCGTCCAAGTGCTCGCGGACAACGCGTACAACCGCCTCGGCGACGTGACGAACGTCATCGGGCGTCAGGTAGACGACACGCTACGGGCCTACGCGCTCGACGCGATCACCGGCCCCGTGTTCGGGGCGGGCACGACGCGCAGCGCAGCATCCGACATCTTCACGCGTATCGCGAACAACATGGACACCGCCGTACGCCAGCGCGCAGACGGCAGCACGTACCTCGGCTTCCAAGCCACGCCCGGCGGCAAGTTCTGGAGCGTCGATACCTACGCGGAGATGGTCGCGCGCACGACGCTCGCGGACACGATGCGTACGGGTTCGCAGTTGCGCATGGCAGAAGCGGGCATCGAGTCGTTCAGCGTCATCGGCGGGCCGGACCCTTGCGAGGACTGCCAGAGCGTCATCGACGGCGGCCCGTACACGAGCGACGAGATCGACGAGCTGCTCGGTGACTCTGCGCATTTCGGAAATCCGAACTGTGAGTGTTGCGTGGTAGCCGATACCGCCGCGCTCGACGCGATGGGGGAGTGAGCATGGCTTGTCCTCACGGCACCTGCAAGACGTGCGTGTGGTCTACGCACACGACGAGCCACGATCACGACGGCGACACGTGGCACCGCTGGGTGTGCTGGCGATGCAGCGGGAGTCCCGAGACACGCATGGAGACGACCACCGACAAGCAGCCGCCCGGCTGCGAGTCTCACCTGAAGCCGGAGAAAGGCTGACCCGCTCGCAGAGGGGCACCTCTGCGCAAGCGTTCAGACAGGGAGGCTTTCGCCTCCGGGAGCGCCGCGCGCCTCCAACAGGGAACAGCGGCAACCAAGGCACTCCCGCCCGCACAAGGGCGTAGCACGCACCCCCGCCGTGAGGACCGCGCATCACGGGACACGGGCGAAACGCGCGAGAGACAGGAGGCCCGCAATGGCCGACGACAAGGACGTCAAGGTCGAGGACGACAAGGACGTCAAGGACGCGAAGGACGTCACCGCCGACGTCAAGGACGACAAGGGCGAGAAGACCTACACGCAGGCCGAGTACAACGCAGCCGCGGCCGCCGCTCGCAAGGAGAGCGCCGCAGAGGCAAAGGCCGGCAAGGCAGCCATCGCTCGGCTCGCAGAGATCGAGGCAGCGAACAAGACCGACGCAGAGAAGCAGGCCGACCTGATCGCGACGCTCAAGGCCGACAAGGAAGCCGCCGAAGGGCGCGCTACCAAGGCCGAGACGGACGCGCTCAAACAGTCCATCGGGATCGAACTCGGCATCCCCGCGTCTCTGCGTTCGAGGCTCACCGGCACGACCGAAGAGGAACTGCGCGCGGACGCAACGAGCGTCGCCGCGGAACTCCACATCGAGCCGCCCAAGGTACCCATAGGCGGTGGCGGGCGACCGCTCGTCACCGCACCAGAAGCAGCCCTGACCTCCAAGATGCGCGAGGCGGCAGGGCTCAAGTAGAGAAAGGTACGGAGCAATGAGTGTAGTTGCAAACGCGATCACGCTTGCGAAGGAGTACATCGCCATTCTCGACGAGGTGTACGCCTCCGAGAGCCTGACCTCCATCCTGACGGTCAACCCGATGCGTGTCCGTCCTACCGGGCGCGCCGGTTCGTTCGAGATCCAGAAACTGTCCCTCGTCGGCGCGGGCGACTATAGCCGCTCGACCGGCCATCCCGCCGGCGACACGACCTTGACGTGGGAAGAGAAGACCTACACGCAGGACCGCGGCCGGTACTTCACCCTCGACGCAATGGACGCCGAAGAGGCCATGATCGGGGCCACCACCATCGCGTCCGAGTTCATGCGCGTGAAGATGGTGCCGGAGATCGACGCCTACCGCTTCGCCACCCTCGCGACCGCCGCGGGCAAGGACGTCACTGGCGCGATCGGAGATTCCACGGGCGCCATCGCCGCGTGGGACACCGCCCTCGCCGCCCTCGGCAACGCTCACGTCCCGCAGAACCGGGTCGTCGGCTTCATGAGCTGGAACATGTACACCCGCCTCAAGAACTCCGCGGCTGTCACCCGTTTCGCGACCATGACCGACCAGGGCATCAACCGCAACTTCGAGACGTTCGACGGCGTGCCGATCGTCAAGGTCCCGCTGGACGAGTTCTACATGGGCATCACGCTCAACGCAGGCTCCGACGCTTCTGCCGGCGGCTTCACGAGCACGGGTGCGGCGATCAACTTCATCCTGCTCGACAAGGACGCCGTGTTCTGCGACGTCAAGCACGGCAAGCAGCGCCTGTTCGACCCGGACACAAACCAGCTCGCCGATGCGTGGCGTCTGGACTACCGCGTCTACCACGACGCGTTCCTGTTCGACAACCACGCCGCGGGCGTCTACGTCCACGCCGTTTCGTGACCTACCGGAGCGGGAGTCCTTTAAGGGCTCCCGCTCCACATACGGGGGAGGCCCGTGTGTCAGACATCACTCTCGTCATGGAGCAAGACACGGGCAGCGCGTGGTATCGGCTCCGCGTCCCCGGTGAAGCGTTGGAAGCGGTAGGACACAACGTCACGTACGCGACCGACGTCGTACCCGTCGCACCCACGACCGTGTTTCTGCGTCCCGCGCGTGCAGAGGCGGTCGGCTTCATAGCAGACATCGTGAAGCGCGGCAGGGTCGCCATCGTCGAACTGGACGACGACATGTGGTCGATCGCGCGCCACAACCCCGCGTACGGCTATTGGAACGCCAACGGCGGAGAGATGCTGCGCAACCTAGAGGGAAGTATCCGCGCCGCGTCTGGCGTGACGGTTACGACCGATGCACTCGCCGCGACGATCCGCCCGATGAACGCGAACGTGGTAGTGCTTCCGAACATGCTCCCGCCCGGCTGGGCACCCGCACCCGAGCACGAGAGCGTCACCATCGGGTGGGGCGGCTCATCCACGCACCGCGCGGACGTTGCGCTTGTGGCTGACGCGCTCGTGTATGCCTCCCGTAGCGCCGATGTGGCCCTTATCGGGGCGATGGGAGACTGGACGCCGTATAGCCCGCGTATCGCCCACTGGGCGCCCGTGACGATACCCGAGATGCCCGCGCTACTGTCCGGCTTCGACATCGGCATCGCGCCGCTCGTAGACTCGCGATTCAACCGCGCCAAGAGCGACCTGAAGGTGCTCGAATACGCGGCGTGCTCCATTCCCGTGATCGCGAGCCCGAGATACCGCGACACACCCGCCCGCATCGCGAGCAACTACAAGGAATGGTGCCGTCACATCGACGCGCTCGTTTCCAGCCCCGAACTGCGCAAGGTTGAGGGCGCGCGGATGAAAGCGTGGGCCGACACCCGGGTCATGGCCGACCACGTTGGACGCTGGGAGGCGGCATGGTCCCTTACGCGATAGTCGCGCCCGATGAGGAGCATGCGCACACGAGCGCGGGCGTACGCGCACTGCACGTGCTCGCGGGCGAACTGCGAGCACGAGGCCACGAGGCAAGAGTCGGGCCGCTGGAAGACACCGCGAATCCGGGCGACTGGATCACCGTCTACCCCGAGACGGTCTACGGCAACCCGCTTCACGCCGACAAGGTCGTTCGTTGGACGATGAACGTGCCGGGTCTGCTCGGAGGCGACAAGACATACGCGCCCGACGAGTGCGTGTGGACGTGGCACGAGTCGTTCTACCCAGGCGCACCGCTGCTGACGGTCCCCACCATCGAGCGCGACCTGTTCTACGCCGACGACACGCCCAAGACGCACGACACCGCGTACTACGGCAAGGGCAAGATACGCGGCGTGGAGCGAGTGCCACTCACGCGCCACATGGCCGAGATCAACCGCAACCGCCCGCCGTGGCCTCCGACTCGCGAGAATCTGGCGGACCTGCTGCGCTCGACACGCACGCTCTACACGTACGACGACTGCACCGCGCTGGTGGGCGAGGCGCTGCTGTGCGGATGCCGAGTGATGCTGCTGCCCGAGGGCAGGGAGTTGGCCGAGGCCGACACGTTCGGGCAGATGAGCGAACACCACGCCGCGCGCATCGATGCGTTCGTAGCGGCGACGCAGGAGCGGTGGGGCTGACTCGGGCGCGTCCCTTGCCAACCCCGCCTCATGAACACCGCGACCAACCGGCCGCCACCAACGCGAGAAACGCAGGGCGCATCCCGACGCGCCACGGTGCTCATGAGGCGGACAACCTAGGAGGAGCGAGAGCCGTGAGCACCCTCTACTGCCGCTCCGACACCGCGACCGTCAACGGGCTTGCGGCGTGCAAGCTGCTGGACACGAACACAACATGGCCTATCGGCGCGACGGCGTATGACATGGACTACGGCGCTGCGGACCCTGCGTACTTCCACGCGAAGGTCGTCAAGCGCGCCAGCAACGGCACGGAGACGACCATCGCGGCGGCGGGCAGCGCCGAGACGACACGAGCGAGTGCTGGCGATGGCATCCAGACGGCGACCGTCTCCATACCCGACACGACTCTAGGCGCGACCGATGCGCTCGTCGTGTACCTCTACGCCGCATGGAGTTCGGGCGGAACCGATGCCGTAGCGGCGTTCTCCACCGCGCAGAACCCCGGTAACCTCACCGCCGCGACATGGACGATTGCACGGTACTCAGAGACTACCAACGGCGACTATGACTCAACCCCGGCCTACGCCAATCTCTACTTCGGCTCCACCACCTACGAGACGAAGATCACCGGCATCAACGAGGCCGGCGGCGGCGCGTCTACGGTTCCGCTGTTCTTGCTTCATCCGCACATCATCGCGCAGGGAGTGAGGGTCAATGGCTAACCAGAGTACCCCCGTCAAGGGCGCGGTCTACGACCTGCCGTTCACGCTCTACAAGAGCGACGGCACAGTGGTCGCCAACCCCGGCACCTACACCAAGAAGGTGTGGAAGGACGGCGGCGCAGCGGCCGACATCTCCGGGTCCGTTACGGAAACGGACACGACCTACGGCCAATGTGTGGTGCAACTCTCCACGTCCGAAACGAACTGCGACTACTTGCAGTTCCACATCACCGACAACACGACCGGCACGGTGCCGTTCACGGGCAGCATCAAGTTCGCAGCCGCTGTTTCGATGCCGCAGACGGGTGATACCTACGCCATCGTCAACAGCGGCACCTACGGCAACAGTGCGCTCAAGACGCTCATGGACACCACGGGCGTCGTGCTCACGGCAACGGGCGTGACCGCCATTGTGACCGCGATCAACAACCTCGCCACCTATGGACTGGCGGCGCTCAATACGCTGCTCGTCACGACGGGCATCAAGGCCGCGAGCGTCCCCGCCGTAGTCGTCACCACCAACAACGACAAGACTGGGTACGCGCTTACGACCACACCACTCGACGCTGCTGGAGTCCGTACCGCTGTTGGACTGGCAAGCGCCAACCTCGACGCCCAACTAGCCGCGCTCCCCACAGATGCCGATGTGAACGCAGCGTGTGACACAGCGATCACGGATGCCGCCATCCCTGCCGCACTCGCCACCGCGCATGGAGCGGGACTGTGGGGAAGCGCCGCTACGGGCGACACGGTGCTCACACAAGCAAGCCAGGACGACGCAGACGCCGTCATCGGGAAGACGACCGCGAGCGCGATCGTCACCGCGTACCTGTCCACAGACACGCTGCGGGCCACGCCACTAAGGCGCGCGACTGCGGAGGTCGACGGTGACTGGACGCTGCCGGTATCCCCCAGCGCCACCTACACGCTGGTGTTCACCCGTGACGGCTACACCGAGACGACAAGGACGGTGACGACGTGACCGCCGAACTGACGCCGATCACGGCCACAGTCACGCTTGTGGTCAGCACAAACACGTACGTCACCCTCGCAGAGGCCGACGCGTACATGGCGCAGGTGCTCTACGCCGACGCGTGGACGGCCGCCGCGACCGATACGCGCAACCGCGCGCTCGTGACCGCGTGTCGCGACCTTGCGAAGGTCACGTACAAGCATCGCAAGACCGACCCGGACCAGACGCTCGACTTCCCGCGCGCCATCACGTCGTATCTCTACACGGACGACTGGCAGTTCGTCCACGCCACCTACGACGACACGATCATCCCGCAGGTCGTCAAGGACGCGCAATGCGACGAAGCCCTCGCGCTGCTCACGGGCGGAGGGAACGACAGAGTGTCGCTCCAAGCGCAGGGCGTGACCTCCATCACGCTCGGCAAGCTCACCGAGGTCTACGGCTCGTCGCGCACGGGCGGGCTCGTCTCACACGACGCATACGTGCGTCTGCTCCCGTGGATCGCGGGCGCCGTTCGTATCGCGAGGTTCCGGTGAGCATCTACGGACAGACCGCCACACTCCGCCGCGTCACGGGCGCGTTCGACGGCAATGGCACGCCCGTCTACGGCTCCTACACCACCATCCGCGTGCGCTGGGAAGAAGGCACCGCCCGCGTCGTGACTAGCGGCATGGAGAGCGTCGTAGCGCGCACGAGGGCGATGTTCACTGACACCGAGGTTGACGAGGGCGACGAAGTGACGTTCAAGAGCGTCATCTACCACGTCGCGGGCGTCACGACCGTACCCACACTCGACGGCACGGTCACGATGTGGGAGGCGGCGATGGAATGACGATGGAGTGGCACGGCGGGGAGCTGGTCGCCAGGGTCAACGCCGAGACGATCAAAGCACTCGCGGTAGCCGCGGAGATGGTGCTCGCGAAGTCGCAGGAGCAATGCCCGGTCGAAACCGACGCCATGCGATCCAGCGCGACCGTGAAGCCGCTCAACGGCGGCAAGACGCAGGAGCTGTCCTACGGTGGCGCTTCGGCGGCCTACGTTCACCGCCAGCACGAGGACCTGACGTACAACCACCCGGTAGGCAACGCGAAGTTCCTAGAGAACCCGCTCCGCGAGAACGCCGACAAGGTGCTCAAGTACCTCAACGATGCGACCGCACGCGGACTGAAAGGCGGGTGATGCCATGACGATGTGCTCAGACATGGCGGCGGCCCTCGTCACCGCGGGCGTCGGCACCATCGGGACGACCATCTTCTACGACGGGGTCGCGCCCGCTGCCGTCAGCACGTGCGCGAGCTTGAACCAGTACGCGGGCGATCCCCCGCTCTCGACGTTCGATGATCACTTCGCGGCGGAACGTCCGGGCTTGCAGGTCGTCACACGCTCGCTCGTCGCGGACACAGCCCTCGACCTCGCGTACAGCGTTATGCACGCGCTCGGCGCTCGGAACGACTGCGAGGCGCGAAGCCACCCGCAGTACCTCGGGCAGGACGGCACCGCTCGCCACATGTACGTCGTCAACTACAACACGTTCCTCGTCTAGACCCGCACGCGATAGGTACGGTCAATCGGGCACCCACGGGTGCCCTTTCCATTGGAGGCACGAATGACAATCACCGCAGGCTCGGCTTCGGATCTGTACGTCGGCGCGTCGCCGAGCAAGGTGCTCGGGCTCAACCAGGTCAAGTTCGCGGTTCACGGCAAGGAGATCGACATCACGGCGTTCGACTCCGCAAAGGAGACGTACATCGGCACGGGCATCATCGGCGCCGACGTGTCGGCCTCGGGCTTCTACGACAACGCGGACACCACCGGCCAGATCGCGTTGCGCAACGCTGTAGGCACGACCATCGCGTGCGAGGTCCGCTGGGGCGACACGACGCCCAAGGTCGCAGGCACGCTGCTCGTGCTCGGGTTCGACATGGACGCAGCGGTACAGGGCGGCGTCCCGATCTCGGTGTCCGGCAAGTTCACCGGCGCGTTCACGTTCTCGTAGGCCGCCACTCCAACCCCTCGGAAGGAGGGCTGACCATTGGGCATCTCCACGGGCCGCGTCGCAGGCATCTACATGGCGGCGGTCGGTACTCCGACCGCGTTCTCGGCCAAGGCCACGACCGCCAACACCGCCAAGACCGAGTTCACCATCACCGACGACACGATGCGCGCGTGGCCGCTCGATGCGGTCATCGAGGTCAAGTACAACGGCTCGGTTGTCACGACGGGCTTCGTGCTCCAGCGCGCCGGCGGCAAGGTCGTGTTCGCCACGACCCCGGGCAACAGCGCCGTCACCGTGTCGGGCACGTACTCGACCGTCACGGAGTGCGCCGGCATGTACGGCTGGAAGCGGACGTCCTCCTTCAAGGAGCAGGACGTCACCGACTTCACCGCCGGTACCGCGGGCTTCGAAGCGCACACGGCTGTCGGGCTCGAGCAGAACGCGCTCACGTGCCAGTCGTTCTGGCAGGACACCACGCTGCAAGACAGCGTTGGCGACCTGTTCTACGTCAAGTGCTTCATCTCGTCCGTCACGGGCGAGAGGTTTGAGGCGTGGGCGCTGCTCACCGGCGCTGACGCGGACGCAGGCATCGGCGCGGTCATCGAGTCGCCGCTCACGCTCGTCCCGACGGACGGTTTCTACTACTCGGCTTCGTAACCACGCAGGGGAGAGAACATGACGCTCAATGGCGTTGAAGTAGAGATCGGCGGGAAGACCTACACGCTCAGGTGGCAGGTGTCCTGCGTCCGCGAGTTCGAGACGCTGCACCCGACCATGAACGGCGCACCCGTCGCGTGGCAGACGAGCGCGTTCCAGTCCTCGCCGCTGTTCGCGCTCTGGCACATGTGCATCCGCAGCGGTGAACCCAAGATCACCGTGAGCGAGTCCGAGGCGCTTCTTCAGGCGTTCCTCGACGAGGGCCACAGCGTGGAGGATGCGCGCGACCTCATCGGCGAGGCGGGCGTTGCGGGCGGGTTCCTCTCCATCGTCGCGCCTGACGCTGAAGTCGAGGTCGAGGGTGAAGCGTCCCCTACGACGCCCGAGGATGGTACGACCGCTGCCTAGAGGTCGCGCTCGGCGTCCTCGGGCTTTCGCACGACGCTTTCCACGCGCTCACGCTCGGCGAGTTCCGCGAGTTGCAGGTCGGCTACAGCGCACGCACGCTCGCGGCTCGTCAGTCCGCCCTAGAGGCCGCGTTCTTCACCGCTGGGCTCACACGCGCGGACGACCTCAACGCGCAGTACAGCGCGTTTCGTGACGCCCTAGACCCCACGCCCGTACCGACCTACCGCGAGGAAGCCGTGACGTGCGGCTTGCACCCGCCAGAGGAGTAACCACATGGGCGCAGAAGCGGTCGTAGGTCGCATCGTCGGCATCCTCGACGTCAACGACACGAAGTTCACGTCGGGCATCAACAAGGCCAAGACGCAGTTCTCGGGGCTGCACGGCGACATGACCTCGAAGTCGAAGGCGATCACCGGCGCAATCTCTGGCATCGGTTCCGCGATGGTCGCGCTCGGCGCGGTCGCGTTCCTTAAGGGCGCGATCGACGAGGCGATCCGCGACGAGGTGCAGTTCGTCAAGCTCAAGACCGCCGTCCACGCCGCGGGGCTGGAGTGGGGCGTCTACGCCGCCCGCATGGAAGAGGCGGGCAAGGCGGGCATCCTGCTCGGCTACTCCGACGACACCACCACCGAATCGCTCGCCAAGCTCACGACTGCCACCGGTAGCGCGGAGACGGCGCTGCGAGACATCGCGCTCGCGCAAGACCTCGCCCGCGCGACAGGCATGGACCTCGTAGCCGCGTCCTCGCTCATCGCCAAGGTCGAGGGTGGGCGTATCGGCGTCGCGGCTCGCGTGCTGACGTTCCTCAAGACGACCATGACGACCGAACAGGCCCTCTCCGCGATCCGTGAGCGCACGGCGGGTCAAGCCGAGGCGTTCGCCAACACCGCCGCAGGCGCTTCCGCGCGTCAGGCCGCGTCCTACGAGCTGCTGCAAAAGACCATCGGCGAGCGACTGTTGCCCGCGTTCACGGGCATTACCGACGCCGCTACCGCCGTGATCGTCGCGTTCGGCAACGCGGACAAGGCGACGCAGACGTTTGCGATCACGCTCGCGGGACTCGGCGTTATCGCGACGAAGCTCGGCGGGCTGCCCGGCTTCATCATCTCCATCGGCGCGGCGGTCAACTACACCGCCGACACGATGATCACGCAGGGCGCGGCGGGATTCGGCTCATACGTCCAGGGCATGCTCGGAACGCGTGACGCGTCAGAAGGACTCGTGCGCTCCATCATCCAAGCCGTTCCTGCAACGCGCTCGCTTTACGAGATGTCGCTAGGCGCGGGAACTGTGCAGCGCATCATGGGTGATGCCATCGGCGGCTCCGCTGGCAAGGCAGGGACGCTGGCGGACGTCATGTCCATCCTTGCGACCACCACGGGAGAAGCCGCCGCAGAGACGCGCGGCTACACCGACGCGCTCATCTACCAGCTCAACAACCTCACGCTGACGCAGACCGCCGAGCAGACGGCGCTCACCGACAAGATCGCCGTGAAGTCCGCGACGAAGGCACTCGCCGATGCCGTGAAGACGTACGGCAAGAACTCCAACGAGGCGCGTCTCGCGCAGCTCAACCTCACTGCCGCGCAGAACAAGTCGAAAGACTCCGCGCAGGTGTCGAAGGATGCGGCTCTAGAGGCTGGGGCGGCGGCTCGTATCGCCGCTGCCGCGTACGACAAGCTGAAGACCGCGGTCGCTAGT
>Ga0209124_10000960_pt1 | contig 12709 bp, 11 predicted proteins | sample BarGraIncu01122A_FD_184502 | JGI IMG/M metagenome (GOLD analysis project Ga0209124, IMG submission 184502) | Arctic peat soil microbial communities from Barrow, Alaska - Barrow Graham LP Incubations 011-22A (SPAdes) (version 2) | ecosystem: Environmental > Terrestrial > Soil > Wetlands > Peat...
AGTGTGAAGGTATAGTGGAGAAAAATTATTTGAAGTCAATTGGAGTAAATCACTAAAGTAAACTGCTACGACCAAAAATCAGCTAAATTCTGAAAGACACTGGGTTGCCTGCCAGTGGTTTATATTGTTGGGTGGGAAACTTGGGTTAAAGAGAATCCTTTTGTTGAAATCGTTTCTCTCTCATCGGAATTATTAGAGGAGGCGTTTAAACTTTACAAGAAACGAACGGACAAAGGATGGGGGCTTACAGACTGCACCTCGTTTATTGTAATGAAACGTTATGGTATTATTGATGCATTAACTACAGACGAGCATTTCCAGCAAGCAGGCTTCAGGGCATTATTACGAGAAGATGCTATGATGGGCATATCATGAAGAAATCATATCTCTAGCAGAGGCTCTGCTTCAGCATCCAATAGCTCTGCGACATCTACGATCTCATCGCTGAACTTCTCCAGTGTTTCTGTGTTATGAGATTGGATTAAAACACCAAAGACCCTGAACTCCTTGCTCTTTTTTGAGTCAAGGAAACCAGAAAGGAACTTTGGGCCTATGGGTGCGCTCCAATCAGTGATGAATACTTCATTAGCCTTCTTGAGTTTATCCTTCTCTTATGGTTATATTTCTATGATCTCCAATGCATCCGACTGGTTTTTAAAACCAGAAGATTATAAAAATTCTCAAAAAAATATCTCTATATTGCTCCTTTCCCTCTTTCTCCGGTCCTGACACGGATTATTTCTTCTACGGGCGATACGAAGATCTTCCCATCGCCAACATTTCCTGTTTTTCCGGATTCGCAGATAATTTCTATGACCTTTTCAACATCAGGATCATCCACGACAAGCTCGATTTTTGTCTTTGCAAGGAGGTCAACCCTGTATTCCTGGGTGCGGTATTGCAGCACAATGCCTTTTTGCCGCCCACGTCCTTTCACTTCGTATGTTGTAAGTCCTATAAAGCCTGCCAAAGCCAGTGCATTTTTGATGTCCATCATCTTTTCGGACCTTATAATTGCTTCGATTTTTTTCATAATATCACCAGACGGAACGTATTTTGCATAAGTCGTAATGCTTTTTAAACATATGCCTTCTCTCCATGCTGCGTTATATCAAGACCTTCTATTTCTTCATGATCAGGAACACGAAGACCCATAGTTGCATCAAGGATCTTAAGGATGATAGCGGTGACCACGAATGCATAAATTCCGGTCACTATAACAGCGATGAGCTGGGATTTTATTAAATCGTAATTTCCATAGATCAAACCATTCACTCCAGCAGGATTAATAGCAACTGTTGCGAAAATCCCGGTAGCAATGATACCCCATATGCTTCCAACCCCATGGCAGGCAAAAACGTCAAGTGAATCATCAATGTTCGTATTATTGTTCTTGAAATGCATTGCGAAGTAACATATAATTCCAGCGACGGCTCCAATTATTATGGCGGGAATGGGGCCCACGAATCCTGATGCAGGTGTTATTGCAGCAAGCCCTGCGACTCCTCCAGTAACTATGCCAAGAGCATTTGGTTTTCCACCGTGTTTCCAGCTTATTACCATCCATGAAATTGCCCCTGCTGCCGCGGATGTATTTGTGACGATGAATGCATTTGCGGCAAGGGTCCCGGCGGAAAGTGCGCTTCCCGCATTGAAACCGAACCAGCCGAACCAGAGGAGGATTCCTCCAAGTATTGTCATTGGGATGTTATGCGGCGCCATGTTTTCACTTTTAAAACCAATGCGTTTTCCAATGATGATCGCTGCTGCAAGGGCAGATAATCCTGCGCTTATATGTACAACAAGACCGCCAGCAAAATCAAGCACGCCAAGTTCCCTTAGCCATCCTCCGGTCCCCCATACCCAGTGAGCTATAGGGTCATATACGATCGTAGTCCAGACGAGAGTGAAAACGATGAAAGTACTGAATTTCATCCTGTCTGCAAAAGCGCCCGTGATAAGGACGGGAGTAATGATGGCAAACATTGCCTGGTAGATCATAAAAACAGATGCGGGTATTGTTGGTGCATAATCCGGGTTCGGGGCAGCTCCCACACCATTTAAGCCGATCCACTGGAGTCCGCCGATAAGACCGTGACCCCCGGCATCCGGACCAAAAGCAAGGCTGTATCCCCACAGAATCCACTGGATGCTAATAAGAGCAAGAACGATGAAGCTCTGGGTGATTATTGAGAGAACGTTCTTTTGCCGTACCATCCCGCCGTAGAAAAGACCAACTGCAGGTGTCATAAGCATGACCAATGCAGAACAGATGAGAACCCAGACAGTATCGGCGCCGTTAATGGTATTATTGGAGGATTCCGCCCCAAAGACTGGCAATGCGAATAAAGATAACAGTATAATGAATGTTATTATTTGCTTTTGCATATTTCTAACCTCAATTAAGTATGGCATACGGAAGCCTACTGTACCTACCTGTACATTAATAATATTAAAATTTTACTGCATATCATTCTTTCCCGCCAATCCTTTCAATCGCCAGAGCTCCCAGCCGGGCAATAGTATCAAGCACAACCTTATTTTCAGGGGTAAGGATCTGCTCAGGATTATCGAAATGAAATCCCACAACACCATTCACGGTATCTGCGGTTTTCATGGGAAGATAATACGCCCAAGCTTCGGGGAGCGTTTCTGTACCCCTACCGGCAGGTTCGCCATTGAGCCAGACCCAGTTTGCTATACCAAGTTCTTTCGGGTTTACCTGAAACATGTCGGTAGAAGCCTTGACCGAAATTTGTTTATTTTCAGGAAGAAAAATAGCCATATCGCATGGGAAAATTTGTCTTGTATGACGAATCATCAGATGTAAAACCTGATCAATGCTCTTGGCAGTGACCAGGTCCTGACTTAATTCATATAAAGTTGTATTTCTGGATTCGCTCTGTTGAAGCTGATGCACTTTGTATTGAAGATTGGATGCAAGATTGCTAATTACAAAGGCAAACGCAATGAACAACAGATATGATAAAAAATATCTTACATCTGAAACAGCAAAAGTAAAATACGGTTCAATAAACAAAAAATCAAAAATGAGAACGCTTAAGACTGCTGCAAAGATAGACGGGCCACGCCCCAGGAAAATAGCGATCAATACAACAGGTAGAAGCATTAAGAATAGTAAGTTAATCTGACCTAGAATATCTCTTAAAAGAAAACCGAACAAAGAACCAAGAATAACAGCAATTGCGCTTATGACAAAATTTAGCGGACTGATTAGACCTATTTTTTTCCTAGGTATAGGTTGTTCGCTCTTGCCTGCAAAGAGGAAAACATCAATGTCTCTTGTACGTACCATGATCTTCCGGGCAAGAGATGGGAACAATCCAAAACGCCTGGGTTTGCCCATTACGATCTTTGTCACATTATGGCTTTGAGCATAGCGGGCTATCTCTTCGGCAACATCATCCCCTTTGATCCAGACGACACGTGCACCCAGCTTTTCAGCGAGATCCAGGGCATTTTTAAGCCATTCCTGTTCTTTATCTGAAACTTGCGCATGTTTGGCAGTTTCTACATAGAGTGCAACCCATTCCGCATTCATCTCAGAGGCTATACGAAAGGCTGAGCGAACCAGTTGCTCGGCATAAGGACTGGCCAATACTCCTACGAGTATACGCTCAGAAGCAGACCAGGGGCCGGCAATTGCATGGACTCTCATGTATTGAAGCATTTTCTCGTCTACGCTCCCTGCCACAAGCCGCAGTGACATTTCACGTAGTGCAAGTAAATTCCCAGGCTTAAAGAAACGCTTGACAGCATTTTCTGCCATATCCTTTGCATAAACCTTTCCTTCTTTCAATCTTTTGAGCAGTTCCTCAAAAGTAAGATCTACGAGCTTGATCTCATCCGCTAACTGGAAAAAAGTGTCCGGGATAGTTTCACTGACACGAATTCCTGTTATCCGGAAGACCGTGTCATTCAAGCTTTCAAGATGCTGCACGTTCAGGGTTGAATATACATCAATTCCTGCATTCAGGAGCTCCTCTACGTCCTGATAGCGTTTAACGTGGCGGGAATTTGGAGCATTTGTATGGGCTAATTCATCTACAAGCACTATCCTGGGCCGACGTGCCAGAACACCATCCAGATCCATCTCCGCAAGTTGAACACCTTTATATTCAGTAACAACGAGGCGAATAGTTTCCAAACCTATAAGGAGTATTTCGGTCTCTGCCCGACCGTGTGTTTCAACGTAACCAACAACAACATCTATTCCTTCCTGTTTACGCATTCTGGCATCAGAGAGCATGGAATAGGTCTTCCCGACTCCAGGAGCAGCGCCAAAATAGATAATCAATTTTCCACGTTTCTTGGCTGTTTCTTCCTGTTTAGCAATTTCCAGAAGAGATTCTGGTTCAGGTCTTTTGTGTTCTGTATCTGTCATTGAAATTCTACTTCATATTGTCCAGGGCAAGATTTAATTCTAAGACATTAATGCGTTGCTCTCCCAAAAATCCGAACTGCCTTTCCTCAACGTGTTCAAGCACCAGTTGAGTTAACGTTTTCTCATCGAGATTACGTACTTTAGAAACACGGGGTATTTGTACGACGGCTGATTGCACGCTGATGTGAGGATCCAAACCACTTGCTGATGCCATCACCATATCTGACGGTACCGGAGCATGGATACCGGATGATTTCAGTAAATCTGTTCTATTAGAAATTTGGTCTAATAAATCCTTATTTGTTGGTCCGAGATTTGAGCCTCCGGAAGCCATTGGATTATATGGATAACCTGAAGTGGCTGAAGGACGGGACCAGAAATATTTTGGGTCTGAAAAAGGCTGCCCGATAAGTGCTGAACCTGTGATATTACCGCCAGGATCATGTAGAAGGCTTCCCCCTGCTTCTTTTGGGAAAAATAACTGGGCAAATACGGTTACTGCAACAGGGTAGATAAAGCCGACAATGATCATGAGGATTGCAAAGAGTTTTAGTGTTGTCGTTATGGTTTTCATTACTTTTCCTCCTTCATCACATAAACATACTTATCACAATATCAATAATTTTTATTCCGATGAATGGCGCTATCATTCCACCGACCCCATATACGAGAAGGTTGTACATCAATAGTTTTTCAGCAGGCATCGGGCGGTATTTGACACCTTTCAGTGCAAGGGGTATCAGCATAGGGATAATGATCGCATTAAAAACGACTGCGGAAAGGATAGCACTATACGGGTTTGCCAGATGCATTATATTGAGAATCTCCAGTTGAGGGTAGATCGTGACCATTGCTGCCGGGATAATTGCAAAATATTTTGCGATGTCATTGGCAATGCTGAATGTTGTCAGGGTCCCCCGTGTTATCAGTATTTGTTTTCCGATCTCGACAATATCCATTAGCTTGGTTGGATTGCTGTCCAGGTCTATTATATTTGCCGCTTCCCTCGCCGGCTGCGTTCCTGTGTTCATTGCTACGGCTACATCTGCCTGGGCAAGCGCAGGCGCATCATTCGTGCCGTCTCCTGTCATGGCTACCATATGCCCCTGTTGCTGATTTTCGCGAATCAGGCGAAGTTTGTCTTCAGGTTTTGCTTCTGAAAGAAAATCATCTACACCTGCTTCGGCGGCAATTGCAGCTGCTGTAAGATGGTTATCGCCCGTTATCATAACAGTCTTGATCCCCATTTTCCGCAACTGCGCAAATCGTTCACGGATGCCGCCTTTTAAGATGTCCTTAAGATGTATCACGCCAAGGATTTGCGCATTATGACATACAACAAGAGGTGTTCCGCCTGATTTTGCTATGCTTTCCACTATCTTATCAAGCCCAAAAGGTGCAATTTCTCCTTTGCTCTTGACAAACACTATAATCGCAGAGGATGCGCCTTTTCGATATGAGTGCCCGTCAATATCAACTCCGCTCATGCGCGTCTGGGCGGTAAATGGAATTGATTTTGCACCGTGAGGAAGGGCTGTCAATCGCATCTGATATTTCCTTTTTGCAAGTACGACCACGCTTCTTCCTTCAGGCGTTTCATCTGTCAGGGATGCAAATAGTGCTGCATTGGAAAGTTCCTCTTCAGAATGCCCACTAACCGGAATAAATTCCACCGCCTGCCTGTCACCCAGTGTGATTGTTCCTGTTTTATCAAGGAGAAGGATATCTACATCCCCGGATGCTTCAATGGCTCTTCCTGATAGGGCTATCACATTCTTCGCAAAGAGCCGGTCCATGCCTGCAATTCCAATAGCAGGCAAGAGGGCGGCAATTGTTGTCGGCGCCAAACAAACAAAAAGTGCTATGAGCACGGTAGACGAGACCGGCATGCCCTGTCCTGAAGCTTTTACACTGTATATGGTCAAGGAGTTGAAATTGATAACTACAAGCAAAAAGACCGCTGTTAACGATATCAGCAGTACTTCCAGTGCAATCTCGTTCGGGGTTTTACGGCGCTTTGCACCTTCCACCATAGCGATCATCCTGTCCAGGAATGCCTCCCCCGGATTCGCTGTTATGCGAACGATGATCTGGTTGGAAATTACTTTTGTCCCACCTGTTACAGCGCTTCGGTCTCCACCTGATTCCCTCACGACCGGGGCTGACTCACCAGTGACAGACGATTCGTTCACAAGGGCTGCGCCTTCAACCACTTCACCATCTCCGGGAATTATCTCCCCTGCTTCCACGAGGATGAAATCACCTTTGTGGAGATTTCCAGAAGGGATAAGCTCGTATTTTTCCTTTAACGCGGGATCTGCAAGTTTTTTTGCCATTACTTCTGTGCGTGTTTTACGAAGCGACTCGGCGCGTGCCTTTCCCCGCCCTTCTGCAAGCGACTCTGCAAAGGTTGAAAAAATCACCGTCAGCCAGAGCCATAAGGATACTGCTCCGGTGAACCAGGAAGGTTCACTTGATTTAATAAATAAGCCTGCGAAGAAACTGAACGTTGTAATAATGCTTCCGATTTCTACGAGGAACATAACAGGATTTCGCCAGATACTGAGGGGGTTAAGCTTTTTTAACGATTCCAGTAAAGCCTGGCGTAAGAGTTCAGGTTTAAAGATCGTCGTTTCTTTTGCTTTAATATCGCCCATATTAATGACCTGCATACATGATCATATGCTCCACAATCGGTCCCAGCGAGAGGGCGGGAAAGAACGTCAGGGCTCCAACGATCAGAATAACAACGGCAAGCCATAAGACGAATGTAATCTGATGCGTTGGAAGCGTGCCGATGCTTGGCGGGATATATTTTTTCTTCGAAAGAGACCCTGCCATGGCAAGCGCAGCCACTGCCGGAACAAATCTGCCTATTAGCATTGCAATGGCTGTCACAAGGTTATAAAAAAGAGTATTGGCGTTAAGTCCTGCAAATCCACTGCCGTTGTTATTGGATGCAGAGGCAAAAGCATAGAGAATTTCACTTAAACCGTGAGGACCGGGGTTCAGAATTGAGGAAATTCCCGCATATGTTACCAATGCAATAGAAACAAAAATGAGTACAAGAATGCCTGAGGTGAGGACAATCAACACTGACATCCGCATCTCAAAGACCTCAACTTTTTTGCCAAGGTATTCCGGCGTCCTGCCTATCATAAGACCTGCAATGAAAACCGCAATAATCGCAAAGGCAAGAATAGTGTAGAGTCCGGACCCCACACCACCTGGAAGAACTTCTCCCAACAATATAAGCAGCATTGCTACCATTCCGCCAATGGGCGTTAATGAGTCGTGCATCGTGTTTACAGCACCGGATGAGGTAGCTGTCGTGCTGACGGCAAAGAGAACCGAACTACCGATCCCAAACCTGACCTCTTTACCTTCCATATAAGAACCGTTAACACCCAGCTTCTGTACAAGTGGGTTGCCGTTGTACTCAGACCAGTACATCACTCCGAGGAACACTATGAACAGCATCATAATTGTTGCATATAAAGCCCACCCCTGCCTGGTATTGCCTGTGAAGCGTCCGAATGTGTAAGTAAGAGAAAAAGGGATTAGAAGGATAAGAAGTATTTCCAGAAAGTTGGTTAATGGACTGGGATTTTCAAATGGATGTGCCGAGTTTGCATTGAAAAAACCACCACCGTTTGTCCCAAACTCTTTTATTGCTTCCTGGGATGCGACCGGTCCCATGGGGAGCATCTGATTGTTAATGCTTTGTCCATCCGATGTTTGAAAGGATTGGACAAGCGAACTATTTGCATAAGGATCAAAATTCTGAATAACGCCCTGAGAGACCAATAACAGCGCTGCTATGATAGAAATGGGCAGGAGAATGTATAATACACTTTTAGTCATATCCTGCCAGAAATTTCCAATGGTCTGGGAAGTATGTCTGATAAAGCCTCGAATCAAAGCGATCGCTATACACATACCTGTAGCAGCAGAAAGAAAGTTCTGTACTGCCAGGCCCGACATCTGGGTGAGGTAACTTGCTGTTGTTTCACCGCTGTATGCCTGCCAATTGGTATTTGTAACAAAGCTTACGGCTGTATTGAATGCAAGATCCAGAGGAAATCCTGGAAACCCCTGGGGATTGAGAGGAAGGATGCCCTGAAGAAGCAATATCAAGAACAAAACGATTAATCCCAGACCATTAAATAAGAGCAATGCCTTTGCATAATCTTTCCAGTCCATCTCTTCATCGTGCTTTATGCTTGCCGCTTTGTAGATCAGATTCTCAAAAGGCACCAGGGCGGGACTTAAAAGAGTCCGCTTATCCTGGAATACATTTGTCATGTAAGTCCCTAAAGGCTTAACAAGCAGGGTCAGAACTATCAGAAAAAATAACATACCACCGATATCAAATAAGATTTCCATATAAGTCATAACGTTCTCCGCTTGTAGCTATTTTTAATAACTCCAACTTAGCACTACTATGTCACTTTGAGTGGCCACCAGGCATATGTATACTTTGCTATAGATATACTTTATTAGGAAATATCCGGACTCAACAAGGAAATATCCTAAAAATAATCTAAAGATGTCGATTACTCATTTTGAATTAGCGTAGTGGTAGTCATATTATCTATGTCTGTTAAAGTTTTGGGAAAAAATACTATTCTACAGAGACTTCATACTTATTTTTCAAAAATTATAATTGTTTCATCTCTTTGAAATCCATTATAGAGGAAATTGGATAATTAGTTACTCTAATACCCATTTCACTTACAGCTGCCATAATATAATATATTTTTCAAAAGAGACAGGATGAACAAATCATCCATCTCTTATGCGTAATTCAAATTACATCCGTTCCTCTTTCGCTCGTCCTGACCCGGATCGCTTCTTCAACCGGCAGGATGAATATCTTGCCATCACCTATGTTCCCTGTTTTTCCGACGTCGCATATAATTCCAACTGCTTTTTCGACATCCTTATCATCCACAACGAGCTCAAGTTTTGTCTTTGGGAGAAGGTCAACTCTGTACTCACTCGTCCTGTATGAAAGCACAACGCCCTTTTGCCTGCCTCTTCCTTTTACTTCATAAATCGTAAGCCCTATGAATCCTGCAGTAGCAAGCGCGGTCTTTATTTCACCGAGCTTCTCCGGCCTTATTATGGCTTCTATCTTTTTCATGATGTCACCTCGAAATTTTCATTATTTATTCTCTTATACATCTTTCTTCCATCAGGCTGGTAGCCTCTTTTCATGTACCATTCCTTCAATTTGATGTCGGGTACAAGAGGATCGGTTGAAAATGGTCTTAATTCAACATATCGAAATCCTAAAGTGCTGGCGGTCTTCTCCGCAAATGAAAGCAGCCTGCTTCCAAGACCTGTATTCCTGAATTTCCTGGAAACGAAAACTTCTTCTATGGAAAGTGCCTTTTCATCATTGAGAACTTTTATTAAAAGTTCTCCGGCCATACCTTCGGTCATTTTCAGCCTGTGACATTGCAATTCACCGTATTCTGTCCTGTACCTGAAAAATTCACTTATTGATATATTCTCCAAATTATGGTTTGAAATCTCATGCATCTTCATCATCTCCTCACAAATATGCCTTTTCGCCATGCTGGGAAATGTCAAGCCCCTCTATTTCTTCCTCATCCTTTACTCGCAGGCCCATTGTTACATCAAGAACCTTCAGAATGATTGCTGTCCCTATGAGGGAATATGCCATTACAGCCACGATCGCTATCAACTGCTTCACAACAAGACCGGCATTTCCGTAAATAAGCCCGTCTGCCCCGGCAGAATTAACGGCTATGGAGGCAAATATTCCTGTTGCGAGCGCACCCCAGGTGCCGCCTACGCCATGGCATGCCATGACGTCAAGCGAATCGTCAACGTTTGTTTTCTTGGAACGCAGATGCATAGCAAAGTAGCAGAATATCCCGGCCCCAATTCCGATTATTATTGCAGGAACAGGACCCACAAAGCCTGATGCCGGAGTTATTGCCACAAGACCCGCGACAGCTCCTGTCACGATGCCTACAGCGTTAGGCTTTCCTCCATGTGCCCAGCTTACGACAGTCCATGTAAGAGCCGCTGCAGCCGCAGCAGTGTTCGTCACAATGAAAGCGCTAGCAGCAAGCCCATTTGCAGCCAGGGCGCTTCCAGCGTTGAAACCGAACCAGCCAAACCACAGCAGAGCACCCCCGGTTATAGTCATAGTCACATTGTGCGGCGCCATGTTCTCTTTTCCATATCCGAGTCGCTTTCCTATTATTATCGCAGCGGCAAACGCTGAAATACCGGCTGTTATATGAACGACTGTGCCGCCGGCAAAGTCAAGTGCGCCAAGGGTGCGTATCCATCCTCCCATGCCCCATACCCAGTGTGCCACCGGGTCATAGACTAGAGTCGCCCAGAGAACGCTGAAAACCATCATTGTGCTGAATTTCATCCTGTCGGCAAAGGCTCCCGTTATCAATGCGGGTGTGATCACAGCAAACATCATCTGGAATACCATGAATACCGATGCAGGTATCGTTGCTGCATAATCAGGGTTAGGCGCCGCTCCCACACCATTTAGTCCAAGCCATTGAAGACCTCCGATCAAACCTCTTCCTGTATCCGGGCCAAAAGCAAGACTGTACCCGAAAAGCACCCACTGGATGCTTATGAGAGCCAGAATTATGAAGCTTTGCATAATGATCGCCAGGACACTCTTTTTCCTTACCATCCCGCCATAAAAAAGCCCTAACGCGGGGGTCATTAACATAACAAGGGCAGCCGAAACAAGGACCCATGCAGTATCTCCTGCATTGATCGCACCTGCTTCTTCGGCTAAAGCGGGCATTGCTAATAATAAAAAGACTGCTGCAATTAAAGCCACGCATCTTGTATTTCCTAACTTTTTGTACATTGAATATCACCTCAAATTTTTGTATGCCTTCGAACACAGCATACGGTTAGTTAGTATATATCTAATAGTATTTAAAAGTTTCTACTATTTGAGATATATTTATATACTAATAGACCTTCAGTAGATTGCCGTTTACCTGGCAGGAAAGTATTATGAGAAGAATATTCGATAAACATTACAAATGTCCAAACTGTAAGCATGAGATCTTATTGACAAGTGCAGAATTCATTGAAGGGATGGCTGTAGCATCGTGTAATGACTGCGGCAGGGGTGCAGTTGCCATAGAGGAAATGTTTCTTGATGGATAAATAAACAAATTGGACGCTCTTAAATATCATGTTATTTGCGTCCATCTTTTTTTTATATGAAGGCAAAAAGATTTCTTCAAAATTCATGAACTAATTATTTTCGATCCAGCTTTTTTATTTTAGTATATTTATAACTCCGAAATATACCCACTGAAAATGCATATGGATATATGCTGACGGGGATCTCAAAACATATACTTATTTTTTATACTGAAAATCTTTAAATATTATTAAATCTCCAGTAGGCTGTCGATTACCAAAGAGGTAAGAAATTGAGACAAATAGCAATATACGGAAAAGGCGGGATCGGTAAGTCCACAACTACGCAAAATCTTACCGCAGCACTTGCTTCAATCGGAAAGCGAGTAATGCAGATCGGATGTGACCCGAAGGCAGATTCAACGAGGATGCTCCTATGGGGAAAAGTGCAGGCAACGGTATTGGACACCATGCGTGAAAACGGCACTGGCGGTGTAACTCTTGATGTTATCCAGCACACTGGCTTTGGCGGGATAAAGTGCGTCGAGGCAGGAGGTCCCGAACCAGGCGTCGGCTGCGCTGGTAGAGGAGTTATCACGGCAATAAAACTGCTTGAGGAGCTCGGAGCTTATAATGAAGACTTCGATTTCGTCTTCTATGATGTGCTCGGGGACGTAGTATGCGGAGGCTTTGCTATGCCCATACGGGAAGGTTACAAAAACGGGTTCAAAGGGGCAAGAAAGCTCCCGCCTTCAGTCGTGGATATGAATTGCCCCTTTGCATAGATAATAATACTTTCTCCCCGCTAGGATCATGAATATATCAAAGCAAGCCCATATTCGATTTCAATTATACCCCACCTTCTCCAGATTCCCCTTAAATCATAATATTTTTTAAATGTCAATAATATTCCACCAAATCCATTCCTATTGGTCTTGCATACATATTATAATATTTTATTTTATATATTAAGAACAGACTTTTTGACAACAATATATTTATAGATAGCGTTTCATATAATATATTAAGAACAGATTATGGTAATTCAACTTTTAAGCCACTCGAAAAAGAATGCAAAAGGTAAAACCTACACATATTACAGCATTGCTGAACCCTATTGGGAAGACAACAAAAACA
>Ga0209124_10000970_pt1 | contig 12642 bp, 13 predicted proteins | sample BarGraIncu01122A_FD_184502 | JGI IMG/M metagenome (GOLD analysis project Ga0209124, IMG submission 184502) | Arctic peat soil microbial communities from Barrow, Alaska - Barrow Graham LP Incubations 011-22A (SPAdes) (version 2) | ecosystem: Environmental > Terrestrial > Soil > Wetlands > Peat...
TGTATTTAGATTGCCACGGAGCACAAGGTGCTCCTCGCAATGGGTGTAATGGCAAAAAATGTGTGCTGCTTTTTATGGTTTTAGATAAAAAAACCAGTCAAAAAATGCCTTGCGTTTTAGTGGCGAAAGTCCTCGATGATCACGATATCGAGTTTTCATAAAACTGAAATATCCTTCCGCAAGGTTGGTTGTTTTTGCAATCTTGGCGTCATTCAAATAATGAAACGCATTGGGTAGAGAATTTAAAAGCATGCTCCTTGCCCTTTTTAGATCGCTAAAAACTTTCCCTCTCTCCGGCTTGTTCTTTATCCTCTGACCATAAGCATCTTCCCATTTCCGAACTGACAATAAAAACTCTTCCTTCTCCTCCAATTTTCCAATATTGGTAATTGATGAAAACAATAAACGTAATTTTCTGGCCTCAGTCGTCTTTGGATAACTTCTACACCACTTTAATCCTTGCCGCTGAATATGAACCAAACATCTCTGAATTATAATGTCAGGCCAAACATCAACCAATGCTTTGATGACGGCCGGTAGCCCGTCTACAGTGCAGCTTCTGGGATAGAGCCCATCTCTTTTTAATTGGTTAAATAAACCAAGTAGCGCCGATGAGGTATTCTCCTTAAAGTCATATTCGCCACGAATTAACTTATTCTCCTGTGCATCTAATAAAATTACGGCTCCTGTTTTTCTCTTCCAAATAAATGAACCATCAAATACCAAATATTTTATCTCGGCTAAATGGTCATAATAAAATATCGGTAAAATGCTCAACCAATAATCAACAATTGACCTGATCTTCCTTTTACTCTTATTGCTGATTCTTGATAACTGACTAATTGTATAACCTTCGCAAAGCCATTCTTTAAACCAAATAAACTCATTACTCCTCTTAACTGCTTTATTCTTCCTGGAAAAAGAATGTCTGCATTTTTTACAGTAAAATCTCTGTCGTCCGTTAGTGTATAGACCATTTAATTTTGTCTCTTCTGATCCACATAAAGGACAACTTTTTTTTCATTTCTGAACCCCTTATTCAAACCTGTTTGAATTAACCTCTCTTACATACTTGATTTTATATAATATATGTGCTCTTTTAGCACACATTTTTTGCCATTACACCCGCAATGACAAATGGTCAACTACGCTTCACTTGTCACTGCTCTCAGCCCTTCAGCCTGTATAGCTATTTTACCTGTTCCAGTTTGCCGTTTCTGACTTTTAGAATAAATGCAACCTTCCGGGACACTCTATCCGCATCAAAAGATGTAGTGCCTGTTACCCCCTTGTAATTCTCCACTTGAATTAATGCTGAGGCGAAATTCCGGCGCGTTTGTACGTCATTTTTTTCAAGAACTTGAAAAATCATCCTGGCAGAATCATAAGCCAGCGCTTCGATATATTCTGGCTCACGGCCATACGCAGAATAATAAATATCAACAAAATTATTAGTTTCCGGATAATAGCTTTGAGTATAAAAAATGTCGGCAAAGACGGCTCCTTCCAGGTATTCAGCACCTTTCTTTAATAAACCGGGCGAATTCCACAATCTTGTGCCTAAAAGTTTAATATCCCTTACATCATAAAAAGCAAGTTGTTCGGCAATCATCTTTACCCGCAAAAAGGAATCGGGAATAAACAGAGCTTCAAAATTAACGGATAATGGAGCCTTAGCTTCTAACTTTTTTTTAGCATTAACTTTATCCGCAGAGGCCAGTTTGTTGCCTGTAACCTTATTGATTTCTGCAGTAAAATCAGTTTGCGTCTTACTGTAAGGAACTGTTTTCTCCACCTTGCCGCCAATTCTTTGGACTTCCTCCCGGAAAATTTTTACCATTTCCGCCCCATAACGATCCTTGGGATACAGAATAGAGAATATAGCGCAATTCATATTATCCAGAGCATATTTGGTTAATGCTCTGATTTGCTGTGTCGGTGTTAAAAAATGCTGAAAGACATAATAGTTTTCTGCGGTAACGCCTTCTTTAGCAGTTATTAAAACCAGAGGCACTTTCCATTTTTCGGCCTCACGCGCGGTCTCAGTAGCTTCGAGTGTGCCGGCCACAGCAATAATCGCCATAACATTTTCATCATTGGCCAGATGCGCTATGGCTTCTTTTGCTCCTTCCGGCACTCCGCGGGAATCCGCGGCAATCACCTTCCACGGTGTTTTAGATGCCTGATCGAATATTCCCGCCGCAAGCAATATTGCATCCAACGCCTTTTTCCCTTCAGCGGCATAAGATCCGGATAAAGGCAGCATACACCCGACTGTATAACGATCGGTCTTTTCTAAAAAAGGTTTTAATAAAGGCGGCTCTACTTTTGGAAGAGTTACTTCAGTGGGTTTAACTTCAGGTGGTTTTTCTTCCGGCGGCTGAATATCTTTTGAAGTTTTTGTTTCCACAGCAGGTGGAAGATGCGCCGGTTTTTCGGAAGTGCCTATCCTCGCACAGCTCATAAATAAAATGACCAGGAGTAAAATGGATATACTTGTCAATATTCGGTTAATGTTCATTTTGCCTCCTTGATAATTGTCAGCATATAATTGCGGGCGCGTTTGGCTAAATCAGGCTTCGAAAGCATTATAGAAATTTCATTATTGTACTTCAGGGCAGACTGGGTCAGATTATGACTACCCAGAATAATCAGCCTCTCATCAATGACAACAAGCTTTGTATGAGTAGTAGTGCGCGGCGAATCGAAATATACCTTCACGCCCTTCTCTTCCAAAAGTTTCCCGGTCTGTCTATTTTGGGCGTTCAGTTCATCACCAAGTCTGCCGGTGGTTTCTAAGATAACTTTAACATTAACACCTCTTTTCACCGCTTTGGCCAAATGCCCCAAAATGCGATCGGGATAACTGTTTTTGTGCACACCAGCTTTAAAAGAAAAAAACGACATGAAGATTTCGCTTTGCGCTTCGTCAATTGCCTTTAACAACGCCGGCAAGTAATCTTCATTGGTCAGAAGAATCGCCGGACATCCGGACTGATCAGAGGGAATTGCACTTGGTTTTTCTGCGGCAAATGCTAACGATAACGACGCAATTACAAAAATTAAGCCGCAGAGCATGACAATAATATTTTTCTTGCATGAATCAAAGCTGCCCATGATTCCTCTAATACCAATTCTAAATCAAAGCGCTATCTTTGTTGGCAGCGTCGTCGGCTTCCTCAACGTATGTAAAATACGCCTCGTCGCCTCCTTCTTGCCGCCTCGATATCATCCTTGATTTAGAATGGTATAATTTTTGTTATTGTATAATATTTTTCTGCGTTGGTCGATACAAAAAAAGCCCGAAACCATATCTATGATTTCGGGCTTTAAAAATTAATTTGCTATTTTACTTCTTCAAAGTCGGCATCGACCACATCATCATCCTTTTTACCTGAAGCCTGCCCGGCACCGCCCGGCTGAGCTCCGGCATCCGGTCCACCGGGGCCACCCTGCCCGCCTTGGGCCGAAGCGGTCTTGGCGTACATAGCCTCTGCCAATTTATGCGAAAGATTCATTAACTCTTCTTGAGCTTTCTTAATAGCTTCAATGTCGTCGCCTTCCAGAGCTTTTTTCACAAGGCCTATTGCTTCTTCAATTTTGGTTTTCTCTGCCGCATCGACTTTATCTCCAAATTCTTTGACATTCTTCTCCACGCCATAAACCAGAGAATCGGCGGAATTTCTTGTTTCAATCAACTCTTTCCGCTTTTTGTCTTCTTCCGCGTGCTGTTCCGCATCGCGAACCAGCTTTTGGATTTCGGCCTCGCTCAGACCACTGGAAGCCGTAATTTTAATACTCTGTTCCTTGCCAGTGCCTAGATCTTTAGCGCCAACATGCACGATGCCGTTGGCGTCGATATCAAAAGTAACTTCAATCTGCGGCACACCGCGCGACGCGGGGGGAATTCCCACCAGTTCAAAACGGCCCAGTGTTCTGTTATCGGCAGCCATCTGGCGCTCGCCCTGAAGAACATGAATGCTCACTGCCGGTTGATTATCAGCTGCCGTTGAGAAAATCTGGCTTTTCTTACTGGGAATCGTTGTGTTTTTCTCAATGAGTCTGGTCATGACTCCGCCTAAAGTTTCTATTCCTAAAGACAGAGGCGTGACATCTAACAACAATACGTCTTTCACATCTCCCGCCAGAACACCACCCTGAATGGCAGCGCCAACAGCCACAACTTCATCCGGATTTACGCCCTTGTGCGGCTCTTTACCGAATATCTCTTTCACCTTCTGCTGGACGCGTGGCATTCTGGTCATACCGCCTACGAGAACGACTTCATCAATATCTTTGGTGCTTAAATTGGCATCTTTAATCGCAGTCTGACAAGGCCCGACAACTTTGTTGATTAACTCTTCCACAAGAGATTCTAATTTGGCTCTGGAGAGTTTAATGTTCATATGCTTGGGGCCGGCAGCGTCAGCTGTAATAAACGGCAAATTGATATCTGTTTCCATTGTAGTGGAAAGCTCCATTTTCGCTTTTTCCGCCGCTTCTTTCAAACGCTGCAACGCCATCTTATCGCTGCGCAAATCAATTCCCTGATCTTTCTTGAATTCAGCAACCAGATAATCCATTACGCGCTGATCAAAATCTTCTCCGCCCAGGTGCGTGTCACCATTGGTGGATTTTACCTCGAAGACACCTTCACCTAATTCCAGAATCGATATATCAAATGTGCCGCCTCCCAAATCAAAGACGGCAATCTTTTCCTCCTTCTTCTTGTCCAGACCATAAGCCAAAGCCGCCGCTGTAGGTTCATTGATGATACGTAATACATTCAGTCCGGCAATCTTGCCTGCGTCTTTTGTTGCCTGCCTTTGCGAATCGTTGAAATATGCGGGAACAGTAATAACAGCGTCTGTTACTTTTTCTCCCAAATAGTCTTCGGCCGTTTGTTTCATCTTGGTTAAAATCATCGCCGATATTTCCGCCGGCGAGTAATTCTTGCCCCGCACCGTAACCTGCGCATCGCTATTGGATGCTTCTGTTATTTTATAGGGTATGATTTTTATATCATACTGAACTTCCTTAGAACTGTATTTTCTACCGATCAGTCTTTTTACGGCATAGACTGTATTTTCCGAGTTTGTTATGGCTTGTCTTTTGGCAATCTGACCCACCAGTCTCTCACCACTTTCTGTGATGGCCACGATAGAAGGCGTAGTGCGATTGCCTTCTTGATTGGCTATAACTACAGGGTCGCCCCCTTCCATTATAGCTACGCAAGAATTTGTTGTTCCTAAATCAATTCCAATAATTTTTCCCATTTTTCTCCTCCTTATTCTCCATTATCTGCTTTTATTAACTCATTATTTTCTTTATTTATATTTTTACATACACAAACTTTTGACGGTCTCAAAAGCCGACCGTTTAGTAAATAACCTTTTTGGACTTCGTTAACTACCTTGTTTTCCGCATGTTCTTCGCTTTCAACCTGCATCATTGCCTCGTGAAAGTTAGGATCAAAATCAAGACCGACACTATCAATCTTCTCCACACCATGTTTTTTGAGGCAACTTAAAAGCTGTTCCTGAATCAGTTTTATGCCTTCCTTGAAAGCTTGAACATCAGAGCTGTCAGCATGCTCTGACGCCCTATCCAGGCTGTCCACAAAAGGCAAAATGTCTTTTATTACATCTTCGTTGCCATATTTGATTATGTCGGCCTTGTCTCTAATTGCCCGTTTTTTATAGTTATCCAAATCCGCAACAGCACGAAGATACTTATCGTAATTGTCTGTGGCCTCTTTTTCCTTTCGTGCTAATTCTTCCTTCAGTTCCGCATTTTGGACAGAAACTGCTCTATGGACATCTTCGTCTGAAGAGAAAACGGTTGATTGACCTTGCTCATCAATTTCTTCTTTATGCTCTTTATGCTCTTTCTTTGTTTTCACTATGCCCTCAGAAAAATTTATTATTTCAAATCCGGTTTCTGGAAAAGTTTAACATCAACCAGATCACAGATGGCATGTCCTGCCGTAATATGCACTTCCTGAATGCGCGCCGTAACTGACGAAGAAACATTAATGGATAAATCAGCAATTTTCGCAATGTTCCCTCCATCCTTACCGGTAAAAGCGATTGTAACCAACCCCATCTTTTTGGCCACTTCCAGCCCTTTCAAAACATTGGCGGAATTACCACTGGTACTGATGCCCCAGGCAATATCGCCTGGCTGACCTATCGCCCGGATTTGTTTGCTGAATATTTCGGAAAAATCATAATCATTACCAATACTCGTAATAACTGATGTATCGGTAGTCAATGCTATGGCTGGAAGAGGCGGCCGTTCAATCACAAACCTATTAACAAATTCCGCAGCGATATGCTGCGCGTCGGCAGCCGAACCACCATTACCAAAAATCAAAATCTTGCTGCCTGCTTTCAGCGCGGAAGTTACCGCCTCGACAACATTAACCAGCTTACTCAGATTTTCATTAACGAAAGCTTCCTTAACACGAATACTTTCTTTAAATATTTTTATTATGTGATCTTCCATACTTACCCGCCTATAATTCTTTGGAAATACCCTACTCAAAAGTGTTGCTAATATATTTACGGGTATATCCTCTGTCAAGGGCAGACGGCGGAATTTTCTCTTCTTTTTACAGATGGGTCTATATAAAATTGCCGGGCAGATTAAAGCTTTGGGGTGAATTATATTGTCATGTCATTTTTTCTTTTTCTGTTTATATTGCTTTTACTATACTTCATTGATAAGTCACAGACGCGTTTATAATTAGATTCTAAAGGAAAAGCTACTAATGGAAAAATCAGCAGGCAATAAATATCCTCCTGTAAATACTATTACCGACAAAGAACGTATCGGCATGGTCAGAGAGATTTTCTCCACAATCACCGGCAAATATGATTTCTTAAATCATTTCTTGAGCCTGCGCCGCGATATTGCCTGGCGCCGTTTTGCCGCAAAAAAAATGCGGTTTATTAAAACCAACAGGTATCTTGATGTTGCTTGCGGAACAGGAGATTTATCCATTGCCGCCGTCTTGGAACATCCACAGATAAGTGTTGCGGGCATCGATTTTGTCAGCGAAATGGTGCAAGCAGGGAAAAGTAAAATAGAAAAGAAAAATATGACGGGAAAAGTAATGCTTATGCAGGGCGACGCCTTGCACATCCCCTTTGACGACAGCACCTTTGATGTTACCGGAATCGCTTTTGGGATCAGAAATATTCCCAACAGAGAACAGGCGCTGAAAGAAATGCTGCGCGTGACGGTACCGGGCGGACAAATTCTAATTCTGGAGATGACCTTTATCCAAAACTGGTTTTTTAAATATCTTTACTATGCTTATTTGAATTATTTACTTCCCTTGTTTGCGAAATTTTTTTCGGCAAACCCTGCCGCCTATCATTACCTAGCCGATTCCATCATTAACTTCCCCTCCCCGGATCAATTCGCGGGCATCATGGAAAAGACCGGCATGACTAAAGTCGAAAAATATCCGCTTACTTTCGGCGTTACCTGGCTCCACATCGGAACGAAACCTGAACAAAACTAATAATTTTTTAATGCTTTAATTTCATTCTTTTGCATGCTATTATGCTATTGAGGAAAAAGAATTATCAAGGAGGGTTTTTATGCTGAAAAAATACGAAGCACTGAGCGAGCAGGTCAACCTGACAAGGGCTTTAATGGCAAGACTAGTTATTTACAGGCACTTAAACAGGACAAACCTGATATGCTATTCAGAACTTTCCAGGCTCATCGGCTGCGAGGCATTCATTAAGCATGAAAACCACAATCCGACCGGATCATTCAAGATAAGAGGGGCACTTAATTTCGTTCATCACATGTCCAAGGAAGAGCTGGAAAGCGGTATCCTCGTTGCAACCAGAGGCAACCACGGCCTTGCTATGGCCTGGGCGGGACAATTGTTCCATGTGCCCTGCACGGTTGTCGTACCGGAAAACAACAATCCTGAAATCAACAGGACAATAGAAAGCTATGGCGCAGAACTTATTGTCCACGGGGAAGATTTCTACGACGCACAGTCATACTGCGATGAGCTTGCTGACAGTGCAGGTTATTATTATGTCCAGCAGGGCAACGAACCGGAAATCCTGAACGGCCTGGCCACCATGGGACTGGAGATCCTTGAGGACCTGCCGGAAGTTGATACAATCATTTGTCCTATCGGCGGCGGTGCAGGCTGCGCATCGCTTGTAAAAACCGCGCGTGCATTCAAGCCCGATATCGAGATAATTGGCGTAGAGGCTCAGAATGCCCCATCCTTCTATAATTCCTGGAAAAAGGGAGAAATTGTAATTCTCGATGATGCCCATACGATTGCCGACGGGCTTGCCGCAAGGAGTGTATTCCATCTGCCGTATACCATTCTCAAGGACACCATCAATGATGTAGTGCTGCTGACTGAAGACGAGATACTGGAAGGGATTAGAATGGCGCTGACAACCACACATAATCTGGCCTGCGGCGCTGGTGCCGCTTCTTTGATGGCAGCTTACAAAATAAGGGACCGACTTTCCGGCAAGAAAGTGGTGATGATCATGTCCGGCGGCAACTTGAATATGGATACCCTGAAAATAGCACTTGGATGCTGATATACGCCCTGAATACATCACTCGTCTTTTTTATAATAATTCGCCCACTTCGCATCTATCTGATTCTGGATAGCTGCTATCTGCGCGTCTGTAAGAATCCTGAACCGTGACTGCGAGCGGAAGTATTCACGGACCGGTATCAGCTTGCGTTTTTCAACAAGCTTTTCGGATGCTGCAGTAAGTTTGAACTCGCCATTAACTATCTCGTAAAGATCATAATATCCGGTTTCAACGGCAAGCCTGCCAACCTTTATCCCGTATCTTGCTTCATATCCCCAGCCCGGCGGGCAAGGGATATGAATATGGATGTACTTGGTGCCCGGCATGTCCATGCACTTTCTGATCTTGTCAAAAAGGTCAAGCGGGTATGCGGCAGAGCATGCGGCAACATAGCTCAGGTTATGCGCCGCCATGATGGCCGGTACATCCTTTTTTTGCTGCAGCTTTCCCTTGAACGGCGTATTTGCGGTCACAGCGCCCATAGGGGTAGTACCCGAGCGTTGAACACCGGTGTTCATGTACCCCTCGTTGTCATAACACAGGTAGATGAAGTTCTCGCCCCTTTCCGCGGCACCAGATAAAGCCTGCAGCCCTATGTCGCTTGTCCCGCCGTCGCCTGCCCATGCTGCCACTTTGATATTATCCTTTCCCTGTGACTTCAGGGTGGCCAGGATTCCGGAGGCTGCGGCTGCTGTTGATGCAAATGTCACATTCAGACAGGGAAGCTTTGTCGAGGCAATTGGGAAAAGCCCCTGAAGCACAGTGAGACAGCTGGGAGGCACAACAAGAATTGTGTCTTTCCCCAGGGCTTTGAGACCAACCCTGTATGCGATTGCCAGACCGCAGCCGGTGCATGCCCTTGTCCCTGGATGGACAAATTCTTCTGTCGGTAAACTTAAAATGGTTGTCTTGGCCTGCATGTGATTCTCCTATAGCTTAAGCCCTATCCACACGGGCTCCTTCGAAACCCTGTTTTTTGTCGCAGCCCTGAGGGTTTGTGTCAAATCATCTGTTTTGATGTCGCGGCCGCCAATTCCCGCGATGAAATTCTGAACAAATGGCAACTTGCCAGTTCCTGCAAGGTGTTCATAAAGCGCGGACTTTAAATCCGATGCCAGCGCGCCTTCATAACCGTAGCTCAATGCCTTTTCGTAAACGATTACGCCTTTTTTCCCTTTCAGAGCTTTGGCAACCGCCTCGTCCGGGAAAGGTCTGTAAAAGCGAACACCCATAACGCCCACCTTGATGCCCTCTTTTCTCAATGTATCAACGGAAACCCGCAGCTGGTATGTCAGAGAGCCCAAGCCCACGGCAATATATTCCGCGTCATCGCAAAGATAAGGTTCGACATACGGATCGCCGCCCCTGCCAAATATATCGGCAAACCTTTTTTCCGCTTCAGCAGCTGCTGTAAGCGATGTCCGCATTTCTTCATGAAGCAGATATCGAATCTCCATGTATCCATGGGCAAGCTCACCGCGGACATCCATACGCACATCCGGAAGGGTTACTGTATTGAGATTGGCAGGCTCCTCCGGGTTAAGGGCATAGTCCGGCCGAAATGGCGGCAGAAATTTATCGACTTTTTCCTGCTCCGGTACTTCAAACGGCATGTACGTATGAGAAAGGATATACCCGTCATAGCAGACCATAATCGGGATACTTACCTTCTCGGCAAGCCAGTATGCCTTTATGACAGAATCAATTATTTGCTGGTGGTCGCAACAATAAATCTGTATCCAGCCGGTATCGCGCTGTGAAATCGAGTCTTGTTGGTCATTCCAGACATTCCATGGGGCGCCTACCGCCCTGTTGACTACGCACATCACAAGGGGAAGCCTTGCACCTGCCGCCCACTGGACCTGTTCATGCATGTAAAGGAGTCCGTTTGAACTTGTCGCGGTAAAAGACCTGGCGCCGGCCGATGATGCAGCAATGCATACAGCAAGAGCGGAATGTTCGCTCTCGACGGGTATGTATTCGGCCTGCATTTCACCTGCTTCAACATACTCGGAAAGTTTTTCCGTTAGAGGGGTCTGCGGTGTGATGGGATATGCGGCGATGACATTGACATGGCAAAGCCTGACGCCCAGAGCTGCTGCAACATTTCCGTTTTCTATAATATGCATGGCGTCTACTCCTTTTCCTTTTCTTCTTCTGAGAATTGAGCCTCGTCCACCATGGTTATGGCCTTGGTCGGGCACTCTTCAGCGCAGATGCCGCATCCCTTGCAGTATTCCAGGTCGATCTTCGGCGGTATCGTCCTGGAGATGACAACATCCGGGCATAACAGCCAGCATATGAAGCAGGCCTCGGTATTCCTTTTGCAGGGAATGCAAAGGCTTTTATTCAATACCGGCCTTTCCACCCTCCATGAACCAGTCCTTCCGCCGTCACCCGGCCCGTGTTCGCTGTGAGAAGTTTTTCTCCTGTAATTTCTGGTGCCCATTTTCAACCTCCCGCCACAGTTTTTTCAAAGGCAATCTTTGCAGCCAATGAGTTCTTTTCGGGCCTTCTTGTGCGAAATTCCTCTTCAATACCTTTTATCAGGATATCCATTCCCAGAAGGTTAGTGGCCTTTTCCAGTGAACCGATTATTCCTGTATTTACCATGCCGTGAGGGAGGCCTGCCTCAACAGATATTGCCGTAATGTCCGCGGTTGCAAGCCTGTAACCTTTAAAGTTGTAGGATTCAAAAGCCTTTGGTGTGTTCAGAACGATTACCCCGCCGGGTTTGAGGCCGCAGACGACATCCGCTTCGTTCAAGAGCAGGTGGTCAAGAACTACAATGATGTCCGGTGTCTCGATGGGTGATAAATCATAAATTTTTTCTTTGGATATCTTCAGGGATGTCATGACCGGTGCTCCCCTACGCTCCGTGCCAAAGCTTGGAGCCATTACAACCCCAGAATAACCGGAGACGAAGGCAGCTCCGGCAACAATCTTTGCTGCCGTTATTGCGCCCTGACCGCCCCGTCCATGCCAGCGGATTTCAATAAATTCCTTGTTCATGAATGCATCCTTTAAAAAATATAGGTTAATAGGCTGAAGGTAAAGCTGTCGTTTCAGTCTTTCCTTAAAGCTTTATTATAGCGCAAAGATACCGTTAATTCCATAAGCATACATTGCATAATACAAGAAAAAAAACAATGCTTTGAAAATTTGTTAATATATCCTTGTCCTGTTGCCTATATAAAAAGTCATTAGTAGTAGGTGTTTTCAGCAAGTACTTCTTCCTGAAATCAACAACCTCCTTTTCTTGCATGGATAAAAGAATGCAATGCGTAATGATCTCCTCTATTGGGACCCCGAATATTCCTGGGATGGCTATATCCAAGCACGACGCCTTGGAAATTTGAGGCGCGTCGGAGAGGTTTGTCTGAATTGCGCCCAAAATGGACTTCACGACGGGAAAAACGATCAACAATGAGGATTGTCTGCTATAATTTCCTAGGGTAGAAGTCGTCTCCTCACATACTTCCTGCTACTTTCCGTTCAGGATTCGCCATTTTACCGCCAAATTTCCTTTGACATACATGACTCTCTTGTCTTATACTTTGACAATGAAAATCAGAATTATTCTTCTCAGTTTGTTATTGGTAATTGTTTTTTTAGTCCTTGCGGGCTGTCAAAGACGTACTTCTTTTGTTGTTACGGACTACCCGATACCCCCAAAAGATTATACTCGTCAATTGCCGCCGGGTGAACTGGCATTGAGAAAAATTACCGATCCCAACCAGATTCCCGACTACACACGGGCTTTTTCTGATACGGACGGTCTGGCGGAAGCAATTGAGCGTAGTCTAAACTATATGGCAAAACCATCCAGCAAAGCGTTCTATCCTTATGGCGACATCACGCATGAACAGGCGGTAAAAAGCCTGCAGGAACTCAAAAAACTTGTGGCTTCTGGATTGTCGCTCCAGCAGATGAACACCGTTTTGCGGGAAAAATTCGATACGTATATTTCGGTCGGCTGTGATAATCAGGGGACCGTATTGTTTACAGGATATTATACGCCGATTTTTGACGGTTCGCTTACACGCAC
>Ga0209124_10000975_pt1 | contig 12596 bp, 8 predicted proteins | sample BarGraIncu01122A_FD_184502 | JGI IMG/M metagenome (GOLD analysis project Ga0209124, IMG submission 184502) | Arctic peat soil microbial communities from Barrow, Alaska - Barrow Graham LP Incubations 011-22A (SPAdes) (version 2) | ecosystem: Environmental > Terrestrial > Soil > Wetlands > Peat...
TAGTTCTTTGGACGATAATTTAAAAGTAGGTGATAAAGTGATAGTTACAGGTTACGATTTAGGAATGAACACCTCAGGTGGTTTTGGACAATATATTCGGGTTCCTTCCGATTGGGTTGTAAAGCTTCCAGAAGGACTAAGTCTTAAAGAATCAATGATAATTGGCACGGCAGGGTTCACTGCCGGTATCTCAGTTTTGCGATTGAGTGCATTGGTAAAGCCTGCCGATGGTAAAGTCTTAGTTTCGGGTGCTACTGGTGGTGTTGGCTCTGTTGCTTTGTCATTATTGTCGAAACTTGGATATCAAACTGTTGCTGTTTCGGGAAAGGAAATAGAATCTCCATTTTTGAGGAAATTAGGCGCAACAGCAATTCTTCCTCGTGCAGACTTTCAGGAAGTTGATAAACGACCAATGCTTTCGGCTCAATATGCCGGAGCTATCGATACAGTTGGTGGTCCGATTTTGGAGAATATTCTGAAAACTCTTCAGCCTCTAGGTGCTGTAACAACCTGTGGAAGTGTCTCAGCAACACAACTTAATATGACTGTTTTTCCTTTTATTTTGCGGGGAATTTCGCTAATTGGAATCTCAGCTCAAAACTATCCGAACGACTTACGTCAACCACTTTGGACTAGATTAGCAACCGATTGGAAACCATATAATTTGTTGGAATTATACTCAGAAATTAAACTCGAAGATATTCCCGAAACGATAGCGCTTATTTTACAGGGAAAACTAAAAGGACGAACAATTGTGAACATGCTGGATTAAGCCATATTTATTGGTTTACAAGCTCTTTAGCCTCTTTGGATTTGTCATTTACGTTTAATTCAAATCTTTTAGTACAAAACCCTTTTATTAATGAAAAAAAAAGTGCAATTTTGCACTCTAATTCAAATCGAATTTCACACCACTTTCTTAACCCTTCTTTTGGATGGCATTAGCAAACGAGAACTACTTAAAAACTCCCGAAATCTACTGTTTTGACGAGATAGAGAAGCGTGTTAATACCTTCAAGATTCTTCACCCAACTGCAAAAATTATTCGTTTAGGTGTTGGTGATGTCACTCGCCCATTACCCAATGAAGTTATTCAGGCAATGCATAAAGCAATTGACGAAATGGGTCATGCTGAGACTTTTAGAGGATATAGCCCACCGCAAGGTTACGATTTTTTAATTGATAAAATACAAAAAGACTATCGGACGCTGGGAGTAGTGCTGGATAAAGAAACCATTTTTGTGAACGATGGTGCAAAATCAGATATTGGAAATATTGGTCATGTGCTGGGGCGCGATAATATTATTGCGATAGCCGATCCGGTTTATCCCGTTTACGAAAATGCAACCATAATGAGTGGTAGGGCAGGAGTAATAAACGATGATCAGAAATGGAGCAACGTGGTGTACCTTCGTTGTACGGCCGAAACGGATTTTATTCCCGAATTACCAACCGAAAAAGTGGATGTAATTTATTTGTGCAATCCGAACAATCCGACGGGTACAGTGTTGAGTAAAGCAGAGCTGAAGCGTTGGGTCGATTATGCAATTGAACATCAAAGTATTATTGTATATGATGGAGCGTATCAGGCTTATGTGAATGAGCCGAATATTCCCAGAAGTATTTACGAAATAAAAGGAGCTAAAAAAGTAGCCGTAGAAATACGAACTTATTCCAAAACTGCCGGATTTACAGGCCTACGTTGCGGTTATACCATTTTCCCCAAAGAACTAATGGTTTATACCAAAATGGGCGAAGTGGCTCCGTTAATCAAACTTTGGAACAGACGAATTACTAATTATACAAATGGTGTATCGTATATAGTGCAACGCGGTGCTGAAGCCGTATATTCGAGAAAAGGAAAAATTGAAACTCAAGAATTAGTGGGTTATTATCTTACTAATGCATCGATGATTAGAAATGAATTATTATCGCTCGGATATGAAGTATATGGTGGAATTAACTCACCTTATGTTTGGTTCAAAACCCCGGATGGACAAACATCTTGGAAGTTTTTTCAGCAGCTTTTATATGATTGTCAGGTAATAAGTACACCTGGAATTGTATTTGGTAATTCAGGTGAAGGTTATATGCGCTTAACTGGTTTTAGTAGTAGGGAAGATACATTACAAGCATTGAGTAGAATACGAAAAGGTAAATTTTGAACAATTAATTTCTTAACTAAAATATAAAATTATGTGTGGAATAGTAGGATATATTGGAAACAAACAAGCTTATCCAATTTTAATTAAAGGTCTTCAACGGCTAGAATATCGTGGGTATGATAGTGCAGGGATAGCGTTGATTCATGGCGATAAATTGAATGTTTATAAAGCCAAGGGTAAGGTTTCTGATTTAATTCATTTTGCAGGACAAAAAGATATAGAAGGTACAATCGGTATTGCTCACACACGTTGGGCAACGCATGGCGAACCAAATACTGTGAATGCGCATCCTCATTATTCTCAATCGGAAGAGTTGGCACTTATTCACAATGGAATCATTGAGAATTATGCTGTTCTTAAACAAGGATTATCAGAACGTGGGTTCACTTTTGCAAGTGAAACAGACACAGAGGTTTTGATTCAACTGATTGAATTTGTAAAAAAATCAAACAATGTCGATTTGACTACTGCAGTTCAATTAGCACTTAATCAAGTTGTTGGTGCATATGCTATCGCAGTTATTGAAAAAGGAAAACCTGATGTAATTGTTGCTGCCCGTAAAGGTAGTCCGTTGGTAGTAGGTATTGGCGAGGATGAATTCTTTTTGGCTTCCGATGCAACTCCAATTATTGAATTCACTAATAAAGTGGTTTATATTGGTGAAGAAGAAATTGTAACATTGCAACGTGGAAAGGAAATTAAAATCAAGACGATTGGCAATGTTGAAAAAACTCCGGAAATTAAAGAACTGGAAATGACCTTGAGTCAATTGGAAAAAGGAGGTTATCCACATTTCATGATCAAAGAAATTTTTGAACAACCTAAAACATTGGCCGACAGTATGCGTGGTCGTGTTAATGTAGACGAAAATAATATTACCCTAGCTGGTTTTATTGATCATAAAGATAAATTCCTGAATGCAAAACGTATCATCATAACTGCTTGCGGTACTTCATGGCACTCCGGCCTGATTGGAAAATATGCTATCGAAGAATTTGCCCGTATACCTGTTGAAGTTGAATACTCTTCAGAGTTTCGCTACAGAAAGCCGGTTATCAATAAAGATGACTTAGTGATTGCTATCTCTCAATCGGGCGAAACAGCCGATACGCTAGCTGCAGTGGAATTATCAAAAGAACACGGAGCATTTATTTTTGGTATTTGTAATGTGGTTGGATCATCAATTCCACGTAACACACACTCAGGATGTTATACGCATGCCGGTCCGGAAATTGGTGTTGCCTCTACAAAAGCATTTACTGCGCAAGTGACTGTTCTTACAATGCTTGCATTAATGATTGGTAAAGAAAAAGGTACTTTGCCAGAAGAACAATACTTGAAAATTGTGTCCGAATTGGCACGGATTCCAGAAAAAATAACTCACTTGCTAAAACAAGATGCGAGTATTGCTGAATTTGCTAAAACATTTACATATGCTCAAAACTTTATTTATTTAGGACGTGGTTACAATTTCCCTGTAGCTTTGGAAGGTGCTCTGAAGTTAAAAGAGATATCGTATATCCACGCCGAAGGCTATCCGGCAGCCGAAATGAAACATGGCCCTATCGCTTTGATTAGCCAGGAAATGCCTGTGGTAGTTATTGCTCCAAATGTGGGTATGTACGAAAAGGTAGTAAGTAATATACAAGAAATTAAGGCTCGAAAGGGTAGAATAATCTCCATAATCACCGAAGGTGATGTAGTGGTAAAGAACCTGTCCGATTATAGTATCAGTATACCTGAAACGGAGGAATGTTTAGTGCCTTTGTTGGCGGCAATACCTTTACAATTATTTGCTTATCATATAGCAGTTGTCAAGGGTTGTAACGTGGATCAACCGCGCAATCTGGCCAAGTCGGTTACTGTTGAGTAGTATAATTAACCCCTTCGTCATTGTTGGGGTTTTTTGTTTTATTGTTAATGTCTGAAATTGCTGCTTTATTGGTTCAATATCAGATCTTCAAATTTTCTAAATAAATTTTTTTATGTGCGGAATAGCAATGGTAAGGCTTTTAAAGCCTTTGGATTATTATCAGGAAAAATATGGAACTTGGCAGTACGGATTGCAGAAGATGTACTTGCTTATGGAAAAGCAACATAACCGTGGACAAGAAGGAGCAGGGATTGCTACTGTAAAACTCGATATGCCTGCCGGTGAGGAATATATTTGGCGTGAACGTGTGGAGGGAAAAAATGCTATCCAGGATATTTTTGCTACGATTAACAAAAAAATGGCTACTTTTCCATCTGAAGTATATGATAATGCTCAAAAATCGAAAGAGTTGTTACCTTTTGCCGGTGAACTTTATATGGGTCACCTGCGATACAGTACTACCGGTAAAAGTGGCTTATCTTATGTGCATCCATTCTTGCGTCGCCATAACTGGAAAAACCGCTCAATGGTGCTGGCAGGTAATTTCAACCTTACCAATGTAGATGAGCTTTTCGACCATTTGACTTTGAAAGGACAACACCCCCGCGATAAAGGTGATACTTTCTTGATGCTTGAATCATTAGGATTTGGACTTGATCAGGAAGTACAAAAAGAATATGATAAAATCAAACAACGTTATTCGAACGACATAACCATTACCCGTAAGATTGAAGAAAACCTCGATATAGCATCATTTATCCGCAAATCGGAAAAAATGTGGGACGGTGGTTATGTTATTTGCGGTATGTTGGGACATGGTGATTCCTTTGTTTTTCGCGATCCAAAAGGGATCAGACCGGCATTCTATTACATTGACGATGAAATCGTTGTGACAGCCTCTGAACGACCTGTTATTCAAACAGCAATGAACGCGAAAGAGGAAGACATCAAGGAGTTGCAACCAGGCGAAGCCATGATTATCAAGAAAGATGGTACCGTTAAATTTGAAACAATTCGTCGTGCTTCTAAAGAATTGGCAAAGTGCTCTTTCGAACGTATTTATTTCTCCAGAGGTAGTGATATCGATATTTACAAGGAACGTAAAAAACTGGGAGCGCAGTTGGCTCAACCTATTTTGAAAGCCATAGGAAATGACGTTGAGAATACTGTGTTTTCATTCATACCTAATACGGCCGAAGTGGCATTTTTTGGGATGATGGATGGTATTAAAGCAGCTTCTGATCAATCTCCCAGAGTTGAAAAGGTGCTGATTAAAGATATAAAACTGCGTACGTTTATTTCCACCAACGATGAACGAAATGATTTAGCCACACACGTTTACGATATTACCTATGGCTCTATTCGTCGTGGGAAAGTGGATAATTTGGTTGCCATAGATGATTCAATTGTACGTGGTACAACTTTGAAACAAAGTATTCTGAAAATTCTAAACAGATTAGAGCCTAAGAAAATCGTTATTGTCTCATCTTCTCCTCAAATTCGTTACCCCGATTATTATGGTATTGACATGGCGAGAATGAACGAGTTTTGTGCGTTCAGAGCGGCTATTGAATTGTTGAAAGAAACGGGACGACAAGACATCATCGACGATGTATATGCAAAGTCGAAAGCTCAAGAGTTTTTGCCCAAAGAAGAAATAGTAAACTACGTGACTGAGATTTATAAACCATTTACAATGGAAGATATTTCGAAGAAAATAGCCCAAATGCTTACCCCAGCCGAGGTGGATTGTCCTGTAGAATTGGTTTATCAATCTATCGAAGGTTTGCACCAAGCATGCCCTAATCATTCGGGCGATTGGTATTTCTCAGGAAATTATCCAACTCCGGGAGGAACAAGAATGGTAAATCTAGCCTTTATTAATTTTTATGAGGGTAGAGATAAATAGCATTGAATCAAAATGCTGAGATACAAAAAAGGTTGTTGAAATTCGTTTTCAATAACCTTTTTTGTCGTTTGAAATTGTAGTTAAATAGCCTTTGAGCAACGATGTAGATGCTTATTCTTGAGGTGATGCATATTCTCAAGATTGCGAAAGTTCCGCTGGAATTTAGCGAAGGTTTCACAGAGTTATGAAAGTTATACTGGGGGCTGGTAAATCTTTCACAAGGTTGTGAATGTCCCGCTGGAGTCAGGCGAAGCTTTCACGGAGTGGTGAAAGTCTCGCTGGAGTCAGGTGAAGGTTTCACGGAGTGGTGAAAGATTGGAGAATTACTTAGACTTAAATTTTTGCAGCCGTAGTATAAAACTCTTTTAAATAAAAAGGTTCAAAATAGGCCACATCAACGAATTTCTTTTCATTATACGCTTTTTCGGCCAATACAATCATGTTTTCAGCCAATGGAAACATGCCGTCAATAAATCTGGCATTGGGATGTGTGAGTGTTGCTTTACATTTCTCTGCTCCGTTTCCGAAGAAATAAACGCTGTGACTTGCAAGTATTTCACTGTATGAGTTTTTGTCAATGATATCGGCCGAAATCTCTCGTTGAATTATCCCCTCTGTATTGTAAATTGCAGCGTACACTTCCATTCTTCGGGCATCTATCATCGGACAAAATAAAGTATTAGCGTCTGTTTTTGCAATTTGCAAAGCATTTGCAGTTAGGACTTCCAGCGTGCTAACAGCAATTAACGGGATGTCTAAGCCGTAGCAAAGTCCTTTGGCTGTTGAAACTCCAATTCGCAAACCTGTGTATGAACCGGGGCCACTGCTCACTGCCACTGCTTCAAGCTTTTTGGACGATAATTTTAAAAACTCCATAGCTTCAGCTATAAAAACGCTGAGTAAAGCAGCATGATTCATACCTTCAGAATCGAATTTAGAGAATAAACACTGGCCGTTTTCGCTTACTGCAATCGAACAAATGTTAGTCGACGTTTCAATATGTAGAATGATCATTTTTTGAGATTTATAAATTCGCTATTGTACCCAGCGGGGATTAAAGATTCAATCTGTATTTTTATATGCTACAAAAGTACTTTTTTTCGGCGAATGAAAAAAGAAATCCCGGCTTTCAGTTGAAAACCGGGATTTCTTAGAATTAGTTTTGAATTGTTATTTCAGGATTACTTTCAAAGGACTTTTAGTTTTTGAAGCAAAATCATTCATTGCTTTAAACCAATCTGCATCTGTCGGAAATTTCCACTTGCTCCAACCTCCACCAAAATAATAAGTAAATGGAGTTCCAACTTTGTAATTAGATAGAACTAATGCATGTTCACCTTGTTTCAACACCTTGATGTCATTCTCGGGAATATAAACACCAATGTAATTTCTACCGGCTGGCACTTTGAAATCTGAGGTTGCCTCTTCGGCATAAGCCGCAATGCCCTTCTCTTTTTTCAAATCAAGATTTCCTTTTCCATCATGTAGGAATATTCCGCCGGCCAAATCCATTTTCTTATCTTTTCCGGTAAATGTCACTACAGCTTTATTCAGTAACGAACCAGCATTGGCAGTGATGGTAATGGTTTCTTTGTAGAAATCAGTTCCCACTTTTACCGAATCGTAGGTCAATGTGAATACGGTGCATAGTGGACCATTTTCCAACACTTTGTATGAATTGTATTGATTTCCAACCCACAACGAGTCTGCGGCGTATGGAGCAATTCCTCCACAGCCCAACGTGTGAGCTACTTTATAGAAATCCAAGCCTTTACCGTGATCAATGTGATAGGAAATTTCATTGTAGATATCATCTTTGTATCGTTGGTCTACAACTAATTCTTCGGTAGATTTCGCCCAAAAGTCAACACCATTGCTGGGATTTTCTTTTGCCAAAGCCGGACCATACATGCGGTAAGCTCCAAAGTCATTTTCCCACGCAAAGTCATCTTTGCGTTCCGGTACAAAACGACCGAATGTTTTTGCTGTTACCGGTGCAGGTTTACCTTTGGTTAAAGTATACGTTGCACTGCTGTTAGCTTTTACATTTGCCAAAAAAATAATTGATTGTATCTCGTTTTTATTGTTGTAAATCAATTGATAAGGAACTTCTTTTCCCGTTTTATCTTTCAGTACAACTGATTTTGTGATACTATAAGTTTTAGCTTCTACCATTTCAGATTTCCTGTCGAATCCGGTGCTGTTTGTCACAACAATAGAACGTTGTGCAAAAACACCCGAAACAAGTAGGAGCGAAGTTAAAACTGAAAACCCAATTCTCTTCATAATTATGAATTATTTAGGTTGCTTTCCGATATATGCTAAAATACCACCATCAACGTACAAAATATGTCCGTTTACGAAGTCAGAAGCTTCTGAAGCTAAGAATACTGCAGGACCTTCAAGGTCTTTTGGTGTTCCCCAACGCGCTGCAGGAGTACGTCCGATGATAAATGTATTGAAAGGATGACCGTCTTCGCGTAATGGAGCTGTTTGTGGAGTGGCGATATAACCAGGTCCGATTCCGTTTACCTGAATGTTGAATTCAGCCCATTCGCAGGCAAGATTTTTTGTCAACATTTTCAAACCACCTTTTGCAGCAGCATATGCCGAAACTGTTTCGCGTCCTAATTCGCTCATCATAGAGCAAATATTGATAATTTTTCCAGCACGTTTTGCAATCATTCCCGGAGCTACAGCTTTAGAAACGATAAATGGTCCATTCAAATCGATATCAATTACCTGACGGAAATCTTTAGCTGACATTTCGATAGCTGGAATACGTTTGATAATTCCTGCATTGTTAACCAGGATATCAATAACACCAACTTCTTTGGTGATTTTTTCTACCATGGCATATACACCATCTTCGTCGGTAACATCGCACACATAACCGTGAGCAGTGATTCCATCAGCTTTGTAAGCAGCAATTGCTTTATCAACGCTTTCCTGGCTCAAATCATTAAATACAATTGTTGCTCCGGCGGCAGCATAAGCAGTTGCAAGTCCGTAACCAATACCATACGATGCACCTGTGATTAATGCAATTTTTCCTTCTAAACTAAATTGACTCATATTCTTATTTAATTTTAAATGTATATTTAATTGAATTTCTTAGCGTAATTCTGTGTGTTTGTAGAAATTCTGATCGCTGTAATCAAGATTTTCACCGGCCATACCCCAAATGAAAGTATAATTGCTGGTGGCTGCAGCCGAGTGAATAGACCATTCTGGAGAAATTACGGCTTCGTCACCTTTCATCCAGATGTGACGTGTTTCTGTAGGTTCACCCATGAAGTGACAAACTGCTTGTCCTTCGGGAACTTCAAAATAGAAATATGCTTCCATTCTGCGGCTGTGTGTATGAGCTGGCATAGTATTCCAAACGCTACCCGGAGCTAATTCGGTCATTCCCATTTGTAATTGGCATGTTTCCAATACCTGGCAAACAAGCATTTTGTTGATATTACGGTGATTAGAACCTTCTAATGATCCCATTTCGGCAACAACCGCATCGGCTTTCGTGATTTTTTTATCAGGGAAAGTTTTGTGAGCAGGTGCAGAGTTGAAATAAAATTTAGCAGGTTGAGCTGCATCGTTGCTTTCGAAAGTTACTACACGATCGCCTGCACCAATGTATAATGCTTCTTTATAACCTAATTCGTACACAACGCCATCTACTGTTATTTTACCCGCTCCACCTACATTGAATGTTCCAAATTCGCGGCGCGATAGGAAAAATTCAGATTTCAACGGGTCAATTGTTTCAAGACTCAACGTTTCGTTTACCGGCATTGCACCACCTACAACCAATCTGTCGTAAAGCGTGTAAACCATGTTTACTTCATTTACCGAAAAAATGGTTTCAATCAAATGTTCTTTACGTAAACGTGCTGTGTCATACTTTTTTGCATCTTCTGGATGAGAAGCATAGCGAACCTCATAGTTTGTCTTCATTTTTTTATTTTTGAGTTGTTTTATTTATATTTAAAATTTAGTGATGTAAGTGAATACAAATGATAACTGCATACATGATGTGAGTTAAAAATTGTTTATTCAAACCTCTTTGAAATTGGTTGACCAAAATTACTAATAATAAAAGTGATAACTGGGCTTCATTTTTATGTTGTACAACATGTTTTTGAATTATTGGGAAAACTGAATTATTATTGGTTAGTGTTATTTAGCTGTATGTCAATTGTATATTATATATGTGAATAGCTGTGTGAAAATAAGTAGTAAGCCACTAGAAACCATGGTACATGCTCTGTAAGTTATTCGTCTTATACTATGAAGCCAATCAGCTTGCGTGCTGAACGAATTCAAACGCAGTAAAGGCCTTGTTTGTTGCTGTTTTTCAGAAAACTGGTACCTTATTTATTTTGTCTCGCAGCAATTTAATTCAATCGTTTATACGAATCGGAATAAAATTTTACTCAAACGCTAATACATTCTGATTAATCATTTTGTAGTTAGAAAATATGTATTACTTTTGCAAGTAAATTTTTCTGTGTGCGAACACGGATTTGAAATCTAAGGGATAAATGAAAGAAATAAAGTCTAAAATACGTATAAAAGACATCGCCGTTTTGGCTGGTGTCTCAGAGGGAACAGTTGACCGCGTATTACATCAACGTGGTGACGTGTCGGCTAAGAGTCTCGAAGCAGTAAATAAAGTGCTGGAAGAGATAAAATATACGCCTAATTTAATGGCGCGATCGTTGGCCTCTAAAAAACACTATCGTTTTGTTTGCTTATTTCCGGCATATCAACCGACTGATTATTGGCAAAGTATACATGACGGTTTTAACCTGGCTGCTGATGAATTTCTTCACCACAATGTTCAGATTGAGAAAATATATTTCAATCAGTTTGACGCACAGACTTTTATAGATACTTCCAATGAAATTTTGGAAACAAAACCCGATGCAGTATTTATTGCTCCGATTTTCAGGAATGAGACCTTGCAATTTACATCAAAATTAGCTAAGTTCCATATCCCGTTTTCGTATATCGATTCTATGATTGAGGAAACGGACTTTGTGACCTATTACGGACAGCATTCGTTTCAAAGTGGATATATTGCTGCTAAATTATTGCTTAATTCGGGTTGTGCGAATAATAAAATTTTGATTATCAGAACTCAGAGAAAAGGGGCGATGTCTAATCAAACCTTGAACAGGAATAGTGGTTTTATGCAATATATACATGATAATGGTCTTGCTGAAAAGCTTGAGTTAATAAATGTTGAGTTTAAAGATGATGATGAAGTGGCGAATCTGGAAGTGTTGCGCGAAGTATTTGCAACACACACTAATATAAAGGCGGCCATCACGTTTAATTCAAAAGCTTACCGGTTGGCTATGCATCTGGAAACCTTGAAAAAGTTGGATATACAACTGATTGGATATGACTTGTTGGAACAAAATGTGGACTACCTTAAAAAGGACATGATTGCCTACTTAATTGCTCAACGCCCTGAAAAACAAGCTTATTGTACGGTTCGCGATATGTGTAAAGAATTGATTTTTAAGCAAGAAGTTTCCACGATTAATTATGTTCCTATCGACATTTTGATGAAGGAGAATATCGATTATTATTCAAGATTCAGGGAATAAAAGTAGCGAATATTCAGTCATCAGCCATCATTCATCATTCAATTGATTAGCGTAGCGTCTAGCCGTTTCTTTTACGGCTTGACGCGTATAGAATAAAACAAATAATTAAACTAGTTACAAGTTACGAGCCTGCAGCAGACTTGTAACTTGTAACTGTTTCCTTGTAACTATTTACAATAAATATAAAGTTCAACTAATTAATATATAAACAAATAAAAAAAAGTTCTCTCTCATGGAAAAATTAAGTAGAAAATCGGCCAATGTAACTAAGACTTATCCGGAACGTATTATTCAGTTTGGAGAAGGTAATTTCTTAAGAGCATTTGTCGACTGGATTGTGTTCAACATGAATAACAAAGCAGATTTCAATTCAAGTGTAGTTATTGTTCAGCCTTTGGCGAATGGAATGATTGACATGCTGAATGATCAGGATGGTTTATATCACCTCAATTTGCAGGGCTTAGACAAAGGAAAAGCTGTTGATAGTATTGAATTAATTAACGTTGTAAGTCGTTGTCTTAATCCTTATTCTCAATTTCAGGATTATTTAAAATTAGCCGAAAACCCCGACATGCGTTTTGTGATTTCGAACACTACCGAAGCCGGTATTGCTTTCGATGAATCATGTAAACTTGATGATGCACCGGCCAGTTCATTTCCCGGTAAACTAACGCAATTGCTTTATCACCGTTTCAAAACGTTCGATGGTGCAATGGATAAGGGACTGATAATGTTGCCTTGCGAATTGATTTTCCATAACGGAACAGAATTGAAAAAATGTATCGAACAATATATTGCATTTTGGAATTTGGGCGAAGAGTTTGCGCAATGGTTCGAAAACACTTGTGGTGTTTATTGTACGTTGGTAGACCGTATTGTGCCTGGTTATCCACGCGATACTATCAATGAAATTCTTGAAAAAGTACAGTTGGAAGACAAAATGGTAGTGAAAGCAGAAATCTTTCACTTGTGGGTAATCGAAGCTCCGGAGTCGGTAGCAAAAGAATTCCCTGCAGATAAAGCCGGATTGA
>Ga0209124_10000977_pt1 | contig 12579 bp, 10 predicted proteins | sample BarGraIncu01122A_FD_184502 | JGI IMG/M metagenome (GOLD analysis project Ga0209124, IMG submission 184502) | Arctic peat soil microbial communities from Barrow, Alaska - Barrow Graham LP Incubations 011-22A (SPAdes) (version 2) | ecosystem: Environmental > Terrestrial > Soil > Wetlands > Peat...
ACTCTACTCGGTAAGTTAAAAGCAAAGGATTTCTATCAACAGTGTGTGTTAGATAGTTTCTACAGGAATACTATAACCTCTGTTAAGGGTAAAGCTGGAAGTGGTAAAAGTTTCTTAGCAATGAATTTTTTATTGAGTCAATTAGAAAAAGATAAGATAGATAAAATTATAATGTTTATAAATGATACCCCGGTTAGAGGAAGTATTCAGCATGGTTATCTTCCAGGGGATTTAACATCCAAGCTTCTCGATTCGCAGACAGGTAATTTCTTACTTGGTAAGTTAGGCAGCAAAGAAGAAGCTATGCACCTTATTCAAATGGGTAAATTGTTATTGCTCCCTGTCTCAGATATTCGTGGACTAGATACATCGAATATGAAAGCAGGAATCTACATTACAGAGGCTCAAAATATGTCTATAGACATGATCAAATTAGCAATGCAACGTATAGGTGATGATTGTATATGTATTGTTGATGGAGACTGTAATTCTCAAGTAGATAGTAATATGTTTGAAGGTAGAAATAACGGAATGAGAAGATTATCAGAAGTTTTTAGAGGTAAAGAGATATATGGAGAAATGGAATTAAATATAACGTACAGATCAAAAATCGCAGAATATGCGGAGGAACTATAAGGAATAAAAGGAGGAATTATTAATGGTAAAAGTAGAACAAAACTCAACAATAAAATTTAGTGCAAAAGGTGAATTGGTTGATATAACTGAGGTTGGAATAACAGTTAAGGATCTCAAAGAGGGAACTTTAGACGTTATTAAATTTGAAGATGTAAGAACTTTAATAGGTAAAGAAGTTACAATAGCATTTCAGAATAAAGAAGAAATTTAATTTAAAATAGGATATAAGGTGGTTAGAAGGTGATAGAGGAATTAAATTCAACAGATAGATTAGAAGGAGAATCTGATTTTGAATACAAATTAAGATTATGTAGTCTTAAATTAAATAAAGAAATAGATTTAGATTGGTCTGAGATAGTTGAAATTTTAGGATTAACAATATCTGGTGACCATTTACGTAAGCTTTCATATGGTTACAAGGAATGTGAACAGTACTTAAAAGATACTAGATATATTGAACCTGAGACTCTAGCGGCTCATATTGAACGTGAAAATATATCAAGCCCTGAGAATATAATTCATTTATCAGAAGAGGAAGATAATATTCAAGTTATTGATATGGGAGATAAATTTCATATCTATAATAAGAAACGAAGCATAGTGATTGATAAAGAGAAGGTTAAAAAGATCAAAGAAGTATATTGTGATAAAACGCCTTTAACTATTAATGAATTATGCAGGAAATTAGATATTGCTAGAAGAGACTTTATGTTATTGAAACAAGGCCTATCAATATGTCATTCAGATGTTCCCTATCTTGATGAAGATATCCAAGATGATAATTTAGGAGATTTAGTTGTAGAGACATTGGAAAGACGTAAGGAAAAGTATTTCTTAAAGTTGCAGCAAGAAGAAATCAAACAAATGGAAGTTGAATTAAGTAAATACCGGAAACAGGATTATTTATTTGATAAGATCATTGAGAAGTTATGTAATATAACGATAAAGCCTGTGAAGTACGCTATTGAAATACAAAAACCTTTTAAGAAAAGAGAAGCCTTGTTAAATATAGCAGATATTCATGGAGGAATTAAATTCTCAAATTACTGGGGATCTTATAATACTCAGATTGCGAGAGATAGATTTAATCAACTTACTATAGAAACAATCCAAACTTGTGCTGAACTAGGAATTAGTAATCTACATGTTAGTAATTTAGGTGATGCAATTTCAGGAATTATTCATCAAACAATTCAAAAAGAGAATGAACTGTCTATTGAAGATCAAGTTCCTTTTGTTACAGAGTTAATTGGTAAAATGCTTATGGAATTCTCAATTATGTTTGATACAGTAATATATTCAAGTGTTATCGGTAATCATGGCAGGATTTTCCCAAATAAAAATGATTGTGAAGAAAAAGAGAATTTTGAAGCTTTCATTTCATGGGGATTAAAATTAATGCTCAAAGATTGTGAAAATGTAATATTTGAAGAAAATGTAATTGATGACGGCATAATTGTAAAATCAATACAAGGTGTAAAAATTTATCAAGTACATGGTCATTTAGATACATTTGCAAAAGTAGCTACTGATTTGGGATTAATGTTGGGTAAAAGTGATGAGTGCCACTTAGCGCATTATCACCATAATAAAGCTGAGGAATTTCATGAAGTTGAAGTATTTATGAGTAGAAGTTTCGCCGGGATTGATACTTATGCGAAAAATAAGAGATTAACAAGTACCCCAGGTCAGAGACTTTACGTATATTCTGAAGGTAAAAGAGAATTTATAAAAGATATTGAATTTAATGACAATTAAATAATCATATTATAAACTCCTTTCGACTGTGTTTCGATTTTGGAGTTGAGAATAGACTGTCCATCTATTCTCTTTTGTTTTAAATAAAAACAGAGGAGAGAAATATAAATGGCAAGAGAGATAATTTGTGGTATTTATAAAATAACAAATAAAATAAATGGGAAAATATATGTTGGCCAAAGTATAGACATTCATAAAAGATGGAGAGAGCATAAAAGTGACTTTAAAAATAGAAAAGATAGACATAATATATATTTCCAAAGAAGTTGGGATAAATATAAATCTATCAATTTTGAATTTGAGGTAATAGAAAGATGTAATAAAACAGAACTAGATATTCAGGAACGATACTGGGTTAAATACTATAATAGTAGTGATATACAGTTTGGATATAATGCTGATGAAGGTTCTAATGGAAAAGTTATTAATAAAGAAACAAAATTTAGAATGGGAGCTGGCAACAGAGGAATTGCTAGAAATAATCAAAAAATAGTTCAGATATCTCTAGATGGAGTTCTAATTAGAACGTGGAATAATGAATTAGAAATAAGAACTGAATTTATTAAAGAAACAAGAAGTATTAGAGGTTGTTGTAGGAAAGAGCCTAAGAGATATACCGCACATGGTTACATTTGGATATATGAGGATGAATATCTTGAAACGGGGTTAGATATAGATTATTATCGTAGGAACAAAATAGTAAAAGAAGTACTACAATTTGATTTAGATATGACTTTTATAAAAGAATGGAAGTCAATAACTGAAGCATCTAAAAAACTAAATATAGCAGACTGGTGTATCTCATTTTGTTGTAATGGTAAAAGGAAGAAAGCAAGCGGATTCATTTGGCAATATAAATATTCGCAAGTAGCCATTTAAATTGACAATTCAATAATCATATTCCGATAAGTTAAATATATCGCTAGTGAGTAAAAGTTATCTCTATATAATTACCCCAAACGTGGTCGTGTCTTTCGACATAATCTGACCGGAAAGTGGTGATCTTATTTCTTATTAATGTGCAAATCTAGCACACAGTTTTAAATAAAAGTTATCAAAATATGAGGAGGTTTTATTAATGTGTAATTGTGAATGTTGTGGACAAGAAATCGAGGAATTTGAAGAGGAATTAACTAGAGAAGAATTAATCGAAATTATAATTGATGAAGTTAATGACGGAGCTTGCGCTACTCAAATGTTAAATTTACTGTTCGATCTAGCATATGATTTAGGCCAGAAAGAATTAGCTGAGGAGTCAAGAGATTTCTATCAAGATATATTGGATGATGTAGAAGAGTAAATTTGACAATAAATTAATTGCCAAGTCAAGGAATTCTATCCTTTAATGGCGTAGTGATAGGTATTTTATTACTGACTCCAAGGCAATGAGAAGAATCATACAAGGCTGTGACTATTACGATAGCATAGACTGAATTGACAAATAATATTTTGTTATAAAGTTTGACAAGATTATTATAGACAAATATGTTCTACATCAGAGTTAGTGATAAGAAGAGAAATTGCAAATTTACTATCGCTTTCAAAAAACTTAATTTAAGGGTTCCTAAAATTAGGTCAACGTTGTTGCAATACGAACCTTCCCTTAAATTTAATACACTAAGTTTGTGTAGTTTATAAGTGTATCTGTAATAGAGGTTGCGGAGCCTACCAAAACCGTTTTAATAGGGATTGTTGACCGATCGCTATCTATAAAGGTTCACTGAACCCGTAATCAGTGCCGCCTCGATTCAGGGCAAGTTCGCAATACTGGATCGTTTAATATGGGATAGATAGCTTAATGATAGAGCCTTTTCCTATAAGATTATAAGGTGTGGGTTCAATTCCCATTCTATTCCACCACGAGATAGGTTGTGAGTACACCGCAATAAAGGGAACTCTCCATTTCTAATATGGACTACAGGGTAATGGACTTAAGCATTATGTTGTAGTCTCAATATGCTTCTGTGGCGCAATTGGTAGCGCAGCACTCTTGTAAAGTGAAGGTTATCGGATCATTCCCGGTCAGAAGCTCCAACATAGGGTTCGGAGGGTGGACTTCATGCAAAGGAACTTTCTTATATCAGATTATGGCTGCTATTTCTTGCGGTTGTAATCTTTTATACAATTAAAGGATAATAATATGGTGTGGCTATCGTAAGCTAGGAGGAGATTTTATGGAAACTATTAATTTATTAAACGGCGAAGATTTTATTCCAAAGATTAATTTCACTGGAAAGATTGTTGGATTTGATATGGCGGCAAGTGAAAGTCATGGAGATATGACAAGTATAATTATTTCAAAACTTTGTCAAGGCCAGAGAGATAGAAAATTGATTTACACACAAGGCATAAGAGGTATTGGTAAAACACATGAGTTAATTAAATACGCCAAAGCATGTAATTATATAGTTGTAGTAATGAGTGAGATTCAAGCTAAATCATTAAGAAAAGAATATAATTATGAAAAAATATATGGTCAAGGTGATTCAAATTTGAGAGGACATAGGGATTTTGTAATTGATGAACAAGTAAAACTTAGAGGTTATATCTCAGAGAATTTGGTTATTACGGGATTTACAGTTGAACAAAATATTCCTACAATTGAGAAAGCTGAAACAGAACCTTATGGCGGAATTATTGGTTCATTGAGAAATGATGCTGTTGGTTTATGTGATAAATTATCTAAAGGGTGTAATCAATCTGATTATAAAATGTTGATTAATAATTTAAAGAGTACTATGGAATTAATACAATATTTAGAAATAAAAGATAAAACTAATATTGAATTTACCTTTGGACAAGTTGTAGATTATATTGGTAGAAATTTAGAGCAGTACACTCCTGAAACACAGAAATTAATTATGGATATACTTGCTGGAACTAAGAATTTATCTGATGTTATTAAAATACATGGGACAATTAAAGGATAATATTCAAATTATGCGTATCTGAGGGTACGTATGCGTGTGGGTATTTGATTATTCACAAGATAGAAGAAATTTATGGGTAGCTCCTATGAATTAGTGCATTCCCCTCGATGCCTCTTCTATCTGTTTTTACATATTGAGGGAAATAAATTATGAGGATGGATGATTAAATGTTAATAACAAAAACAGTAAAAGTAAAATGGTGGTATAACAATAAAAAATGGTATGTTGATAAAGGATATCCCTTTACACAAATTGGAGATATATTTGAAGTGAAAACTGAGGATTTAACAGTGAATAATTCAAACACAATAAAAATGATTTGTGATAGGTGTAATGAACCTTTTGATAAAAGGTGGATAGAATATAACGCATCGCCTCATAGCGAGGGAAAACATATTTGTAAGAAATGTACTTACTTTGATAGAGCAGAGCAAATAAGATTATTAAAATTAGAAAGAGGTCAATCATTTGAAGCATGGTGTGTTGAAAACTCTCGTCAAGATATTTTAGACCGATGGGACTATGAATTAAATGATGTTTTCCCAAATTGTATAGGACATGCTTGTATAACAGAATTTTATTTTAAATGCGATAAAGGATTACATGAAAGTGAATTAAAATGTGTACACAATATAACAAAAGGATTTAAGGGTTCTATGGATTGTATTGCTTGCAATTCTATGGCTGAGTGGGGAATTAAGAATCTAGGTGTAGATTTTATAGAAAAATACTGGTCGGATAAAAATGTGGTTAGTCCTTATAAAATAAGTTATGCAAGTGGTAGTAAAGTCTGGATTAAATGTCAAGAAAAAGATTATCATGAAGATTATATTACTACTTGCGGAAATTTTACATCAGGTGATAACAGATGTCCTTATTGTAATAGTAACAGTGGTAAAGTTCACCCCTTGGATAGTCTAGGAGCTTTATATCCTCAAGTATTGGATATTTGGAGTGACAAAAATACATCAAGTCCATTTGAATATTCTGTAGCAAGCAGAAAAAAGGTTTGGTTCAAATGTAAAGACGGGAAGCATGAAGATTATTTAAGAAGTATTAAAGATTCTAGAATAATCGAATTCCGATGCCCTACTTGTAATCTTTCATTGGGAGAAACATTTATAAAAGATTATTTAACTCTGCATATGATTAATAATATCCCACAAAAGAAGTTTAAAGGATTGCTTGAGCTAGGAAATGGAAATTTAAGTTATGATTTTTTATTACCCGAAAAGAATTTACTAATAGAATACGATGGAGAATTTCATTATTTACCTCTAATGGGAGAGACTCAGCTAAAAAAACAACAAGCCCACGATAAACTTAAAACTGAATATGCCAAAGTAAATGGTATAGATTTATTAAGAATACCCTATTGGAAATTTGATAACCTAGAAGAAATTTTAAACAAACAATTCAATAATAATATTACAAAAGAAGTTACTTAATACATAACTTCTTTTTTATTTTTAAGAAAGGAGATAAGGGAATGATAACATCGAAGCAGTGCATAAGTTGCCATAAAACAAAGAAAGTCAGTAATTTCTATATACATAGAGATAATAAACCGGGATATGGACTTGATAATTCTTGCAGAGACTGCTCCCGAAAAATGTCTGTAACACTGGCAGGGCTTAAAGAATATTGCAATTTGAATTCGAGAGTTTTTGATAATGATTTATTTAAGATTGCAACAGAATCCGCAACAAAAAAATATGAAAATGATATTGAATTTAACTCCCTTTCTGAAGAGAAACGAGAGTCTTTTTTATTTACAAAAATCAGAAACATATATTTTAGTCAACAAAGCCAAACTCAGTTCTATAAGTATATAGATGATGAGGAAAGTCCTACTTTGCTTGAAAAAGATATAGAGGATGGGGCTGAATATATAGAAAAAGAAGATCGTGAGAAAAAAATACATTCTACTGAGTGGCAAGGAATGTATACTCGGGTTCAGTTAGACTACTTGCAATCTTACTTCTCCGATAGTTTTGGTGATTTTACAATTGTGACAAGAAATCATCGAGATTATTTATACAAGATAGCAAAAGCGAGCCTAGCTATGGATGAAGCATTCAACGACATGTTAAACGGTATTTCGGGAGCAGAAAAGAGATACGCTGCTGCAAAAACAGTATTCGATACACTTAGTCAAAGTGCTAAATTTTCTGAAAAGACACGATCTGCTAATGATGTAGCTGGTCTTTCATCGTTATCGGAGGTAGTTAAACAACTTGAGAAAACTGGATTTCTTCAAAAGAACAGAGTTTATAAAAAAGATGATATTGATAAAATTGGTGATAACTTCCGACATACTATCACTAGTGTGGGAGGGAGTTTCTGATGGCTATTAACTATTCTAAAAAAAAGCAAAATAAACAAAATGGAAGAGACATAGATTTAGATAGTCCGGAAAGCCATAAAGTCGTTAATACAAAAGCTATAGAAAATCCCGAAGAATGGGAAAAGCAAATTTGGTTTTGGAGAAGTCATCTGGATATTTTTATAGAAGATTATTTTTCGGATGAAGAGAACAAAGTAGAATTACATGACTTTCAACAAGTAATCGCAAGAGAGTGTGGTAACTGCACTAATGTAAAGGATATAGAATCTCGTTCATTAGGAAAAACATGGAAAATGGCATGGATACTAGCTTCAATTTGTATACTATATTCTACCACACCTGTGCTTATAGTATCAAAAACTCAAACACAAGCATGTTTAACGCTTAACTTTTTAAGGACTTTTGCAGGCAAATACCCAAATTTGCAAAGAGAATTGGCGTCGCCTGTGAGAATCACTAAAGCAGGAGGGTTCGTAGAATTTAAAAATGGTTCTACTATAAGCGCCTTGGCTATGAGTACGGATGGAAGTAATTTAAGAGGACTCAGGAAAAAAGTAATTTTGATTGATGAGGCATCATGGGTTAAATCGGAAGTCATTACATCTGTTCTTATGCCTATTCTTAGCTTCAAAAGAGATATTTGGTGGGAAAAGAACAAAGAAGGATTTGAAGATTTTGAATCTAAATTATTTGAAACAAGTAGTGCTTATTTGAAAAGTTGTGATTTCTTTACTAGATTTACCGGAACATTAAGGGCTATGGCTGGACATGAAGATTCAGATAAGACCAAAAATGTTCCACCTAATACTAATGTATTTGCAAGTGCCTTAAATTATGAAGTTGCTTTAAGAACTGGGGCGAAAACAAAAGAAGAAATTGACGCATGTAAAAACTCTATGCCACTGTCAAGCTTTAGCATGGAATGGGGAAGTTGCTTTTTGGGATCAGAAAATGGGAGTTATTTCCCATACGACTTGACGGAGCCTTGTAGAACCTTTGAAGGGGCTGAATTATTCCAACCAAAGGGTTCTTCGGAATCAAGATACATTTTAGCGTTGGACGTAGCAACGAGCCAAGAGGAAACAAGCGATAATGCCGCGTTAACTATAATAAAAATATCTCCCGCACTAGGCAAGAATGGCAGAGAAGATGGAACTTTTAATAAATATCTAGTTTATATCCGAACATTTCATGGATACGGACAAGAAGCCTTAGCTATAGAAGTAAGAAAAATGTGTGTAAGGTTCCCTAAAATCGAGCGCATAGTTGTGGATGCTAGAGCTATTGGAGAAGGTGTCGTAGCTCTTCTTAACTTTCCTTATGTAAGTGAAGGTGTGGAATATAAGCCGTTTGTACGGGATGATATTGGATATACTGGTACATCTGCTATTCCAATTGTAAGAAGCTTTATAGGAACTAATAAACTTAATAATAGAGCTGTTACAAAAACTAGGCTATATTTTGAAAATAGATCATTACATTTACCTATTCAATCTGCAAATATGAGTAGAGAATTAGAAAGTGTATTAGAATTTGATGAAGATATTGGTAAAAAAGTTACTTCAAAAATACCCAGAGAAGTTTTACTAGAGGAAGTTGCTATTTATAAAGAAAGCGATGCTTTACAGAATGAATGTAGTACCATCGTTCCTAAAATTAGTGTATCTGGTAATACAGTATATGATACAGCATTAACAACTCAACATAAAGATCGTTTCAGTTCTCTCATGATGAATTTAGAATACATTGCTACGTTAGAAGATGCAAATAGAGAGCTTTATAACAATGGCACTGAGAATATGTGTATGGGAATTGCAATGACCTTCGATTAACAATTAAATAATAATATTAAGGAGGTGAATATATGTCAAGGAATAAAAAGAAACCATATATAGCACAAAAACAACCTGTAGTAAAACCAACGCCTGAAATTGCAGTAGGATTTGATATGAAGTCATATTCTGGAGATGGTGGTAAACCCATATCAGTATATGAAAATAGATTTAACTCAAATGGTGATGTCAAAGGTTATGATATTGATAAAATTCTAAAAAATAAACAAGATAATATCTATAAAATATTTGAACTTTGTAATTATTATGTGGATGCAGATCCTATATATGGAAATGCAATAAAAAAGATTTTAACACCATTTTCATTATCTAAATGGAAACTCACAGGAGCTTCTGAAAAGATAAAGCAGAAATATTTGGATTACTTTGAATCAGTTGGACTCTTTGATTTGCTTAGAGACATATTCTATGATTTAAATTTATATGAGAATTGCTATATTTATGACAGAGGAGATTGGTTTGATATATTCCCCCCACATAGAATTAGGGTAAGCTCCATAGGAATTGGGGGTGAACCAGTTTTAGAGTATAAAATTCAAGAATTTGGAAATAGGAATTATACAATTGCTAAAGAAGGATTTATAAATACTCTACTAAAACAATATGAAGGATATCCACCTGAGATATTACAAGGAATAAAAGACGGCACATTGTGGGTTCAATTATCACCAGATAGCTGTTATTGTTTGCAAGGTGTAAAATCCCGCTGGGAAAAGAATTGTGTACCTTTTATAAGCTCATGCCTTAAAGCTTTCTCAAAAAAGAATCTTATTGGAGAATTTGAGAACAGTCAATTGTCAGCAGGGATGAAGCCATTTTTACATGTCAAGGTAGGATCAGAGAAGTTTATATCGTCCCCTTCTCCTGATATTTTAAAAGACGTAGGACTAATATTTAAGAACGCAATTAATGGATTTCCTTTAGCAATTACTTCACATGTAGTTTCTGCAAATTGGATAGGAATTGATACTAAAAATATGTTTGATAAGGCTAAATATGATGAAGTCAATTCATCAATCTTATCTAGTTGTGGATTAAGTGCAATCTTAGTGACAGGAGATTCTACTAGTTCCAATTTTGCGAGTGCGACTGTTAATGTATCTGTTGCTGAAAAAAAAATATCTGCTAATCAAAAGAATGTAGCTGAGTTCTTAAAAAAGATTATGAAGAAAAGAGCAGTTGAATGGAGAATTGCAGAAAATAAGGTTCCAAATTTTGTGTTCGATAAAGTTTCAATACAAGATGACCAAGCTATGAAGGATGAAGTTTTAAAATTATTTCAAAGTGGGCTCACGTCCTATGCTACGACAATTGAAACTCTCGGTTATGATTATGAACAAGAGAAATCTAGGAAGACTAAAGAGAAAACTGATGGGGATGCAGATATATTCGTTGTACCAGCTTCGTTTAATACACAAGCTGCTGGCGAGAATGGTGGAGGGGCTCCTACTAAGGATATTAAAGATAGCAAACAAGATAAGAGCAATAGTGAAAATGCTCCCAAGCCTAGCACAACAAAGTAAACCGTAATTAAATAATAATATTACAGAAGCTATTTAATCATGACTTCTTTTTATTATTCCCTAATACTCTGATGCAATAAAGGAGGTGATTATATGGCAAAAAAGAAATCAGAGGTTTTTAAATGTGAATCAAAACGAATTATTTCTATTGGTGAAGAAGAAACAGGTTCAGATATATTTATGAGTATTAAATTTTGTTTACTAGATACGTTAACTAATCTGAATGGCATTCAGTATTCGCCAGCATTTTTACAAGAAATAGCGAATAATCAACAGAAATATTTATCTCTTCCTTTGATGGCTGAATTTAATAAGTTATCCAAAGGTCAAACAGGGAATCTCACCCACGCTTACAATCAGAACACTGGAGTTTTTAGTAGTCAAATGATAGGTTCATTTATTAGTTTTCAAGTCAAGCCGAACGCTGATGATGCTACTATATTAGAACTTGTTGGAGAGGCTAGAATCCCCAAAAGATTTGATGCTATTTGTGAAGTTTTACAAGAATTATTCAATTCAGGTAATTTAACATTGAGTTACGAAATCGCAGTAGCTGTGTATTCAATGGCTAATGGTGTTAAATTTGTTGATGTGGATGAATGTAACTTTTTATTTGCAATGGCAGTTGTAACAAACCCTGCTGTATTAAGTTCCCGTAGTTTGACGTTGGTAGCACAAATTATGGAGGGAGAGAATCTAGGAGAAAATTTAATAGCTACTACAAGAAATAATGTATTAAAAAATAACACAAATTTAAAGGAGGATAATTCCATGACAATCGAAGAATTAGAAGTAAAAGTTGCAAATTTAAGGGTGGAAATCGCTACTAAGGATGCAAAATTGAAGGAAAATGCGGCAGATTCAAAAGAGAAAGATGCTGTATTAACTAAGAAAGAAGCGGAAGCAAAAGCTAAACAAGATGAATTAGATAAACAGAAAAAAGAGGCGGCTGCCAAAGATACAGAGGCAGAAGCTAAGAAAAAAGAATTAGAGGCTAAAAAGAAAGAGTGTGCAGAAATAACTGAGAAATTAAATGTGTTATCTGCGAGTCTATTAGAAAAAGATAAAGAACTTGCAAGTTTACTTCCTATTAAAGAAGCTTATGAAACAGCAGAAGCAACAAAAGTTGCAGATAAATTAATAGCAGACAAAGCAGCTTTAAAAGATAAATTTAGTAAAGTATTGAGTGCAGAAGTTATGACAGAAATGGCAGAGGCTTTAGAAAATCTTGATGAAGCTAAATTAAACAGTAAGGTTGTAGAAATTGCGATGGCTTCAACTAAAGCTCCTAATAAAGTTAATTTGGCAAGTAGAATTACTGACAATGTTAAACTTGCAGGAGCAGAACCAGGATCTCTAAGAGAAAAATACTCAATATAATTCAATAATAATATTACAAAATTAGGAGGAATATTAAATGAACGGATTAGTTAAAAATGGTTTATATTCAACACAAGGTGGATTTACTGCAAAAACAGCAGGGTTAGGTAGAGGTTTATTCGTAGTACCAAATTATGTAGATAAGACAGTAT
>Ga0209124_10000981_pt1 | contig 12530 bp, 5 predicted proteins | sample BarGraIncu01122A_FD_184502 | JGI IMG/M metagenome (GOLD analysis project Ga0209124, IMG submission 184502) | Arctic peat soil microbial communities from Barrow, Alaska - Barrow Graham LP Incubations 011-22A (SPAdes) (version 2) | ecosystem: Environmental > Terrestrial > Soil > Wetlands > Peat...
TAAACGGGTCATTGTTGAAATACTCTGGTACTTTTGAAGATCCGAGTTCACCCGGACCATCAGGTGGGGTCGATTCAAGCGCCAACGATATTTCATTGTCAATTAAAATTTTCTCTATAGCTGGTGCTGTGTATGTCTTTTTTGTTGTTTGCATATTATTATTTTTTTTTAAATGTGAATAGTTTGAAAGTTAACGCAGAGGACACAGATTTTTTCAATGTCCTACTGCTAACTCCAAGTTCTATCTTCGTTTTATATTTTACTTGATTATCACTTTAGAACAATAGTTTAGACCGCCTTCCGAGAGGTTAACAACATACACGCCTGCCTTATAGCTACCTGGTACAATTGTAGGGTTACTTGATGTTAAACCTTCATTGACTTTTTGCCCAACAGAATTGTAAATAGAATAGTTGCAATTTTTTGAAGTAGCTATAACTATCTTATTGGCCGAATTCACAAATGCCTGTGCATTATGCAGATTGGTTTTGCTCACCCCTGTTGTTGCTCCGGTTGTTCTGAAAATCAGGGCAAAACGTCCAGTATTAGGAGTGGTTACCTCTGAACTAAAATTATAGGTAATACCTTCGGTAAGCTCACTTTCCGTATTCAATAAATTATCCTTTAAGATAATATGCATACCGCTTTCGAGGTTCTTTAGTTCGGTCGCAGCCAAGCTAAAATCATTGGATGTTCCTGTTACAAATCCAAGTGGAATTTCAGTGCCTTCGGTGATATTTTTCAGTCCGTTTATTACCAGTTTTTCTGTACCCGCTGTGGTAAAGATCTCCGGTATATTGGCATTGTTGCTTGACATTTTAGGTGAATCATAGTTGTCAAAACCATTGTCTGCATTTTGATTGGAATAAATCACCGTTTCGTCGCTGTTTGACCCATTCGAGACCTGCAAGCGTACTAATTGTCCTGTCGTTTTACTAGCTGACGGTGCCTTTAGTAAATTAGAAGCCCCATCCCCGTGTGAACGCATCGAATTATTTACTGATAGAGTACTTCCATCAGCAGATGTTCTTACCCAAAAACCTTGCATAGGCGGTATGTATCCATTAGTGGATGACGGAACGCCAATGCCAGATGGGGCATTATAAGTTTGGAATGCATAAGCTCCTGGCGATTTTGTTCTGTACCAGATGGTAGGCAGGCAGTTAGCTGAAGTTGCCAAAGCTTCCGTCCAATTTAAATACGAAGGATAAGGATTTCCTACCAGATTGTATCCGATTTTGGTTGATCCTACACTCGAAAGGGTAATGGATTGGGGTCCGTTGTTCAGATTTCCCGCAAAACTAAGCGTACCCGTACCTGCTGAACCAGCTGTAGAAATATATCCTTTCATTGGATTAAGTGTACCACTAACAGTCGGCCAAGTCCCAAGTTGTTCATTGTATTCAACGACACTCGCTCCTGTATTCAGATTTCCGCTTGTTGCAGACGCAATTGGGCTGGACACATACCAGTTACGGTCGGTTGCAGGTAAGTATTGTTGAACAGTGGCTGATATGGTAGATGGAGTAGAGTTTTTGTCCACAAAAGTAGCTGTACCTGTTGCATCGCTTTTAAGTAACAAAGTCGATACTGTTAGCGATTTTGCATCATTTAACGTTAATTTTGCGGCCGGGTTTACAGTAATGCTGTTATAGGTAGCATTTTGATCCAGAATAAGATTTCCACCGGATACAGTTAAGTCAGTTCCTGACTGAGGAATATAACCACCCACCCAGTTGGTTGATACAGTAGGATCGTTGTTTGTTGCACCGGTAAACTCATAATTAACAGGAGTAGTTGATAGTTTCATATCATCAAAATAATAAACATCGTTTGCTACAGTTCCACCAGTTAAATCCTTGTCAAAAGACACTCCAATTCGATCGTAAGTTCCCCAACCAGGATCATCCCCAGGCACAAGGTTGCTACAATTAAATTCTACTATTACCCATTTGTTAATAGTAGTCACGTTTTGGGTTTTCGTTCTAAATCCTGGATAATAGCCGTCATTTCTAAACTCAACACTTACACTTACCGGCTTATTTACCCATACTTTCAAAGAAAAATATGGAGTGGCAGTAAAATCAAATTGAGGAACAATTGTTGACGCACCAAGGTTTGTTCCTACATTTTCAGAAAAAAGTTCTGCATTCGCACCGCCGTTAGATATAAATTTACCTACGTTTGCGGATGTATTAATCCCCGAAGCATCTGGATTAGCTACTTTAGCAAATGCTGTGTTTGGCCAAGTACCATTCCATGTTTCTAAAAAAACGTGATCTGCATTTACACCATCGAAATTAAAAACAGTTATATCTTGGGCTTTTGCCATGCCAAACAGGCATAGCATTCCCATAAGGAGAATAGTGATTTTTTTCATTAAAATTGATTTTAAAAGGTTATTCCATTCAATTAAAACAGACAAATAGTTAAATACTTCTATTTGTCTGTTTATATTGTATTAATGTTTTTCTATCAAACTTAAAGCATATTTCCTTGCGTTTAGTCTATCAAGTACAACGTTTTAATACAGCATCAAAACACGACTCTGTTTTGATGCATATATTATTATTTACTACCGGCAATTAGAGCGTCGAGAGTGCGTTGATCATTTACAACATTAGTTCCTCTATTGAAAAGCCCACCTGTATCCCAAGTAAATGGTGCACCACCAATAGCTTTACATTGTTTGGTATTAAAGGTGTACCAGTCATCCACTGATTTATTGTGTTTATCTAATTCTAAAGGTTTAAATTTACTTGTGGCATTCCATCTTTGAGAGCTATATTCTCCCATAATACAAGGAATTCCTTTATCAATAAATTTTGTTTTAATTTGATTATATCCAACCAAAGATTCAGTTTCTTCACCATATGAACAGTTTCTATTTGGTTCAAGAGTAGAATGATTTCCTGCCCCCCAATAAAAACGCACATCATCCCAACCTCCATCTACTTTATCACTCGATAATATAGTAAAACTACTTGGTGTATAAGTATGCCATTCAAATGCCAAACGATTTGGTGTTGGGTCATTAAATGCCGTAAAATCATCTGGACTAATATAATCAGTAGCCCCTTGTACTATTAAGGTACGATATGTATTGCGACCTCCTGTTGAACGAACAGCATCAATAAATGTCTTATGGTATGTAAGCAATATTTTCATTTCTGCTGCAGACTCCGCATTTGGTTCGTTGGCACTGGCAAACATTAAATGTTCGTCAAAATCACGCAACGAAGTAGCAATTTGTTGCCATAATGCTTTTTGTTTGGCATTAACAGAATCTTTTCGGGATGATGCTGGGTCATAATTGTGTGATTGCCATTTGGTTTCTGGTGTTTTAAAATCTGACAACTCTTTACTTTCTAACCATCCACCATCCCAGTGAATGTTCACAACTACATACAAATCGTTTTCTACACACCATTGTACTACTTGTTTTACTTTAGCCACATAAGCAGGGGCTATTTCTGAAGTTTTAGAGTCTTTAGCACCACCCACATAATCCCATCCACATGGAATACGAACGGCATTAAATCCCATTTGTTTTATAAACTTGATGTTTGCCTCTGTCGGATCTGCATTCACCCCTTTTAATTCCAGTGTATTACCAAGGTTTATTCCCAACTTTATTTTGGCTATAAGTTGTGTTGCCGTACTACTCATGCCCGTCGCATCTGGTGCAATAGGTGAGGTGTTGTACGATGGATAAATTGTAGGCGCTTGGTAAATTTTGATTCGTCTTGCTTGTCCATTGTCGCAAGATATACGAACAATAGCACGGCGTATAGCTCCAGTTGTATTAGGAGAAAGGGTTTTAATTTTAATTACTGTAGTGCCTGCATCACCAGCAGCTTTATCTAGCTGTAACCAATTAGGAATGGTTGCATCATCAAAACTGACTGTCCACTTATTATCAGTAGTAAGTGTGACAGTGACGGAATCCAAATCTTCTTGCATAGATATGGATTTAGTTGAAATATCCATTAATGGAACGTAAATTTCCTCTTTACAAGAGAAAAAAGATACACTAGCTACCAAGAGCACGAGTATCGAATATATTATTTTTTTTTTCATTATATTATATGATTAATTGTTTGATTATTAACTAAGAAAAGGACAAAAAGATAGCTGGTATTTTCGCTTCCTCTTTGGTTCTTTCAATTTAAATCTCTATGATACTATTGCATTTTTACTACTTATAAGATTCGTCAGGTTTCAAAGCCTGACAAACCTTATAAGATAATATTTGCAGCCATTACATAGGAAAATAGCTAATATACAGATAATAGCATAGCATTATCTTTTTACCACTCTGAAGTTATCGAAGGCGGCATCAAAACTTGTTTGAGTAGCAGCAGTACCGTAGTTATGAATATAGAGTTTCAAGTTACCATTTTGTGTCTCAGGATCTAGCAAATCTGAAACTTTTGTAATAGAAAGACCTTTACCATCAACAAGATTAGCATCTTTTGCGCGGAATTCCGATAACGGAATTGTTACTGTTTGCCAACCTTTAGTAGTATAGGAGATTGATTTTGCTGAAGATATTTGCCAAGGTTCGTATCTTGCGGTAAAATTACCGTTCCAACTCTTTATACAAAGCGTACCTCCTTTCCATGGGTTTTTTACATTGATTTCGAATTTTAATGCCCAGCTAGTACCAGGATCAGTTAAATTTGCAGACGGTACCCATCCAGATTTACCATTATTCATAAGAAGAGCATTGCCATCATCACCTGCACCACCGTTTAGTATATTGGATTTATATTCCATGTACATGCCAAGGCCTACACCGAAATCAGCATTGTACGACGGCCAACCGGAATTGGGATCTGAACTGGTAAGGGTCACATTTCCTCCCCACCATGGCCAACCAAAATAATCACCCCATTCCATATTGCCTAAAATACCTACACCACCACTATTAATGAAACTCACTTCGTTTACATTGTAGGCTGTTGTAAATGTTCCTCCAAGTGTTGTAATCACAACCGGTCCACTTTTTGTCAGGGCTGGCGCAATAAACCCGACTGAATTGCCATCAGCTGATTCTTTAAATGAGGAAATTGTTGCACCGGCAAAAGACAGACTTTGCACTGCTGATAGATTACTTCCGTTAATATATACCGAATCGCCTGCCTTAGGAATTTCGTATGAAATACTCAATATTGAAGGAGGTCCAAATATTTTAATTGAGTAAATACCGGTTCCAATCGTTGATGTATAAGCAATCATGTTCGTTAGTGAAGCATCACCGCCCGACAAATTAGTAGGCACTTGTACAATGGCACTTGAATCGGTGTAAACAACAGTGGACAAATCGGCAACAACACCTTGGAACAAAATTATAATAGGATTCTTAAGGTTATAACCAATAATATTGACTTTTTGACCTGGCAAAATCGCTTTAAGGACTGTGTCATTGGGTGAGGCTGCTGCATTTCTTACACGAGTAATCTGCGGCGCACCTATAATGTTAATATCATAAGTGGCTGTTCCACCATCGCTTATCACTGTAACTTTGTTTAATTTGTCTCGCGATATTGAATCGAACGGAATAGCAGGCAATTGTACAACAAGACTTTCATCTGAGAAAAGAGCTGAGTTTATTGTTGCAGGAATAGTGCCAAAAGTGACTCTGGATACACCGCTTAAGTTTTTTCCTTTCAGTACCACCCTTTGTCCGGGGTTTATCGTATGCACGATTGTATCATTAGGAGATGCGGCATAATTCCGAACTTCAGAAATAGCAGGTGCACCTATAATGTCTTTTTGACAAGAGGGCATCATAATTAAAGTAACTGCCAGAAAAGCAAGCAGAATACTATGAACGGGGTTATATTTAAACTTTTTCATATATAATTCCTATTTTTTAAATGTATATGGAACTGAAGGCTCCAATAACTTTGGATTAGATGTTATTTCGGCAGATGGTATAGGTAAAGTAAACGTACCTATTGTAGCTTGCGTAATTGTATTTGCAGGTTTACTTGGTGTTACTACTCCAGCAGCAATTGTAAATGAAAAACGTTTTTCGTTATTCAAAATACTGATAGCTTTTGCCGGATTATAATAGGAAAGCTTCACCAAATCGAACCAGTATTGACCTTCGGCAGCTAACTCAATTCTTCTTTCTTTTAATATCACATCTCCATCAAGGGAGCTAACAGGATCAACACCTGCTCTTTTACGCACTGCATTAAAATAGAATAATGCATCAGCATTGGACGTAGTGGCATTATTGCCCAGTATAGCTTCGGCATATACTAAATATACATCCGAAAGTCTCAAGAGAGCATTATGCTCAGCGGATGATGTCAAAGTCATAGTAGCCGAATTATTATCTTTTCTGGTTCCTATGATATGTTTCTTTAATCCAGCATCTCCTTTGTAAGTGAAACCACCACCAGATTGATTCAATTCGGGGTAATAATCATTTTTAATCATAAAGGTTGCTTTGCGTCTTAAAGTATCTTGTACAGAGTATTGGTTGAAGATATCCATGGTAGGTCCGATACCAAACCAACCAGCTGATCCATTAGCAGATATCTCAACACCTCCGGGAGAATAAATCTGCAACATATTTCCGTCTAACCATCCGCCAACACTTGGATCCCATTGAAGGGAAAACAGAGATTCCGCATTATCGTTATTTGCACTTTTAAATACATCTGCATAATTGGCCATCAAATCCAAACCACTGTTTTTGCATACATTACCTGCATATAGCTTTGCACTATCAAGGAGCGCCTGATTACGCTGTCCAGGTATCTGTGAATTAAGACCAGCCCATGTCAGATATACTTTGGCTAACATTCCTTTTGCCGACCAAGTATTTACTCTTCCTTTTTCATTTACAGCAGGTAAGTTTTTTGCTGCAAAACTCAGATCGTTTACAATAAACTGATACACATCATTAGCTGGATTTCTATTTACCGAAGGGTTATCTATAAGTTTAAGATTGTCTTCGATAATCGGAACCTCTTTCCACAACATGGCTAGATTATAATAAGCGAATGCACGTATGAACTTTGCTTCTGCTAAAGCTTTGTTTACATCTGCCGCAGGCACAGAGCTTGGTGTTTTTTCTTTGATTGTGTTAATCGTAATGTTGCAGTGACCAACAACATTGTACATCCCTTGCCAAGCAGCGATTACACCACCATTCAATCCGCTAACTGAAAAAGAATTAAACTGAGCACCATCATCATTCCAGCCTAAGACCATGTTTCCACTAAGAACTTCTCCAACAGGAAGATATGCAGAATATGTCCAATTGGCCCAAGGAGAGCCGGCATATAAAGCCGCAGTAGCTAATTTTAAATCTCCGGAAGTTTGATAAAAATTATCAGAACTAATTAGAGACAGGGGCGGACGATCCAGAAAACTATCGCTACATGACGATAAAAATCCAACTGTCACTATTAATGAATATAATATTTTTGATTTTAGTTTCATAAGATTATCTTTTATTTGTTTAAGGAAATATTTACACCCAATGTAAACACACGCGGTTGTGGATAAAATCCATAATCTACCCCTGCATCTATTGGAGACCACCCACCAATTTCGGAATCCATTCCGGTATATTTTGAAATTATAAATACGTTGGTAACATTTGCATAAATCCTAACAGATCTAAGAGGCGTTTTGCTTAGTAGTTTCTCTGGGAATGTATAACCCACTGAGATATTCTTACATTTTATAAACGAACCATCTTCCACATATATGTCGGAAATTCTGTTATTACCGTTGGTGTCATCATTTCTTACTCCAACAATTCTTGTTTCCGGATTGACAACATACACATTATTTACATCGGTTGAAGAGCCATTTGGGTCTGTTAAACCAAGAACAGCATGTTGGCTTAATATCTTCATATAACCATAACTTGATGAGGGACTTTCTCCATTCATTCGCAATTGATTATACACCTTATTACCTATATTAGCAGTAAAATAGATATTCAGATCAAAGTTTTTGTACGAGAAGGTATTATTAAACCCTAACTGAGCTTTTGGAATCGGTGAACCCAAATATGTTTGATCGCGTTCATCTATAATACCATCTCCATTAAGATCTTTGAACATACGATCACCATACCACACACTTCCCGAAGCTGTTCCTACTGGTAGTTCTTCGCCGTTCTTTACCGGTCTTGCATGTGGTTCTATTCCTTTTGAGGCATCTCCCAAAAAGTCAGATGGTTTTGAATAAAGCCCATCAAACACATACCCATAAAATTCTCCGATAGATCTACCAACTACAGTTTTGCTATAGGTTCCTAATATAGATGCATTATCGGCATTCAATTTAAGTACCTCATTTGTATTATGAGATACAGTTATATCTGAGTTCCATGAAAAATTTTTGGTTTGAATGTTTTTAGTGCTTATTTTAAAGCTAAACCCTTTGTTACTAACCGACCCAATATTATAATAAGGTGCATCAATTGCTCCCGGAGAATAACCAATTGAGGTGGCCGAATAATCGGGCAAATAGGTCTGCATGGTAAGTCCATCGGTTAGTTTATCATAAAAATCTACCGATAGGTTAACACGTGAATTGAATAATGTTGCATCTAGTCCCACACTCGCATTTTTTGTTTGCTCCCATTTCAGGTTAGGGTTTCCAAGTTGGCTTGTAAGCTGTGCAATACCGCTTAAACCGTTACTAACCGTTTTTAGACCGGTAGCATATGCTGCATCTCTACCTCCGGCATTATTCATCAAACCGTAACCAAGTCTAAGTTTTAAATCGTTTATGCTCTTTATTTGTTTCAAAAAATCTTCATTGTTAAGTCTCCATGCAAATGCACCTGAATAATTTGACACCCATCGATTGTCGAGGGCAAATTTGGATGAACCGTCTTCACGAAAGTTTAGAGTAAACAAGTATTTATCGCTAACTCCTAGATTAATACGTCCGAAATATGACGCCATAGCACTTTGATCTTTAGAACCGCTGTTTTTTGCCGAAGTAGGATTGCCCGAACTAATTACCGTAACACTATTTGAAGGGTAGTTTTCGCGAGAAGCTGAAACTCCCTCTCCTTTTTGGACTTGCGATTCTTGTCCAATCAATGCATTTAGACTGTATTTATTGTTAAATAGGTGGTTGTAAGTAAGAAAGTTGCTTACTCTCAGATTTGTGTTTTGAGAATATTGGTAACTGCCATCATTAACTAGCTTTACCTTTAACCCCATTTCGTAACTCGGGTTAAACTTGTCTTCAGATGCCATAGAGAAACCTCCAGACACTTCACTCCTAAAACTCAAATCCCCTAGTATTTTTATATCTGCATAAAAACTACCCCCAAACTGGTTTCTATTTACTTTGTCCGTGTTTATTAATGCAAGAGCATACGGGTTTATCACCGGTTGAACCCATCCTGCTTGGTTATAAGCTCCACCCCAACTTCCATCGTTATTCTGGACTGCAATGTCGGGTGTTTGACTAAGTGCACTTTGAATAACATTTGAACCGCTTGTGTTTACATTCTCCTTGATATTCGTCAATTGAATGTCTGTACCTAACTTCAACCAATCGGTAGTTTGATTATCAAGATTCAGTTTAAGAGAACCTCTTTTAAATCCAGAACCAATTGCAATACCATCCTGATTAAAATAGGAACCGGACAAGAAGTATTTTGTCCGCACATCACCACCTCGTAAAGATATTGTGTGACTGCTCATAGGAGCATTTCTAAATAACTCATCTTGCCAGTCAGTGCCTTTTCCCAAATATTGAGGATTGGCAAATTCAGGTCTTGCATCAAACCCCCATCCAATACCTGCATTTCTTTCGTTTACAAATGTGGCAAATTCCTGTAAATTCATTACAGGTACTTTACTTATTATTTGTTGATAGCCTGTGTAGAAATCATAAGTGATAGTTGGGGCGGCAATTTTTCCTTTTTTTGTAGTAATAACTATAACACCATTTACTGCTTCAGAGCCATAAATAGCAGTTGCAGAAGCATCTTTCAAAACATCCATTGTTTCGATATCCGAAGGATTAATACCTGCTAAAGGATTTGTACCACTTCCCAAAGATGCCGCACTATTCATCCTAATACCGTCTACGATCCACAATGGTGAACTACCTCCAAACGAAGATATACCGTTTATCTGCATTGAAACAGCTCCACCCGGTTGACCAGATATTTGTTGAACGACTACACCTGGAATCTTACCTTGTAAGGCTTGCTCAATGGTAACGGGCTGCGATTTCATTATGTCAGCAGCAGAAATAGAAGATATGGATCCGGTAACATCTTTTCTTTTTACAGACCCGTATCCGATGACTACTAAATCGTTTAATTCTTTAGTGTTTTCTTGTAAGCGAATTTTCAATTGGGCTCCACTCACTTTTACTTCTTGAGCTGTGTAACCAATGTAACTTACTTTAAGCGTTTCACCGACTTTTACTTTGATGGAAAACATACCATTTAAGTCGGTCATAGTACCTTGCGTTGAACCCTTCACCAAAACACTTACACCAATAAGCGGTTCACCACTCGACTGTTCTAATACGGTACCCGTAATCGTTGTCACATCGGAATTTTGAGCCGATGCCATCCCAAATGAGCATAGCATTACCGCGAGGATTGCATACTTGTTCAAAAGGTTTTTTGCTGCCTTTTGAACGCATCGAATCACATGATTTTCATTCATAATTCATTTTAATTTAAAGTTAATAATTGTCTGTTTTAATTTAAAGCTTAATAATTGGTTTGTTTATTTATGTGTTTAATCATTTATTGAGAAATGTATTTCCATAGCAAATGTATTGTTTTTTTTCATATTTTTTCATATTTTTCATATTTTTTCATATTATTTACACATTTTGACTTCGACTAAAAATATGCGGGGGTAAAAGTATCTTAAGTTTTATTATACTATAGTATCATTTTGTATCAGAAAATAGCCACATTTGTTGCAATCATTGTATTCAAATGTAGTGAAAGTGCTTTTGTATTGGTATTTAGCTATATGGAGTTAATTTGTTTTGATATAGGTGAGCCATATTATGGTGCAGTTTATTCAATGAATCGCTTTCGCAATCAATTTTTGCTAACAAACTATTTACAAAGAGATAATAAGAAATTAATTAACGTAAGTTCCATATAAGGTTCTCAAATTTCACTCGCGGTTATTTAAATTGAATCCTTTCAGGATTCTAAAATCTAGTTTTAATTGATTGTAAGTTGTTTGCTTATATCGAACTTACGTTAATTAGGTTCTTATTATCCATAACATAGCTTGTAGATTTAGTTATCACTCTACGTAGATAGCAGTTGTTTTCACTGTCTGTTTGCTTGCTTTGGAAGAAGTGTTGATTAAAAAAGTACACCAGCTTTGTTTTGATAATACGCTCCAACTACTTCCATTTATAGTTACAATGAATGTGCTATTTCCAATGGTTTCTGTAAATTTCGAAGAACTTGGAACTATATTGAATATTTGGGAGGATAAAACCTGATTGAGAGAAATCACTTCTATGTTCTAGAATGATGAAAATGTAAAGGCAATAGCGAAAGTGAAGATAAATTTTGAAATGAGCATTCTCGATTAATTCAATTTTGTCGAATTTATTATTTTAGTGAAATAATTAAAAAAAATCCCCCGCCTAATTTTACTTAGTTGGGGGATTTCATTTGAACTAATACCAATAATCTGAGAAAACTAAAATCAATCAATCAATCAATCAATCAAATAAAAAAAAGAGGCTGACTGTGTCCATGTAACAGGAACAATCAGCCTCATGAAGCTTAATGAGAATCGTAATAAGTTTTAGTAATGTAGTTGTAAACCATCCAAGCGCCAGGACCTGTCACAGCAAGAAGTTGCATATGGTCGGCATCAAGTGTTTTGATAGTCATTTTGGCATTCCAGTTTAAAACTTCTTTGCCTTTTGCTTTATCATGTATAACTTGTGCTCCATAGGTTATCAACTGATTTGTACCTGGAAACAACATAAATTTACCGGTACCTGACAAATCAGGAAACATCTTATTATCAGATTTGAAATTAGCATTGCCAATAAGATCAAAGGTCATGGTGCCGTAATCTCCGGCAGAGACACCAGCCCATCCAATATCAGCAAATGCAGGATCCCATTCCCAGCCGGTACCACCAAAGTAAAATGGTCCAGCGAAATACTTGCTCTTACCATTTGCATCCAAATCCAACACCCATGTTTTTGATTTACCAATTCCACCGGTGAGGTTAACCCACATAGGTCCACTTACATAGTCCGCATCGATAGTTGTAACATCGAAAACATAAGGATCGGCAGTCACAATTCCACCCGGGGTTTCCACACTGTACATAATTGTGTCTCCTATTGCAGGAAAAGGAATAACTATAGTATCAGTCAATTTAACCGATGTTCCTACAGGAGTAACCCAGAATGCCTGCGCATTAGGGGTTAGACTCTTCAGTATAAATTTATTTGGATTTGTAGCATCCTTTGTCACACTGAATTTCACAGCACTCTTGTCTAATGGTGCTTTTAATTCA
>Ga0209124_10000990_pt1 | contig 12449 bp, 13 predicted proteins | sample BarGraIncu01122A_FD_184502 | JGI IMG/M metagenome (GOLD analysis project Ga0209124, IMG submission 184502) | Arctic peat soil microbial communities from Barrow, Alaska - Barrow Graham LP Incubations 011-22A (SPAdes) (version 2) | ecosystem: Environmental > Terrestrial > Soil > Wetlands > Peat...
CTCGTGAGAGCGCGGGTAACCAAGACAAGTCAGCCGCGCTCTCACGAGACGCGGCTACATGCAGGTTGGACTCCCTGCTCTTTGGCGAGACGCAAAGCCGCGTGGTCATCACGTGCAAACCGCTTGACGCCGTGAAAGTCGTCGAACGCGCCAAGCTCATGGGCGTTCCCGCGGTTCAGATCGGCAAAGTCGGCGGCGACAAGCTCACGGTAAAAACTGCGATTGGAGAATTCTCCGCGACGCTCGCCGAATTGCACGACGCCTGGTGGAACAGCATCGCCCGCGCGATGGCGTGATTTTCAGCCGCCATGTCCCCGGCCAAAAGAATTAATATCAGCGGCCTTCGGAAACGGAGGCCGCTTTTTTGTGAACTTTAATTTTCTCGACTGCCAACCTTGCTAAGCGCAAATTTGTGGCCGATGAAAACTTCCGAACTGATCACCGCTTTGCAATCTGAACAAAAACTGCACGGCGATCTCGCTATTCATTTTGCGGGCGGAGATGAATACAAAATCACCGGCATTAAGCACGTCGCGGCTAAAACATCCATCCATTCCGGATCGGTTACGGGTTCACATCTGTTTCAACCAGAGCGTTTGGTCATTACGGGTGAAAGCATTTCAGAGTAAGCACCAACAACACGAATAAAGCCTGCAAACTTCAAAACAATTATGAATAACCCGCCCAAATATTTCGACCTAGATAAATATAAATATTTCGGAGTTTATGAACAAATTGTTAAGCTCCAAAAGCTCCCCAAAGATGATACGCTTAAAGTCTCTGATGTTTTAACTCTCCTAGAAATGATCTTTGAGGTGCTAGAGAACCAACACAAACAGATCGAGAAGCTGGAGGGTAGTCCCAAAAAATAAAAACCTTGAAAGCAAAACGAAATCTGATTCAGTTTTGCCTGCTGTGTGCGGTGCTGCTGGTGCTGCCCGCCGTGGTGCAAGCCCAATTCAATTACACGACCAATAATGGCGCTACAAGACCAACGAACCACCAGTTGGAGCTATGAGCGATGAAATAAAAATATGTTGCCAGCATTGTGACGGACACATTTCATTTCCAATGGAAATGGCTGGGCAAACAATTGCGTGTCCGCACTGCGCAAAACAAATCGTTCTGACCGATAGGCCGACTACACATGATGAAACGAAACTGACGTCGCTAAAAAGCCGCTCGTTCAAGCCAATACATGTCCGGTTGCTTTTGGGAGTTTGTGCCGCCATTTTCACGCTAGGAATTGCTGGTTGGTATTGGGAGGTTCATGTGCCACAAATCAAGAAGACAGAACAGGATGAATTGGCAGTAAAAGCAGCGCAGGATCAGGTCAAAGCAAGAGTAGAGCGCGAAAATCAAATGCAGATTGAATCGGCGCAGAAGGTTGAGACGGAACGAATGGCAACAAAGAAACAAGAAGATGAAACAGCAGCGGAACAAGCAAACGCGCGGATCCGTTCAGAGCAAGAAAGACGCAAGCGCCTCACGGCTATTCAAGATGCAAGTAAAAAGTCGCTCGACAACCTATTGTTTAATCCTGGCTACCAAAATCTCAATTCCGTAGGGTTAGTAGTTGATAGTGCTTTTAAAAATAGAAAACTTCCTGAGCCTTCTTTCATTAATGGCCAGCCTGGCGATCCCAATAATGAAACAACACAGAAATACGCCGCGATGATAATTTTAGTCAATTCCCAGCTAAATCGGCTTACTCCTTGGGCGCAGATGGTTTTCGCCTACGATCCGAAATCGCATTTATGGGCCTATAAATTTAGCAACGCGGTGGGAGGCCAAGTTGGATCTGTGTTTTCTTTTACCGATCTAGACCCCGCATCAGGAGTGCGTTATTATAAGAACCATATATGGTGTATTGAGTTTACAGCTAAAAACGATCTGGAACGGGTTGTTACATTTAGCACTATCAATATGTCAGTTAGCCATGACAAGAGTTTGGTCATTTATTGCTCTTCCGATAGCCTTATAGACAGAGCGACGCCGAAAGGTTTAGACACAATCATGGTTGAAATAGCTGAAATAATTAAGGCGTATGGCAGTGATGGCTCGCAAGATTCAACACCATCGGCTAGCGAAGCCAGCACAGATAATCTAATTTTAAATCCGAATACGACGCTTGGCGCCTTAAACCTGTTTTACAATAATGATGCAATCGTAAAAGACAACCCGGTCGCTACCGTGAAAAATTATCGCAGTGCGGCTGAACAAGGTGATGCTATGGCGCAGTTCTTTCTTGGTTTTGCATATTATAAAGGTTTTGGCGTTCCACAAGATTATGTTGAATCAGCAAGATGGTATCGCAAGGCAGCTCAACAGGGAAGCGCTGCCGCCCAAGTAAACCTGGGGACTTCTTATAATCTTGGGCTTGGTGTGGAAAAGGATTTGGTTGAAGCTGCTAAATTATTTCGCAAGGCAGCAGATCAAAGGGATCCTATGGCGCAATGTCTTCTTGGAGAGGCATACTATAAAGGCAATGGCGTTCCACAAGATAAAGCCGAAGCTGTAAAATGGTATCAAAAGGCAATTGATCAAGGCATGAGCGGAGCGAAGCAGACACTTGAAAATCTTCAACGAAATGACCGTTCCCGATAATTCAAGTTGCCAGATAAAGGGATCCCGAGCACTGCCCAATACTTCTGCGCTTCTGGGTTTATCCCAACTTTCCCTTCACGCGGCAGCGGCAACTTGGCAGCTTCCGGTTTTGCTTTCCATCCGTGTTTCATCCCGCCTTCGCTTTGCTTCGTCGCGGCAAGCTGTGGCTGAAATTTCCTTTGAACGCAAACCCCATTTTCCCGCTCCATTTCCTTGCCCATGCGGATTAACCGTTTGCAAACGTGCGCGCGGTTCGTAAGCTAATTGGAAGTTCATGCGACAATTTTTAACCATCGCCACCAATGCCTTCATGGAATTGATCCGGCAGCCGATTTTCCTGTTGTTGATGACGGCGTCGGTGCTCTTTGAAATTTTTCTGGCCGTGCCGTATTACTTTGCGTTTGGCGACGAACCAAAGCTGGTCTCCACCAGCGCGCTGGCGGTGATGCTGCTGTCGGGGCTGCTCGGCGCGGTGTTGAGCGCGTCGGCATCGCTGGCGCACGAAATCCGCACGGGCACGGCGCTGGCGGTGCTGTCGAAACCGGTCGGCCGCGCGCAATTTTTCCTGGCCAAATACACCGGACTCGCCGCCGCACTGACGCTGTTGTCCTATGTCAACCTCATCGGCGTGCTGCTCGCCAACTGGATGTCGTTCGACGCCTACGGCAAGACCAATCTGCCCGCGCTCGGCATTTTTGCGGCGGGGGTGATGGTGGCTTACGCGCTGGCAGGCTTCAGTAATTTTTTCCTGCGGCGGCCGTTTGTGAGCGACGCGGTCCTGGCGCTGGTGGTGACGGCGACGCTGGCGGCGTTTTTGGTTTTTCAATTCACCCGGCAGATGCAGACCTTTGCCGTGCAGACCCACGTGGACTGGCGGCTGGTGCCGGCGGGGATCCTGATTCTGTTCGCACTGTGGATTCTGGCGGCACTGGCGCTCGCGTGCTCGACCCGGCTGGACACGATTCCCACGCTGGCGATTTGCTCGGCGTTCTTTTTGGCCGGTCTGATGTCGGATTATTTTTTTGGCACCCGCGCGGAGGCGGGCAAATGGTGGGCTTCGACGCTTTACACCATCGTTCCAAACTGGCAGCTTTTCTGGCTTGCGGACGCCCTGGACATGGGCAAAAGCACGTTCCACTGGGGTTATGTCGGCAAGGCATTTGCCTATGCGGTCGCTTATGCCGGCGCGGCGCTGGCCGTGGGCACGGCCCTGTTTGAGGAACGGGAATTGAGTTAAGCATGGAACGCAACGTTCAAAAAAACGGTCTGGTAAACCTGGTCGCGGCGGTAATGATCTTCATCGCCGCATTTGTCGTGACCAGCTACGTGAACTCGCTGGCGGGTCAGGCGTGCGCGATTTTCCTCGGCCTCGCCGTGCTCGTGGCGTTCGCCGGCTGGTTCCAGATGCGGCTCGAGGAAAACGAACGGCTGGAAAAACTGGAGTTCGAGGAACTGGCCCGCGCCCGGGGCGAAACGACACTGTTTGCAGGGAAGGACGCGGAGATTTTTCCGGCGCAACGCGCGCGTGCGCAATTCGAAAAGTTTTTTGTGCCGGGCTTCGGCGTGCTGCTGTTTTTGCTCGAAGCGGGCGGCGCGTGGCTGCTCTGGCGCTGGATTTCCAAAACCACCAACGGCGTTGTGCCCGACCGGGCGATGGCGTCGTTGTCGCTGTTCGGGATTTTTGCGCTGCTGCTGTTTTTGCTGGGACGATTTTCCGTGACGATTGCGCGGCTGGAAAACCACCGCTTGCTCCGGCCCGGCGCGAGTTTCCTTCTGGCGGGCGCTTACATTTGCGCGCTCACCGCGCTCGGCATCGCGGGCGTCGAGGCGAAATTTCCGAAGGCGGATTTCTGGGTTGCGCGCGGCCTGTGCGTGTTGCTCGGTTTGATGGCCGTGGAAAATCTCCTGACGCTGCTGCTGGAAATTTATCGTCCGCGCGTGAAGGGAAAAATCGCCCGGCCGCTCTACGAAAGCCGCGTTGTCGGCATTCTGGCGCAGCCGGAAAGCCTGTTCACCACGGCGGCGCAGACGCTGGATTACCAGTTCGGCTTCAAGGTTTCGGAAACGTGGTTTTTTCAGGCGCTCCAAAAAAATCTCGCGGCGCTGCTGCTCGTGCAGTTCGCCGCTTTGATTTTGTCCACGACCGTCGTGTTCATTAACGCGGGCGAACAGGCGGTGCTGGAACATTTCGGCAAGCCGTTGGCGACGCTCGGCCCCGGAGCGCATTTGAAACTGCCGTGGCCTGCCGACAAGATTTACCGTTTCCGCACCGAGCAGATTCAGTCTTTCGCCGTCGGCTATACGCCCGACGCACAGAGCGAATCGGTGAACACGATTCTCTGGACGGTGAGTCATGCGAAAGAAGAAAATTTCCTCGTGGGCAACCGCGCCATCGTCACGTCGGCAACCGCCAGCGCCGGCACAAATGACACGGCCAAAGCGCAGGCCGTCGGCCTCATCACCGTCAGCATTCCGATTCAATTTCAAATCACGAACGTCACCGACTGGGTTTATAAAAATAGCGAGCCGGAGACGTTGTTGAAAGATTTGGCGACGCGCGAAGTCATTCATTATCTCGCCGGTGCGGACTTGAACGAAGTGCTGTCGCAAGGCCGTTTGCAGGCGGCGGAAGTGTTGCGAGAGAAGATCCAAAACTCGGCCAACGCCCGTTCGCTCGGCGCGAAAATCATTTTTGTCGGCTTGCAGGACATTCATCCGCCGACGGCCAGCGACGTTGCCGCCACCTACGAAAAAGTCGTCGGCGCGCAGCAGACCAAGCTCGCGAAAATTCTCGACGCGGAAGCCGGCGCCATTCGTTTGAGCGCGATTTCCGGGGCGCAGGCGTTCACGATCACGAACGTCGCCGACGCCAAGCGCGTCCAGCTCGTGACCTCAAAACTGGCACAGGCGGCGCTGTTCACGAACCAGATTCCCGCCTTCAAAGCTGCTCCGTCAGTTTATCGCCAGCGGCTTTATTTGCAGAGTTTCGCTGCGGCCACCAAGGGCGCGCGGAAATATGTTTTGCTCGTCACAAACACGCAGGACGTGGTGATTTTCAATCTTGAAGACAGAATCCGCGACGACCTTTTGAACCTTTCCGTCACCAATTCGCCATGAAAAAAAATCTGATTACCGTCATCATCGCCGCCGTGCTGGTGGTGATTTTTGCGCTGCTGCTGTTCACCTTCCAAGTGCGCCAGTCGGAAGTCGCCGTGCTGACGACGTTCGGCAAGCCCGCCGCGAACAACATTGACCAGCCGAATCTCTACTTCAAATGGCCGTGGCCCATCCAGCAGGTCTATCGCTTCGACCAGCGCGTGCAGAATTTCGAGGACAAGTTCAGCGAAAATCTCACGGCAGACAGCACTTTGCTCCAAGTGAGCGTCTATGTCGGCTGGCGGATTTCCGACGCGAAGGAATTTTTCCCGAAGTTCGCCGGCGGTTCCGTGACTGCCGCGCAACGCCAGCTTGAAACGATGCTGCGCAGCGCCAAGTCGGCAGTCATCGGCAAACACAATTTGTCCGACTTCGTGAATTCCGATCCGTCGCAACTCAAGTTCGAGGCGATTGAAAACGAGATCAAGGCGTCCGTGCAAAATGAACTGGCCGCGCAAAATTACGGCATCAGCATAGAGTTTCTGGGCATCAAAAAACTCGGTCTGCCGGAAAACGTGACGCAGACGGTGTTCGACCGCATGAAATCCGAGCGGCAGAAACTCATCAACGAAGCGCTGTTCAAGGGCGAGGCCGAAGCGACGAAGATCAAGTCCGCCGCCGAACGTCAGGCCGCCGATGTCATCGCCAACGCGCAGGCCGCCGCCACGCGCATCGAGGGCGAAGGCGTGGCCGAGGCCGCGAAGACTTTGAGCGTGTTCCAGCAAAACCCGGAACTGGCGATTTTCCAGTTGCAGCTTGAGGCATTGAAATCATCGTTGAACCAGAAGGCGACCTTGATTTTCGACGAGCGCACGCCGCCGTTTGATTTGTTCCGCAACCTGCCAGCGAATCCGCAAACGAAGTGATTGAGCCATGAGTGACCACGACCATCACGATCATTCGCATCCGCCGGAAATGCAGGACGCCGGTTCACAGGCGCTGGCCGAGGCGTTGCGCAGCAGCTTCGTCATCGTCAAGTTCGCGATGGTGGCACTCGTTTTCGTCATCCTTGGCGCGGGATTTTTTACCGTCGGACCGCAGGAAAAAGCTGTCATTCTCCGCTTCGGCAAGCCGCAAGGCGAAGGCCAGAAAATGCTGTTGAGTTCAGGGAAGTTATACTGGTCGTTTCCGTATCCGATTGATGAAGTTGTCCGCATTCCCATCACGGAAATCCAGAAGGTCACCTCCACCATCGGCTGGTTTCTCACCACGCCGGAAATGGAACTCGCCGGCACCGAACCGCCCGCTGGCCCGTCGCTCAATCCGCAGATTGACGGCTACGTCGTCACCGCCGACCGCAACATCATCCACACCCGCGCCACCGTTTCCTATCACATTGACGACCCGCGCACGGCCATCTTCAATTTCACCAGCGGCACCAATCACAATTTCAATCTCGCCGGCATTTCCAACGCCGTGCAGAACGCAGTGAACAACGCCCTCATCCTCACCGCCGCGCGCTTCAATGTGGACGACATTCTCACCCGCGACATCGCCGGTTTTCAGGACGCCGTCAGCCGGCGCGTCAGCGAACTCGCCGAACGCGAGCATCTTGGCGTGGCCATTGACCAGTGTCAGGTGCAAAGCGTCGCGCCGCGCCAGTTGAAGGATGTGTTTGCGATGGTCACCACCGCGCGCCAGAACCGCGACAAGCTTATCAACGACGCCTTGAGCGAGGAAAACCGCATCTTGAGCCAGGCCGGCGCGCAGGCCGCGTCCATCACCAACGCCGCCGAATCCGCGCGCACCCGCTTCGTCACCGCCGTCGTGTCGGACGCCGGGGCGTTCATCAAGCTGCTGCCGCGCTACGAGAGCAACCCCAACCTCTTCGCGCAACTGGAACTTTCCAAGGCCATGGCGCAGGTGTTGACGAACGTGCAGGACAAAATCTTTCTGCCCCAGCGCGCCGATGGCAAACCGCGCGAACTTCGGCTGATGTTGAATCGTGAGCCGCCGCAGCAGAAAACGGCAACCCCCAATCCGTGAAAAACAAACTAAAAATCGAAATCCGAAGCCTGAAGGTCGAAGAAAATCCGAAGCCCGAAAATTCCGGCGAAAGGCTTTTGGGAATTCGATTTTCGGATTTCGGCCTTCGGGGTTTTTGATTTTATGCAAGTCACATCGCTTTTAAGTCATCACGAGCACGGGCCGGAGTGCGGCTGCGGTCACGACCATGAACACTCCGTGGTGCACCTGTGGCAGGCCGTGCTGGGCGTCGTCTTCGTCCTCAACGCCTTCGTCGTGGACTGGCTGTTGGTGCGGGGCGGCACCGTCGCCAGCGCCAGCGCGTTCATCGGCGCAATCATTCTTGGCTATCCCATTGTTGTAACGGCCATCAAGGATTTGCGCGTCGGCCGTTTGAGCATCAACGAACTCGTCGCCATCGCCGTGCTCGCGGCGTTCGCTTCCGGCGATTACAAGACCGCCGGCGTCGTCGCCTTTTTCATGCTCACCGGTGAAATCATCGAAACCCGCACCGCCGAGGGCGCGCGCGCTTCCATCGAATCGCTCATCAAACTCACGCCCACCAAGGCGCGCCGTATCAAACGTGCTGCCGGCATCCTGCCGGCAGATCAATCTTCTTCTGCCAGCGGGACGCTGGCAGCACATTCCGAGATCGAAGAAGAAGTGGCCGCCAGCGAACTCGCCATCGGCGACGTGATTCGCATCCGTCCCGGCGACAACGTCGCGGCGGACGGCATCATCGTCAGCGGCCAGGGCTCGTTCAACCAGGCTACCATCACCGGCGAATCGTTGCCGGTGGACAAAAAGTCCGGCGATGAGGTTTTTGCCGGCACGCAAAACCTGACCGGGGTCCTGGAAATCAAGGTCAGCCGCGCCGGCGAAGACACGACGCTGGGCCGCGTGCGCGAACTGATTCTGGCCGCCGAGAAAACCAAACTCCCGATCATGAAGATCGTGGACCAATACATGAGTTTTTACACGCCGCTCGTGCTGGTCATCGGCGCGCTCGTCTGGGCATTCACGCACGACCTGAACCGCGTCATCGCCGTGTTCGTGGTGTCGTGCCCGTGCGCGTTCATCCTGGCGACGCCCACCGCGATGGTCGCCGCGCTTTCCGCCGCCGCGCGCCTTGGCATTTTGATCAAGAACGTCGCCGATATCGAAACCGCGGCCAAAATCAACGCCTTTGTCTTCGACAAAACCGGCACGCTGACCACCGGCGAGCTGGCGGTCAGCCGGCTCATGCCGATTGGCGAAACCAAGCCGGCGGAATTGTTGCGATGCGCGGCGTCGGCGGAAAAATACAGCAACCATCCGACAGCCAGGGCGCTCGCGCAAATTGCGGGTGAAGCCGGCGTGCCACTGGCCGAGCCGCAGAATTTTGCGGAGACCGCCGGACGCGGCGTGAAGGCCGAGGTGGGCGGGGCAAAAATCCTCGTGGGCCGGGCGCAGTGGCTCAAGGACAACGGCGTAACCGAAGATTTTGTGAAATCCGTTGACCTCAACGAGGCCGAGGGCTGGAGTTTGATTTTTGTCGCGCGCGACGGCAGGTGCATCGGCTGGGTCGGTTTGCAGGACCAGACCCGCGCCGAGGCCAGGGAATCGCTCGCCGAGTTGAAGGAAGCCGGTGTGCGCCGCATCGCGATGGTTTCCGGCGACCGGCAGGCGGTGGCGACCCGCGTGGCCGCTGAGATTGGTTGCGAAGAGGCCCAGGGCGAATGTCTGCCCCAGAACAAGGTCGAATTTGTGCGCGCGGTGAAGGCGAAGGGTTATCGCGTGGCGGTGGTCGGTGACGGTGTGAACGACGCGCCGGCGCTGGCGGCGGGCGACATTGGCATTGCGATGGGCGCCGCGGGCAGCGAAGTGGCCATCCACAGCGCGACGATTGCGCTGATGAACAACGACCTGCGCCGGCTGCCGTTTTTGGTGAAGCTCTCGCGCAGCACCCGCGCGGTCATCAACCAGAATTTTTCGTTTGGTGTCGCGTTCATCATCGTCGGCTGGATGACGACCGTGTCAGGGTACATCGGCCCGATAGCCGCCTCCATCCTGCACGTTGTCGGTTCGCTGATTGTGATTTTCAACAGCGCCCGCCTCGTGCGCAAAGGCGAGGAACTGGAGCATTTTCATCCCGAGGCGGAAGAGCCGCCGCGCCAGATTTCCGGCCAACTGACGCCGAAGCTGGCGTGAACCATGAAACCGTTTCAGGTTGTCCTCGACACGAGCGTGCTGGTCGCGGCGGTTCGTTCATCGCAAGGCGCTTCGTTTCGGATTTTGCAACTGGTCGGTGATCCGCGCTGGGAATTGAATCTGTCGCCCGCCTTGCTGTTTGAATACGAGGAGGTCGCTACGATTCACGCGAAAAAGTTTTGGCCTGAACCCGGACGCTTGAGCGGCTTGCTGGACTTTCTCATCGCGAACTCAAACCGTCCAAGAATCTCCTATTCATGGCGGCCATTTTTGCATGACGCGGACGACGACATGGTTCTGGAACTGGCCATCGCCGGCCGGGCCGGATTCATTGTGACGCACAACGTCCGTGATTTTGCGGGCGCGGAACAGTTTGGCGTTGGCGTATTGACCCCGGCGGAATTTCTGCGAAAATTGGAGTCGAAAATATGACCGCGATAAACGTCAAACTGCCCGACTCGATCAAGAAGAAGGCCGGCGAACTGGCCGCCAAGGACGGCGTGTCGTTTGACCAGTTTGTCAGCGCCGCCGTGGCGGAGAAAGTTTCCGGCTGGCTCACGGAGGACGAGTTGGACCATCGTGCCCGGCGTGCGAGCCGTAAAAAATTTGATGCCGCGCTGGCACAAGTGCCGGACGTTCGGCCAGTGCCGGGCGACGAAATTTAATTTTGTGATTGCGATTGAAGAAAAGAAAACGCGGATGCCGAAAGTCGTGCAGATCGAATCGGCGCGCTTCGTTGCTCCCTACAAACTGCGCCTTCAGTTCGACGACGGCCACGAAAACACCGTGGACTTCGGTCCATTTCTGAAAAATTCCGAACACCCATCCGTCCGCGCGTATCTCGACTTGAAGCGTTTCAAGAATTTTACCGTCGAAGACGGCGTTCTGCACTGGAACGATTTTGACTTGGTTTTCCCGATGGTGGATTTGTATGAAGGGAAAATTTCGTGACGGCCAACTGACGCCGAAATTGGCGTGAATACTGAATGCGTCTGAACTTTGCTCTGGCATAGTTCGTATGACCAAGAATCAAACATTAACTCTTATCGCGGCCGCAATTCTCTGCACGAATCTGACCGGATGCGGAACGATACCGAGTTATGAAGATTTAGGGAACGGTTACGTAGAGGCGACCTACACGCGCACTTCTTGGGAACCACCGGCATCGCGTTCTGAATTGTGCTATAAGAGCGGATGGAAGAAAATACAGATTTGGCCTGACACGTTGGGAGTTTGCGTAAAGAATGGCGTGGCATTATTTACTGGTTATGCTGCTTCCAGACAGCCTAATTCGGAAAACCATCGTAATACCGAGCCACGGTTATTTGCAGTGAGAGCGCCAGACTTACCGCTGGATATCACAGGCGAGGTCTTGTGGCGATGGTCAAAACAATCTGGCAATGATTTTGCAAAGATTAATCCCAATACTCATGTGTTTTGGGAAGAAAAGGAGAAGGCGGTTGAATTTTCTTTCGCGATTGATTGGAACAAAGACGTGGGCTTTAGATTAGACTGGAATCAGATTTCGGACGTTATGCGCGAGGTAAAAGAGAAAGGCGTTGTTCGCAAAGACCGGGTTTGGGGCACAAGTTACATTGAGAAAGAATTTAAGCCGGAAACCACAGAAAAATAGCAATTTTTAGACTGCCCAATGACAGCCGTTGAACCAAATCCGCAATCGCAAACCGGAAATCGTAAATCCGAAGAGGTCATCGTCTCCGTGCGCGGGCTTGTTGGCGCGGCGAATTGCGGTTAATTTGATGCCATGAGTACCACTGAAATCATGCAGCAAATCGAAGATCTGCCCGCCAAGGAGCAGCAGGAGCTTTTTATTCTCCTCACCAAGAAAGTGGTTGGTGGTCAAGGCACACATGAGAAGCCTTGGCTCGGGAAAAAACTTTCGTTTGAGGAAGCCTGTGATGTGGTCTTCCGCGAAAACCGGGAGCTTTTGAGCGCGCTGGCCAAGTGAACGAGCCAATTTTTCTGACGCTCGATGAAGTCCTCCGCATTCACGCTCGAAGTTTGGCCGAGCATGGCGGCAGCGAAGGCACGCGCGATCCGGGACTGGTTGAATCGGCACTGGCCTCGGCGAAAAACATTTTTTACTACGCTCATGGAGACGTGTTTGATGTTGCCGCCGGTTATGCGTTTCATCTGGCGGAATCACAGGCATTCATTGACGGAAACAAACGGACAGCGGTTGTCGCCGCGTTAGTTTTCCTCGGGCGGAATGGCGTTTACGTCCAGTCCGCGACTTGGGAGCTTTATTCAGCCATGATTGACGTGGCTGAAAAGAAGAAAAACAAAGCTGATTTGGCGGAACTGTTTCGCAAACGCGCCAATGATTAAAATTTAAAAACATGACCGCTCTCGAACCAAATCCGCAATCGGAAATCGGAAATCGGAAATCCGAAGAGGTCGTCGTCTCCGTTCGCGGCCTGACCAAGGTTTTCAAGGATTTCTGGAACCGGCCCAAGGCGCGCGCGGTGGACAACGTGGATTTTGACGTGCGGCGCGGCGAAGTGTTCGGT
>Ga0209124_10000997_pt1 | contig 12363 bp, 15 predicted proteins | sample BarGraIncu01122A_FD_184502 | JGI IMG/M metagenome (GOLD analysis project Ga0209124, IMG submission 184502) | Arctic peat soil microbial communities from Barrow, Alaska - Barrow Graham LP Incubations 011-22A (SPAdes) (version 2) | ecosystem: Environmental > Terrestrial > Soil > Wetlands > Peat...
TTATGAAACTTTATTAATGTATTATTAAGTTTAAACTCTTTGAAAGTACCTTTTCGCAAAAGGAAATTATGATCCAAGCGACAATATATGCTTTAGAAGTCTTGCCCCCCCTTTTCTGAAGTATTTTTGTCTCTTTATAGTTCTCTTTGAACATATGCTGATTTTTCCAAGAGTAGGTACTGTACTTCTTTCATTTTTATTCTTTTGCTAAATCAGGTAAAATGTACCTTTTATTTTTTGCTATGTGTTTCTCATTGTTTTTTTTGCACTTAATGATGGGGTTATCGAAGGATAAAGTATACCCTAGATATTTCGGCGCCTGCTGATATCGTTTTTTCGTATTTGTCATTTCTGTGCATATAGTCTATGGAACGCGACAAAACAAAAACACATAGCAAGCTTTAGCCGATAACGTTTTTAAAGGTCGAGTTAACAAGTTTACACTAAAAATGAAGCAAATTCGTGTTTCTCAGACACTTCCATAAAGTAGAGTTTTCCACTGGAAATTAAGGTAAAAAGTAGGTTTATTACATATTCAGGTGTTACGAATGTTACATTTTTACATACTAAGTATGTATTCAACGAAGATCTTGGTTTTCGGGTTTAATTTTGTTTTTTCTGTTCTTTTGGAAGGGTACATTTCGATTGCAAGATTTCTAAAGCTTATGGTTTGAATCCCCATGTATTCCCTTTCATTTTCTTTTCTATTTTCTTTTGGTCTGCTAATTGTGCAAGTCTATCTTTTGCATATCTCGGACTGCAACCTACTTTATCAGCCACTTCCGAAGCTGAACTTGTAGCTTCTGCTTGGCATTTTTTTAATGCCTTGATAAAATCATCATCGTTAAACTCTTTTGCAAAACGTGCTTTATTTTCAGTTCGTGGTCTTTCCTTTTTCTCTTTCATGCAATCACAAAACAAATATTCTCTTTCTTGTTATTTATGGCTATCGGTTGCTTGCAGCGTTAAGTATAAATAGATACATACCACTATACTATATGCTAATAGTTGTTAAAAGTTAAAAGTGAAAGAGGCACAGAAACAATGAAAATGGGAACAGCACAGAAACAAAATATCAGTGTTCAGCACAGAATGTGGAACAGATACGACAGCAGACCAAAGCTGGCAATCCCTGAATTCTCAGAATGGTTCCTTAATGGGATAAGAACATTCGAAGCAAAGAAAGCGGAATTCGAACTGATGCCCGGTATGGTAAAAATATACTGGCCTGGTCAAGTACCAATGCTGAGAACGGTTGAAGATTTCAGGAGAGAATACAAAAGCTGTTATCTCAGTCACGGAATAACAGCCTAAATTAAAGAGTTTTTGTTGTTTCTTGGCGGTTACAACAAAAACTCCCTTTTTATTCGCTACTAAATTAACCAATTTCATAATTTAAATAATTTTCTTCACAGGTGAAAGCATGAGCACACAATCATTTAATCAGATTATGGATGAAACAATACAGAACCACTGGGAAAATACGTTTAAAATGTCCGTATTGGCAAGAGATGAAAAGGGAAATTATTACCTTAAGGATGCTTAAAAATTACATTCTTTCTTTTTTTTATTTATTTATAACGCCAAGGAGCGCGGGGGTCGCGAAAACTCCTATGCTTTAGCAGGGGATGAGCCTAGGGACTTGTTCTCAAAAGAGAAAGGTATGAACTAGGAAGCCACGATGCTTTAGCTAGTGGTAAGTTGACGCATAGAAAAGAGAGATACCAGGGCAGTAGTAGACGCCCTGATAGATACCTGTTCGCTATTTCTTGGTACAAGATTAGAACAGGCTGAATACATTATATAACTTCCGTTTTTGTTTTTCGCTGTAAGGATGTGCGAGTGTTCGGTATTACAACAAAGAACTTGTAACCCTTCGTAACTAGTTACATACAATTTAGATTAAATCTTCAATTAGATTAAACTTTAATTCATTCTTAACTATTCCTTTTATTATATCCACAGCTAACGACATTATACTATACACTTTCTTTGAAGAAGTCCAATCTTTTTATTTGAAAGATTTCTTCTTTTTGTTAGAACCTTTGTTTTTTATTATCTGGATAACATGAAATCCAGGTATTTCTTATTTTACTCTTTTTCGCTTTCGTATGTAACCAGGTTACAATCAGTTACGATCCTAGAATTAATCTAACTTCTTTATGTCCAGTCTTCTTCTTGCTCAGGAACACATCGGGGTACATGTTAGATGCTGCTTTGAGAACATCCTGCTTTACTTTCCTAATGTTCTGTATCGTTTCATTGACTTTGCAGTTATCAGGTAGTTTTGATTTCAAGAAATTAATGATTTCATGATTGGCGAAGTGATCCTTTCCAGAGTCCCTTAATTCATTTACCAAAAGGCTTGCTCTCACTTCTGTCTTGCTGTTTGGTTCTAGTATAGTAGTGGAGCTTACAGGGGTTTTGTATTCAATGTTCTGAATTTCCTTTTTAAGAGCTTCTATTTTTTCGGGGATATTTGGTTCTCTTTTATCATCTTTAAAATCAGCAAAGTCATTTAGTCCGGTGATTGTTTCAAGATCAGCTATTCTCTTGATAGGCTTTAGTTCTGAAGTAGCAAGGCACACATCAAAATAAGTTTTCACTTCTGCCCTGTATTCAGGATCTTCCTTTATCAAGTACAGATTATAGCCTTTGATTGCTTTTGAAAAATCAGGATCAGAAAATAATTCTAGGAACTTCTCAGGGATAAAATCAGCCAGGCTCATGCAATCACCTGTGAGAAAAAGGAAGTCGTTAAGCTGTCAAATTTGGGGAAAAATATATCTGTGAAAATAGCATAGTTTGTCATGTAATTATTCTCCTTTGGGGATATCTTGGGGCACTTGCTTTGGTCGGCGTGGTGCTCCAATAACAATCATTCTTTTTTTTACAATTCTGTAAATTTCATTTCCTTGGTTTCAGTGTCGTATTCTACCATTAATTCCGTTATGTTTTCAATGTCGATCTTTTCAACAAATTCTTTTTTTAGGTAAATTGTAGAAGATCCCTTCTTTTTATCGTTATGTATTTTCGCGGTGCTTCTGATTATCATGGTTCTTATAATTACTCCAAAGTATATAAATTTAAACATTGGTATTTCAGTTGAGATACGTTTATATATAAACATCTCAATGTAATACTATGGGAAAAATCAAACAGTTAGGGAGTACAGCACTCTTGCTGTCTTTTCTAGTATCGTTTACGACCACAGCCGAAGCTATTGAGATGAAACCATGAAACTAAGACAAATCGTTCTATCGCAATGGAATCGCTTTCTGAAGTTCACAGGATTAGCTTCGGTAATAGAGATTTTGGTGCTCACACATGAAGAGGTAAAACGGAGGGAGGGGAAACAGTGAAACTCAACACAAAAAGAGTATTTTTGCTGTTACTTTTCAGCATGGTGTTGATTAACACAGCATCGGCAGCGGAATTAAAACTAACCGATTTCACGAACAATGGTTCTAATCCAATAGATGGAGTGGGGGATGTAAAGCCTCTAATGATAGAAGTAGTAGCGATTGTAGTCGGATTCTTTGTGTTAACTTGTGTAGTTGCAGTATTTGCCTCCGGTTCTACTGCAAACGTGGGTAATATACTGCATAATGTCTCGATTAGAAGCAGGGGAATACTGGGAGTTGTAACTGTCCTGGGAGTTATCTTTTCAGTTATTATTACTCTTGTGTTGTTTTTCCATCTCTACAACAAATATCTCAATGGGATGTGAGCGCGGTGAAGTACTCACAGGCTTATCTTACGCACTGGGGGAGTACCGCAGTAATCAATCCTTTTAAATGCATCGGGAGGATTACCGGATGTTTTCCATATTGTCCCGCCAAAATGTGCTTTTTCAGGTAGGTCTGAAGGGGATCGTTGCCTTGGGTTTATTTTTGGCATTCGTGCCCTGTATAGTAGGGGCATCAACGATCATGGTATCACCAGGCCAATCAATTAATAATGCGATTGCATCGGCTCAGTTGGGGGATATCGTTTTCCTGAAGTCCGGTACATATCAACTATCATCTGAAAAGATAATAATGAAAAGTGGTATCCACCTGACGGGTGAAAGTGCAGCAAACACTGTTATCAGAGCTGGACCAGACACCGGCGGCTCCATCAGCGGGAAAACTTCTGATGGGTGGATATATTGTTCGGGACTTGAAAACATCGAAATCAGCAATCTCGCGTTCACAAGCTCAGCAAGTGGAACAAATGACGGCGGGAGAGGCGATACTAGAAATTGTATCCTCCTAAGAGACTGCAACAATGTCAAAATTCATGATAATAACGTAATTAAGTATGTTTACAATGATTTTGTGAAATGTCACTCTGGAGACAATATCCAGGTGTATGACAATTCCGGTCAATGTGGGCATGACTTCGTAGAGTTTCTTTCGGGAACTAAGAACAGCCGAGCATACGGCAATGATATTATAGTCCAGATGAATACCGAAATCAGATGCGATGGAGCTTCAAATATTGAATTGGACCATAATACCCTCACAGGCGCCGGTGGTACAGGGTGGTGTCTGTTTGAGATGGAAAATGCACTCTCGAATATCAATATCCATCACAACATAATGCATGATTATACGGGGTCGTCTGATAGTTATGCCGTCGCTCAGGTGAATGCTTCGGGTTCTGTTAATGTCCATGAGAATATTCTTTGGAATGTTGGATCAATTGCTTACGGCACAACTAAAAACAATATAATCAATTTACCCGACCGTATTATTTCGTCGTGGATAACTAAAGGGTATGGTGCTGGATCATCGGGTAATGTTATTTCCCACGTAGAACCTCCTGTAGTGCCTCCGGTTGTGATCCCCCCGTCCATAGTAACTAATAACCCGCTTGAGTCCATGGGCGTTACATTGGTTAATCCAACTGGATCAAACAACGATCAAACCGTTATTAACAATGCTCTTGAAGCTGTTCATAATTCGGGGGGCGGGAAGGTGTATCTGAATGCGGGAACTTACAAAGTAGACAATACAGTCGTTATTTGGTCAAATACCATATTAACAGGTTCTCCGGATGCCATTATTATGGTTTCTCCCACATCTTCGCAATGGTTCACCGGATCAGTTGGTATTATTTCTTGCAAAGAGCCAGTGAAAAATGTTGAGATATCAAATTTCCAGATAAACGGAAACTTAGGGGCTCTGCCTGCAAGTTATGCAAATTCGCCAGGACATGACAAAGACTGTATGAGATGTATAATCCTGCATGGTAATTCAGGAGACTATGCGAATAATATACGAATTCATGACATGAAACTTTATGATTCGTTTAGCGATGGCATGTACATCTACTATGCAAGGAACGTTTTTTGTTATAACAACTTCATTTCAAATACACAGCACGAAGGGGTTTTTCTCTCTGTCGTTATAGGTGGAGAACTATATAATAACCAAATTGCAGGCATAACTTCGGACTGTACCAGACTAGACAATTGTATAAATTTCAGAGTCTATAATAATATTTTCTTCTCATACGATGGAACAAACCTAAACGGCGCTTATAAACATGGCGAAAATGGTTTACAGGTGGGTAATGCAGGTTCCTCTCATGGATATGACGCAAGCAATAAGCCGACTGTAACAACAAACATTGAGATTTACGGTAACACTTTTGCCAACAATGGGTTAAAAGCAATCATGTTAGGCTCAGGGTCAGGCAATAATGTTTATGTTCACAATAATAAATTCATAGGTGTTGCTGAACTTAAAACAATGGATATCCCGGTTGAGGGTATATCATACACTAATCCTCCAACAGTCGAAATGTCAGAGAAGATCTTCGGGTCTATCTTTGATATTCTTTCTATGGATGCAAAAACATCGCAATACCACGATCAGACGAAAGAAAACATATCAATCGTCCATGAAAACGCCAGAAAAAACATTGATATCAATCACTTGATTAGTCCTATCATTTTACTATTTTCGGGTATAGTTGGCGTTTTCGCTATTGCAATTTTTTTCATTTTGAAGGTGATAATTTGAAAACAATTACCATACTATTCTGGCTTATTTTCGTGTGTTTTGCTCCATTCTTTGCTATTCCTGCACTGTATTTGATAGCAATGTCAGCGATACTGTGGCTCTTGTTGCAGGTATTCGTACTGTTTTGTCAGGGAGCTCTTAAACTTGCAGGAAAAGTGATACAGAAAGCAGAATTGTATCGAAAAAACAGGCAGGTAAAGCAGATAGAAGAGATAAAACAGATAGAAGGGGCGAAATTATGAAGCTTCTCTATATTGCCCTTATTTTGGCAGTGCTTCTGTCACCTCTTGCATCCGCAGAAATCGTGGGTAATTTCTCAAATCCAATACCACTCAAAACAGTATCACTTGCTGAAGTAAGGGTAAATGAGACGAGTGAAAAAATAAGTAACTTAACAAACGTGGAGAAAACGGAATCTGGTTCGTGGATCGATGAGAAAATTGACGAAACAACAACAGTTTTGACAGTTAGTGTTAAAGAAGGCATTAAAGCATTCTTTGTGGATATTGCTGATAGTATTTTCAATGTCGGTGGAAGTACAAACGAAACCGAAGCAGTAAAAAACAGGTATGGATATGCTGTTGGCTCTGTATTTAAGATTGCAACTTATGAAAATGACCCCTACAAGAGTCCTGTCGTAAAGGCAATGCGAGATAGAACAGCCGTCATAGGCGTTTTCATATTCATCCTGTATATTTTCTATGGCGCTGCTTGTGTGAATCTTTCTTGTGGTGGTATGGGATTGTTTGAACGTGTCCAGTACATGGTTACCAAAACTCCGATTGACGAATACAAAACCACTTTGATTATTGCATTCGGAGCTATATTTTTCATCCATTACATTTTCAGATTCATTCTGCTGTTCAATCAAGCGATTACTACAGAGGCTATGTACAGCGTTTTAGACGCAATTCCTTTATCGCTTGACAATTGGGTGATGTATCTGGTTATGTCGGTTTGCTATGGGCTTGAATCTGTCTTTTTTATGATCCGAATAATCATGATGGATTTGATAGCGGGATTAGACATTTTTTTAGGAGCTTTGTTTGCTTTTTCTTTCACTCGGGGGATAGCAATTGAAACCGTCAAGTATTTTACAAAAATAACATTACTTCAATTCATAATCGTACTGTTGACCGCATTTGGTGTTTTGATAATAGAGTCACTACCGGCCGGAAAACCGCTTGGGTATCTCTGCCTGATGCTAATCTTAGTTATCGTCAGCGGTGGTATTGTGTTTGGGTTTAAACAGATTTTCAGTGCATCTAAAACAGTTATAGCGGGAAGGTTAAAATGACTTCTACAAGTCCACAAACCGGATTGAGTACATATTCGAGTAATGCTCCTAAGACTCTTAGAAAAGTCAAGGACAAGGCTTACGGAGGAGTTACACTAAAGTCCTTCGGGATGGCGGTAGTGTGGGTTTTTGTGTCAACGGTGTTCATTCTTCCACTGGCTTTCTTCGAGTCGTGGGTAGTCGAATGCTTTGTTATTGCTCTCCTTATCGCTTGGTGGGCTCTATATGTGAAGTTTGTAGCCACAGAAAACAAGTTGGAAGAATCAACACTTTTTCTGAAATTCTTCTTTGATAAGTATTCAGGCCTGCATACAATAGCAAAATACGATATGAAAATCAGCTTCTTGGAAGATGTTTTCCCACTTGTTAATATCCACACTGGCGGGCTTATCGAGTTCAAAAATAAGACCTTCGGAATTCTCATTAAGTTCTTTCCGGAAAGAGTCAACGAGGAAGACATTGAAACATTCGGCATGAAGATGCAAGAAGTCATCGATGGACTGGCAGGGGACACTACAATTAAATTCATAGCTTCGAGTAAGCACGACATCAGGAAGCCTATATTAGATCGACTCTTGGAAACCATGAATAAGAAGAACACAAGCCCGAAGATATACGAGTACTTACACAGCCTGTATGAAATGATCGAGAGCAAGAAACAGGAAAACATTGAATGGAGTTTCTTTATCTTTTTTGGACTTGGAAAGTTCGATAACCTTCCGGATGCACAGGATCAGATGGATTCAGAATACCCAGGACTGGTCGATTCTCTTAATGAATCCGGCATTAATGTGTTTAAACTTACAGATAGAATTGAAATCGCGAAAGAATATCGCCAAATGGTACTTCCGGTGGTTCTGTAATGGTAAAAGAAATTATACTGTCTGGGAATAAAGGAATTGCACTTGTAGACGATGACGATTTCAATGAATTGAATCAATATAAATGGCGTTTCGTCAAAGATAACGGAGATCTTTGTTATGCGCAAACCAATATTAAAAGTGAAAAAACTAGGTGTGGTTACACTACTGTAAGAATGCACCGTGTGATATTAAAACTCCAATATAATGAAAGTATAGATCACATAAACCATAATGGACTTGACAATAGAAAGATAAATTTGCGTACATGCAACTCTTCTCAAAACAGTGGAAACCGAAGAAAAACTAAGAATAAAACAAGCTCTCGATATAAAGGAGTTAGTTTGTATAAACGAAATAAAAAATGGGATGTGTCTATATATTTTAATTACAATCGAATTTATTTAGGCTGTTTCGACACGGAAGAGTTGGCAGCTTTAGCGTATAATAAAAAAGCAGTAGAATTGTTCGGAGATTTCGCGTACTTAAACACGGCGGTGGGGTAATTGACTTTATATGAAAAATTGAAATCAAAAACTCAAAAATTAAAGTTAAGGATAGAGAATGCAAAGATCAATACAGATCAACAGCTCTGGTGGAATAATTACAGTAGACTAATCTCCCCGGATAAAATAGAAGTATTCGAGGATTACCTTAAAATCGATAATACATTAGTTGAATGTATTATCGTAGGACTACCACAACTATCCACGGACGGGTATCCTAATTCATTGAAGCCGGATTTTATCGAGAAGATTATGAATGTTAGCCTAAAGAGAGTTGTCATATCAATCAGCTTTGGACTTGTGCCTATCCCTTCTCACGAGGCCCAACAGATGCTCGAGGACGCGATATTCAGAAACATGGTTAATCAAAAGAGCTCACAAGAAAATAATCCACTAGGTATGACGTCAATTGTACAGCAGTTAGACGCTCGTGACATTTCCACCGCGATCGAAACATTACATGATAATAAGGAAAAATACTTCCATACAGCAAATATAATAACGATCTGGGCCGAGGATGAAAGAGCTATGAGGATGGCAAAAAGCCACGTAAAGGTAGTGATGAATTCCCATCGGGTATATGGCTCTTATCCGAGTAGAAAGATGCTGGAAACTTTCATTGCAGCACAACCTTACCCGAAGTATGAAGAGTTTACTTTCATTGAAATGTTGAGCTCCCTCGCTGGTCTGCTATGTCCTACTCGAAACCCTAATAGCAGTCTCACGAGTGATTCTAGCGGCTTGTATATGGGAGATGATAGGCGGACAGGGAAAGAGCTAGTGGTGAACTTTGACAGGCTCGCAGCAAAACATATGTGTATATTCGGGAATAGCGGATCGGGGAAAACATTTGCCATCCTGTTAATACTCGCTCGATTGTATGTGTCAGGCCGCAAAGTTGTTTATCTGACAGTAAAAGAAGATGATGGAACCAAATACATCAGTATGGCGAATCATTTCAAACCCGATGCATGTATCATTAATGTTGGCCCAGGTGGAAAGAATATTAACCCTTTGCAGATCATGCATACCGGCGAAGGATTGACCTCATTAGAAGCTTCGGATGTATACGATTATCACAAGAGTTTAGTATACAACTTTTTCAAAATGTGGTTCAAAGACTCATTCAGTCCAAATATGGAATCATATCTAAACAAGTCGCTTAACACCGCATACGGCAGGGCTCATATATTTAGAGACCAGCCAGAGACGTGGAAACAACAATTTCCGGTCATGTATGATTTGATTCAAGTTTGGCGTGATGACGCTGATTTACGTGAAGAGGATAGGGAAAGTGCACTGGCACTCGTTCGGAAAACGTACGCGTTTGAAGATACGTTATCTTACATGAATAGGCAGACTGACATTGATTTATCAAAGGGGTTTACCGTGATTGATTTGGTGAAGGTTCCAAAAATGATCCGTGAAGCCATGAACGCTCTTGTGACAGGAATGCTTGCGACCTACTTTAACACAAAATCTGACCGTGGGACTACGATAGCCATAGATGAGGGTGGAGCGTTTCTGCGTGATCCACAGCTAGCAGAGATGGTACTGCAGGTATTGACACAAGGCCGGAGTTACGATATTGGTTTACTGTTTGCTACTCAAAACTGTTCAGATCTTGAGAAAGCAAAACTAAGCCAGGAATTCATGACCAACACACCGGTTAAAATTGTGCTGGGGTGTGATCTGGATAAAAAGTCAATTGGGTATATCAAAGATTTCCTACTTTTGAATGACACGGCAACCAAAGACCTATACACAGATGCAAAAGGACAGGGAATTATCAAAATCGGTGATACTCACGCAGCAATTCATTTCATAGCATCAGATGAAGAATATCAAATAATAAAGGGAGTGAAGAGAGGAAACGGACAAGAGGCAGAAGTCGAACAAACGGAACAGGTGGCCGAGTGTAAAAATAAAGAGGCGTTTATTAACATTGTAAAAGAGCATAAAATTCTTTTTACTGACTGGTTAGAAGGAGATAATCCAGAGCATATGTTGCAAATGATGGGATATAAAACTTACACTCCCCAGAATGTAGTCGGACGCGGAAACGTTAGGTGCTGGATTCATGGCGATATAGTGAAAGAAAATGGAAATATCCTAAACCAGACTGAGGACCACTATTGTACTGTTGCTCAGTTATATGGGGTTTTAACTGACATCGGATTTGAAAATGTTGTAATCCATCACTCAAATAATGTGGATGTATCCGCCGAACGACATGGGAAAACATACGGATTTGAATACGAACACGCTGGAAGTCACAATAAACCGGAATTAATAGAGAAAAAACGGCGCTCGATGCAGTTATACGATAAGGTTCTTTTCATTGGGTCAACCGCAAACGAAGAACCGCTAATAGAGGCAGTAGGCAGCGAATACGTGCGAAGACGAGGCGCTCGATTGAAACAGTGGTTGAGCGAAGAAACGGCATCAGTAGAATTGGAGGGCTAAAAATCTGAAAACCGGCAAACAAACAGATTATTAACCGAGTGTGAGACAAACGAGGCTATCTAAAGCCTCCGTCTCTCTGGACACTACAGTATCAATCAATACTTTATTTTTTAGGGTTTCTCGATCGGGTTCTGTTCTCCATTTTCTTCTATATCACCCGAACTGTCCAAAGTCACCTTGCCAGAATTCTACCAACCTAAAGTACTCTGTCTAGGTGAATTACTACACAGCTAAAGACTAAGTGGCTTCCTGGTTCATTCCTCAGACTTTTGTCTGCAAGTCCCCAGGCTCACCCCACTCAGCTAAAGACACAGGGGATTTCCCGCCTTCGTTTTTAACTAGAACGAAGAAGTACAAGCTCCGATGCTTTAGCTGAGTGGTGGTTGACGGCTCATCTGTTTTACAAAGTGTATTTCTTTTTTCATATATTTTTTGGCATTTCCCTCTCTTTTCATTATCTCAAGGACTATACAGCTTTTAAATACTAAATCGATACACGAAGGACTTTTTATGAACAGTTTAAAATTGTCTCCTATATATGCCTCTGCGGTTGGATTCTCTGATATTTCCAACAAATCCGACAAATTTCTATAAAGTGAGTATTCGTCTCGAATACATAACTTAAAAAAAGAAGTCGATATTTTTAATTTTTCAGTTAAATCTTTACGAATGTTCAATAAATGTTCTTTTATCTCTTCGTGTTTTTCTTTATATTCTTTTGTCCTTTTTAGATTAGTCGATGAGACTAAAGCGTCTTCCAATGCATCCAATATTATTTTCATAGCATGTTCACTGTTTTGTAGAATTTCAACTAAATCAGGGTACTGTACGAGCATATTTTCTAAGTTTTTGAGGGTCTTAATACTCCAAATGTTAGTTCGATCTTTCTTTAGTTCCACACAACCTTTTTGATGCAACCATCGAAGCGGGCGGTTAACGTTGCTTTGGTTAATCCCGCCATATTTGTTTTTTAGTTCCTCTAGTATTTTAGGTTCGCTAAAAGGATCAGCGGTCGTTATAAGTAAATCAATGATGTCATACTTCACCTGATTGGGCTTAAAATGATATTTCTCTTTTTTCATCATGTACAATAATAGGTCGTCCATTTGTATTCAGTTGTTGTTATTCCACAATAATCAAAATAACGTCTACCCTCATTTTTTTCTCGTGACTTTGGAGTTTTTAGAGCTATCGTGTCGCGATAACATAAAACGCAATCAAGA
>Ga0209124_10001002_pt1 | contig 12317 bp, 12 predicted proteins | sample BarGraIncu01122A_FD_184502 | JGI IMG/M metagenome (GOLD analysis project Ga0209124, IMG submission 184502) | Arctic peat soil microbial communities from Barrow, Alaska - Barrow Graham LP Incubations 011-22A (SPAdes) (version 2) | ecosystem: Environmental > Terrestrial > Soil > Wetlands > Peat...
CTTTATTCATATTTTTGAATGCATCGGTTCTTTCTTCACTTTCCGGGAATACTATGATTCTCTGGAATTCTTTGGATTGTCTGATAAGGTTAAGTCTTTTCAGTGCTTCTCCAAGACATGCATTATAAAGATGCCTGCCTGCTTCTAAGCGTACCTGAATTTCGGATTCCTGTGCAGGTGTTGTTTTAAGCGGGAGTTCCAGTACGAAAGATGGAGTTTTACTCTTCATGGTATAATTGAAATCGAATATGGGCTTGCTTTGATATATTCATTATCCTAGCGGGGAGAAAGTATTATTATCTATGCAAAGGGGCAATTCATCTCCACGACTGAAGGCGGGAGCTTTCTTGCCCCTTTGAACCCGTTTTTGTAAGTTTTCCAATATTCCAATCAAGGTATTTTATATACGAATGTTCTCGAATTATTAATCTTATTACTGAATCCCCAAGAAAAGCAAGTCTTTGATTATTGGGTAAACTGTTATTGCTACTATGGATAAATGCTTCATCATAAATTTTAATTTCTTCAAGGGTCAATGGAAAAATACTATTTAAAAAATTTTGCAGATTATCTGGTGGACTCATTTATCTCATTCTCCTTTTGTTTTGAATGACTGTAAAAGAATATATAATTATGTAAATTACATCAATTAGTCGTCAAAAAATATCTTCTTGAATAAATCTGATGAAGGGCACACGGAAGAAATTGTTCGGACGATTGTGGAAGTAATTTCTGATTTCACTTTGACTCCACTCTCTTAATCCTTTTAAACATGAAAGACATCTTAACATTGCAGGAACTGTATCTTTAAAGAGAGAAATAAATATGGACTCAAAAGACGCTCTGGTCGTATTCAAGGGAACAAAAATAAGAAGGCTCTGGCATGATGATGAATGGTTTTACTCTGTTTCAGACATAATTGCAGTCCTCACAGACAGCAAGGATGAGCTTGCCTATTGGAGAAAACTCAAGCAGAGAGAACCTCAACTCGTGACAATTTGTCACGGTTTGAAACTGCCTGCTGCGGACGGCAAATTGAGATATGCTGACTGTGTAAACACAAAAAATGCTTTCAGGTTGATCCAATCAATTCCATCCCCAAAAGCAGAGCCGTTTAAGCAATGGCTCGCCAAAGTCGGATATGAAAGGATACAGGAAATAGAAAATCCAGAGCTGGCGCAGGACAGGGTTAAGGAATATTATGAACTCAAAGGCTATCCAGAAGATTGGATCGACAAGAGGCTAAGAGGCATAGCGATCAGGCAGGATTTAACGGATGTGGTACCATTACATTAGACTCTCTCCTCTCATCCCTAAAATCCCGCCAGCTTGAAGCCATCAAACACACCCAGGCCCCCCAACTGATCCTCGCAGGCGCAGGCCACAGGCAAGACCACAACCATCACTGCAAAAATAGCATACATGGTCGAAAAGGAAAACATCGATCCATCACATATCCTCGCCCTCACATTCTCCAAAGAAGCCGCAAGGAACATGCGCGAGAAAGTCGAGAAACTCCTTCAGGGAAAAGAAGTGATTGTTAAGACATTTCACTCATTCTGCGCCGAGCTTATCAAGTATCATGCTGACAGATGCAAAGTTCCCGGCGATTTCAAGATATTCGAGGAGATATATTCAATGTGATGCATCTACATTTACTATTATCGAGCCATAAATAGAATATTTCATTTGAAATTTTACGCCATAAGAGGTTAAGATGAACTACGAAGAACTTGATTTTAACAGGGCGATCGAGGATGCAAATAAGATAATACTTCTTGGGTCAGCATTGAAAACCGGACTGTTTTCATCTCTCAACAAAAAAAAGGATATTCCTTCATTGGCACGGGAACTGGGGGCTGATGAGCGCGCCCTGTATATCGTGCTTGAGGCGCTTTGTGCAATGGGATACGTGGAAAAGAAAAAAGACGGGTATATCATCGCCGACCTGGCGCGCCCCCTCTTCATAGATGGAGCCAAGGATTATGTAGGCGGCTACCTTCCACATACCTTGAATAAATTGAATGCCTGGCTTGAGCTTCCTCAAATAATAAAAGGAGAAAAAACCGGACGAAGGAAGCCCGATAATATATCTATATTCATGAATGCAATGGCTTCTACACCAGAAGAAGACATACAGGAGATAGTAAGTCATTGTCTTGATAAAAAGAAGGATGCAAAGACAGTACTCGACCTGGGCGGAGGACCAGGAAAATACTCAAAGGTCTTTGTGAACAGGGGATTAAAAGCAGTCCTTTTAGACACACCTGAAACCATAGACTATGTCAGCAGTGAATTCGGGCTTGCTGATATCAGGAACCTCACCCTTAAGGAAGGCGATTTCACGCAAGATTTGTTCGTGAATGAGTTCGAAGAATTGTTCGATATCGTGTTCATGGGAAATATAACCCACATATATTCTGAGGATGAGAACAGGAGTCTCTTGATGCGGGTTAGCAGACTGCTGAACAAAGGGGGAATGGTAGCCATCGAAGATTTCGTTCGTGCAAGAAGCCCATATGCAGAGATGTTCGCTGTGAACATGCTTGCAAATACACAGGGCGGTGGCACATGGACAGAGGAACAATACAGAAAGTGGCTAAAAGACGCAGGTTTTAGCAATATTGAAGTTCTCGACCTTGCTGACAAAGATAAACAGCTTATCACGGCTTTCCTGGAGAAATGAACTTGTGAGGTTCGCTCTCAAGTTCGCTTCCCCTGGCAATGATTATTACGGTTACCAGATACACCGGGCGTACCCACCATTGAGGGAAAACTCCTGAAAGTACTCAAGGCCCAAGGACTGCGGTGTGGTAAAGCTTTGCAGGCGCCCGTATTCTGATGATAGGCCGGCATGTTATTCCATAAATATTACTCTTATCTCTGTATGTGGGTGATGGTAGAAGTGAGCTTTTTCGCATGGTACAGACACATGATATGTTCGATCTTGACAGTGGCGACTTGAGGATGCTTTATCTGGTGCGTTTTTTGATTGGGGGGGTGAATGCTATCATGGATGCCTTCTTAGCAAGGCAATTGTATTATGATCAAGATCACAAAGAAAATCTCACTTGAATATTAATATGACTTTACTTATAGAATTGATTATTTTAAGTCTGGTACTCCAGATCTTGCCCTTCCTGATTTATGGCATCGATAAATTGTTCGCCAAATTGGGCTTCTTCAGGATACCTGAAAAAGCGCTTTTGGCCACTACGTTCATTTTTGGGATTATTGGTTCTATCGCTGCAATGATGATCTTCAAGCATAAAACAAGAAAAACCTCCTTCCGGCATAATTTCGCAGTAATTGCGTTATTGAGGATTATTGTGCTGGTTTCTTTGGGTTTGTTTTTGATGAATATGCCCAACAGTTCTGCTGTGGAGAACTTTATTCTAAATCTACATTCGTTTTTTTTTCGTACCTGTGGTAGTAATCTGAGACAATAGAAAGCCGTCCTGAACAGCCCAAGTTCTTCTAAAAAATGTTTCCATGCTTCATGACCATTATCTGGAGGATATCCCCGGGAAGTTATCTCCCATCATTCTGGACTCCTTTGAATTCAGGAAACTTGAGGCAAAGGATAGACCGCTTTACGAAAGGATTAACATGGGAAAAGTAATCCATTAACCTAAAACGGTGGTACCCATTCCCTTAAACTTGCCCCTCTCACCCCCAACCCTCCGCTAGCTTGAAGCCATAAAGCACATACAATCCTCCAACTGATCCTCACAGGCGCAGGCACTGGCAAGACTACGACCATCACCGCGAAGATCGCACACATTGTCGAAAAGGAAAAAATCGACTCACAAACCAGCCCGCAAATTTTAAATACTTATGTTCATATAAATGAACATGTGTTCAAAATAATGAACGTATTCTCAATACCCTCGATAGAGATTATCCGCTATCTTGGCAGAAGATATCGAGATGGCTACTATGTACGTGAGATATCAAGAAATCTTGATATTAGTCTGGGGTCAGCCAGCCAGAGTCTGAGAACACTCGAAGAAGCTGGACTCGTCTCAAAAGAGCAAAGGGGCAGACTAGTAATATACAGGGCGAACATGCAAAATTTCCTGCTAAGGGAATTCAAGATACTTCTCACTCTTCTGGAAATAGATCCGTTCATCCTGCGCCTAAAAGAAGTCTCTTCAAGGATCATCCTGTTTGGAAGCTGTGCCACGGGGGAAGATACAATAGATAGCGATATCGACATTTTCATTGAATCCGATAATAAAAGAGAAGTTGCCAGGCTTCATGATAGTTATCAGGAGAATATTCCCAGGAAGATATCTCCCATCATTCTGGAAGCTTCTGAATTCAGGAACCTTGAAGCAATAGATAGACCACTTTTCGAAAGGATTAACATGGGAAAAGTAATCCATAAAGTATAATGAGGTATCAATTTGAACAGTGTCTTGAAAGAGGAAAAATAGTAAAGATAGAAATTGCACCTGACATTATATCAAAAGAAATCAATGAAGCAAAAAACGATCTTGATTCATGTAAAAGATCCATGACGGAGAGGAATTTCAAATGGGCGATAATCCAGGCTTATTATTCTATGTTCCATTCATTTAGAGCCCTGATATTCAGCAAAGGCTACAGAGAAAAAAGCCATAGTTGCATAAAATACGCAATTGAATCCCTCTTTGTGGACGCAGGCGCTCTGGATAACCGATTATTGCAGGATTTTAGTTATGCCATGAAGATCCGGGAAGGGGCGGATTATGGGAGTGTATATAGTGCAGATTCTGCATTGGAATTGCAGAAATCAGCAATCAAAATATTTGATGTATGTAAAGAATTAATCTAATCAAAATTAAAACGGTGGTACTATTACATTAGATTCGACCCTCTTCATCCCTAAAACCCCGCCACCTTGGAGGCTATAAAACACAGCAAAGCCCCTCAACTGATTCTCACAGGCACTGGCAAGACCACGACCATCACCGCGAAGATGGCGCAAATGGTCGAAGAGGAAAACATCGACCCCAACCCTCGCGCTCAACTTCTCCAAAAAAGCTGCGAGGAACATTCGCGAAAAAGTCGAAAAACTCCTTCAGGGAAATGATCGTTACGACTCCAACTTTGCCACATTCATATTCTTAGAAAGCCCCAATGCTTCGGCCACTGATTCACATTTTGTTTTCAAAAGATATGCTATTGGCTTAAAATCATATTCAGTCATCGTCTCATAGTTTGCCATACCTTTGCTGATGATCAGCGATGCGCCAATGAGTGCATCCACAAGCTCAGTAGGCGCTTCTTTGAGGCATACTCCGATAGCGTTTGAACCCGTAGTAAGCACTCTGTCAACTTTTTTATCAATATCGAGTTCTTTCAATTCTGTCATTGTTACATCGTTAAGAATTGGCGCACCCCTTACTACAAGAGTGATTTTCCCCCCGAGTTTTTTAATTTCCTCAAAAAGAAGGGTGTCAAATACGATCTCTCCGCAATTATCCGCAAGATAAACAACATTGCCAAGCATCTTTTTTATTTTATCCGAATCATCTACATCAAGCCCATGCTCGAATTGCTTCTGCATCATGTCCTTTGCTGTGGCTTTATCCGCATCAAAACCCAGAACCCCGAAATCGAATGAATTTCCAATTATTGAAGCAAGCATCGCGCGCCTGAAAGAATCCTTTTCCCGTACAAAATCCCGTGCAAAAGGCAGAAGTTTCAATGCAGCAACGTTGCTCTCCTTTTTCTTCTCAAAATAAGGATCAATATCTCCAAGCACCCTGTATGCTTCCCTGTGCATCTTCGTTGAAAGATGCGTTGCAGGCGCGCCATCAACCATGTATTTGCGAAGCACTTCAATGCCTGCAAGTATTGCTTTTCTCTGCAGTGCCAGGTCTTTTGTAGAAAGCTCTGCCTCAAACTGCACTCTTGATAATAAACATGGGGCGCATCTTGGATGGGTCTTCAATTTTTTGTCTCCTAAAATTCGAACAATTGCTTTTGTTTCGTTTCAGCCTGTACTTTTCTTTCTCCCATCCCTCTTAACATTTCCCTTGTCACACCAAAATCGGATAATATTCGTTCAACCGGAGGAAGTATCTGTTTATTGATGTAATAATCAACATCGATCGGCAAATTTTTCTTTTTAGCATATTCAGGATCTTCTGCACGTTCAACGAACATCGCATTGCCTGCAATGATCACAAAAGGTATCCTATCGCCTACATTGGATATTATACCTCTTTTTTGAAGTTTTTCTATAACCGTTATGTGGGGCTGCTTATTCTTATAACTTCCAACACTTTTTGTATATTGTCGTGTCAGAATAAGGCCATCAAAAAGGGCACTGTTTGCATCAATAGATTTTATTTCATTTATCGTATTCTTGACAAGAAGGACAGCCTCATCCACTTTTGCCTCCTTTAACACCAGCTCAAGTACTTTCTCAATGGTCCTGGTGGTAATCTCGCACCAATCGCGGCGCACGGTCTCCATTCCCTTTACTTTTATCTTTTCTTTCAACCCCTGTGCAGTTTTTTCATGGACAAGGAGTGCATAGCGTTTCTTTGCCAGGAAAATGGCACGTTTTGCGAATGAGTCAAAAACAAGTTCCATGGGCTTAACAAGTGATTCTGTAACCGTATTTGCTATACTATTTCCCACAATCTGCGCTTCATCAAAAGTGATATCTTTGTCAAGAAGATGCACGAAAACGCTATCCGTATCCCCATATACAACTGACAGGCCAATGTGTTTTCCGTCGATACCTTCCCCTTTCCTGACTGCTTTTCCATCGTTAAGGATAATTTCTTTAATATCGTTCTCTATCAAATCCTTCGTGTGCAGGATATTTTCCCGCCCGAAACTTGTGACAGCGCCAGCAAGGGTCAAACTGTAAAGCCGCGCCCTCGTATATCCTGAATAGCCATAGAAACTGTTAAGAAGGATCTTAAGAGCAAGCTGCGTGGCGTCAAGTACGCGTTTATCATCCTCGTCTGCGGTCTTCATTTTTGCACGCGTCTGTTGTCTGCGGTCCAGTAAATCTTCAAGGATAGAGGGAACGATGCCTTTTACAATATCGCGAGAAACATAAACACCGCCATTAGGCGTTTTGATAACATTCTCTGGCATTTCGCCCACAACTTCAGTCGTATAGCAGAGGTTATGAGCCATCATTATGGTCGGGTAAAGCGATTTGTAATCAAGTATCACGATATTTTCCAGAAGCCCCTTCTTCGGGGGCAGCACTTCTGCACCTGCCAGTTGTTCGCCTTCATCGTATCGCTCACCAGACACTTCGCCTGTAGGTCTTGCAGGAAGGACACGATCATGTTTCATGTATTCGCGAAGTATCAGGTTCTCAACCATCTGTGTTTGCCCGCCGTCAAGTATATCCTGAAGGAGTGTTCCGCTCACTCTGGCAAGAGCGATGTATTTGTCAATGAGCCGAAGCTTCAGAAGGAAAAGAAGAGCAAGCTCTGAGTCGCGCCTTGCATATTCAATGAACTTTAAAAGCTTCTCCCCATTGTCCTTCCAGTACTCCTCCATCTCAAGGATAGGTATATCAAGCTTCTCTGTGCCAAGTAATTCTTTTGCTGCGTTCCTGAGCGTATATTGCTTGAGTGAAAATTCCTTGCGAAGAAGCGGCAGCACATCCACTGCAATACGTCCCATCACGCTTACTCGTGTGACATTTCCAATTTTCCTGTAATATAGGGTTCTCCCATCCCTGCCAGCGATCGGGTCTATCCTTGCTCCTTTCTTATTGAGTATATTCACCCTGTCAACGATATAAGGAATGTCAAAACTATTGGAGTTGTAGCCTACAAGGATATCAGGGTCAAAGTCTTTGATTATTTCGAAAAACCGGCGAAGCATCCCTTCTTCGCTGCCGCAGCTTTCAACATCGCCTTCTATATTTGTGTTTTTGCCAACGAGTACGGTGGTTTTTTTTCCCCTTAACTCTGGAGAGAATGCAAGGCTCAACAGAATTATTGGGGATGTTTCGGGCACAGGCATAGCGCCATTTAAAGGAAGGCATTCGATATCAAATGCAAGATGCCGCAGTGGGGCGTTTTTAAGGATACCCACGGGTACGACTTTCCTGCATGTTATTTTGGCATCGCTTAAGACTTCATTGCTGGTTAGAGTTCCTTCCGGTTCAACATTTGCCCAGCCCATTCCACCAAGCCCGTTATCCACCATATACCTGTTCCTGAACAGGATGTCGGTTTCATATATTTCATCCACCATGTTACTTACTTCATCGCGGATGGCTGGCACTCCTTTCGGGTCAAAAAGAGTTATTTTTAACATTGAGATCTTGTTCTTGAAATATCCGATCGGTTCAAAACGATATACAGGTTCGATCTTTTTTATATACTCCTTAAACTTTTCCTGGAGTATCCCTGCCTTTTCAGGAGGAGCTTTCGCATAAAAATAAGGTTCAAAATCAGGAACCATACAGCAGACACTTTTCCCGGATCCATCCCTGCCATAGAGTCTGACTACTGGTTTATTATTGCTGTATGTGTAATCTGCGTCAAGGATCTGGAAAATCATCAGGGTTATCCCCTCGCAGCTCCTTCCTTCAACTCCCTCGCCAGCGCCTCAATCCTCTGCGGTACGTTTTTTTTGCTTTCAATAATATTCACGAAAGCCGACCCAACGATAACGCCATCGGCTCCGGCACGTATAATCTCTGCAGCCTGGTCGCCTGTTGATATCCCAAAGCCTACAGCTTTTGGTGTTGTGGTCTTTACTCTTTTAATAAGCTCCCCCGTAGAAACTGCAACATCAGAACGCGCTCCGGTGACGCCAAGGCGCGCCACAAGATAAATAAAGCCTGTTCCCTCTGCTAATATACATTTCATCCTGCTTTCGGTCGTTGTAGGAGCCACAAGGAAAATAAGGTCTATGTCGTTCTTCCTGCAGATCTGTAACAGGTCGTTGGATTCTTCAGGCGGCAGATCGGGGACTATTATACCGGAAATTCCAGATGCAGCGCAGTCTTTCACGAATTTGTCAAGCCCTCTCTTAAATATCAGGTTATAATATGTCATGACAAGCAATGGAATATGAAGCTTAAGAGATGCAATTGTCCTGAAATAAATATCAGGTGTCATGCCGCCGTCAAGTGATCTCTGGATGCCTGCCTGAATTGTTGGACCATCGGCAACAGGGTCTGAGAACGGCAGTCCAAGTTCAATTAAATCGGCACCGCCGCGGACAAGTGCGGTCACATATTCTTTTGTTGCCTCAGGGGTAGGGTCGCCGGCGCAGATATAGGCTATTAATGCGCCTTCTCTTTTCGCTTTGAGTTGTTTGAACTTCTCAGCTATTCTCATTTTTTCATCCCCATTACGGTCTCAAGGTCTTTGTCGCCCCTTCCTGAAATATTTATAACAACAATATCCCCTAGTTCCCCGGATGCTGCCGCTTTCTTAACATAAGCAATTGCATGCGATGATTCAAGAGCCGGGATTATTCCTTCGAACCTGCACAGGTCATGAAACGCACTCAGAGCTTCGCTGTCCATCGAATAACATGGTTTTATCCGACCAATGTCTGCAAGATATGCAAGTTCAGGTCCTACCCCTGCGTAATCAAGTCCTGCAGCAATTGAGCTTGATTCAAGTATCTGTCCGTACTTATTCTGGAGCACTTTTGTGCGCATGCCATGGAGTACGCCATCTTCGCCTGTGCATAGGGTCGCAGAGTGAAGAGCCTCTTTGTCCGTTGTTTTCATACCGCTGCCTCCGGCTTCAACGGCAAAAAGGTCAACATCTTCTTCTACAAAAGGATGGAATATTCCCATGGCATTGCTTCCGCCGCCTGTGCACGCCACGATCGAATCAGGGAACCTGCCTTCTTTTTCCATTATCTGCAATCGCGTCTCTTTTCCGATGACGCTCTGGAAATCCCGCACCATTGTCGGGAAAGGATGGGGCCCGACAACTGAGCCTATCATGTAATGAGTTGTTTCGACGTTTGCCACCCAGTCGCGCATAGCTTCATTGATAGCGTCTTTTAAGGTCTGGGAACCGCTTTTTACCGGGATCACTTTTGTCCCCATCAATTCCATCCTGTAAACGTTCATGCGCTGCCGCACGGTATCCTTGGCGCCCATGTAAACTTCTGTAGGGATACCAAAAGCAGCTCCTGCCATAGCGCATGCAGTTCCGTGCTGGCCTGCGCCAGTTTCAGCGATTATCCTTTTTTTTCCCATGTATTTTGCAAGAAGACCCTGCCCGAGCGTGTTATTCAACTTGTGGGCGCCGCCGTGTATGAGGTCTTCGCGTTTTAGATATATCTTGACGCCATATTCCTTGCTCAAATTCCTGGCAAAATATAATGGTGAAGGGCGTCCTGCAAAATCCTTCAGGTAATGATCGAGTTCCTCATTGAAAACGGCATCATCTTTGTATTTATCATAATATTCCGTAAGCTCAAGAAGTGCCGGCATCAATATTTCCGGAACATATTGACCGCCATATTTACCGAATTTGGTTGATGTAAGTTCCTGTCTCATAATCTCATTTATCCTTCCTGCTCTAATGCATGTACTAATTCGTAAGTCTTTTCGTAAACATTTCCCTGCATAATAGATGTTCCCACAAGTATCGCATCTGCACCTGCATCAATCATACGCAGGGCATCATCGGGTGAAGATATCCCGCTTTCACTTATGATTATCCTGTCACTGATAAGGGGCGCCAGTTTTTCTGTTGTTGTTATGTCAACCTTCATTGTAGTGAGATCCCTGTTATTGATGCCGATTATTTTTGTCGCACTTAAAATTGCTTTTTCAAGTTCATCCCTATTATGCACCTCAACAAGGGGCTCCCTGCCTGATGATATAGCTTCATTTACGAACTCATCCAGTTTATCGCCAAGAATCCCGGCGATAAGGAGGATCAAATCGCTTTCAACTTCATGTATCTGGTTTTTATGGAGTATGAAATCTTTTCTCAATACCGGTATTTTGACTGTTTGTCTTACGGATTCCAGGTTTTTGATACTGCCTTTAAAAAAGTTGGGTTCAGTAAGTACAGAAATAGCCGCTGCACCCGCTGATTCCATCTGGTGGGCGATTTCAGCTGCTTCAGGGGGAGTTACATCCCGGATAAACCGCGAAGGTGAGGAGGGTTTTACTTCTGCGATCACAGGAAGGAGTTTGTCCTGAATTCTGTGATCAATATATTTCTTGAAGTCTCTTGATATGATTTTCCTTTTTTTTATTGTCGAAGGAATTCTTTTTCTTGTTGATTCGAGTATATCATTAATTATCTGGTGCATAAATATCATTTGTATTGTACATATTAGTACACTGATGTACAATTATGTTCATTATATTTAAGGGTTTTGTTTTCTCGGTGATATGATTTCCTTGCTTTATTGTATGAAAAATCAACACCGAACCCTTACGAACTGAAACGACTGTTGACCTCGGGGTTCTTAATGGTTATTATGTTCGCTATTAATGTTCGTCTCGTTATTTTTTCATTGTTCTATTTGAACAGTTTTCATCGTTCCTTGGTTAAAGAAGTTTGCCTGCCTGTTTTATATAATTATTAAAAGAGCTATTCATTTTGACAGGACATACTATGACACAAACCCTGGGATTATGAATCCGTGTTGATGTTGATTAATCTTCAGAGGACTTCCACAAATTGAACGGCAGGGGGATTTGGGCGAAAAATAATGTAATAATATGTACTTCAAATTTTAATAAGTATTTAATATATATATATACATATATATATATATTTATACTCATCCTCCTTGCCTCGAAACACAGGACAGAAAGAATGAAAAATAAGGACAAAAAAATGAGTCAGACTATATCCTCAGGGGGTAAGAGTCCTATGTGCAGAAAGTTGATTATAATAGGGATTTTTCAGATTTTTCAAGAAAAATATAAAGGTCAATAATATTCAAACTTATAAAATTATTATGTATTTTATTCAGAAATACCGTCGATAAAATGAACATAATAATAACAATTATACTGAGCATAAAAATTTTAAGGTGTCTATATATGCTTCTAAATACATTTTGATTATTGGAGAAAGCAAATTTGGAAAGGGTGGCGAAGCTCCTCTCGCCACCCTTTAGAGACCGTGGATAGGTGATTAACAATGTTAGAAACTCCGCAAGATAGAATAAAATTATTGAAAGCAGGTTTTACTAGCAAGACAATAGAGAAACTTTATATCCTAAGTTTGACAGGTAAATAATAATATAGTCCTCAGCATGTTTGTTATTGATGACATACCAAACTAAACTAAGGACAGATGAAATAATCCCAAATGAGAATATATGCTTTCCTATTGGAACCATTC
>Ga0209124_10001003_pt1 | contig 12314 bp, 10 predicted proteins | sample BarGraIncu01122A_FD_184502 | JGI IMG/M metagenome (GOLD analysis project Ga0209124, IMG submission 184502) | Arctic peat soil microbial communities from Barrow, Alaska - Barrow Graham LP Incubations 011-22A (SPAdes) (version 2) | ecosystem: Environmental > Terrestrial > Soil > Wetlands > Peat...
GTCGAGGACGATGATGCGGTCGGCGTGCATGATCGTGCTGACGCGCTGGGCCACGATGAGCGTCGTGGCGTGGGTGATCTCCTTGCGAAGGGCGGCGCGCAGCTTCGAGTCGGTCTTGAAGTCGAGTGCCGAGAACGAGTCGTCGAACACGTACACCTCGGGCATCTTGATGAGCGCGCGGGCGATGGCGAGACGCTGGCGCTGGCCGCCCGAGACGTTCGCACCTCCCTGCGCGATCGTGGCCTCGAGGCCCTCGGGCATCTCGGAGACGAACCTCTTGCCCTGAGCGACCTCCAGCGCGTGCCACAACTCCTCGTCGGTCGCGTCCTGGTCGCCGTAGCGCAGGTTGCTCGCGACGGTCCCGCTGAACAGGAACGCCTTCTGGGGGATGAAGCCGATGCGCTTCCAAAGGTCGTCGCGGTCCAGGTCCCGGATGTCGACGCCGTCGATCAGGATGCTCCCGCCGGTGACGTCGTAGAGGCGCGGGATGAGGTTGATGAGCGTCGACTTGCCGCTGCCCGTGCTGCCGATGATCGCGGTGATCTCGCCGGGGTTCGCGGAGAACGAGATGTTGTGCAGGACCGGGTCCTGAGCGCCGGGGTAGCGGAACTCCACGTCGCGGAACTCGAGACAGCCCTGCGTCGTGCCGGTCGAGATGGGGGAGGCGGGGTCGTTGACCGACGGGACGGTCTCCAGCACGGCCTGGATGCGGTCGGCGGAGACGGCGGCGCGCGGCACCATGACGAACATGACCGTGGCCATCATCACCGAGAACAGGATCTGCATCACGTAGGTGAGGAAGGCGGTCAGGTTGCCGATGGGCATGGCGTTGGTCGCGGCGTCCACGCGCAGCCCGCCGAACCACATGATCGCGACCATCGAGAGGTTCAGGATGATCATGAGCGAAGGCATCATCAGCGCCATGAGACGGCTGACCTTCAGCGACGTGTCCGTCAGGTCGCGGTTCGCGGCGTCGAAGCGCTCGGTCTCGTAGTCGGTGCGCACGAACGCGCGGATGACGCGGATGCCGGAGAGCTTCTCGCGCATGACCTTGTTGACCCGGTCGATCTTGACCTGCATCGCCTTGAACAAGGGGAGCGCGCGGGTCATCAGGAAGCCGACCACCATGGCCATGACCGGCAGGATCACGACGAGCACGCCCGAGAGCGGCACGTCCTCGCGCAGCGCCATGATGATGCCGCCCACGGCGGTGATGGGCGCCAGGATCATCATGTTGAGCATGAAGAACAGCACCATCTGGACCTGCTGGACGTCGTTGGTGTTGCGGGTGATCAGCGACGGGGCGCCGAAGAGGTTGACCTCCTGCTGCGAGAAGGTCTGGACCTTGCGGAAGAGCGCACCCCGGACGTCACGACCGAAGGCCATGGCGGTCTTCGAGCTCCAGTAGACAGCGATGATCGCCGCGACGCCGAGCAGCAGCGTCACGCCGAGCATGAAGCCGCCGACCGACATGATGTGGGCGGTGTCGCCCTTAGCGACGCCGTTGTTGATGATGTCGGCGTTGAGGTTCGGCAGGTACAGGTTGGCGATCGCCTGTACGAACAGCAGCCCCACGATCAGGCTGATCTGCTTCCAGTAGGGCTTCAGGTAGGTCTTGAGCAGTTTGAACATGTGAGTCGGTCCCTCTTCCTTCAGGCGTTCTTCTCGGGGGCGGCGACGTCGAGCCGTTTGAGCGCGGCGGCGGTGTTGTCTGCGAGCGCCGTCAGGAGGCGCGCCAGCTCGGCGCGGTCCGGCTCGGAGAGCGAGCCGACGGTCTCATCGACGTAATGCGCGAAGAGCTCCTTGGACGCGTCGGCTTGGGTGCGGCCAGAGGGTGTGAGCTTGAGGCGCGTCAGCCTCTGGTCGGCTTCGTCGTCCCAGCGCTCGATGAAGCCCTGCTGCTCCATACGCTGTAGCATCGTGGTGACGGTCGGGCGCGAGAGGTGCAGGCACTCGGCGAGGTCACGTTGGCTCATGCCCTCATGGGCGGCAAGGATGCGCAGTACGCCTTGGGCGCCCGGATGCACGTCCGCTGTCGCCATCGCCCGGCCGAGGTACTGCCGGTTGAGGTGCATGACGCGGCGGAAGACCTCGAAGACCTCGGACGAGGCGGGGTCGAGTCCCTCGAAGCCGATGGGCCCCGGCCCGTGATGATGGTGCGCGTGGTGCTCGTGGTGGGGAGGATGCACAGTGTTGCGCCCCTTTCGAGACGGCGGTTATCGTTTGGAAGCGAAAGATTAGCATACGAACGGTTATGGGGCAAATCGGATTCTCGTGTGTCACCGCCGCGCGGCAACGGGGACAATGGGTTCGGGGAGTCCGCGCCGCCGGCTCGCCGAACGATCCGATCGGAGCACTGATGCAGGCGAAACGGGTCGCCGTCATGTTGCTGCTTGGCGTGCTCGCCGCGACCACGTCGGGGTGTTCGACCACACGCGTTGCTCCTCCGCGCCCGTTGCCGACCCGCTCGTGGGCGCCGTCGCCGTCGCAGGTCGGCGGCCTCTCGCGCCTCGCCCACACCGAAGGGGAGCGGCTCCTGCTCTCCACGAAGAGCGGCGACATCGCCTTCGTCCCCGGGATCAACCTAGGGGCGACCGTCCCCGGAACGAGCCCGGGCGAGTTGGCCGTGACCGCGGCCGAGTACCGCGCGTGGTTCCCGCAGATCGCCTTACTGGGTCTGCGCGCGCTGCGCGTCTATACGATCCTGCCGCCCGGCTTCTACGAGGAGCTGAAGGCGTACAACACGGCCCATCCCTCTTCGCCGCTCTACCTGGTCCAGGGTGTCTGGATCCCCGAGGAGGAGTTCCTCGCCAGCCAGGATCTCTACTCCGCGACCGTACGCGGCGGGTTCCGGCGTGAGATCAGCAACGCCGTCGCCGCGGTGCATGGGACGCTTCGACTCGATCCGGCCCCCGGGCATGCCTCCGGGACGTGGACGGCCGACGTCTCACAGTGGACGCTGTCCTGGTCGCTCGGCGTCGAGTGGGACCCGACCGCGACCCAGGCGAGCGACGCCCGGAACGCGCGCGTGGCCAGGTACGCCGGCCGCTACTTCTCGGCGGCGCCGACCTCCACTCCCACGGAATCATGGCTCGCGGAGATGCTCGACCACCTCGCCGCAGAAGAGTCGTCGCGTGGCGTGGCGATGCCGCTTACCTTCACCAACTGGCCGACCACGGACCCACTGAAGCACCCCGGCGAACCGAACCCGATGGAGGACCTCGTCGGGGTCGACGCCAACAACATCCGCGTGCAGCCCGCCTGGCCGGGCGGGTACTTCGCCTCCTACCATGCCTACCCCTACTACCCCGACTTCCAGCGCTACGAGACGGCGCTTCAGGTGGTGCGTGACGGCCGCATCGATCCGTACGCGGGTTACATCCGAGCCCTTCGCACGCATCACGCCGGGATGCCGCTCGTCATCACCGAGTACGGCGTGCCCTCTTCGCTCGGGATGGCGCACTACGGTGCGGCAGGACGCAGCCAGGGGGGGCACTCGGAGCAGGATGCGACTGCGATCGATGCGGATCTGCTCCGGATAGTGCGCGAGGAGGGATGTTCCGGCGGCTACCTGTTCGAGTGGACGGACGAGTGGTTCAAGTTCACTTGGAACACCGTCCAGACCGAGCTTCCCTCCGATCGTCGCCAGCTGTGGCGCAACCCGCTTACCAACGAGGAGAACTTCGGTCTGCTCGCGATGGACTCGCGTTCCGCCTCGTCCGTGGTGGTGGACGGCGCAGGTTCGGAGTGGGAGGGGAACGGCTCGCAGGTGATCCACGAATCGCGGACCGGAGTGCGTGAAGTACGGGCGCTGGCAGACGAGGCGTATCTGTATCTCCGCATGGTGCTCGAGGACCCCGCTGCACTCGAGAAAGGAACGCTTGCCGTCGGCTTTGATCTGATACCCGGTGGAACGCCGGGGCTGCCCTTGATGCCCGGGGTGGCAGCCGGTTCGGACACGGCGGTGGTGCTCGGTCCCGGTCCCAGGGGCCGCGCGTACGTCCGGGCCGACGCCGATCCCGCTCTGGTGCCCGCGCCCGCTGCGGCCCTGCCGTCCACAGGCTCTGCGGACTCCGCATGGCACCTGCAGCGGCAGATCATCAACCGCGCGCTGACGGTCCCGGGGACAGGGGAGGCGCTGCCGGCGGAGTTCTTTGATGTGGGTATCCTGCGCTCGGGGACCACGGACGTCACCGATCCCGAGTTCGATTCGCGGGTGACGTGGGCGGTCGGCGATGTCGTCGAGCTGCGGCTGCCCCTTGCCATGGTCGGATTCAGCGATCCGTCGTCGCTCCAGGCACTGGTCGTGGGCCCGGGGAGCACCGCCTCGACACTCGCGGTCCCGCGCGTCGGCATAACGGTGGCTGTCACAGGAAGCGCCCCGGCCGTGACCCGGGGCTACGCGTGGGAGCCGTGGCAACGGGCTCCCTTCCGCCCTCGGCTCAAGGCCGGCGCGGCTAGCGTGTTTCGGGACGCGGTGATAGACGTCCAGGAGTGAGGCGTGGCCACGCGGGACGAGCGTCCGGACGGTGGTTCTACTCGCTGCGGAGCGCTTCCAGCAGCCGCACATGCTCTCGTTCCTGCACGATGATCCGTTCGACCAGTCTCGCGGCCCTTCGTGACAGGCCCGGCTTCAGCGCCGAGAAGAGTTCGATCGCGGCGTGTTCCTTGCTCAGGGCGAACTCGAGGAACGCGGGGGTCCCTCCTGAGGAGAGCGCATCGACCTGCGCTCCGCTCATCGGGGCGAACACCGATTCGCGGGCGATGGTGCGGATGAGCGCGTCGCCGTCCCCGGGGAACGTGGCCGCCTCCTCATGAGGCTCCTGCGCGAAGATCGCCGCGAACACGGTGCGGTGACCGCCCTCCTCGATGGCGAGCCGTTCGCACAGGGTGCGCAGGCGCGAATCGGCAGCGATCTCCGCGAAGTTGGTGTAGAAGTCCAGGCCGTTGCGCTCGATCTCCTCGGCCATGCGGGCGATCTCACCCATGGTGAATCGTGCGGGCACGGCTCCTCCTGTGCAGTCTGCGGGTAACGAGTCATATCATATGCTCACGCGACAATGGGAGGGACGTGCTGGGTGGCGGAGTTCCGGGGACGTATGCTCGTTGTCGAGGAGGATGCCCTCGCTCGTCGGATCGTCGCGAAGAGGTTCGCGCGATCTGGCTGGAGTGTCCAGGTGACGTCGACGGACGAGGAAGCGCTCGAGCTCTTGGACGCGGCTGCCGGCGATGTGGACATCGTGGTCACCGACCGGTTGCCGCTCACGTTCAGCGGGTTCGATCTTGCGAAGCGCATCCGTGAGATCCCAGGGCCGGTGGGGGCGACTGCCGTTGTCGTCGTGTCCGGGTTGGATCGCCCTTCGGACATCGCCTCGGTTCTGGCTGCCGGCGCGGACGGCTTTGTCTCCAGGCCGTTCGACCTTGCCGACCTGGAGTCCGAGATCGAGCGCGTTCTCAAGGTGCGCTCGGCCGCCGATGACGGGCAGGTGGGGCGAACGTGAACTACTTCATCGTCTCGCGGGTCGTCGCCTTCTTCGCACTTGCCAACCTTGCGCTCGTCGTCTACATCGTGCTGCGGCGCGCCCTTCAGCATCCGTCCGACCCCAAGAAGAACGCCCGACGCGCCGAATACGGCGATGCCCTCGACGAGATGCTTGCTTCCGGGGAACCACCGTCCGACCCCACCGAGGTCCTGTCGTTCCACCAGCGATGGGAGGCCGACGAGCTCCAGAGCGCCATCCTGGATCGTGCGGACCTTCTGCGGGGCTCGTCGCTGGAGGTTCTGACCGGTGTGTTCGCCCGTTCGGGTCTCTTCGAGGCCCGCGTCAAGGATCTCGGGAGCCGCCGCGTCTGGGACCGACGCTTGGCGGCCGATGCCCTTGGGCGTAGCGGTTCGCAGGATGCTGTGCGCCATCTGGCGCTCTCCCTCCGCGACGACGATGACGACGTGCGCTCCATCGCGGCCAAGGGCCTCGGGAAGCTGCGAGCGGTGTCGGCCATCGGGTACCTCGTCAGTCTGTTCCGTGACATCGCGGACAGGTCGTGCGTCTCGGTGGCCGACACACTGATCGGGTTAGGGGAGGATGCCGTCCCCGCGCTTCTCGACGCCGCGGGAGATCCCGGTTCGTCCGAGCGCACGCTCTACTGGGTGCTGCGGTGCCTGGAGAGCATCGGCGACCCCGCCGGCACGATCCGTGCGGCGCACGAAGCGGGCCCCCATATCGCGCCGGCTATGACCCACGAGAGTGAGCGTGTTCGCGCGGCGGCTGCGTCGGCGTTGGGACGCCTGGGTGCTGTCTCCGACGCCCAGCTCCTGCGGGTCGCGTTCGGAGACCCGGCCCCCGAGGTGCGCCGCCAGGCAGCGGCGGCCGCCGGGCGCGTCGCCGGCGTGGAAGCGGTGCCCTGGCTCCTTGAGCTCTTCGGAGACCCGGACTTCGACGTGAGCTACTCGGCGTCTCGGGCACTCCTGTCGTTCGGCGACGGGGCTGTCGATGCGGCACAGTCACTCGCGGGCACCGCGCAGGGCGCGGCCTACGAACGCGCACTCGAAGTGCTCGATGCCGCAGGTCGGACGGTGGCCCTGTGAAGCTGATCCCGCTCCTGCAGCTGTTCGTGCTCGTCTATTTCTTCTTCGTGAACGGCATGTATTCGCTGCTGACGCTCCTGGCGTTCCCGCTCGTGCGACAGCAGCACAGGCGCTCGTTCATCGATGACCTCCCGGGCCTTTTCGGCTCGAGGCTCGCTCCCGGCGTTTCAATCCTCGTTCCCGCGCACAACGAGGAGGCGGCAATCGTCGAGAGCGTCCGGTCGCTGCTCATGAGCCACTACCCCAGGTTCGAGGTCGTGGTGATCGATGATGGCTCAACCGACGGGACCGCGGCCGAGCTGATCAAGGCCTTCGGACTCCGCAAGGTCTACCGTGTCGCGCGCGACGACATCGCGACCGCGCCGATCCACGCCACCTACCTGTCGGAAAAGCACGACAACCTCGTCTTGATCCTCAAGGGGCACGGCGGGAAGGCGGACTCACTGAACGTCGGCATCAACGCGGCGAAGCACCCATACTTCTTCTCCATCGATGCCGACGTCGTCCTCGAGCGCGATGCCGTGATCCGGGCGATGAAGCCGGTCATGCGAGATCCGGAGCGTGTCGTCGCATCCGGCGGCATCGTTCGCGTGGCCAATGGCTGCAGGATCGTCAACGGCCGCATGGTCCGGGCGGCCCTGTCACCACGCCACCTTCCGGTCCTCCAGGTGGTCGAGTACATCCGGGCGTTCTCCGCCGGACGCGCCGGGCTGTCGGCGCTCGACTCGCTGCTGATCATCTCCGGTGCGTTCGGCGTCTTCGACACGCGGCTCGCCCGGTCTGTCGGCGGCTATCTGCTCGGCACGGTCGGCGAAGACATGGAGCTTCTCGTTCGCATGCGCCGCCGCCTCCTCGAGAGCAAGACCAAGCACCACGTCCTGTACCTCGCGTATCCGGTGGCTTGGACCGAGGTCCCGGAGACATTCGGCTTGCTCGGGCGGCAGCGCGCGCGTTGGCAGCGCGGGTTGTGCGAGACGCTATGGCATCACCGCCGCATGCTGTTCAACCCGCGGTATGGGCACATCGGGCTCTTCGCGATGCCCTTCTTCCTGCTCGTGGAGTTCTTCGGACCCATCGCCGAAGCCGCCGGCTACCTCCTGCTCGTGTGGTGGATCGTGACGGGGCAGATCTTCTGGCCGTACTTCTGGTGGTTCTTCGCCATGGCCGTGCTGTGGGGCGTGCTCCTGTCCTTCGCGGCAGTCCTCTTCGAGGACGTCAACTTCACCTGGTACCGGCTGCGCCGGAGCCTCGTACGCTTGCTCGGACACGCGTTGCTCGAGAACTTCGGGTACCGACAGCTCACGGTGTTCTGGCGGTTGCGCGGCGTCGTCCAGTTCCTCCGGGGAGAGACCTCGTGGGGCCAGATGGAGCATCGCGGCTTTGCAGAGGGCGCGGATGCCGGCGCCGATGAAGGCGTCGCGGAGGCCCCGGATGCTCGATGAGCTCGTGGCCGCGCTGGTCTGCCCCTACTGCCGCGAGCCTCTGACCTTGATGCCCGGGAATCTGCGCCGCCCGAACGGGCACCACTTCGACATCGCGCGTCAGGGCTACGCGAACCTGCTCCCGGGCGACGCGCAGACAGGCACCGCCGACACTGCGGCGATGGTCGAGGCGCGCGACACGTTCCTCGGCGAGGCGCACTTCGCTCCGATCGAGCGCGCCCTCGCTGAGGTGGCCGTACGCCTGCTCGCCGACGGGCCTGAGGGCTGCGTGGTCGACGTCGGCGCGGGCACCGGCCGCTACCTCGCCGCAGTACTCGACGCCGTGCCCGGCCGCCTCGGCCTCGCTCTCGACATCTCCAAGTTCGCCGCCCGCCGCGCCGCGAAGGCGCACCCGCGCATCGCTGCGGTCGTGTGCGACGCCTGGCGCCCGCTTCCCGTGCGGACCGCCTCGGCGGCGCTCGTGCTCGACGTGTTCGCGCCACGGAACGCTGCGGAGTTCGCGCGCGTGCTCGCTTCAGGCGGCGCGCTGGTCGTGGTGACGCCCACAGCGCGGCATCTGGGCGAACTCATCGGGCCGCTCGGGATGCTGACCGTGGATCCGCTCAAGGCCGAACGGCTTGCGGAGGGGATGGCGGACCGCTTCACCCGCGTGGAGAGTATCGAGGTCGAGGAGCGGATGACGCTCGACCATGCCGATGTCTCGGCGATCGTGGCGATGGGACCGAGCGCGCATCACGCCGACGCCGGCGTCCTGGCATCACGGATCGCCGGGCTTCCTGAGCCCGTCCGGGTGACCGCCTCGGTCACGATCTCCGTCTACAGGCCCGTTTGACCGAAATGGGGCTTAGCGTCGCGCCCTTCGTGGAGTATGTTCGTGTCGCATATCGTCTGACCGGGGAGGGGTCGCGTGAAGCCAGCCACGTTGATCGGCGTCTTGGGGATGCTCGTCGCCATGGTGCTCTACTCGATCGGGGTGTGGAGCGCGTACCGGGCGAAGGGGTTCGTACAAAAGAGCGTCATGTTCATCTTGGGCGGTGTCATCTTCGATGTGATCGGGACCGGCGGCATGTTCGTCACGGCGGGCAACAGGTTCCTGTTCGACACGCCGCTGAACATCGTCCACACGTCCGCGGCCCTCGTCGCCTTCTTCGGGATGCTCGCGGTCGGTATCTTCGGCGTATGGGCGGTGCAGTCGAAGAAGGATGAGCTGCTCGCGAAGCTGTCCCGGTGGGCGCTCGCGCCCTGGACGCTGTGGGCCATCATCTTCGTGTGGGGCATGCTCCAGCGTCCCAAGGCGTAGGTCACGAGGTAGGCGATCGTTCATTGGAGACCGGGGCGCGCGTTGGGCCCCGGTCTCTTTGCGCGCCGGTCTCGGCGGGACCTCCGAATCGTGCTAGACTAGCGCTTCGCGCCCGCATGCAGTCGGCGCTTTCGAGCACGAATCCCTCGACACCACGGAGCCACCCCTTATGCGCGTCAACGACGTACGCAACATCGCGATCATCGCCCATGTCGACCACGGCAAGACCACGCTGGTCGACCGTCTGCTGCAGACGACCCACGTGTTCCGTGACAACCAGGATGTCCCGGATTGCGTGCTCGACAGCAACGACCAGGAGCGCGAGCGCGGGATCACGATCCTCGCCAAGAACATCTCGATCCGCTACGGCGAGACGAAGATCAACGTCATCGACACCCCGGGCCACGCTGACTTCGGCGGCGAGGTCGAGCGCGTGCTGAACATGGCCGACGGCGTGCTGCTGATCGTGGACGCCTTCGAGGGCCCCATGCCGCAGACCCGTTTCGTGCTGAAGAAGGCGCTCGAGCACGGCCTCAAGCCGGTCGTGGTCATCAACAAGATCGACCGTGACGGCGCCCGCCCGCATGAGGTGATCGACCAGGTCTTCGACCTCATGGTCGATCTCGGCGCCAACGACGAGCAGCTCGACTTCCCGATCGTCTACACCAGCGCCGTGGGCGGCTACGCGCGCTACGAGTTCGACGACGGCAACATGGACATGATCCCGCTGCTCGAGACCATCGTCGCGAAGGTCCCGGTGCCCGACGTCGACATCGACGGTCCGGTCGCCATGCAGGTGTGCACGATCGACTACTCGAGCTTCGTCGGGCGTATCGGTATCGGCCGCATCTACTCCGGCACGATCCACAACGGCGAACGCATCCTCGTCATCAAGAACGACGGCAGCCGCTACCAGGCCACGGTGAAGGACCTCTTCACCTTCGAGGGCATGGGACGCCAGCAGGCCGAGAGCGTTCACGCGGGCGACATCTGCGCGGTCGTCGGCATCGAGGATTCCGACATCGGCGACATGTTCACCTCACGGATCGACCCGATCCGCCTCGACCCGATCCACGTCGAGGAGCCGACGATGTCGGTCGTCTTCCAGCCGTCCACGAGCCCGCTCGTGGGCCAGGAGGGCACCATCGTCGGAGGTCGCCAGATCAAGGCGCGCCTCGAGCGCGAGGCCGAGTCGAACATCTCGATGAACATCTCTGAGACCGAGGACAAGACCGGCATGGAGGTCGCCGGCCGCGGCGTCCTGCACCTCTCCGTCCTCATGGAGACCATGCGTCGCGAGGGCTACGAGTTCCAGGTCGGGCGCCCGCAGGTCATCCTCAAGAAGGAAGGCGGCAAGACCCTCGAGCCGATCGAGCTCGCCGTGGTCGACGTTCCGTCCGAGTACGCCGGCAAGGTCATCGAGATCTTCGGTAGCCGCGGCGGCGAGATGACCGACATGGTGCAGCGCGACCAGCACGTGCACCTCGAGTTCAAGATCGCATCGCGCGGCGTGATGGGCCTGCGCACGCGCATCCTCAACGGCACGCGCGGCGAGGCCGTGCTGTTCCACCACTTCGCCGAGTATGGCCCCTACCAGGGCGAGGTCGGCGGGCGCGTCAACGGCTCGATGATCGCGATGTACACCGAGAAGTCGGTCGCCTTCGCTCTCGACGCGCTCCAGACCCGCGGCAAGATGTTCATCGGCCCCACGGTCATGTGCTACGAGGGCATGATCGTCGGCGAGAACTCCAAGGACAACGACCTGGTGGTCAACGTCTCGAAGGCGAAGCAGCTCACCAACATGCGCGCCGCCTCCGCCGACAAGGCCATCATGCTCGCGCCGCCGATCACCTTCACCCTCGAAGAGGCGCTGGAGTACATCGAGGACGACGAGCTCGTGGAGATCACGCCGAAGTCGATCCGCCTGCGCAAGCGCCTGCTGACCGAGAACGAGCGCAAGAAGTCGCGCCGTTCGTAGTCCGCGGGTGGCTGGTACGCTGACACCATGCTGACCATCCTGCTCTCGACCGCGACGTCGGTGCTCTTCGGCTGCTCGGACTTCCTCGGAGGCCTGGCGAGCCGTCGCGACTCCGCGTTCGCCGTCACCGCCAACGCGCATCTGCTCGCCCTCGCCATCGTCGCCGTCGCCGTGGTCGCGTTCCCGGCCCCGTTCTCCGGCGCGGACCTGTGGTGGGGCGCTGCCGCCGGTATCTCGGGCGGCATCGGCGTCGCATCGCTGTACGGCGCACTCGCGGTCGGCCGCATGGGCGTCGTCGCCCCGTTGACCGCGGCGCTGTCCGGGTCACTTCCCGCGGTGTACGACCTGCTGCGCGGCACCGAGCTCCGCCCGCTGAGCCTTGTCGGTCTCGGCATTGCGCTGGTGGCGATCGTCATCGTGAGCGCGTCGGGGAACGCGGAAGAGCGCGCCGAGATGCCGCCGCGGGCGATCGCCCTTGCCGTGCTCGCCGGCGTCGGGTTCAGCGGCTCGTTCATCTTCTTCTCGCTTGCGGGCAAGTCGAGCGGGCTCGTGCCATTGCTGGCCGCGCGCGTGGTCTCCGTCGCGATGCTGATGGCGATCACCTTCGCGCGCCGCGGCCGCGTCTCACTGGCGCCCGACGCGCGCACATCCGCGTTCAGCGCGGGTGCGCTGGATGCGGCGGCCAATATCACAATGCTGGCCGCGATCCGCATCGGGCCGCTCGCGGTCGCGTCGGTGTTGGGTTCGCTCTACCCCGTGGTCACGATCCTGCTTGCGCGATCGGTCCTCGGCGAGCGGCTGCGACCCGTCCAGCGCGCCGGCGTCGTGCTCGCGCTCGCCGCGGTCATGCTGACGGCGATCAGGTAGGAGCGACCGCCGGGTAGGGCCCGCCCCGTGGCCACAGCGCGCATACGAAGGTCCGACCTGCGCTTCAGCGGGCCGGGCCTTCGGGTCATAGAAGAGAGGCGTGGCTACTTCGCCCGCCTCGCGTTCGCCAGGATCGCATCG
>Ga0209124_10001006_pt1 | contig 12291 bp, 10 predicted proteins | sample BarGraIncu01122A_FD_184502 | JGI IMG/M metagenome (GOLD analysis project Ga0209124, IMG submission 184502) | Arctic peat soil microbial communities from Barrow, Alaska - Barrow Graham LP Incubations 011-22A (SPAdes) (version 2) | ecosystem: Environmental > Terrestrial > Soil > Wetlands > Peat...
TTATATATTAATTATTGTACCATAGGCAAGCTATGTGCCAAATCTAAATCTAATATCTAACTTATTTATTATGTGTCGTTTGTGTATTATCGTATGAATATTTTTGAACTGAAATTGGGGGTTATTTCTACATGTTGATGCAATTTGTGGCACACTGATAGTACATCTTACTTTTAGAATTTTTTTAGTGTGTAGTTAATCTATCATCTCTAATTCAATTTTCTTTTTAGATGGATATATTTGGGATATAAAATCAGGAGAGCGGATAGGTGCGTAATTTTTTGGAAATGAATTAAATATGTCTATTTTGTTAGGAGGTTGACGGTATATTTTTTATTTCTTTATTATAGGAAAATAATCTGCGAATTTCATATTGCTAGCTCATAAATTATTTGTACCTTTGCGCCCGTATTTTGTAAAGTCATCATAATGTCTAACCTACTAATTTATTAGTAATTAAAAAACAATTTTTCAGAAATGGAAGAGAACAAAAACATTGCAGAAGAAGTAATTCCAGCTGCAGTAGAAACCGTAATTGAAACTCCGGCAGTAGTTGAAGAAACTGTAATTGAAGAAACTCCAGTTGTAGCTGAAGAAGCAGTAGTTGAAGAAACTGTAACTGAAGAAACTCCAGTTGTAGCTGAAGAAGCAGTTGTTGAAGAAACAGTTGTAGCTGAAGCTCCGGCAGTAGAAGAAATCGTAATTGAAGAAGCTCCAGCAGCTAAAGTAAAAGCTCCAAAACCAGTACCTGCTGGTGATTTTGATTGGGATGCCTATGAAAATGGTATCACCATGAGTCCTGCTACTAAAGCAGATTTAGAACTTATTTACGACAACACTTTGAATGCTATCAAAGACAAAGAAGTTGTTGAAGGAACGGTAATTTTGATTAACAAACGTGAGGTAGTTGTAAATGTTGGCTACAAATCAGACGGCGTTGTGCCAATGAGCGAATTCCGCTACAATCCTGATTTAGCAGTTGGCGACAAAGTTGAAGTTTATATCGAAAGCCAAGAAGATAAAAAAGGACAATTAATCCTTTCTCATAAACAAGCACGTGCAACCCGCTCATGGGATCGTGTGAATGCAGCTCTTGAAACTCAAGAAATTGTAAAAGGTTTTGTAAAATGTCGTACTAAGGGTGGTATGATTGTGGATGTATTCGGTATCGAAGCATTCCTTCCAGGTTCACAAATTGATGTGAAACCAATCCGCGACTACGATGTATTCGTAAACAAAACAATGGAATTCAAAGTTATCAAAATCAACCACGAATTCAAAAACGTTGTTGTTTCACATAAAGCACTTATCGAAGCTGAGCTTGAATTGCAAAAGAAAGAAATTATTGGTAAACTTCAAAAAGGTCAGGTTCTTGAAGGTACAGTTAAAAACATCACTTCGTATGGTGTATTTATCGACCTTGGTGGCGTAGACGGTTTGATCCACATCACCGACCTATCATGGGGACGTGTTTCTCACCCAGAAGAAATCGTTGCATTGGATCAGAAATTGAACGTTGTTATTCTTGACTTTGATGATGAGAAAAAACGTATCGCTCTTGGTTTGAAACAACTTTCTGCTCATCCTTGGGATGCTTTGGATCCAAACTTGAAAGTTGGTGACAAAGTTGTAGGTAAAGTAGTTGTTATGGCTGATTACGGTGCATTTGTTGAAATCGCTCAAGGTGTTGAAGGTTTGATCCACGTTTCGGAAATGAGCTGGTCACAACACTTACGTTCTGCTCAGGATTTCTTGAAAGTAGGCGAAGAAGTTTCAACTATTATCTTGACTCTTGATCGTGACGAACGCAAAATGTCATTAGGTATCAAACAATTGAAATCTGATCCATGGGAAAATATCGAAGAACGTTATGCAACCGGAAGCAAACATACTGCTAAAGTACGTAACTTTACTAACTTTGGTGTATTTGTTGAAATTGAAGAAGGAGTTGATGGTTTGATCCACATTTCTGACTTATCATGGACTAAGAAAGTAAAACACCCATCTGAATTTACTCAAATTGGTGCCGAAATCGACGTTCAGGTTCTTGAAATCGATAAAGCAAATCGTCGTTTAAGCTTAGGTCATAAACAATTAGAAGAAAACCCATGGGATGTTCTAGAAACAATGTTCGTTGTTGATAGCATTCATGAAGGTACAATTGTTGAAATGTTGGACAAAGGTGCAGTAGTTTCATTGCCATACGGCGTTGAAGGTTTTGCAACTCCAAAACATTTGGTCAAAGAAGACGGATCACAAGCACAAGTTGATGAAAAATTATCTTTCAAAGTAATTGAATTCAACAAAGATGCTAAACGTATTATCCTTTCTCACAGCCGTATTCACGAAGATGTGAAACGTGCTGAAAAAGGCGAAAGCACTGCTACTGAAGCTCCTGTAAAAAAGGCTGCTCCAAAACGTGCTAAGAAAGAAGATGCACCGGTTGTAGCTTCTACTTCAACAGTAGAAAAATCAACACTTGGTGATATTCAATCTTTGTCTGACTTGAAAGATAAAATGGATTTAGCTGCTGAAAAAGCTGCAAAAAAAGAAAAGAAAGCTAAAGTAGCAGAAGTTGCTCCTGAAGCACCAGCTGTGGAAGAAACTCCAGAAGCATAATTCTGATCTGAATAATTATATAAACAGGCTGTTCGAAATCTTCGAACAGCCTGTTTTGTGTTTTGTAATAATCTCCTGAGTTTAATACCAACTGTATATTTAAAACAATCCAATCTGTTTTAAATTTCTACTATTGTTAATGCCGATGCATACAAACAAATAGTGCAATGAGACAAAGTTGAAATTGGACTATATTGTTTGTACAATCGGTATAAGCCCGAAATGTACTATTTAAGCCTCAAGGTGCTTACTGCTATTTGTTTGCTTGTCATAAGCTTAAAAGTGTCTTCTTTGCGGCTTGTTTGTTCTCTGTTATAGGTATTTCTACTTTGCCAAAATATAATTAAATAAAAATTTTGAACCACAAAAGGCACAAAAGAAAATTAAGAGAAGAAAAAAAGAAAACAATAGGTAAGTATCTATCGGTATTTTAAGATATAGAACTCAATAATAATGCTTTTAGCATTATTCCTATTGTGAACTTTTGTGCCTTATTTATTAATGTAGTAAAGTAGAAGTATGTTGATTATTTTTTGTTGTACTATATCTGCTCAAATATTTATTGTCGAAATAAAAGTGCTTAGTCCAAATCCAAACAAGCAGACGATGTGTGTGAATGTAAATTTAGATGATTAATACTATTCAGTTTAGAAATCGTTTTATTAGTCAACTGTGGTTTTGGTTTTGTAAATATCATTCGCTTGATATAAAACCATCTACTATAATTATTCTAAAACCAAAAAGCGCAACACTCGAGATGAGTGTTGCGCTTTTGTTTAATACTTTCTATTTTGAAATAATGCTATGCTTATTATTTCTTTTCACAGCGTTCGTTAAGCAGTCTTGTAACTTCCTCAGTGATATCATATCCTTTCGATGCCCATAGAACATTGTCACTTGACGTGTTGCTAAGTATCATTTCGTACTTTCCGTCTTTGTTGTACTCTTTGATAAACTTAGTAATGGTGTCACGTAAACCTTCGCTCATTTTTTGTTGAACTTGCATAAGTTCCTGACTAAGTTTGCCATCCATTTGTTGCAACTCCTGTTGCTTTTTTTGTAGACGAACTTGTTCTTGTTCTGCGCGTTCACGGCTCAAAAAAGCATTGTTTTCCAGCTTGCGTTGAAATTCACCCATTTCAGTTTGCAACTGACGTGCTTTGGTGTTAATAGTAAGACGAGATTCTTCTTGTCTTTTAGTCAACGCCTCGTTTGCATCTTTTGCAAATTGGTAATTTAATAACAATGAGTCAATGTTGATATAAGCTATGGGCAATTTACCTACACTGACAACTCCTTTTCCCGTTGATGTTTTTTTGCCTGCTTCGGAAGATTTATTTCCCAATACCAGCCAAAAAAGAATTATAACCGCAACTGCCAAAACGGCATTTAAAATGAGTGATAAGTTTTTCATTCGCATTTTTTTTCTATTAATAATTATCAGTGATTTTTTATTGTATCCTAAGTTTGTATTCTTTTTTGCGTTTGTGCAAATTTCCAATACCGATTGGTACGTATTCCTTTTATCCGTTTATTGTTCCAAAGTTGGTCTCAAATCTGCACCTGAAATGCTATTCAAAGTCCATTTTCAAAAGATTCGAGTGCAAAGATAATTTTTTTAGTAGATATCAATACTAAGGACAAACAATTTTTAGGAAAATGAATGTTTCATTGTATTTATTAATATAAATTTAGATAAATAGTCTTTGTTTGCTGAAATATCGTTCAATATTGTTTCAATAATAAACAAAGCCGAATTGATTTATTCAATTCGGCTTGTAAAGTATGTATAACAATTTACCTGTTGTTCTCTAAATAACGTTCAGAAAATAAGATAGGTAGTTGCTTTTACTTGTTTTAGTAACGTGCAGAAACCTTATCCCAATCAACTAAATCCCACAATGCAGCCACGTAGTCGGCACGACGGTTTTGATAATCAAGATAATAAGCATGTTCCCAAACATCGAAGGTTAGGAGAGGAGTCAATCCTCTTGTTAATGGGTTTCCGGCATTGCTTTCTTTTACAATTGATAGTTTGCCATCGGCATCTTTTACAAGCCATCCCCATCCCGATCCGAATACAGATATTGTAGCTTTATTAAATTCAGCTTTAAAGTTATCGAATGATTCCCAGCCAGCGTCAATTGCTTTAGCCAGTTTTTCACTTGGAGCCGATCCTTTTTTCGGAGTCAATGAAAGAAAGTAGAAATTATGATTCCATATTTGCGCAGCGTTGTTGAACATTGGACCATCTGCTTTTTTTACGATGGTGTCCAAATCCGAATTTTCAAATTCTGTTCCTTCAACTAAGCCATTCAGATTTGTAACATAAGTCTGGTGGTGTTTTCCGTAATGGAAGCTGATGGTTTTTTCGCTGATAATTGGTTCTAATGCATTTTGTGCATAAGGTAATTCTGGCAATGAAAATTTCATGATTGTAGTGTTTTTTATATGTTTGTAAAATGTGTAATTTCGCTTTCAATAACTTCTAAACGCTATTTCCAGCCATTTTGTTTTTAAGAAAGACTTATTTTTTTGTAAAAAGGATGTTTTGATTTGGTTCGTTTCAATTTTCTTATCATCTTTGTAGTCGAAACGAGACATCTAACGAAAATAGTTACCAATTCAAGTTACAAAGTCAATAGAAATAATGAAGCTTAGATTCAACGTTTCACTTTTATTTATTGAAATATATTCATTAATCAATCAATTTTAAATAATCAAAACTTTATGAACAATTCAATTCGATTAATTATTGCGCTTGGTTTTGTTGTGTTGGCAACTACATCATGTAAAACAAAACAAAAAATTGCAACTATCCCTTCTGGAGCAAATGTTGAAGCGACAGCACCAAAAGAAGTTCCTACTACACAAAAGCAAGTTGTAGCCGACCATGTTGAATCTGCGCCTGTTGTTTACGAGAAAGAAGTAACACGTAACGAAAGTTTTACTTTGGTGGATGGTCAAAATGCCGATGCGTTGAAATACAAATACCATGTTGTAGTTGGTAGTTTTTCTAAACAAGAAAATGCAAAAGGCTTACAGAGCACATTGAATGCCGAAGGAAATAAATCAATCATTGTTGTAAATGAAAAAGGAATGTATCGCTTACTAATTGTGTCGTTCAACGATTACAATCAAGCGCACGTTCGTATCAAAGAAATAGCAAACCGTTTTCCTGATGCATGGGTATTGGTTCAAAAATAGTTTTTTAGTTACAAGTAAACAAGTTACAAGTAAACTAGTATACAGTTAATAGTAAAAACAAAAAAGGGGAAAAGCAACTGGCTTTTCTCCTTTTTTGCTTTTTGGTGATTCGGTTTTGTGCTGGAAATTGAAATGGACTACGAATTAGGATAATCTGTTTTTCTGTTTAAACTTCTTGACAAAGAAATAAATAGTTACAGCAGTAACTACAGTAGATAATCCGTCAGAAACCGGCATGGCCATCCAGGCACCGTTTAAACCGTAGAACGCAGGCAGAAGCAGTAGGCAGGGTATCAGGAACAGAACTTGTCTGGTAAGACTAAGTAAAATAGATATCTTCGCTTTCCCAATGGATTGAAAAAAGTTGGTTACCACAATCTGTAATCCGATAATGGGAAACATCGTTACTGAAATATGAAGTGCATTGGCAGCAATGTTCTGCAGTCCAATATCTCGGGTGAAAAGGGAAGCCATAAAATGGGGCAGGAATGTGCCAACAAGAAAACCAAAGGTGGTAATACATGTGCCGATAATTACTCCGAATTTCAGCGTTTTAAACATTTTGCCGTAGTTTTTGGCTCCAAAATTATAGCCGATTATGGGCTGGGTTCCCTGGTTTAACCCAATGATAATCATTATTATCAAGGTGTTTACGCTGTTTATTATTCCAAATGCACCAATGGCTAAATCACCTCCATAGTGTAACAAGGTAGAATTGACCAACACATACACAAAGCTGGTGGCCAGTTGCATACTGAAAGGAGATAATCCAATGCTGATAATTGATAATACAATTTCTTTTTCTAATTTGAAATTCTGCGCATGAAACTTCAGATTTGAACTTTTTTGCATAAAATGCGATAACACCCACACCGTACCTACCAGATAGGATATGTTGGTAGCCATTGCAGCCCCTTTTATTCCCCAGTGGAAGCCAAAAATAAATATGGCGTCAAGCACCACGTTTATGATGGCGCATATAATCATGGTGTACATCGCTTTTTGAGGATAGCCCGATGCTCGCATGATATTGTTGAACCCAAAACTTAGCGCCGAAAATATTCCTCCGGGAATGATGATACGCATGAATTCTTCGGCATAACGTATTGTTTTTGGCGTTCCCCCAAAAAGTTGCAGCACATCACTCATGTAGATATACGATAGAATAATGACGGTGCCGGATATGATAAAAGTGAGTGTTAGTGCATTGGCTAGAATTTTCTCGGCTTTCTCTTTGTTATTTTCGCCCAGTGTAATGGAAATACGGGCAGCCGATCCTGCTCCGACCAACATCCCAAAGGCCATAAGCATAATCATAAACGGAAAGGTAAGCGCAAGTCCCGAAATGGCCAATGGCCCCACACCCTGACCAATAAAGATACGATCCACAATATTATAGAGAGACATTACTACTGTTCCGATAATGGCCGGAATAGAGTAAGTCCAAATGAGTTTACCAATGTTTTCTGTTGCTAATTGATGGGTTACGGTTGCGGATTTTGGCATAAACAGAGTTGTAATAATTTAGAAACAGCTCAATAATACGATTGTTCATGCCAATATAACATGCAATTGCATTTCGGAGTTACAAAGATAAGCAGAAATACACCATTGATAGAGGGCAAATGACTATTGATAGACCTAAACGCTTAAAAAAATCCTTGCCAATAATAACAAAAAAAACTATCTTTGTCATTAATAAAAATTTGCAATATTTTGAATATACAACTAATAATGCGAATCAGGAGTTGAAAACAATTCTATTTTGGTAACAGTAAGCTATTTCCCGTAGGCTTCGGCGTGAGCTCAGTCGAACGGGGATAAACAAAGATAAAACGTTAATGTCCTACGGACAATAAAACATTGATACATGTTTATTCTATTGATATTGAAGTCCTACTGACTATTTTTCAACTCCTGATTCGCATTAATAGTTATTTTATATCGTACTAGTTTGTTAATCAGATAGGTCTGCTGTGAATTTCTTATGGTAATTTTGTAAAATTTGAACAATGAGATATCTTTATATTTTCGCAACACTTCTTTTTACAGTCTACGGACAATTGATTATGAAATGGAGAATTTCCAATATCCATTTTGCATTGCCCGAAACGGGAGTCGTAGATAAATTTGGAGCTTTACTGCGATTAGTTTTTGATCCATATGTTTTTTCCGGATTTGTGTCTGCATTTGTTGCATCGTTGTTTTGGATGGCTGCTATGTCTAAGTTTGAAATTACGGAAGCGTATCCATTTATGAGTCTGGCACCTGCCATTGTTTTTCTGTTGGCAGTTTTTTTCTTAGGTGAAACTTTTACTATTGGTAAGGTAGTAGGATTGATATTAATCATTGTTGGTACAATAGTAACGGTGAAATACTAAGAAATTGTTTAAAAACAAACGTTAATATATAATAGTATCTGTTTTCCAGAAGAATATATGTTTACTGGTTTTTCGAAGCGGCAACTATCTTATTGTTTTTCTGTATTTAAATATTTCTGGTCGCTTTGTAAGGTAATTTTACTATGAAAAAAAGTATAATCTATTGGAATATTAGTTTTTATCGATTGTTGATGTCCGTTTTATATGTTGGAAAATACAAAAGAAGATTTAAAAGGATAAATGCATTACTAAAACCCAAACCAAATACTGTGATAGAGCTTTGTTTTGGCGATATTTATATTGCAGAGCATTGTAAAAAAAACGGAATTGAATGGAAAGGGTACGATATAAATGAACGTTTTGTCAATAATGCCACTAAGCATCATTACAATGCAATATTAAAGGACGTTAATGAATTGGATGTGTTCGAAAAATGTGATACATACATTATTACAGGATCGCTTTATCATTTTAAAAATAATAGTATCGAGATACTCAGAAAAATGATTGCTTCTTCTCGACAAGTAATTATTTCTGAGCCAATTAAAAATATTTCTACAGCAAAAGGATTTGTTGGAACTATTGCTTCCCGGTTTACAAATGCCGGAAATGGAAACGAGAAATTTAGATTTAATGAAACTACATTTTTGACTATGTTGAATGAGTTGAACGCTAATTATAAGATAATTACTATTGATAAAGATATTTTAATTCAAATTACAAATGATTGAAATAAGTATTGTTATTCCTGTTTATAACAGCGAAGATAATTTGACTGAGTTATGTTTTCAGGTTGAAGATGCGTTGAAGGGCATCTCCTATGAACTGATATTGGTAAACGACAGCAGTACAGATAATAGTTGGAAAGTAATTGAGCAACTATCAGTAAAATACGCTCAGGTAAATGGGGTGAATTTGCGTAAAAATTGCGGACAGGATAATGCATTAATGGCCGGTTTGAACTTATCTAAAGGTAATTATGCCGTTATTATGGACGACGATTTGCAACATTCGCCCTATGATATCGTTAAGCTATATGAAGCCTGTAAAAATAGTAACTCAGATGTTTGTTATGCTAATTTTGAAAAACGTGAACAAGCACTTTGGAAGAATTTAGGGAGTTGGTTCAATGGTAAAATATCGGAATGGATGATGAATAAACCGAAGCATATCTACCTGTCTCCTTATAAGATATTTACAAGAGAAATTGTTGATGAGATAATAAAATATGTTGGTCCATATCCTTATGTGGATGGTCTTATACTTTGGGTTACCGATAATATCATTCAAATAGATGTGGAACATCACAAACGGTATAAGGGGAGCAGTAACTTTAATTTCACTCGTTCTATATCTGTTTTTCTTAAGAATGTAACTACTTTTTCTGTAACCCCACTTAGAGTTGCCTCAATAATTGGTTCCATTTGTTCTGTTATTGGTTTTATAATGATTATATATTACCTGATTGACTATTTTGTTAATGAAAATGTAGTTGAAGGTTGGACAACCTTAGCTGTATTACAATTGTTTATGGGTGGTTTACTGTTGCTGTCTTTAGGGCTTAAAGGAGAGTATTTGGGTAGAACTTATATGAATGTAAATAAGAAGCCGCAATTTATCGTTAAGAAAACTACTAAGCCCTAACTGTTTCCATGTTCCAATCACTTTGGGTTAGTTCTAAGGTTAAATAATTAGCTTTAATAATCATGCAAAAAAATATACATATATCGGTTGTTTCGCCCGTGTATCGATCCGAAAATATTGTTTCTGAATTAGTAAAGCAGGTAAAAAAAAATCTTTTACCCATTACTGAGGATTTTGAAATCATTCTGATTAATGATGCCTCACCCGATAATTCCTGGGCTGAGATAACAAAAGAAGCAGCAAAGGATAATAGAGTGAAAGGGCTGAACCTAAGTCGTAATTTTGGGCAGCACTATGCCATTACAGCCGGTCTCAATTTTGCCAAGGGAGAATGGATAGTGGTGATGGATTGTGACTTGCAAGATCGTCCTGACGAAATCCCTAACCTGTATCATAAAGCACTGGAAGGCTATGATTCGGTGTTTGCACAGCGAACCGAACGTAATGATACTTTTTTGAAAAAGCTGTTTTCACATTTGTTTTATGCTCTTTTCAGTTATTTAACCGATACCAAGCAGGATGCAACGGTGGCTAATTTTGGAATTTATAGACGTTGTGTAATTGATGCCATTTTGTCCATGCACGATCAGATTCGGTTTTTTCCTACCATGGTACAGTGGGTTGGCTTTCGTAAGTTTTATTTACCTGTAGAACATGCCGGCCGCTTTGAAGGTAAATCCACCTACAATTTCAGGGGACTCTACCGACTGGCATTAAATACCATTATGGGCTTTTCTGATAAGCCCCTACGATTGACTGTAAAAGTTGGATTTTTTGTCACACTGCTTTCTATTTTGGTGGCACTTGTCTATTTTGCACTTTATATAACCGGTCAGATTCAAGTAATGGGATTTACCACACTTATTATATCCTTGTGGTTTTTATCAGGTTTGGTAATGTTTATTTTGGGAATTTTAGGTTTGTATATCGGTCGTATGTTTGAAAAAGTGAAGCAGCGTCCGGTTTACATAATTCAGGAACAATGTAATATTCAAGTTGAAGAACATTGAATTTATTTCAAATAATGTAACTATTCAGCACCTCTTTATTTAATTAAATGTAAGTTCATTTAATTGATTCATAATAGAATAAGTCTTTGCCCCGACAGGGGCTAAATGTGAGTAACCCCCAGTAAGCGAAGCGCAACTGGGGGATGAAGTTTTCAGTTCGACTAGTCGAACTGAAAATCAAATAATTACAAAAACTGATGGGTGCTGAGTAGTTACTAAATAATTCTCTCTCCAAAATTTAATCATCTTAAATGAAAATAGACTATTGCAATTGGGATTCCGATTTTTTTCATAAAAAAATTGGAAAAATAGAATATGATAATTCGCAGGAAAGTGATTTTACACAATTTTTACGTACTGCAAAGGAGGACGGATATCAACTACTTTATGTTTTTAGTAATGCCGATTTGTATATTCAGGATACTGTTTTAAATCAGTTTAATGGTCGGTTGGTTGACCGAAAATGTTTGTATTCCAAAACAATAAATACCGATGATAGTTGTGAAAGCAATGCCATTGAATATCAGTTAACTGAATTGACTAACGACTTGGAATCTCTAGCTCTTTTAAGCGGGACTCACTCACGCTTTCGGTTAGATAAAGGCTTTGATAATGCAGACTTTCATCGATTATATTCTATTTGGATGACCCGCTCATTGAAGAAGGAAATTGCCGATAAGATTTTTGTTGTAGCAGAGTCCGATAAAGTAATGGGAATGATTACCCTTCAACTTGTCGAACATGTTGGTCATATTGGGTTATGTGCTGTATCCGAATCTGCTCAAAGCAAAGGTTACGGGAGTAGTTTAATTAATGCTTGTGTAAATGAAGTAATTGCCAAACATCTACACCAGTTGGAAGTCCCAACCCAAATGGGAAATGTAGGTGCGTGTCACTTTTACGAAAAGTGTGGGTTTTCCATTAAATCTATTACAAATACTTATCATTTTTGGTTATGATTCCTTTTAATAAACCCTACCTAACTGGTAAAGAAACACATTATATCTACGAAGCAGTAAATAGTGGTAAAATTTCGGGCAATGGCATGTTTACTCAGCGTTGTCAGGCATTTTTCGAAGAGCAATATGGTTTTAAGAAATGTTTACTCACAACTTCTTGTACCGATGCGCTTGAAATGGCAGCCTTGCTTTGCAATATTCAACCGGGCGATGAAGTTATTATCCCTAGTTATACCTTTGTCTCTACGGCATTAGCTTTTGTCCGTCAGGGAGCGAAGATAGTTTTTGCAGATAGTTATGCCGATAATCCCAATATTGATGCAGATAAAATCGAAGGACTTATAACTCCCCGAACTAAAGTTATTGTACCTGTACACTATGCCGGTGTGGCTTGTGATATGGATAAAATTATGTCCATTGCCAATAAATATAACTTGTTGGTAGTGGAGGATGCTGCACAGGCTGTGGATT
>Ga0209124_10001008_pt1 | contig 12274 bp, 12 predicted proteins | sample BarGraIncu01122A_FD_184502 | JGI IMG/M metagenome (GOLD analysis project Ga0209124, IMG submission 184502) | Arctic peat soil microbial communities from Barrow, Alaska - Barrow Graham LP Incubations 011-22A (SPAdes) (version 2) | ecosystem: Environmental > Terrestrial > Soil > Wetlands > Peat...
GACAGCCAGCGCCCTGGCTGGACCAAAACCACCCTAAATTCTTAAACCGACTTTTCATTTTTACACTCGATTCTCAAAGAAATCCGCCTCAAATTGGCGCGGAATCAATCCCTATTGGCCGACAGTGGATAAAATTGTATAAAAAATGCGGTGCAATTATGCACTGCGGAAATCCTTACGGTTCTCAATTGGACTACGGATACTATGAGAAAAGAATGGATTATTGGAGTGAACGGATCAGGAATTTACTGAATTCACATTATATTCGTCTGGTTAACGACACGCACCTTTACCTTATTCAAATGGGAGATAAAAATGAAGTTCCAAGTTATAATGTTTTTGGTTACAAAGGACCGCCATGAATAAATTGTTTTGGATGCTCAAACCCATCAAAACCAAAACAGCTCGCGCCAGCGGTGGCACATTCGCCAGCGACGCTGTCCGTTCTCATTAACACCCTGCTTCAGCGGGGTGTTCAAAAGGCCGGATGGACAAAAACCGTTTCAACGGTTTTGCGGATGCAGTAAAAACCGCTGAAGCGGTTGAATTTCCTTCTTGCGACCTCCCACCTGGCTGAAGCCAAGTGTTAATGCGAAACCAACGCCAGCGTCGCGACAAAAAAAGCGGAGCACATTCAGCCCAGCGGATTGATATAGGCAGGCTGATTATTGCGATGGAATAACCAAAATAAGTAAGGCACTTACAAGTTATGAAAATACAAAAAATAATATTATGGTGTTTATCGGGGCTGGTTGGCGCGTGCCTGCTCGGACTTGGCCTGACGCCGGCCCACGCCGAACCGGAAAAGAATATAGCGAACCAGAAGGCGGGGCCCAAAAAACTCACCGGCGCCGAGTTGTACGCCATCAATTGCAACCGCTGCCATCCGGAGCGGTATGCCACCGAGTTCACGTCGGCCCAATGGAAAACCCTGATGCTGCACATGAGGGTGCGGGCCAATCTTCCCGCGACGCAGGCCAAGGAAGTCCTGAAGTATCTCCAGGAGGACAGTGGAAACTAAAAAAGGAATTTACCCATGAAAATACCTTCCCTAATTCTAAGTGCGGCGGCGGCAGCTTGCGTGTTGGGTGTGGCGTTGACTCCACACGCGGCGGCGATGATCAGCGATGAGGATTTCAATGCGTTGAAAAGCGCGGTCACCAATCAGGACCAAAGGATCGGCCAGCAGGACCAAAGGATTGGCCAGTTGGAAAAATTGCACGAACAGGACCAGCAGACGCACCAACAGGATCAGCAGACCATCCAACAGCTGGAGCAGCGGCTGGGCGAAACCCAGACGCTGGCCACCAATGCGGAGCAGAAAGCCGAGGCGGCGGCCAAAATTCAACCGGTTCATCCGGTCCCCAGCGGGGCGATGAGCGCGTTGCACAATTTCACAATGGTGGGCGACGCGGAAGTTCAATTCGGAAAGTCCCAAGGACAGCACAGCGCCTTTGTATTGGCTGATTTTGCGCCGATCTTCCTGCTTCGGGCGAACGACAACATCCTGTTTGAAGCCGGTTTTGATGTCACGCTGCAAAATAATACAGATTCGAGTGGCAATCCCAATGGCGGCAGCTCGACCGTGGTGAGTTTGAGTTTCGCCCAGTTGGATTACCTGCTCAACGATTACGTGATGATTGTGGCCGGGGACATGGTTCTGCCCTTGGGCACCTATTCTGAGCGGGCGGCGGGCTGGCTCAATAAGATACCGGATAACCCGTTGTCACGCGATCTCCTGCCGGGCAGTGGTATCGGTGCCCAGTTGCGGGGCGCTGTGCCGGTCGGACAGTCAGGCCAGATGGTCACCTATTCTGTTTATGGCGCCAATGGACCGTCGTCAACGGATGGAACAGGCAACTCTGGCCTGTTGGATTTGGGCGGGAATGTTGGTGACACGCCGAATCTCCACAGCGACCCCAGCGGCGGTGGCCGCATCGGATGGTTTTTCCCGTGGAAAGCTCATTATGATGTCGAGCTTGGTGTTTCGGGTCAGTCGGGTGTTTGGGACAACGCCGGGAAACGACAGTGGTCGGCGGCGGTCCTTGATGCCGCCGTGCATATCAGTCCTTACTTTGAAGTGAAGGGCGAGTATATCAATACCTGGGTGCAAACCGACGACATGGGCACCATGCATCCGAATGGCGGGTGGGTTCAAGCGGGTTACAAACTGGCGGGACTAAATTTGGATCTGCCCGTCGTGAACGATATTGAACTGGTCAGCCGTTATGACGTAATGAACGACGGTCTGGGAACGAAAACGGACCGCGTCACGGCAGGTTTTGTTTATTATCTCACGAACACGTTGCTGTTCGAAGGTGACTATGAATGGCTGCACAGCCGCGGTCCTGCGGCGCTGCCGTCCAATGAGTTTGTAGTCCAGCTCTCCTACGGATTCTAAACAAAAGAAAAACCAACTTATGACAATGAATTCTAAATTCACCACTGTCCTCCTCGGTGTGGCGGTGCTCATCCTGACCGCGACGGGTATGGCGCGCGCCGAAGATCAACTCGACCCTGAAACCAAGGCGCGAGTCGATCGGTTTGAAAAAGGTCCGGCGACGATTGATGTCTCCCAATACCCGGATGGCATCAAGGACAACTACGAAACCTTCAGCCAGAAATGCTCCCAATGCCACAAGTTGAGCCGCCCGATCAACTCCGACTACGCGTTGCCCGACGAGTGGTCGCGCTACATCAAACGGATGATGCACAAGCCCGGCTCCGGTATCAGCAGCGCCGACGGCAAAAAAATCTACGAGTTCCTTACGTACGATTCCAGCGTCCGCAAGAAAGCGATGCTGGACGAGAAACTCGCGAAGGCAACGCCCGAAGATAAGGCCACAGCGGAAACCAAGATCAAGGAAGTCCACGACAAGTACGATAAGAAGTAACGCTCGACTGAAACTGGCATGCCTCCAACCTATCCAGTTGAACTGCCGGACGTGAATTATTTCACGCGGCAAGTCCTCTGCCGCGAAGGCTGTCCGGTCCGCACGGACTCCGGCGGCTATGTGCAAGCCATCGCCGAAGGGCGTTACGAGGACGCCTACATCATCGCCCGCCTGCCGAATCCGTTCGCCTCCATCTGCGGCCGCGTTTGCGCCGCGCCGTGCGAGGCGAAATGCCGGCGCGGCGCGCTCGACGCGGCGGTTTCCATCCGTGCGTTGAAACGGTTCGTCTGTGAAAAATTTGGCGTCGAGTCGGACAACTTCGACCTTGGACGCGTCTATCCCGAACTGCGAGACCCGGGCCGCGAACGCATCGGCGGCGGACGCAAAGTTGCCATCGTTGGGGCTGGTCCGGCGGGTCTGTCCTGCGCGCACGAACTGGCGTTGATGGGATTCTCTCCGACAGTTTTCGAGGCGCACAATCTGGCGGGTGGAATGTTGGTGCTCGGCGTGCCCGAATACCGGCTGCCGCGCGAGATCATCCGGGCGGAAATCGCGGCGATAGAATCGCTCGGCGTGGAGATTCGTCTGAACACCCGGCTGGGCAAGGACTTTGCATTTTCAGATCTGAAACAACAGGGTTATGAAGCGATCTTTCTCGGCATCGGCGCGCACAAAAGCCGCGAGCTGTCCATCGAGGGTGTGCAACTCGATGGCGTGTTGCGGGCGATTGATTTTCTGCTGAACGTCAACCTGGGCTATCGCGTAACGCTCGGCCGCAAAGTGGTCGTCATCGGTGGCGGCAACGTCGCTTTCGACGTGGCGCGCTCGGTCGTCCGCCAGACGGAAAAGTTTGCGGGGATGAGCGAGGCGGAATTGCGTGAGGCGTTGCACCAGGCCGCGGCGGTGCTGGAGCAGTTGACCGCGCGCGAACCGGAAGCGCCCGACGAGGTGCGCCTCGCGTTGGATGTGGCGCGGGAAGCCATCCGCAAGGGCGTGCCCGAAGTTCACATGTATTGTCTCGAGAGCCTCGATGAAATCCCCGCCGCGCGCGAAGAGATCGAGGAGGCGGAAAAGGAAGGCATCCGGCTCCACACCCGCTTCGGGCCAAAACGCATCGTCGGGAGTGATGGGAAAGTCTCCGGCATCGAACTGATCAAGGCCAGCCGCGTGTTCGACGAGAACCGCCGGTTCAGCCCTGTGTTCATCGAAGGGAGCGAGGAGATGGTGGATTGCGACACCGTCGTTCTCGCCATCGGCCAGTCGGCAGACCTTGCCTGGATTCGTCCCGAGGATAATTTGAAGGTGACGCCGCGCGGAGCGTTGCAAACCGATCCGGCGACGATGGCCACGTCGCGTCCCGATGTGTTCGCGGGCGGTGACGTGGCGTTCGGGCCGCGGATTATCATTACCGCCGTCGCCGAAGGCAAGAAGGCGGCGAATTCCATCGCGAAATTCCTCACGGGCCGCGTGCCCGCCGAGCCGCGCCAGGCGCGCGTGACGATTTACAACACGCTCCAGTATCGGATGAAGCCCGATTACGAGAAGTTCGTTCGCCGTCCGCCGCCGACGCTGCCGCTGGATCGGCGCATCGGGATTGCCGAAGTGGAAAAAGATTATCCCGAACCCGATGCGCGGAGGCAGGCGGATCGCTGCCTGAAGTGCCACGTCGGCCCGGTGTTTGACGGCGACGAATGCATTCTCTGTGGCGGTTGCGCCGATGTCTGCCCCGAATACTGCCTGCGGCTGGTGGACGCCGCCGACCTGCGCGGCGATGAAAAGTTGCAGGGCGCGTTCCTCGCGCGTTACGGGCGCGTGCCCGCGCGCGGCGAGCAGGGCGCGATCATCAAGGACGAGACCCGCTGCATCCGCTGCGGCCTTTGCGCCGCTCGCTGCCCCACCGGTGCGATCACAATGGAACGCGTAGAACTGGTGCCCGCCTGAGCCGAAAATCCGAAATCCGAATGTCGAAATCCGAAAGAAATCCGAAATCCGAAGCCCAAACAGCGGAGCGCGGGCTTCAGCCCGCTTCAAGCGCCGTTGGCCTTCGGACGCTAAAGCAGCCTGAAGGCTGCGCTCCGGAAACGACTGGTTTCGGATTTCGGGCTTCGGGCTTCCTTCGGATTTCGGATTTCGGATTTCGGATTTCAGTATGAATCATTCCTCTTCCAACAAGGACGTTTCCCGACGCGGTTTTTTCCAACTGACCCTGGGTTGGCTGGCAGGTTCATTCGCGGTGGCGGCGGCAGCGGCGGGAACCGTGCGCTTTCTCGTGCCGAACGTGCTGTTCGAGCCGAGCCTGCGATTCAAGGCTGGCAAGCCGGATGATTACCCCGACGGTTCCGTGACGTTCATGGAGGACGAGCGGATCTTTCTCGTGCGCCAGGGCAACACGTTCCGCTGTCTGTCGGCGATCTGCACACACCTCGGCTGCACGGTCAACCGCGCTGATCACGGCTACCATTGCCCGTGCCACGGCAGCGTGTTTGACGAGCAGGGTGCCGTCAAAAGCGGCCCGGCCCCGCGCGGGTTGGAATGGTTTCAGGTGACGTTGAGCAAGGACAACCGGCTGCTGGTGGACAAAAACCAGCGCGTTGCTGCGGACAAATACCTCGTTTTGTGAACGCGCCTTTGCCCAAACGAATCTGGCAATGGTTCACGCGCACGCGCGTCGGCCGCTCGATCTTCCGGATTGGCCTGCCGGAGAGCAACCTGGAGCGGTCGCAGGTGATGGTCTCCAGCTTTCTGTTGCACGTGCAGCCGGTGAAGGTCCATCGCCATTCGCTGCGCGCCTCCTACTCGCTCGGGCTGGGACTGATTTTACTGTATCTGTTCCTGATCCTGACCGGCACGGGCGTGCTGCTGATGTTCTACTACGTGCCCAGCACCGAGAAGGCGTACGACATAATGAAGGATTTGCAGTATGTCGTCTCCGCCGGCCTGGTCATCCGCAACATGCACCGCTGGGCGGGGCACCTGATGGTGCTGTTCGTGTTGCTGCACATGTGCCGCGTGTTTTACACCGGCGCCTACAAACGCCCGCGCGAGTTCAACTGGGTGATCGGCGTCGGACTTTTTCTGCTGACCCTGGGGTTGAGCTTCACCGGTTATCTGCTGCCGTGGGACCAACTCGCGTTCTGGGCGATCACCGTCGGCACAAACATCGCCGGTTACGCGCCGGTCATCGGTCCCAAGCTGAAATATCTGCTGCTTGGCGGGAACGTGGTTGGGCAGGAAGCGCTGACAAGATTCTACGCGCTGCACGTGATTGTGCTGCCGACCGCGGCGCTTTTAATGGTGGCGGTCCACCTCTGGCGCGTGCGCAAGGACGGCGGGTTGTCGCGTCCCGACGAACCGGGTGACATCGTCCAGCAGATCGAACTCAAGCAATTGCCGACGAACAAGACCTACGGCCTGATGGAACTGGCGCGCGGCACGACGCCGCAAGTCGGCAAGAACCCGGAAGACGAAGTGTTCGCGTGGCCGCACCTGGTTTTCCGCGAGCTGCTGCTGTTCCTGCTGGTAACGGCGGTGGTGCTGTTCCTGGCGATTTTCTGGAACGCGCCGCTGGAAGAACTCGCCAACCCGATTCATCCGCCGAATCCGGCGAAAGCGCCGTGGTATTTCCTCGGCCTGCAGGAACTGGTCAGCTACTCGGCGTTCTGGGGCGGTGTGGTGGTGCCCGGTTTGCTCGTGACGGCGCTGATGCTGTTGCCCTACATGGATCGCCAGCGCAAAGGCGTCGGCCGCTGGTTTGCCCGCGAACGCGTGGTCGCCAACACGATTTTCAGCGTTTGCCTTGTCATCGCCGTCGTGCTGACGATTATCGGCACGTCGTTCCGCGGCCCGAACTGGGGCTGGGTAGTGCCGTGGAAGCAACCGCCGGCGATCACGGAGGGCCACTGACATGAACGACCTCTCCGTCCGCAGATTCTACGGCTGGTTCACCGTGCTTGGTCTCCTGGTTGGCGTTCTGGTCGTCATCGGTTATTACCGGGACGAGTACCGGGGGTGGAAGGATTATCAACGCAAATTCATCCAGGAGGAAATCCGCCGGGCCTCGACGCCGCAACAGCGGGCGCTGGCCGAAAGCACGCCGGTGCAAATCCGTCAGATCCTCCTGTCCGACCTCAACCGCGTGGACCGCTGCACGACCTGCCATCTCGCCGTGGAAGATCCGACCTACGGCGGCTACCCGCAACCGCTCGCCTATCATCCGTTGCACGAGCAACACCCGTTCGAGCGATTCGGCTGCACCATCTGCCATCGCGGCCAAGGCCGCGCCACGACCACCACCGACGCGCACGGCGACGTGCCGCACTGGGATCATCCGATGTTGCCGCTGCAATACATCCAGGCCTCCTGCGGTCAATGCCACGAGGCCGCCGACAATCCCGCCGCGCCTGAATTGGCCCGCGGCCAGCAGGTGTTCGAGGACAGCGGCTGCCGCGGCTGCCACAAACTCAATGGCGTCGGTGGGGTGATTGGACCGGAACTCGACAAGGTCGGCGCGCGCCGTTCTCCGGAATGGCTGAAGAAACATTTCCTCGCACCCGCATCCGTCACGCCCGGCTCCGCGATGCCGCCGCAAAAATTTTCCGAGACAAACCTTGAAGCGATCATCCTTTTCATGCTCAGCCAGACCGGCGAGTCGGCGCCCGGCTACTACGCCTCCATGAAAGTCATCCCCAGCGCCAGTGAGGGACAGCGATTGTTCCAGCAGAAAGGCTGCATCGGTTGCCACTCCATCGGCGACAAAGGCGGCAAGGTCGGCCCGGCGCTGGACGACGTCGGCCTGCGGCGCCCGCCCGAGTGGATGATCCAGCACTTCCGTGATCCGCAAACCGTCAGTCCTGGCACGGTCATGCCGCGGTTTGGTTTTACCGAGACCGAAGCTCGCGCACTGACGGATTTCCTTCTGCACTTGCGCGATCAGAAAGTGGCGTTAAGCCTTCCGTCGCTGATGAGCCCGGCTGAGCGTGGGCGGGAAGTCTTCCGCAAATACGGTTGTGCCGGCTGTCACGGTGCCGACGCCAAAGGCGGCGTACCCAATCCCAACGCCAAGACCGCCGAGCAAGTGCCCGGTCTGATCTACGTGGCCGACGGCTACACCAAAGACGAACTGAAAATGCGCATCCTCAAAGGCCAGCGCGAAATCCCGGCGCTCGACGCGAAACGTCCGCCGCCCCCGCTCTACATGACTGCCTGGGCCGGCATCATCAAGGATTCCGAGCTGGACGACTTGGCAGCTTATCTCTTCAGCTTGAAACCCAAAGGAGAAGATCTGGGTTTTTAACCGCCGGCGGTCGGGTTTCGGCGGCGGTATTACCCAACCGCTTCGGTACGGTGCCCATTTCAAATTTTTCATGTTCAATCATCTCCATTTGTGGTTTAATCCTCCGCGATGCTTCAAAAGTTCAGATACAAAGAGTTCGAACGAATGAAGACTCCTCCACCCTCGTCGCCGCCACGTTGAAAAACGGCTCGCGCCCGCCGGGACAAGCGGGTAAGTTGGTAGCGTTATGGAGATTGATTATACGGTCCAAATCTGGCGTGAGGGCGGACAGTTCATCGCCCACGCGATGCCGCTGGACATGGCCAGTTCCGGCTCTACACCGCAAGCCGCACGCGCCGCGCTGGACGAAGCCGTGCGACTTTTCATCAAAACAGCGGATGAACACGGCACATTGACCGAAGTTTTGGAAGACGCCGGGTACGAACACGATGGCGCGCAGTGGCGCTGTCCCGACTGGGTCTGCTTTGAACGGCATTCCGCGCCGGTGGCAGCTTGAGCGACCATGCCCAAATTCACGCCAGTTGACTGGAAAACCTTGGAGCGCGTTTTTCTGGCGGCTGGTTTTCAGTTTGCGCGACAGGAAGGCAGCCATCGTTCCTACATCAAACCGGGCATCGCCCGTCCGGTCGTGATTCCGACTTATCGCGAAGTTCCTGTTTTCATCATTCGCAACAATCTCAAAACCGCCGGTATTTCCCGCGACGATTATTTCCGGCTTTTGGAACAATGTCGTTAAATTCTTGCATCGTATTGAAACCCGTCAAAACCAAAACGGCTCGCGCCGACAACGGCCCCCTTGCCATAATCCCACAGCCGGTTGACCCATGAGTGACGAATTAAAATCCAGCAGTGCTCAAACGCCCGATGCCGGGCCGACGGCATCACGTTCGACCGTGCCAATTTGGATCATCCTGCTGACACTCCTGCTGTTGTTTCTCGGCGCGGTGTATTTCGATCATCACAGCGGCTGGTTCGACAAACAGGTTTACGCGCCTTACACGTCCGCCGACGAATTGGCCTCGTATCAGCCCAAATCCGGCGAGGCCTCGATGCTGGCGCATGGCAAGGTGGTCTATGAAACTTATTGCGGCCTGTGCCATGGCAGCGACGGCCTCGGCAAACCCGCCCAAGCACCGCCCCTGGCCGGTTCCGAATGGGTCGCCAAGGACATCACGTCGCTTGCACGCATTCCGCTGGCCGGTCTCAACGGCCCGATTCAGGTCAAAGGTCGCGATTGGAACCTGTCCATGGCGCCGATGGGCGCGACGCTGTCAGACGCCGATCTCGCCGCCGTGCTGACCTGCATCCGCGAATCGTGGGGCAACAAAAACGGCGCGGTCACCGCCGACCAGATAAAAGCCGCGCGGGCGGCCATCAGCGGCAATCCGCAGTCGGCGGCGAATTTACCGAAGTGACGCGGGTTTCACGGATTTTCACGGATTTAAAATTCTTCGGGTTCATTCGTGTTCATCCACCCTCCCCACCCTCCGTCCCGCATTGCGGGACTACGGAGGACGGGCGCAGTATTGCCACGGAGGGCGGGTTCGTGGTTAAATCCTCCGCGATGCTTCGCAAGATTCAGCCAAAAAAAAATCAGCCCCACGGCGGCTCGTTCGCCATTGTCGCGTCGCGCTACAACGCGCGTTACGTGGACGCGATGTTGCGGGCGGCCAAGGCGGAGTTGTGGCGCGCCGATGTTTCAAGAATCCAAATCGTCCGCGTGCCGGGCGCGTATGAAATTCCCGTCGTGGCCAAACGGCTGGCGCGGACTTCGCCCGGTTTGTCCGCCATCATCTGTCTCGGCGTGATTTTGCGCGGCCAGACGGTTCACGCCGCGCACATCGGCGAAGCGGTGAACCGCGCCCTGATGGAAATCCAGCTCGCGCACGAAATTCCCGTCATTCACGAAGTGCTGCTTTTGGAAAATGAAGCGCAAGCATGTGCCCGCTGCCTCAACCCAAAGCACAATCGCGGCACGGAAGCGGCGCTGACCGCGCTGGCGATGGCGCGCGTTTTGAAAAGTTTGCAGAGCTAGAACACCGCAATCAAACGCCGGACGATGCCATATTTACCGATCTTGATGATAGTGGCATGCGCGATTTTCTTTCATCGCGCGGCTGAGTTCGAGAATGAATCCAGTTTGGTGTGGACTGGTTTGTCGGTGGTGATTTCCGCCGTGACCTTCTTTTTCCTCCACTGGGGCTGGCTTGGCTGTCTGCTGGGGCAGATCGGACTTTTTGCCGGGATCACGGTTCTCCGAATGCTCCGCAAATCATGATGTTGAGAAAAGTAATATTCACATTAACAATTCAGCCTTGATGAAACGGATTTCTGTCAAGCTCATCGTTCCGGCGGTTATCTTCCTGTGCGCGACAATTGCTGTTCTGTTTTTCTACAACCATCGGTGCGTGGGCAGGGTGCTCGACAGTTATCGGGCCGTTCCGGTTTATGACAACGGCTTGCTTTTCTTCCGCAGCTACGGGAAAAATTACAGCAAAGACGGCTACTACTTTGGCCAGAAATGGCAGTGCGTGGAATTCATCAAGCGATTTTATTATGAGGCCAAAGGCCACAAGATGCCGGACGTAATGGGGCACGCGAAAAGTTTTTTTGATGAGGATCTTCCCGATGGCGCATTCAACCCACGCCGGGGCCTTGTTCAGTACCACAACGGCTCGACCAACAAGCCTTGCGCCGACGACTTGATGGTTTTCACGGACACCCGATACGGACACGTGGTCATTGTCACGGAAGTTGCCGGGAATTCCTTGGAAGTCATTCAACAGAATATTTTAAGCGGGACCCGCCGGCGGTTCTCGCTGGTTGCGAGCAATGGCCATTACTTCGTGACGGCACCCCGGCAGCCGGCGGGCTGGTTGCGGCAAAAAACCCGTTGAATACCTACTCTATAACCGGGAATGCATGAATTGGAGCAGTGAAGTTTGGGAGCACTGAAGCCCAATTTATCCCGTCGCCCCGCCAGTCCAACGCTTCCTGATTGGCGTGGCAAAAAGTTTCACAAACCGCTTGCCAGGTTAATTCAAGAATATTATGTTCTAACTTAGAATATTTTCTTATGAAGTCTGGTCATGCTGTGAAAAAGACAGTTTTATTTATAGTCGCCGGTCTGATTGGTGCCGGGCAAATCGCCTGCGCGGCGGACATCACCGGCGTCATCACGCTCAAAGGCACGCCGCCGCCGGAAAAGGAAATCACGCCGCTCATGGAAAACCCGGATTGCGCCAAAATGCACACCACCACGCCCACAACCCATTTTTACGTGGTCGGCCCGAACCACGAACTGGCCGACGTGGTCGTTTCATTGAAAGGCGTCACGGGCAAATCCTCCGGCGCGAGCGCGCCGCCCGCCGTGCTCAACCAAAAGGGTTGCCTTTACACGCCCACGATTTTGGCGATTCAGACGGGTCAAAAACTCGTCGTCAAAAATTCCGATCCCTGCGTTCACAACGTTCACGCAACGCCGGCCGTGCCGGGCAATCCCGAAACCAACCAGGGGCAGGCGCCCGGTGCCGTGGATTTGACCTACACGTTCGCGCAGCCGGAAATGTTTCTGCGTTTCAAGTGCGATGTGCATCCGTGGATGTTCGCGTGGGTCAGCGTATTTGACAGCCCTTACTTTTGCGTCAGCGACAAGGACGGCAAGTTCGTCATCAAGAATGTGCCGCCCGGCAAATACACGGTCGAGGCGGCGCACCGCAAGCTTGGTATTCAGACGCAGGACGTGGAAGTGAAAGATGGCAATGTGACCGCGAATTTTACTTTCGCCGTCAAATGAACTTTTTTCAAAACCCCGTAGCGGCGTCTCGGCAGAGCGCCGCATTCTTTACCCAAGGGAGGCCAATGGCGGCGCTCTGCCGAGACGCCGCTACGCAGGAAAAGCATTGAAAGAACCTCAAATAATTTTGCAATCCGGGTGATCTTGGCACAACGTGTCGCGGGAGATCGAATATCTATGAAGGCAAATCACTGCTGACTCACAGGGTTGAGGGTTGAGGTGTAAAAAAAGGTTGGCTTGCGGGTTTGGGCCTTGCCACAGGTAAGGCATGAAAAAACAAACTCGACACAA
>Ga0209124_10001011_pt1 | contig 12260 bp, 10 predicted proteins | sample BarGraIncu01122A_FD_184502 | JGI IMG/M metagenome (GOLD analysis project Ga0209124, IMG submission 184502) | Arctic peat soil microbial communities from Barrow, Alaska - Barrow Graham LP Incubations 011-22A (SPAdes) (version 2) | ecosystem: Environmental > Terrestrial > Soil > Wetlands > Peat...
TGGTGTCGTAATATTAATACAAAATATCCAGTGGATTTACCAAGCTATTATGAAAAGAATACACCTGTTAATCCTTATGTATTTATGCATAAGTTATTTGAGGAATTGAAAGAAAATGACGTAATTGTCGCCAGTAATGGTAGTGCTTGCGTTTGTGCGTTTCAAGCAGCATATTTAAAAAAGGGGCAAAGATTATATACTAATTCGGGCTGTGCAAGTATGGGGTATGGTTTGCCTGCGGCTTTTGGTGCAAGTGTAGCTAGAAAATGCGATAGAGTCATCTGTTTAGAAGGCGATGGAAGTTTGCAGATGAATATACAAGAATTGCAGACAGTAATTCATCACAATGCAAATATAAAAATTTTTGTATTGAATAATAATGGATATCATTCGATTAGACAAACACAGACAAATATATTTAAAGGACCATTAGTAGGTGTGAGTGGAGAAAGTGGAATTAGTTTTCCAAAGCATGAAAAAATAGCCAAAGCATATGGGTTCACTTATTTCAGGATAGATCAAGTTGACAATATTAATGAATCAATCCGAGAATCAGTTAATGCGGAAGGCCCAGTATATTGCGAGGTGGTTTTGGATATTACACAAAATTTTGCACCTAAGCTTTCTTCAAAAGTAATGCCTGATGGTACAATTGTGTCTCCACCTATTGATGATATGTTCCCATTCCTTAATAAAGAAGAATATAATTCAAATAAATTACAGTAATAGAATAATTGCATAGACAGAATAATCAAAGTAAGTAAGGTATTTATCGCAGAATTATCAGTATATAAAAATAATGGGGGGAATTGAAAGATATGAATAATATGGAAAAAAGAATGCTTCAGATACTGAAAGAATTGAAGAATGAGTATAATATATTAGCGGTTAAAGCAGAATTTGAAGCAGAGGGTTCTAGAACAGATGAATTGATTAAATTAAATGAAGTTGTATTTAGAGCCGATATGGATATGTATATAAAAATTGGCGGATGCGAAGCCGTAAGAGATTTAGACCAATGCCGTATTTTAGGTGCGAAAGGTATAATGGCACCAATGATCGAAACCCATTTTGCCATGTCAAAGTTTATTGGAGCAATTAGTAAAGTATATACAAAAGAGGAACAAGACGAAATGTATTATATATTCAATGCAGAAACCATTACTTGTTTTAATAATTTTGATGATATATTAGCATCAAGAGATATTAGTATGATGCATAGTGTTGCAGTAGGACGTGTTGACTTTACAGGATCTCTTGGATATGGAAGGGATATGATTAATAGCGATGAAATTACTAAATATACACGTATCATGTTAGAAAAGTCCCGGGCAAAAGGAATTATGGCAGGTATTGGCGGAGGAATATCACCTGAATCAATTCAAGTACTTCATTCCTTAGGAGATGTGGTTGAAAAATTCGAAACTAGAAAAATAGTGTTTAGTTATGATAAAGATCTAAATATCGAAAAAGGTTTGACGTTAGCCATGGAATTTGAACTATTATATTTGAAAAACAAGGCATCTATGTATCAATATATGGCATCAGAAGATTTAGTGAGAATCGATATGATGGAAAAAAGGTTTGCTATTATGCAAGAAAAAATCAAATAAGGGGGTATTTGATGAGACGAGTTTTGGTTACTGGGGGGAGTCGCGGTATCGGAAAAGCTATAGCTGAAAAGTTCGTAGTTAACGGATATGATGTGATAGCTCCTAATCATGCAGAGCTTAATCTAGAGGATAATGCATCGGTAAAAGAGTATATTGAGAATCATAAAGATATATACTTTGATGTTATTATTAACAATGCAGGCTTTAATGATATTAGTCTAATTGAAGAAATTAAAGATGAGGAAATTGAAAGAATGATAGCTATTAATCTAGTTTCTCCAATAAAGCTCATTGGAGGATTTGTAGGAAAAATGAAAGAAAATCATTTTGGTAGAATTGTTAATATTGGTTCTATCTGGGGTGTAGTCTCAAAGAATGGTAGAACTGTCTATAGCGCTACAAAACACGCCATTCATGGAGTAACTAATACTTTATCTATAGAGCTGGCTGCTTATAATATCTTAGTAAATACTGTATGTCCTGGGTTTACGCTTACAGAAATGACGAAAAAGAATAATTCACCGGACTCAATTATTGAAATAGTAAGAGATATTCCAATTGGAAGAATGGCAGAACCAGAAGAAATAGCAGAAGCTGTATTTTTTTTAGGACATGAAACTAATACTTATATTACAGGTCAAAAAATAGTAGTAGATGGGGGATTCACTGGGATATGATTATTAAATCGAGTTCAAAAAAATATGAAGTAAATATAAAGAATGACTTAGGTTTTATTGAAGATTTAAAAAAAGAAGAAAATACATTGTTTGTAATTGATAAGATTCTTTATGGTTTATATAAAAATAGTTTGTTCCAAGATATTCCACATGTAAAGTTATATATTATTGAAGCAATTGAGGCGAATAAGACCATTGAATCGGCTTTAGGTATATGTGAAATTATGACCAATATTCCGGCGAAAAGAAATGCACATTTGATATCTTTTGGTGGAGGGATTGTACAAGATGTTACGGGGTTTGTAGCCAATGTTTTGTATAGAGGCATCCATTGGACATTCGTACCTACGACATTGCTTGCTGCATGTGATAGTTGCATCGGTGGTAAAACATCATTAAATTATAAGCAATATAAAAATCTATTAGGCACTTTTTATCCACCTGATGCGATTTATATTTGTTCTGAGTTTTTTAATACATTATCAGAACGAGACTTTAAAAGTGGATTAGGAGAGGTAGTTAAATTTAATATAATGTTTGGAAAAAAAGGATTAATAAAGATAGAAAATAATATTGAGGCATTGTTACTACGTAGTCATGGAATATTAGATGAATTTGTTAAATTATCTTTATTATTTAAGAAAGTTTTTATTGAAGAAGATGAATTTGATAAGGGCGTTCGTATCCATCTGAATTTTGCACATACCTTCGGACATGCGTTTGAAACTGTAAGTAACTATTTGATTCCTCATGGAACAGCCGTGGCCATTGGAACACTTGTGGCGGATCGTATTTCACTAGGACGTGGATTGTTAGAAGAGTGTATAGTTACAAGGATTGAGTCAGTGCTTAAAAAGATTATTAACGTAGAGTTACTTCCTACGAGTTTTGATTTAGATAAGATGGTAGGCGCTATTCGTAAAGATAAAAAGCAGATTAATAGTAATTTAACTGGAGTGTTACTATATGATGATATGAAACTTAAGGTTTATCATGATTTGCAAAAGGAGGAAATTGAGAGAGCGATTATTTATGTTCTTCAATTCCTAAGAAAAAGGTAGGTAGGAAAAGGAGTAAATAATGAAAAAGATAGCGATAATAGGGGCAAAAGGATTTGTAGGTAGTAACCTATATGAATATTTGAAAGACAAATATGAAGTATATCCAATTACAAGGGAACAATTTAGTGTTTTAGATGAGAAAGAAGTGAATTCTTTTTTTGATGGAAAAAAAATAGATGTAGTAATTCACTGTGCGAATCAGGGTGGCTCACGTAAAACAGGATATGATCAAGAGAAATTAGATATTATTGGTAATAATCTAAGAATGTTTTTTAATTTAGAAAGATGCTTAAACCCAAATATGAAGATGATAAGTTTTGGTAGTGGTGCGCAATATGACAAAGCAAGAGAACTAAATAAGATAGAGGAAGAAGATATAGGACAGTTTATACCGAAGGATGATTATGGTTATAGCAAATATATTTTATCGAAATATATAAGTAAGTGTAATAATATATATAGTCCTATTATATTTGGACTTTTTGGAAAATATGAAGATTATTCCTTCAAGTTTATTTCAAATGCAATTTTAAAAAATATTCTTAAAATGCCAATTGAGATTAATCAAAATGTTGTGTTTGATTATTTGTATTTAGGAGATTTTCTTGAAATAGTTGAATTTTTAATAAATAATGATTATAAAAACAAAGAATTTAATATTACACCGACAGACTCTATTGATTTAGTAACTATTGCAAAGTATATTAATAATTGTAGTACATTTAAAAGTGAAATTATTGTAAAGAGGGATGGATTAAACTATAAATATACAGGAAGTAATAAAAGGCTTCTTCAAAACTTTGAAAAATATTCCTTTACAACTTATGAAGATAGTATTAAAGAACTATATCAATATTATCTTGAAAATTTGGATGGCATAAACACGGAGGGTATAGGTAGGGATGAATACCTGAAAAATTGCAATAGTAAAAAATAGCCATGACCATTTCATAATCATAATAAGCATCCATATTCTATAACAATTTCGGTGCATTACTAATCTCATATGAACAGATATTAAGCCAATAATTCATAGGATAATACAAAGTAGACTACAAAAAAACGAGTCAATATATCATCAAGATTATGTGCTCTTGATGATATATTGACTTGTTTTAGTATGTACTTTAAATATAGCGTGTTAACACATAAGAAGTTTAAGCATACCATGTAGTGAAAAGCATTATATAAGGAAAGTTTATATTATGAGTAAATTTAAAGATGAGTTATTATTAAAATTAAAAAATAAAACAGCTAAACTTGGTGTCGTGGGACTTGGTTATGTGGGGTTGCCCCTAGCTGTAGAGAAGGCAAAGGTAGGATATGAAGTAATTGGGTTTGATGTTCAGAAAAAAAAGGTTCAAATGGTAAATGAGGGGCATAATTACATTGGTGATATTGTGGACTTAGATTTAGCTAGATTGGTTCAAGAGGGTAAACTTAGGGCTACTACAGATTTTAGCTTTGTTAAGGATGTTGATACAGTGTGCATTGCAGTTCCTACACCACTGGATTTATATAAGCAACCAGACTTATCATATGTAGTGTCTTCAACTAGAAGTGTAGCTAAGTACTTACACAGGGGAATGTTAGTAGTACTAGAAAGCACTACTTACCCAGGAACAACGCAGGAAGTATTAAGACCGATACTTGAAGAATCAGGTTTAAAATGTGGAACAGATTTTTTCTTAGCGTTCTCTCCAGAGAGAATTGATCCAGGCAATAAAAAGTTTAATACAAAAAATACCCCAAAGGTAGTTGGAGGATGCACGAAAGATTGTACTGAAGTAGCAGGTATGTTATACAGAAGTGTTCTAGAGGGAGACATAATGGAAGTGTCTTCTCCAGCAGTAGCTGAAATGGAGAAAATTCTCGAAAATACTTTTAGAAATGTAAATATAGCACTAGTTAATGAAATGGCTATTTTGTGTAAAAGGATGAATATTGATATTTGGGAAGTAATTGAGGCAGCTAAAACTAAGCCATATGGGTTTATGGCATTCTACCCAGGTCCAGGACTGGGTGGACACTGTATACCACTTGACCCATTCTATTTAGAATGGAAAGCAAAAGAGTATGATTATCATACAAAATTAATAGAGGCATCAAGTGTAATTAATGATTTTATGCCTGAATTTGTACTTGGAAATGTTATGAAACTTTTAAATGGTCAGAAAAAGGCACTAAACGGAGCAATGGTGCTTCTTATGGGTGTAGCATATAAGAAAGATATAGATGATATGAGAGAATCACCAACACTTAAGATTATTGAACAATTAGAAAAGAATGGTGCTGATATAAGGGTAAATGACCCATTTATATCAAAATTCAAGCATAAAGATAAAGAATATGTATCTGTAACTTGGGAAAATGAAATAAAGATTGTAGATATAGTAATAATAACAACTGATCACAGCTTGTATGATTATGAAAAAATTGTAGCAGAAGCTAATTTATTATATGACACTAGAAACGCTACAAAAAACGTTGTAAATAATAGAGAAAAAATAAATAAGCTTTAGCCCAATTAATCTGGGAGGATAACAACTCAGAGCAGTTATATCTTCCAGATGCATTATAAGGAGGGATTTATTTGAAAAAATTAATAATTGCAATAATAGGTTGTGGAAGAATAGCATATAAACATGTAGAGGCTATAATTAAAAATAAAGTAGATATGGAACTTATAGCAGTTTGTGATGTAGTAGAAGCTAATGCTATTTCCAAAAGGGAGGAGTACATAAGAGCAATAGGCAAAATCGTAGATGTAAAAGTTTATATAGATTATAAAGAAATGCTTGCACAAGTAGAAATTGATATAGTTGCTATAGCTACTGAAAGTGGATATCATCCAGAAATAGCTATATATTGCATGGGTAAAGGAAAACATGTAATTGTTGAAAAACCAATGGCTTTATCTATTCAAGATGCAGATGAAATGATTGAATGTGCAAGAAAAAATAATGTAAAGCTTTGTATTAGCCACCAAAATAGATTTAATGAGTCCATACAAAAGCTTAGAGATGCAGTAGATGACAATAGGTTTGGTAAATTAGTTAATGGAACAGCAAGAATCCTTTGGAATAGAAATATGGGATACTACGAGCAAGCGCATTGGAGAGGAACCTGGTCATTAGATGGTGGTACTTTAATGAATCAATGTATTCATAATATTGATTTATTACAATGGATGATGGGTGGAGATGTGGATACAGTCTATGCTCAGTGCGGTACTTTTTTAAGAGATATAGAGGGTGAGGATTTTGGAGCAATAATTATAAGGTTTATTAATGGAGCCATAGGTATAATAGAAGGTTCTGCTTGTGTATATCCTAAAAATTTAGAAGAGACATTAAGCATCTTTGGTGAAACTGGTACGGTTTGCATAGGGGGTATTGCAGTTAATATAATAGAAACCTGGAGATTTGCAGATGGCATGGATACTGAACAGGAAATATTAAAGCAGCAGCAAGGAGATCCAGATTCAGTATATGGTTTTGGACATACATCATTATATAAAGATATGATAGATTCTATAAATATAGATAAAGAACCCCTTATAAATGGCGAAGAAGGGAAAAAAGGTATGGCTATTATACTTGCAGCATATAAATCAAGTCTTACAGGGCTTCCAGTTAAATTTCCAATGGAAGATTTCTCTACTTTAGAAATGAAGAAATCATTTAAAAAAAAATGAAAGGAGCTATTTTCATGAATTTAAAGGGGTAACTATAAAAAAAGGTGGTAGAATTGGAGCAGAGGCGGTTATACTGCCAGGTATTACTATACATGAAGACGGGTTTGTGGCAGCGGAAAGTATTGTTACAAAGGACGTAGAAGTAGGTAAAATTGTGGTTGGTAATCCAGCTAAAGTGCTTCGATATGTACCAGAGGACCAATTGCTTAAAAATCAGTAAAGGGAGGGGATATTATGAAGGTTGATTTTTATACATCTACAAGAGAATATAATGATAAAAAACAAGAATTTAACAATGCTGTTCTAGGAGTTATGCAAAGAGGAATATCAATGCTAGGCGCAGAAGTAACTGACTTTGAAAAATCAGTTCAAAAATTTACTGGAGCTAAGTATGCAGTTGGGGTTGCATCAGGAACAGATGCATTGGTGATAGCGTCAGACATACTAGGGTTTAAAGATGGAAAAGAAGTAATAACATCGCCATTTACTTTCCTTGCGTCTACTTCGTGCATTGTAAAACATAGAGCAAAACCTGTTTTTGTGGATATTGATGAAGATACTTTTAGCATAGATGCGAGAAAAATAGAAGAAAAGATAACAAAGGATACTAAAGGAATTATTCCAATTCATTTATTTTCGCAAATGGGTGATATGGATAAAATTATGGACATAGCAAATGTTCATAATTTAAGGGTTTTAGAAGACTCTGCGGAATCTTTCGGTATGAGATGGAAAGGTAATAGATTAGACTACAGACATGCAGGAACTATAGGAGATTTTGGTATTTTCTCATTTTTTCCTACAAAGACTTTAGGGGCCTATGGCGATGCAGGTATGATAGTAACTAATGATGAAGAGTTAGCATGTATTACTAAAATGTATAGGGTTCATGGAGCGTCAAAGAAGTATCATTATGATTATATTGGGTATAACTCAAGACTTGATTCAATCCAAGCAGCTATATTACAAGTGAAAATCAAATATATTAATGAAGCAATCGGAAAAAGAGAGCATATTGCAAAACTTTATATAGATAGATTAGAGGAGTGTGAGTTTATTAAAATACCCCGAATTAAAGGGAATCAGAAACCAGTCTATTATGTATTTAGTGTAATAGCCGAAAGAAGAGATGAACTTTGTCAATACTTAAAAGCAAATGAAATAGGTAATAGCATTTATTATCCAATACCACTTCATCTTCAAAAGTGCTTTGAATACTTAGGATATAAAAAAGGTGATTTTCCAGTAGCTGAAAGGATAGCAGAGAACATCATTGCACTTCCTTTGTATCCAGAGATAACTGAGGAAGAAGTAGAATTTGTTTGTGAAACTATTAGGAAATTCTATAAAGAAAATTAGTGACACAGTAAAGCAATAACTGCATATATTATAGTGGGATAGAAAATCCCAAAGATTAAATTCAAGGAGATGGTTTGATTGGCAGTTAATGTAAGTTTCGATACCCCGCCATCAAGTACTAATTATGATGTTGTAGCTTCAGGAACCGTTGCCGGATGGTCTACTGCTCGTGTTATGGTTAAACTCACAGTTACTGGTACTAATTCTGCAAGAACTTCAACTCAACAAGTTTTTTATAGAGAAAAAAATTATAATAATACGGCTACTTCAACTGCATCACATGTTACTGATACTCTTCGTGTAGCTATTACACCAATGTTGCATGGTTCAGATACCGTAGCAGTTGTTGTAAACTTTGGATACTAGTATTTAAAAATAAAAGGAACATGGAGTCATTGGCTCCATGTTTTATTGTTAGTAAAAAATATCATATTAATTTATATGATATTTATAGGATATAGAAAAAAATGGGGTACAGCAATGTATCCCACTTTTTTATTCAACTATTTTTTTAGAATATCTAGTCCAATCGAATCATATATTTCAAATTCCTTTATGGAACGTATTATTTCTTTTTTAGCAATATCGATATATCCATAATTATTGTAAAGTTTTCCAAGGTAAAGAAGTGCAAAGTTATTATTTATTAAATTAAGCAAGTTTACAGCTATTCTTAATTCATCAAACTTATTGTTTATAAGCAGTATTTCGCAGATTTCTAGTATAATAATAATATAATCTTCGTCATTTTCTTCTTCAGATAACATAGCTGTTGGTTCATTTGTGAATAATTTTACTAGCTCAGAATATACATTCAGTAGCTTTTTATTATATTCTGATAAAGTATCTTCTTCAATATCACGTACTATTGATAATGCATAGTTATGATTGTTGGTTAATATGCTACTTAAAATCTTATACATGGATAAATGCAAGAAAAAAGAGGACTCTTTATTTGTAGTGTTCATGTTAATACACTCATCAAAGGCACCAGTTCTAACAAAACATTTAGCTTTTAACATTGTAAGATCTTCAGTAACAATTCCTGATTTTGCGCATTTTTCAATATAATCTAATGAAACTTTATAGAATCCTTCATAATAAAATATATCTGCAACAGTGGCATAAGAACTTGGAAAGTCCGAAAACAAACTTACAACAGTAGACTTAAATTCATCAAGAGACGAGTGCTTTTTCTTTAATATAGTGCAAATGTAATAAAATGGGTCCATGAAATCAGGGTTTGATTTTATAGCATCCATATAATAACCGTATGCAGCATCATAATCATTAAGGTTCATATAGGCATTACCTAATTCATAATAAGCTTTGAAGCTTCCACTTCCATAAAAAAACTTAAATTCAGAGGGTGGCTCCCCAAGTTCAATGCACTTTTCCAGAGCTTTTATTTGAAGTGTGGGTTTGCCTAAGTCCTTATAGACAAGGGCTTTAAAAAAATACAAATCGGTAAACTCAGGATAATATTTAGCCGCAATATCTATAAAGTTTAGTGCATCAGTATATTTTTGTATACTATAATTTGAAATAATTATTCGTAGAAGTAATAGGGAACTGAATCCGGTATGAGAATCAAAATTTTCATAAGCTTTATAATAATATTCAAGAGCTTTTTTTACATCGCCTAAAGATGTATATTCATTACCTAGATTAAAGTAATTAAATTTGTTACTAGGTTCTTTTTTTATTTGTTCATTTAAAATGGTAATATTCCGATTTCTTTTGCTTTTAGAGGTTATAATTTTGTTTAAATATCCATAATGATGTATTTTTATAGAGCTACAAATTGTATCATATTTACCTTGTGCATATACTAACTGATTATGGATTTCCCCCTCATAGTGAATTTCACGATTGTTTTTAAACATTCTTGGGTTTAAATTTACGGTGATACAATTATTATCAACAGTATCTCCGTAGTAACTTAATGTTTCAAAAAAATAAACTGTATTTTCATCCAATTCATTATTTAAGAATACCTTTAAATTTTCTTTATATTGGGTACGTAATTCATCGTCTGCATCTAATATTAATATCCAGTCTTTAGTAGCATATTTTAATGATTCGTTTCTAGCTTCACTAAAATTATTATTCCATTTGTAGTAATAAACTTTAGCACCATAGCTTTTGGCAATTTCTACTGTTCTATCTGTAGATCCTGTATCAACAATAATTATTTCATCAACAATATCTATAATACTTTCAAGGCATCTTGGCAAGTAACCTTCTTCATTTTTTACAATCATGCACAGACTTACTTCATTCGTCATTGTATTTCCTCCTTATTTCAGCTAACAATTATGAGTACCAAAATGGGCACTTCTCTACTAATCATTAATTCGCGACGTCGGCATTTTATTGTGCTAGAGTAAAATTTAATTTTTACTCTGGTACATAATATGCATAGTTAAATAAGGCGGTACATAATTCTATCTATCCTTTATAAGATCCAGAAAGAAGTATTTGCTCAGTATCTCCTGGATTTTCTTGTGGAATAACAGCAATACTATAAAACTTATCGATTGCAAGTGGAGTGCTACTTGTGGAATTATCATATTCATCAGTAACATAATAATTATCAATATGCCCAGTAACACTCCTAGTCACCGTTAGCGTTACAATAATAACATATATTGAATAAGGTGCCACTGTTCCCGTAACCTCAACTCTTCTTATTGTTGGTATTGGTGGTATTGGTGGACAGGGAGGGGGATTGCATGGGCAAGGACAAGGACAACATATTACCTTCATTGGAGTGATATTTTCATGTATTATAATGGTATTTTTAATAGTATAGATTACATTTATAAAGGGTATTAGATAGCTATCCTTGCATATGGATGAACCAAAACTCGTGATAAAATCATTTCTTTTTTTATACAGAATTATTCCCTTATTTAATTTTGAATTCCTAAGCCATAGTGAAACGATCTTTGTGAGAGTGGCTGTAACTGATATTTTAGATGTTAGAGGATGTAGTTTGCCTTCAATAAGATTGTTAACTTCCGGAGGATTCTTGTACGTAGTGTAGGTACTAAAGTAGTCAAAAAGCGGATATATATATATACATTTTCTGTTGTCCTTATAGAAATTATCAGTTTTAAATAAAACAAGTTCTGCATTTGATATTTTAGCATTACTTGGTATTTTGGAAATATCAAAAAATAAAAAACTTGAATAAGTATATAATCCGTCATTTCCTATAGTTATAGTATCTTCATTAATATTTCCATCGGGGATTTTATCTGTTAATGTAAGACTTTTAGTTGATGGTATTATAATACTTTCCAATTTAGCACACCCCCTATACTTGATAAATATGTATCGAAATCAAAGCTTTGGAAGGCCCTCGAAGTGAAGTCTAAAGGACCAGTATATTAACTTAATATATAATATTCTATTTATAGTATTTCGTGATTATAATTTAATAGTACTAGCACCCTGTATATAACTTTAAGAGATTTTTGGCTATTAGGTTTGAATCATGATGTTTTTCTACAAAAGCTCTACCATTTTCACCTATTTTGGCTAGCATATCTTTATTTATAATCAAATATTCAAGCTTATCTTTTAAATTATCTGGATTAGCTGAAATAATAGGTAAATCTTTAGGATACTTATCTTTCATAGGGTCACTAATATAGCATATTACAGTTTTGCCCATAGCCATAGCTTCAATGGCGAGCAGTCCATAGGACCCTATACGTAATTGGTCAATTACTATATCTGCCTCTTCATATATTTTTTTTGCTTGTGTATGAGACATACCTTGGACTAATTTAAAATTAAAAGTGTACTTATTCGTTAATTCATCTATAACTTTTAGCACTGAATC
>Ga0209124_10001012_pt1 | contig 12242 bp, 11 predicted proteins | sample BarGraIncu01122A_FD_184502 | JGI IMG/M metagenome (GOLD analysis project Ga0209124, IMG submission 184502) | Arctic peat soil microbial communities from Barrow, Alaska - Barrow Graham LP Incubations 011-22A (SPAdes) (version 2) | ecosystem: Environmental > Terrestrial > Soil > Wetlands > Peat...
TGCTGGACGTGGCCCGCAAGCAGTGGCAGCAGGACGCCTGCATGGACACTGCCCGTTTCCTCTACATCAGCACCGACGAGGTGTATGGGGACCTCCCCATCGAGAGCACCGAGAAGTTCACCGAACATTCTCCGATCAAGCCCAGCAGTCCCTACAGCGTTGCCAAGGCAGCAGGCGACCTGATGGCCCAGGCCTATCACCGGACGTACGGCATGCCCACCCTCATCACCCGCAGCTCCAACAACTACGGTCCCCGCCAGTACCCCGAGAAACTCATCCCCCTCACGATCAAGAAAGCTCTGGCCGGTGAACCCATCCCCGTCTACGGTGACGGTCTCAACGTCCGCGACTGGCTGTACGTCGAGGACAACTGCCGCGCCATCGACGCTGTTCTGCGCAAAGGCGCCCCTGGTACCATCTACAACGTCGGTGGGGGTAACGAGCTGAGCAACATCGACCTCATCCACCTGCTCCTGCATGCGCTCGCCGCACAGACCGGCGTACCCGAAGAAGACTACACGCGCCTCATCACCTTCGTCCCCGACCGCCTCGGACACGACAGGAGGTACGCGGTGGAAACATCCCCATTCGTGCAGGCTTCCTTCCGGGGGAGCGGCCACAAGTTCGAAGCGCTTCTAGAAGCAACAGTGTCATGGGTCCGTGGGCGCACAGGGGAGACGAGAGAGCCATGATTGTCAAGAGTAGTACCGACCTAGCCAACAGAATCCAGAACGCACTGCAAGCCGAATCGGAGTACCCGAAGAAGATACCGGTCTTTATCAACGCCCGCGATCGCGTGGGTTGTTTGCGCCAATTGACGGATTGGCTGTCTGGAGCAAGATATTCCAATATCATCATTATCGACAACACATCAACTTATCCAGATATGGTGGCATTTCTTCACCAATGTCCATATCCCGTGCTCCGATTGACTAGGAACCTAGGACACACAGCTCTCTGGTGGATCAGGGGACTTAGACCTATTATCCGTAACGAATGGTTTGTGTATACAGACCCTGATGTGCTTCCGATCGAGACATGTCCATCAAATGTAGTTTCTTACCTTTATGAACTGCTAAATAGACATCCAGACTATATCAAAGCTGGAATCGGATTATTGCTTACCGATATTCCTGATCACTATCACCTAAAGCGATCTGTGATTCGGTGGGAAGAGAAACAGTACGGTCAAGAAATAGAACCAAACGTTTACGAGGCTGATATTGATACCACATTTGCTCTATATCGACCTGGTACCCTGTACCTTACTGCTCCCTCATTACGGACCTGTGGGGATTATCAAGGTCGTCATCTACCTTGGTACTTGGACAGTAAGCATATTGGTGACGAGGAGCAGTACTACCGCGATCATGCTTTGGACAGCGTTACTCATTGGAACACTTCAGGTGTGAATGCTAGCCACCAGAATCTACCGCTACAAGGAGGTGCGACTGCGGAAATGATGAACGATCCGCAGCACTTCCTCGGAAAGCTGGTTCATTCAAAGACTTGGACTGTAGCTGCACCTCTGCGCTGGTTTGAGCGTGTATCTGGCAAGTCAGATAGCATCAACTTGGATTACCAACACATGACCCGACAACAACTGCGAGGTGAAATCATGAAGATTCTGACATCTGACAGTTGGCAATTCGCTGAGAGACTAAAGCAATGGAGATCAAGATGGTAACCTCTAGGTTGATTGTCCTGAGGATAAACCACTAATGGGTAATGTCTCTCTCATATTTCTGGTCACGAGTCTGTTTTGTGGTATCCTGCTGCCCGGTGACAACGCCACAATGATAAGTACTGCTCTCCTGGCTGGTAGCATAGTAACTTTTTGTCTATGGCTGGTGGCGCGGAGGAGAATCAGGCTTGGGATGATCAATGCGCTACAGATCCTCATGTTGGCGGAGCTTCTGCTACCACTTGCCACCACAGCTCTCCCACATTTCTGGGGGAACTACCTGAGTTTTGCCTATGCGGCCGCGTCCTTTCTCTGCTGGTCCAACTTGGTACGATGGTACCATCGCAGATGGATTTCTGGTGCCCTGGCTATCTATGCTTTCGTTCTTGTGGGACAAATTGCTTGGCGTGCGCTAGAAATAGCTCAACAAGGAATCTCTTCCGGAGCGTACAAGGCTTTCATGGTTGTTCCATTCGGTGCAAGCAACTATCTAGGCGGGCCCTTGCTGATTCTCTTCTTTCTCTTCTTGTGTATCAGGGGGCGAGAGATATCGGGTAAACTGGCTTGGGTTGTCTTGGCAGCATTATTCGTTGGAATGCTTCTGATTCATTCTCGCGCAACGCTCGTAGCGCTGCTGTGTACTCTACTGGCATACCTTCTGTTTCGAGCGCGATTGGGTAGAACTAGGACGGGAGTTGTTGTCTGGACTGGTTTGGCATTTCTGCTGACCATAGGTGGATTCGTTGGAGCCTTGGTGCTTGTCAAGCGTTATGGTGGTCTCATGGCTGGACTGAATTTCATTTCCAGCGGTCGGATATTTATCCTTAAGGAAGCTCTAGATGCGTTCTTGAGGCATCCTTGGTTTGGTTCTGGTCTTGGAAACAGTCCCGCGATCTTGGGTATGGGGTTGGGTATGGAGTACAACGTTGAGTTGTGGCGCGCACACAACTTCATCATGGACCTGCTGATGTTTTCGGGTATGGTTGGTACCATGATTCAGTGTTGTGTCTACTTGCTGGCTGCTCACAGTCTGAGAATCAAGGCTGCATTCTCGCCGTGGGCCATGGGAGGCTTCTTCTCTCTCATTGCCACACTCATTGACGGACTAGCAGAGCCTAATGTGTTCAGCTATAGAGTTGATGCACTCTTGTGGATGGTGATAGGGGTCGGATATGCACTGAGCAAGGCTCATGACAGGTCGTTAGTGACCCAGTCTCTGCAGGAGGAGTGAAGAATGTCTGAGCTATCGACATTGTCTGTTGTCATAGTGACATACCGCAGCAGCGGTATCATTGTCCCCTGCCTTCAATCAATCCAGAGATACAATGATATCGGAGATCGTTTGCAGGTGACGGTCGTTGACAACAGTCCGACAGGTGACTTGACGTATGAACTCGTGTGCAATGAGTTCCCATGGGTACACGCTGTTCGCAATTCCCAGAATGGGGGTTATGGACAGGGCAACAACGTGGGGGCACGATTGTCGACAGGCAAGTATCTGCTATTCCTGAACCCGGATACCGAGTTGATCGAGCCACTATTTGGTTTTGCCATCTCAGCGTTCGAGAATGATTCGCGTTTGGCGGTGTTCGGTGTGCAACAGCTGACAGCTGCTCATCGGCGTTCTCCGAGTTTCTTCCTTCGACATCAATATGTGACCAAGTATCCGCACGGAATTCCGCGGTTGATTTCGTTGATGGGGCACTTCAACATGAAAACGATGATGTGCCAGGGTGCGGCCGTGTTCATTCGCCGGGAGGTTTTTCAGCGTATTGGCTGCTTCGATGAAGAGCTGTTCATGGGCTACGAAGAATCCGACGTATGGAACCGGATCGATATGCTCTCCGAGGGTTGGCATGGACACTTCTTTCGACAGAAACGGTTCGTTCATCTGGGCGGATCTAGCCAGGGAATCCAGAAACGCGAACTATTGGCCTTGCCGCACGTGGAACACGTAACCGTACGTCACTTCTACGAGAAGTATGGCTTGGACTTCCGCAGCTTCCTCCGCTATGAACGCGAGCAAGCTCAGCTAAGGGTATGGTACTGGAGGCTCAGAAGGAGACCGGACTTGTGCCGTGAAGAGCAACTGTATGTCGTTGAGCTCGATCGAATGCTGAAATCGGAGAAGCAGGCGTCAACATGAGATGGAAATCGGATTTGCAGGCTTGGGCTATCTCGACCGGTCCTGCTGGCTTGATATGAAGACATATAGCGTTCACGAGATGGCATATACGGGGCGTCTAGACGAAGACTGATGGCAGCAGAAGCCGTTGCCACTTTTGTCAGAATTCGTTTATACGTGCAGTAACGCGTGTCATGGATCTAGGTGTGTGCCGGTCGCTCTTGGAGCAGCAGGAAACGACAGTGGCCTGCTAAAGCACCCGACTAGAGAAAACACCAGGTCATGGACTGAGGAGGAACGAGGGGTGAGAATACATCATATGGCAAATCGTTCGTACGCGCGCGACGGGTACCAGCGTGCTTGGATGTTGCGATACGGGGGACCGAGTTTCGTCGTCGATGACTAGGAGGGATGTACAACATGGATAACACAATCCTCATCACTGGTGGCACCGGTTCCTTTGGCCATGCCTTCTTGACCCATGCGCTTGCGCAGGGGGTGCAGGAAGTCCGAGTTCTCAGCCGTGACGAGTTCAAGCAAGAGATCATGCGTAAAGAACTGCATGACCCGCGGGTCAAGTTCTACCTGGGTGACGTGCGGGACCGCGCCAGCGTCGACCATGCCATGGAGGGCGTTGACCATGTTTTCCATGCCGCTGCTCTCAAAGAGGTCCCATCGTGCGAATTTTTCCCCATCCAAGCGGTCATGACGAACGTGCTGGGGAGCAGCAACGTCATCGAATCAGCCGTCGCCCACGGGGTGAAGAGTATCGTGTGCCTGAGCACCGACAAAGCTGTGCAACCTATCAACGCCATGGGCATGACCAAGGCCCTCATGGAGAAGACCGCATATGCTGCAGCGCAGGACGGAGGGCATGCCAGGCAAACCGTCATCGCCGTCACCCGGTATGGCAACGTCATGTGTTCCCGTGGCTCGGTCATCCCCTTGTTCATCGAGAAGATGAAGTGTGGCGAACCCTTGACGGTCACTGAACCCACGATGACTCGCTTCCTGATGTCGATGGACGAGGCCATCGGGCTGGTCCTGTTTGCCATGGAACACGCCGAGCCGGGCGACCTGTTCATCCGCAAGGCGCCTGCTTCCACCATTGGCGACTTGGCATCGGCTCTCAAGGAGCTGTTCCATTCTGATGTTCCTGTTCAGGTCATCGGCTCCCGTCATGGCGAGAAGCTGCACGAGACGCTGGCGACGGCTGCCGAATTGCACAGGGCGGAAGACATGGGCGACTACTTCCGCGTGCGCATGGACGACCGTGACCTTAACTACGAGAAGTACGTGACGGAGGGCGACCAGGGCGTTCTCATGACGAGCGACTACACCTCGGCCTCGACGCAGCGCCTGTCGGTGAAGGAGATCGTAGCCAAGCTGGTGGCACTGCCCGAGGTGCAGCAGGAACTGAACGGCGGGTCCGGCTCGTCGTTTGCTCGCGGGAGCTGAGATGCGCATCGGGATCACTGGAGCCGATGGGTTCCTTGGCTGGCACCTTCGGTGCTTACTGCATGGGGACACGGACGACGTCGCAGTGCCGTGTGACCAGGTGTCATTTGCCGATGACAACGCCTTGGACAACCTCGTGGCGACGTCCGATGCCGTCGTTCACTTCGCAGGCATTAACCGTGGCACGGACGCCGAGGTCGTCAACGGCAACCTTGCCATTACCGATCGCCTCATCGCCACCTTGCGCCGGTCCGGCCGGCTGCCGCACGTCCTGTTTGCCTCCTCCATCCAAATCGACCGCGACAACCCATATGGCCAGGCCAAACGCGTCTGTGCTCAACATCTGCAGGCATGGGCGGACGGCTGCGGCGTGCGCTTCACCACGGTTGTCCTGCCGAACGTGTTTGGCGAGTTCGGGTGCCCCTTCTACAACTCCGTGGTGGCCACGTTCTGCCACCAGCTGGTGCACGGCGAGGAGCCCCACATTGGAGTGGATGCTCCCCTCGAACTCATTCACGCCCAAGATGTAGTGGCTCGGTTCGTGAGGCTCGCCCATGACGGGACGGTGGGCGTGGTCCGCGTGCCAGGCCACGATCCCCTGCTGGTCTCTGAGATCCTGAGGCGTCTCCAGGGGCTCAATGTCTCGTATTCCAGTGGAACGTTCCCCGTACTTGCTGACTCGTTCGACCTGCAGTTGTTCAACACGTTGCGCTCCTTCCGCTTTCCCGACCGTGCCCAAGGCACCTTCGAGGTCCATGCCGATGCACGTGGTTCGCTGTGGGAGGTGGCGAGGGCGCAGGGAACTGGTCAGACGTTTGTGTCGTGGACCGAGCCGGGAGTCACAAGGGGTAACCATTACCATCGGCACAAGGTGGAGCGCTTCGCTGTGCTGAGCGGCAGCGGGCGCATTCGCCTGCGGCGGTTGTTCACTTCTGATGTCCATGCCTACGATCTGACTGGCGAAGCACCGGGCTACGTGGACATGCCGACCTTCTGTACGCACAGCATTGAGAATATCGGGTCGACACCGCTTTTGACCCTGTTCTGGTCAGGTGAGCTGTTTGATGCGGGGAAGCCAGACACGTGGAGTGAACCCGTTCTGGCACAGGAGGCAGGAAGATGAAGGTTATGACCATCGTCGGGACCCGTCCCGAGATCATCCGTTTGTCTCGTGTTATTCCCTGCCTCGACGAGCACGTGCAGCACGTCCTGGTGCACACGGGCCAGAACTACGACGACGAGCTGAACGGCGTCTTCTTCCGTGATCTTGGACTGCGCGCTCCTGACATCGACTTACATGCCGCAGGTGCAACGGCAGCCGAGACCATCGGTCTCACCATTGCGCGCATCGATCCGGTCCTGCAGGCTGAGGCTCCGGATGCGGTCCTCATTCTCGGCGACACCAACAGCTGCCTCGCTGCCATTGCTGCGAAGAGACGCCACATCCCGATCTTCCATATGGAGGCGGGCAACCGCTGCTTCGATGAACGTGTGCCCGAGGAGACCAACCGGCGCATCGTGGACCATATCGCCGACATCAACATGCCCTACAGTGGCATCGCACGCGAGTATCTCCTGCGCGAAGGCATTGCGCCGGACCGTATCATCACGACGGGCAGCCCGATGTACGAAGTGTTGACTCATTACCTCCCTGCCATCCAGGCCAGCGACGTGCTGAGCCGGCTGGGACTCACTCCTCAAGGTTATTACGTCGTGAGCGTCCATCGCGAGGAGAACGTGGACGATGAGGCACACTTCAATGCATTTATCTCCGTCCTGCGTCATCTGAGCAGCACGGGCCTGCCTATTATGGTCAGCACGCACCCGCGTACGCGAAAATGGCTGGACGAACGACATGTCCAGGTGCCGCCGGGCGTCTCGTTCCACAAGCCGCTTGGGTTCCTGGATTATGTGCAGCTTGAACTGAACGCCCGGTGTACGCTCTCCGACAGTGGCACCATCACGGAGGAATCGAACATCCTGGGATTTCCCGCGCTCAACCTGCGCGAGGCACACGAACGGCCTGAGGGCATGGAAGAAGCCGCTGTCATCATGACTGGCTTACGTCCCGAGCGCGTCATGGAAGCTCTCAAAGTGGCCGAGGCACAGCCACGGGGCACGGACCGCACTCTGCGTTTGGTTCCCGACTACGCTGTCCCGAACGTGTCCGAGAAGGTTCTGCGCATCATCCTGGGCTACACCGACTATGTGCGCAGGGTTGTGTGGGGGCAGGCGTAGGCACTATGGGTCGGTTGTTGCTGTTAACGGAGTACTACTCGCCGTCCGTGGGGCGAACGAGTGGCCTGATTGAGGACTTGGTGGAGAGCTTGGTCGCAGCTGGTCATGATGTCGCCGTCGTGTGCAGTGCCCAGCGGTACCGCGCAGGAGCCCAGTGTCCAGTAGAGGATGTGCCTGCAGGCGTGCGGGTTGTTCGGTGTCGTACACCCGGCCTGTCACGAAGCTCTAGTCTTGGACGGTTGCTCAACTGGGTTGTCTTCCTGGCCAGCGCAGAGCGCCAGCTGCATCGACATGCCGCATCTGTGGATGCTGTGCTGGCCGTCATCAACCCAATCCCTCTTCATTGGCTTGCAGCCACTGCACACTCCCGACGCAGCGTCAGGTTCGTGGCTCTCATCTGGGACCTGTTGCCTGACAGCGCTGTTGCGCTAGGCATCATGCCGGAGCGCTCGCTCCTGGCGGCCTTGGCACGGAGACTGAACCTGAGAGCATTTGCCAGAGTCGACGGTATTGTGGTTCCTGGGCGTGACATGAAGCAGCACGTAATGCAGGCATACGGGGTTGCTGAGGAGAAAGTCACTGTCATCTCCAATTGGAGCGATGCCTCACGTTTGTACTTGGACAAGGATGTGGTGTTGTCACGTGGATTGCAGCCGCAGCAACCGTTTACAGTCCTCGTAGCTGGCAACATAGGCCGAGCGCAGGACGTGGACCAGCTGAAGCGACTCGCTTCGGCGATAGAGATCGAGAAGGGGCTGTTTCTGGAGCTTGTCGGCAACGGACCGCTCATCGGGACCCTCCGCGATTGGGCGCGAGAGGAACGTCTCCAGCACACGGCCATCCTGGACTTCTGTGATGGTGCTGCGTTCGGGCACCTTCTGAGCACTGCTTCATGTGGCTTCATATCGTTGGACGCACGTATGCTGGGCCTCGGCGTTCCCAGCCGCACGTACACATATCTGTGCGCGGGTCTGCCAGTTCTGGCTATGGTGCCTTCCTCATCGGAAGTGGCGCTGCAGATCAATCAGACTGGTGCTGGCCTGGTAGCGGTCGATACGACAGCTGCGATGGACTTCCTGCGACAGCTGAAACACGATCCAGGTTTGTATACACGCATGTCCGCTACAGCTCTGTCGGCCGTGCAAGGTCCCCTGAGTCGCTGTCAGGCCGTTCGGCAGTACGAGCAGGTCCTGTTCGGGCACGAGAGCTAGGCCATGGATACGACACAGAAGACACATAGAATGTCTGGCAAGTGGCTGATGGTGAAACGCGCCGTTGGCATCCTTAGTGCTACGACTGGTCTCGTAGTACTATCTCCTCTGGTGTTGGTTGTCGCAACAGCCATCCTCATGGACTCGGGTCGTCCTGTATTCTTCTTGCAGAAACGGATTGGCTTGCATGGGAGGACGTTCCGCATCATCAAGTTCTGCACCATGACCCGTGACGCGGAGCAGCGAACAAAGGGAGAGTGGATCACTGCTGGCAACCCATATGTTACGCCTGTTGGCAGGTTCCTGCGCAAGACGAGCCTGGATGAGATACCAGAGCTTGTCAACGTCCTGAAAGGCGACATGAGCCTGGTGGGGCCAAGGCCGACATTGCCTGAGCAGGTTGCCGCGTACGACGTCTTCCAGCGTCGTCGGATGGAGGTGCGACCAGGGATCACGGGGTGGGCGCAGGTGAACGGGCGCAACAGCATTTCGTGGACCGAGCGTATCAAGCTGGACGTCTGGTATATTGACCACTGGACGCCCTGGTTGGACATCCGTATACTACTTATGACCATTGGCCAGGTGTTGCGGCAGCGTGGGGTGGAAGACGTACCGCCTCCTGACGCCATCGTGCCGGGAGGAAAGGTATGAGGCTTGTTATCATTGGAGCGGGTGGACACGGACAGGTTGTTGCCGACGCCGCCCTCGCCGCAGGGTTCGAAGTGTTGGGGTTTCTGGACGACGACCGTGCACTGCTTGGCAGGCAATTCTTGGGTGTTAGCGTGCTCGGTCCCATAGAGGCAGCCAGGGACATGGATGCCAGCTGTGTTGTCGCTATAGGTGACAATCGGTCCCGGAAGCAGATGGTTGACCTATTGGGGCTTCCTGCTCAACGCTATGCAACCGTCATCCATCCACGCGCGACCGTGAGCCCGTACGCCGAGGTTCTGCCTGGTGCCATGGTGCTGGCTGGAGCTATTGTTGGCCCGCAGGCTGTTGTTGGAAGTCACAGCATCATCAACCATGCGTCAAGCATCGACCATCATGATATCGTGGGGGCTTTTGTGCATGTTGCCCCCGGTTGCCATGCTGGTGGCAACGTTCATATTGGTGACGGCGCATTTCTGGGCGTTGGCGTTTCGGTTGTTCCGGGCATTACCGTCGGCAAATGGGCGACTGTCGGAGCAGGGAGTGTTGTCCTGCGTGATGTGTCCGAGGCGACGGTCGTCGCTGGCGTTCCTGCTCGAGAACTTCGGAAAGGAGAGTGAACCAGATGATTCATGTTCCGTTGTCTTCTCAATGGATCGATGCAAGTGATGAGTCAGCCGTGCTAGATGTCCTCAGGAGTGATCACCTGAGCCTGGGGCCACGCCTGCCCGAGTTCGAGGAGGGATTGGCTCATGTCGCTGATGTTGCGCACGGCGTCGCCGTGAACAGCGGGACGTCGGCGCTGCACCTGATTGTCCGGTCACTTGGGCTGAAAGACGGCGACGAGGTCATCACGACGCCGTTCAGCTTCATCGCCTCTGCCAACTGCCTCCTGTTCGAACGGGTGAAGCCGGTGTTCGTGGACATACGACCGGACACGTACAACATCGACCCTAGACGTATGGCTGCAGCGATCACGGAACGGACCAAGGCTATCCTGGCCGTGGACGCGTTTGGTCAGCCGGCCGAATTGGATGCGATCGAGGACATCGCGCATCAGCACGGTCTGCAGCTGATCGAGGACTCGTGCGAATCTCTCGGCTCCGAATGGAAGGGACGCCGTTGTGGCAGCTGGGGGGCAGCCGGGGCGTTCGCGTTCTACCCCAACAAGCAGATAACGACAGGCGAGGGAGGATGCGTCGTCACGCAGTCGGACGATATCGCCGCTCTGTGTCGCAGTATGCGCAACCAGGGACGGGGCGAGACCGGCGAATGGCTGGGTCACGAGCGTCTTGGGTACAACTACCGCATCTCGGACATCAGCTGTGCTCTGGGAACGTCACAACTACGGCGGCTGGACAACATTATTGAATTGAGGGGGAAGGTAGCTGAACGGTACAATGCTCTGCTGAAGGATGTGCCGGAAGTTATCACGCAGACGATCCTGCCAGACGTGACAAGGATGAGCTGGTTCGTGTACGTGATCCGTCTTGCAGACCAATTCACGCAAGTTGACCGCGACTGGCTCATCGGCTGGTTGGCGGACCATGGCATTGAGAGCCGACCCTACTTCACGCCCATCCATCTGCAGCCGTTCTACGTGCGGGAGTCTGGGTACAAGCCGGGTGACTTCCCGGTCACCGAACACGTTTCTGCACGGACCATTGCCCTGCCCTTCTTCACGATGATCACCCCCGAGCAGCAGCAGGAGGTCGTGGTGTGCCTGAAGGACGGGCTGGCGACGAGAGGCAGGGAAGTGGCGCAGTGATGCTGCTGGTCGCGAGCAAGACTCGGCGCTCAAACTGGATCGGAGTAATCGCGAAGTTACTCATCGATCTGGCCATGCTCAACGTCGCCACGGTCGTGGCTGTTCTCGCTCGGCTCGACTTCTCTGCGGCGCCGTGGCCCTTTGTCTATACCCTGAGATTCCCAGGGCTGGTGGAGAACCTGGTGTTCGTCGCCGTGTCTGTGTTACTTCAGACACCATTGGCGCTGTGGTCGTACGCCAGCCTGCGAGACATGGAGCGTGTGGCCGTCGTCGTCGCCGTCACGAAGGTTCTGGTTCTGCCGCTGCTGCTAGCCATGCGTGGAGAGGTACAATGGTCGAAGGGTGCGTTTGCAGCATCCGCCGTGCTCTGTTTCCTGTTCATGGCAGGCGTGCGCTCCATCGCACGATGGCGGTACGGGCGACACACGTGGCAGGCGAGCCTCGAGGAACCGGCTCAGCATACTCCGTCCGGTACGCGCGTGCTGGTCGTCGGGGCCGGTGATGCGGGCGACATGGTCCTGCGCGAGTTCGAGGCGCACCCTGAGCTGGGCAAGGTGGTCGGGCTGATCGACGATAATGCCACCAAGCGGGGGTACACGATGCGCGGTGTGCGCGTGCTGGGTCCTGTGGCCACGATCGCCGATATGGCACGACGTACACGAGCTGCCCAAGTGGTCATCGCCATCCCGTCACATGCTGCAGCCGTGACCCGTGCGGTCCTGTCCACTCTGGCTGACACCGATGTGCAGGTGCGGACGCTGCCAGGCATGTGGGAACTGGTAGACGGATCCATCCACGTGGACGACCTGCGCCCGATCCAACTGGAGGACCTGCTGACCAGGACGCCGGTATCCACGGACCTGGGGCCGGTACGGGCGTATGTGGAGGGCAAACGTATCCTGGTGACAGGCGCAGGCGGCTCCATCGGCGCCGAGATCGTCCGACAGGTGGCGCGGCTCAACCCGTCACAGGTGATCATGCTGGGCAGGGGGGAGAACCGCATCTTCCGCATCGACCGCGAGCTGCAGGAGCGCCAGGGCGTGACGTGTGCCGTGCCCGTCATCGGGGACATGCGTGATGAGGCCCGCATGACCTGGCTGTTTGATACAT
>Ga0209124_10001035_pt1 | contig 11990 bp, 11 predicted proteins | sample BarGraIncu01122A_FD_184502 | JGI IMG/M metagenome (GOLD analysis project Ga0209124, IMG submission 184502) | Arctic peat soil microbial communities from Barrow, Alaska - Barrow Graham LP Incubations 011-22A (SPAdes) (version 2) | ecosystem: Environmental > Terrestrial > Soil > Wetlands > Peat...
TTTCCAACAACTTAAAGATTTGACCTTTATGCTCCACATCACTTAATCGAGAAGCAACAACAGCAGCAATCACCGGCATGATGATGCAGTTCAGCATTGGAAATTGATATAAAAAAAACATCCAGCCCTGGGTTAGATCCCTGGCATCCCAGTTTGAAATTGACCAGGTGCACCATAATAGCTGAACCGCAATCATCACCGCTACCACCAACCACAGCTTTCGCCGTCGGGTTTTTAAAAACTCCATGCAAACTGCCCTTTTCACAAACTCACCGCCGTTCCGGTGAGCTCCAGGAAAATGTCTTCCAAGCTTTTTTTCCGTTCTTCAATCCGAACAACACCGATGTTGTTTTTTCCCAGTGTTTTGCTCAATTCAGCCATTACCGAATCATTCATCTTGGGTATGAGCAGATATTCCTCTTCGCTTTCCCATGAAACCCCATTTTGATTCAGCAATGACTTTGTCAGATCGTTATTCAATGTTCGAACCGCCAGGTGATGTTTACTGTACTTATGCAATTCGGACAAACGATCCTGATAAACCAGTTCTCCCTCCCGTATTATCCCCACACTGGTGGCAAGCTGGTCTATTTCACTTAAAAGATGACTGGACACCACCACTGTCATCCCAAATTTTTGGGGCAGGGATTGGATGAGCTCTCGCATTTCCTGAATACCTGCGGGATCAAGACCATTTGTGGGTTCATCTAAGATCAGCAGCTTTGGATACCCCAGTAATGCACTGGCAAAACCCAAACGCTGTTTCATCCCCATTGAATAATGACTGACTTTCTTATCCTTCTGGTTATCCAACCGTACGATCTTTAAGACTTCCTTGATGTTTTCCTTCGGAACCCCACGCAGAGTTTGAAAGATTCGCAAATTTTCTTCTCCGGTTAAATGCCCATAATAGCTGGGTGACTCAATGAGCGATCCCACATCCCTTAAGTTCGCCAATCGATTTTTACTGTTCACATTTCTTCCAAACACCGAAATTTCCCCGGTGGTGGGTTTGGCCAACCCTAACACCATTTTTAGGGTCGTTGATTTTCCTGCGCCATTCGGTCCCAGAAAACCATAGATGGCTCCCTCTGGAACCGAAAGATCCACATCCTTCACCCGAAAAATATTCTCATATTCCTTGCTGAGACCTTTGGTCTCAATCACATTGCTCATAAACATGCACTCCTCTTTTTATTCATGCCATTGCGAAATTAAACTAAAGAACGATTCTTGCTTTGGCGTTTGTCTGTAACCAATTTTGTAAAGTGTAAAAATTGGTTTATAGACAGACATCGAAGCTCACGGCACTTTCGCAATCACATGTTTTCTACCTGTTTATGATAGCCCATCAACCTTACCTGGTTTTGTCAGCTGCCTTACTTTTACCTTAATTATAGTTAAACCATCAATTACCTCTGGTTTTTTCATGTATAATACATTCAGGTGATAATAATGAATACAATTTTTGAATCAACGCTTCTGGTTGTGGATGACGAACCGGAAATTCTAATTATGGTAAAAAAAATATTGAATCTAGCCGGGTTCTTTCAGGTGCTGACTGCCGGTAATTGCCAACAGGCCCGGGAGATTTTCGATACCGAACAACCCCAAGGGGTTATTTTAGACGTCATGCTCCCTGACGGAGACGGTTTTTCTCTGATGCAGGAGCTTCGGGGGAAATCCAATGTGCCCATGCTGTTTTTGTCTGCCAGGGATGAAGACGAAAATCGACTTCTTGGCCTGGGACTGGGCGCCGATGATTACATCACCAAACCCTTTCTTCCCCGGGAACTGGTATTACGGTTAAGCGGCATCCTGCGACGGGTCTACCAGCCGGTAGGAATCCAAAGGTCTCATGATGAATGTCTGGCATTGGGCGATGTGAAAGTCGACTTTAAAAGCGGCGTGGTGCTGACGAAAGATGGAGAAAAGACCCTCACTGCCAAAGAACATGCCCTTCTTAAAAAGCTCTGGGAAAATCATGGCAACATTGTAACAGCAGACTGCCTGTGCCGCAGTGCCTGGGACGACGACCTCTACGGTTATGAAAATACCCTGATGGTGCATATTCGCCGCCTCCGTGAAAAAATCGAATCGGATCCCTCCCAACCCCGGTATCTTCTCACCGTCCGGGGAATGGGGTATAAACTGGCCAGGGAAACCAAACGATGAAGAGCCTTCGTAAAATCATTACCCATTCCATTCTACTCACTGCAATCATCGCTCTTTTACTTGTTGTCATCAATGTGATTTTCACCACCGGTTGGATTCTGAGAAACTCCGGAGAGCAACCCCCTAAATATGCAATTTCCGATATCTCTGAGGGGCTTGTCAATAATAATGGGGTTTATAATCTTAATGCCTCCGCCAGCTCATTATTTGAAGAACAGTTTTCCTGGTTAATGCTCATTGGTAAGGATGGTCATGTTGTCTGGAGCCAAAACCTGCCTGGAGATATCCCATTAGTTTATTCCCTTGCCGATATTTCTTCTTTTTCCCGGTGGTATCTAAATGATTATCCGGTGTCGGTTTGGGAACACCCTGACGGACTTCTGGTATTGGGAGCCCCCAAGAACAGTCTATGGAAATATAATATCACGTCAACCGAAAACACGATTTCTCATGTTCCCGGTTTTATTGCCGGCTTTTTAATCCTTAACTTAATATCAGCCCTTGCTCTTGCGTTATTTCTGGGTTTATGGCTGTACCAAAAGCTGAAACCACTTTATAACGGGATCACCGCTTTACCCAAAAAAGAACCCGTGGCACTTTCCACTAACGGGATCACCGGGGAAATTGCACGGATTCTCAATGAAACCTCGGTAATTCTCAGTCAGCAGGAAAGGCGATTGGCCGACCGGGATCAAACGCGTACCGAATGGATTGCCGGAGTTTCCCACGACATTCGCACACCCCTGTCCATGGTCATGGGTTATGCCAGTGAACTGGAAAACAATCCCAATCTTCCTGCTTCCGAACAGGATCAGGCCCGGATTATTCGGCAACAAAGCCAGCGGATTAAATCCCTTATCAGTGATTTAAACCTTGCTTCCAAGCTTGAGTATGACATGCAACCCACCCGACTCACGAAGGTTTCTCCTGGAGGGTTAATCCGAAGTGTGGCGGTTGATTTTATTAATAATGGTCTCGATGCACCCTATTCCCTTTCCATTGATGTCACCGAGGATTCGAATAGTCGGTCCCTGCTTTGCGATGAACAACTCATACGCCGTGCCTTGACAAACTTAATTGACAACAGCATCCTGCACAATGAACAAGGCTGTGCCATTAATCTTTCTGTTGAAAACAGTTTGGACGGATGGGTCATCAAAGTAAGTGATAATGGAAAAGGATATCCCCCTGAATTTCTTGAAAATTCAGAGGGATTGGATGAACCACTATTATTGGGAAACCATGGACTTGGCCTGATCATTGTCCGTCGCATCATTAAAATCCATGATGGGAGAGCAACCTTCGAAAATCTAGCAACCGGGGGATGCTGTGCTTCCCTTATTTTTATTCAATAAGCCACCATTTTGAACCCTTTATGAGAGAAACCCTCAGTGTATCGTTTTGATACTGTTGAGGGTTTTTGTTATTCAGTTATAAGATGATAAAGGGTTACGACCTTATCTTTTGTGATCAATTGGTATTTTTCAGCAAGAATATCATAAATTTTTTGATTCGTTTGTTTATTATTTGCCATGACAATCCATTTTGGAGGATTTTTTTCAAGCATCTCATTGGTCTCACTGATGACGTTGGGATCGTATAATCCCCACCATTCCTGTAATGTGAAATACTTGTAACATGGCATGATATCTGTCATTATAAACCAACCAGCCGGAACAGAATAACCCAGAACACTGTTACGGTCTACTAAAGGAATTAAACTTGCTGTGCTCAGTGCTGTATCATAATATTCTTTTTGAGGCTGATTTATTATCAGGTCAGCAACCTCCCGGGTTGCTAAATAGGATAGACTCATATAGATGCCGCTTGTTATAAGAAATAAGGTGAGTACACCCATCGTAATAATACGATGTCCCTTTTGCCACAGCTCTTTTCCTTTTTCAAGGGTAAGATCAATAAATAAAACGATCCCCAGCACAAAACAGGGGGTTGTTAAAATAAAATAATGATAGTAGTTTCCTCCCATTGACAGTGAAAAAAAGGTCACCATGGAAGCAACGGCTAGTAGTAATCCTATGGTTTTTTTCTCTTTTTTCAAACAGTAGTAAAGTCCCATGACCCCTGAAAATATAACAGGCGATACATAATAAAAAAAATAAAGAAGATCTGCTACTGTTGTGATTCCTTTTGCAGTCTCTGCATACTTGAAGTTAAAAAGAAAGGTTGCATAGAGCATTTCTCCAAAAGCATTATTCATTAAGAAATAAATGGCAATTCCCGAGAATATGAAAATTGAACCACTCAGGAAGGTTAGCACATTATCGAAAAAATTCCGATACGCTTTGTTAATGAGCAGATGGATCATGATAACCAATATTATGGCACCAATGAGCACCGCATTATTTAATCGAATAAATATTAAGAGTGTAAAACAGATCCCATAAATCAAAGCGTAAAGCGGAGGATGTTGTGCTTTTCCATTTGATTCTTCTTTAAGAGACTTCAGTGATAAATAAAGTGGCAGAAAAAGAAATGGCAGGCTATATTCCTCGGTTAAATTTCCACCCTCAAAAGTAACGGTTAATATTAATAAGAAGAAAATAATCGGAACCCATGACCATTTTTTGTTTAAAAACAACTGTCCGATTTTAAAAATCAAAGTAAGATTGGCCACCATGAAAACCCATTGAATGAAAAAATTACCCAAACGGTTTGGCATGATCAACCACCCAAAGGCTTCTATAAAAAACAAAATAGGACCTTTATGATCAAATAAATTCAGGTATGGCATATAACCTTTTGTGATTCCTTTTCCAATGAGCATAAATAGTGAGGAATCTAAGACCCCAAAATTATTGCTGAATAATGGACTGGTTGAATAGGAATAAAAAAGTAAGAAAACGAATGCAATGAAAGAAAGCACTCCATAATGCACTATTGCCTTTTTTTTTGAATTCATTTAATTATGTTCCTTTACAATATAAATGGGTCGTTTTTTTGTTTCCAAATAGGTTCTCGCCATGTACTGACCTAAAATACCGATGCAAAATAATTGAATGCCACCAATAAAAAAGATGATACACACCAGCGACGGCCAACCAAAGGCTGAACCATGCCACATCATTTCTCTGATAATAATGACCACTATGGCTAAAAAGGATAAGACGAAAAAAATAAATCCAGTCACTGAGGCTATGGCCAGAGGCGCAGTGGAAAAAGAAATGATCCCTTCCAGGGAATAAAGAAACAATTCCCAAAAAGACCATTTTGTTTTTCCTGCAACACGTTCAACATTTTCGAATTCGATCCACTTCGTATTAAAGCCCACCCATTCAAAAATCCCTTTTGAAAAACGATTGTATTCTCCAACCTTTAAAATAGCTTCAACCATAGGCCGCTTCATAAGCCGAAAATCCCGGGCGCCCTCCACAATGTCTGTTTGAGAGATCTTATTGATGAACCGATAGAAAGCCTTAGCAAAAAAAGAACGTATGAAGGGTTCTCCTTGTCTGGTTGTCCGACGGGTTGCCACACAGTCGTATTCATCGGTAAGAAGTGCTTGATACATCGGGATTAGCAATTCCGGAGGATCTTGTAAATCAACATCCATAATAGCCACATAATCTCCGATGGCATGATTTAGCCCAGCATAAATGGCCGCTTCCTTTCCGAAATTTCTGGAAAAGGACAGGTATTTTATGCGACTATCTTTTTCACTGAGATTTTTTATCACCTTTAATGTTTCATCCTTAGAACCATCATCTATGAATATAATTTCAAAGTTCACTTCTGATAATCGAAGAATAACCGCTTTAATAAGGGCGTTATAACAAATAGGTATGGCCTCCTCTTCGCTATAACAAGGAATGATAATACTTATTTTCTGCTTTTCCATAACTCTTCACTTTCACAATCGTTAGAATCCAAACTTTGTCCGGGTATCGTGTCATTATAAAAGACTTTCCTTTAGAATGAATTATCATTGATTATAACACGAACAAAATAGAAAAAGAAACTCCTCGGTGATCTAAATTTTAATTCATTATTTATTAAGGTTTGAAAACATTTCAGACCTCAACAATAAAGACCGGAAGTCTCACGCTTTTGTGGTGAGACTTCTGGCCTTTTGTTTTTATTCCCTTAAGCTTCTTTGCACACATCAGTATGAATAAACGGTGCCAGGCGTTTGGCTAAAACCACACTTAGCCCAATTTTGATAATATCCGCTGGTAGTGTCATCAATAATCCCGATACCATTAATGCTCCAACACCTATTGGGGTATTGAGGTAATAATTGGCAATGAAATAATACCAGGTTAGGCCAAGGGCATAGATTACCGCTGTTCCGGCTATCGCCGCCAAAATCAATCGAAGGATTGATGGCTGCGTTTTTCTTTCCGCTATCCATCCGGTTACAAAGGCTCCCAGAGCAAACCCGATGATATACCCGAAGGTTGGGTGGAATACATAAGCCAGGCCCCCGCCACCGGAAAATACTGGAATACCTGCCAGACCCACAAAGATATAAACAAGGACAGATACCAATCCAGCCCTTGAACCCAGTAGTAAGCCCGCCAATAACACAAAAAGGATTTGGAGGGTAAAGGGAATCCCCGGAAGAGGAATTTTAATTAAAGCTCCCACTGCAATAAGGGCTGTAAATAGTCCGCATAGAATCAGAGTTCGTATAGTTAATGGTTTTCTTTCTATCATTTTCTTTATTCCATCTTTCTAATCGTAATTTCACCTGAATTTAAAGTCTCTAACTCTCCAGCTTCATTTTCAATAATCAAGCCGCCATCTTCACTAATATCAACAGCACGGGCAAAAGACCAATTATTCTGTTGATGCACTTTTATTTTATGACCTAATACCATGGAACGTTTCTTATACTCTTCTAAAAAGTCGCGATTTTCTAAATCTTCACATAATTCTAAAACCGCATTAATGATTTCTCCAGCCAAACGGTTTCGGGTAAGAATATCCGGTTTTTCTTCAAATAATGATCCGGCAATTTCTTTTAAGTCCTCTGGAAAATTATTTTCCGGCAGTCTGAAATTCAAACCGATTCCGATGATTACACATTCCACCAAACCCGTCTCAAAATTAGTGACCGCCTCGGTGAGAATGCCACAAATCTTTTTATCGTCTAAATAAATATCGTTAACCCATTTAATTTGAAGATCCTTATTTGCGACCTTTTTAATGGCTCGACACACCCCAACAGATGCTGCGGTGGTCACCAGTACTGCTTCGGTTGCATAGACATTCGGTCGTAAAATAAGACTCATGTAGATCCCACTCTCAGCAGGAGAATAAAAACTTCGGCCCAACCGTCCTCGGCCCTGGGTCTGTTCTTCAGAAATGATCACGGTCCCCTGGATTGCTCCATCCAAGGCCATTTTCTTTGCCACCTGATTGGTTGAGCCAATGGTTTTATAGGCTTCAATGATTATTTCCTGATTTTGGGGTCCAAGCCACTGGCGTATTCCTTCAAAGGATATAACATCTGACCCGGTCTCAAGACGATACCCTTTATTGGTGGTTGCAGCAATGGTGTAGCCCTCTTCTTTTAAAGATTTAATAGCCTTCCATACTGAAGACCGTGAAACATTTAATTTTTTTGCAAGTTGTTCCCCGGAAATAGTGGTTTCTCTGTTTTCTTCTAATGCTTGCAATACCGATTTTTTTACCGACATGTTTTCACCTCTTCTTCTTCTTATTCTACATGAAAAAAAAACATTGTCAACCAATAATTTCTATATGGTCGACAATGGTTTTCTTGATTTATTCAGTTTTATTATTTTGCCAACACCTCTAAGGCTTTGAAAATAATATCAAAATTTTTCTTAATGCTTTCCTGGCTCCAGTATTCATCCGTTTGATGGCTCATGTTTGCTTCCCCCGGAAATCGTCCTCCAAAAGCCACCGCATTATCAAAAGCTCTTGCATAGGTTGCACCACCGCTGGTCACAGGACCTGTAGTGTCGCCGGTGTAGTCTTCGTAGACTTTTTGGAGCGACTTTATTAAGACACTTTCTTTATCCACATGCAAAGGTGCTAGCTCCTCAATGATTTTAAGTGAAAAACCTAAAGGTTTAACAGCCCTGGAAATATTTTCTTTAATAATGGATTTATCAATGGTCACTGGATAGCGGATATCACATTCCAATATGACCTTTTTGTCATCTACCCGGGCAATAGAGGGATTCAGAGTGAGCTGACCAGAAACCGCATCGGTTAATGCTATATCAAAGCCTTCCAGGGTTGCTATTTCGATCAAATCTAAGAACGGATGTTTAATTCCCCTGGATTTTAATTTTTCAGCTAAACAGAAAATTGCATTAATCCCCTTATCAGGTTCAGCCGAGTGTGCTGATTTTCCTTTGCTTTCGTATGTGACTCCCTCGACAATGGCTTTGGCATAATCAGGGACTGCATTAGATTGGTTACCGCTTAAAAATGTCATTGGTTTGGTTGAATGGTCTAAGTCCTTCTCTAAACGGACTCCCAATAATCCTTTTTCCGCAAAAATAGCAGGATACCTGGAGTCCGGGGAAAAAGAACAAACAGGAATTTCTTCTGTGGCTTTATAACGCTTCATACAACGCCATTCGCCTCCTTCCTCATCTCCTCCCACAATGAGACGAACCCGTTTACTTATAGGCGAACCTGCCTCGGCTAGGGCTTTCATGGCATAGAGTGAAACCATGGTCGGGCCTTTATCATCAATGGCACCCCGGCCAAAGACTTTATCCCCCTGGCGTGTTAAATCAAAGGGAGGTACGGACCACCCGCTACCCACGGCGACAGTGTCCAAATGGGTAAGTATTGCCACCATTTCTTCCCCTTCTCCCATTTCAATAAACCCACCATACCCATCCAGATTTTTAGTTTTAAATCCGAATTTTCTTCCCAAATCCAGAAGGTAGTTAATGGCATCGTTAATACCCGTGCCTAAAGGGGCTTCTGCGGTAATAAGGCCTGCATCACCATTGGTGGATTCTATTCTTAATAATCCTTTTAAATCTTTTAAAAAGGCCTCATCATCAAAATTATTTTTTTTTCTGGTACTTTTCTGTGATGATTTTCCCATATATTTAAAGCGTTTTAGAATGACTCCATTCCGCTCAATTTCTTCATTCCACATTGATGCCGGCCGAACCCAAACACCTCCTTTGCCATATAACTGTCGATAGATGACCATGGCTTCCTGGGTTTCGCTGTGGGTTCCCACGTACATTACTTCATATTCATTTCCTTTAAAATGTTGGTAGCGACCCGGTAAAATAGTGTTTTGCTCAGTTGATTGATCCATAATTCTTCCTTTCACTTTTTTTTAAACTGTGTTATTATAAACAGAGATTCTTAAAATCAATTTTATTTTCAGATAAACGTCTTTTGGTAATATCTGATCATTATTATATCACGAATGCCTGAATTTTTTTGTACTCTTATCAACCAAAGCTTTTTTTGGTATATATTTACAGAAAACTTAACCCATTCTGTACTTTTATATAAATAATAAATAAAAAGGAGATTTTTATGAAAACAAGACAGGAAATTAAAATGATTTCCAAACAGCAATTTTCTAATACTTACTGGATTTCCGTTGGTGCAACTGTTCTCGCTATGTTGATTATTTGTGTTGCCTCTTATGTTCTTTCCTTCCTTATTGTACCTATTTACTTACTCGTAACACTGCCAATAGTAATAGGCATTAACTACTTCTCGTTGAGTATTTACCGAGGCGAAACCCCTACCATTGAAACCATGTTCACCTCTGGCTTTAGCAATTACGGACGAAAACTTGGAGGAATGCTTTGGATGACCCTCTTTACTTATCTGTGGACCTTGCTTTTTATTATCCCAGGTATTATTAAAGCAATTGCCTATTCCATGACACCTTATATTTTGGCGGATCATCCCAATGTCACAGCAAAAGAAGCTTTGAAAATTTCAATGCGTATGACTGAAGGTTATAAAGGGGATATCTTTGTGATGTACCTTAGTTTTATCGGATGGATGATGCTCAGCGGCATTACTTTCGGGCTGGTTGGGATCTTTTATTCCTTCCCTTATATGTACATCTCTTTAGCAGGCCTTTATGAAGAAATAAAAGACCATGCCTTGGAAACCGGTACTGTTCATGCCACAGAATTAGCTTAGTCAAAATTAAGGACAATAAAAAAAGCCTTACGCCGAAACATTGAGTTTTTGTGTAAGGTTTTTCTATACTCAGAGATTTTTTTTAAACCAACGGTCTATTTATTTTTATAAATTAAAATACCAGATTCCTTTGTCAATCACACGAGCCGGGATTCCTACCGCTGTGGATTCATGGGTTGTATCTTTTAATACCACCGCATTGGCCCCAACCTTAGTTCCTGGAGCAATGAAAATATTTCCTAGTATTTTTGCCCCGGACCCAACAACCACGCAATTTCCAAGGGTGGGATGACGCTTGCCTTTATCTTTTCCGGTTCCCCCAAGGGTTACTCCCTGGTATAGCGTTACATTATCTCCAATAATGGTGGTTTCACCAATCACCACACCCATGCCATGGTCTATAAAAAGATTCTCCCCAATTTGAGCTCCGGGATGGATCTCAATACCCGTTCTTTTCCTTGCTCTCTGGGATACCCAGCGAGCAGCAAAAAAATGTCCTTTTTCATAAAGCCTATGTGACCTTCGATAACTTTTTAAAGCTTTAATATGAGGGTATAAAAAATAAACCTCAATGGCAGATCTCGCTGCCGGATCTTTACGCATGGTTACTTTAATATCTTTCATTATTGCTTTAAAACCTGAAAACATATGCTTAACTCCTTTAAATCCAAGTATTCCACCTGGAATTAATTAAATTATAATTTGGTCCCTATTTTTTGTCAATAGATTTTACATAAAAACCCTTTATTTTTAGGAAGATCCGTGCTTTAATAGTAACTACTAAAGCATGAATAGAGAAAAGAAACAAGAAATTTGGAGGTACCTTATGAACGAAGAATTAAAAGAAATACTAAAGTCTAAAAAAGGCTTTCTCTGTGACATGGATGGTGTGATCTACCATGGCAACCGTCTTTTACCTGGTGTATCGGAATTTGTGAACTGGCTTTATGCCGAAGATAAAAACTTCCTATTCTTAACCAACTCCAGTGAACGCTCACCTATTGAATTAAAAGAAAAGCTAAACCGGCTTGGTTTGGAAATTGATGAAAGTCATTTTTATACCAGTGCTTTGGCAACCGCTAAATTTATAAAAGATCAGGCCCCGGGATGTTCCGCCTACGTTATTGGGGAACCAGGACTGATTAATGCTCTTTATGATGCAGAAATCAGCATGAACGATGTCAATCCCGACTATGTCATTATTGGTGAAACCCGTAATTATAATTATAACAATATTCTCAGGGCAGTGAGACTTATCCAAAAAGGTGCGAAGCTCATCGGCACCAACCCTGATTTAACGAGCCCTACCGAGAAAGGCATTATTCCCGCCTGCCGTGCTTTTGTAGCTCCCATTGAGCTTGTCACAGGTAAAGCTGCCTATTATGTGGGAAAGCCAAACCCCTTAATGATGCGTACTGGCATTAAACGTTTAGGTGTTCACAGTGAGGATGCTGCAATTATCGGGGATCGAATGGATACGGACATTATCGCAGGGATTGAATCCGGACTGACAACTCTTTTGGTTCTCAGCGGGGTCTCCACCCTTGAGACTGTAAATGATTTTCCTTATCGTCCTGATCATATTTTAACTGGAATCGATGAAATTGTTGCAGGTCTCGGCTTGAAATAATTTTTTTATAAATAAAATCAATAAAAAAAAGTCAAATTTCCATACTGAGGTGACT
>Ga0209124_10001040_pt1 | contig 11950 bp, 10 predicted proteins | sample BarGraIncu01122A_FD_184502 | JGI IMG/M metagenome (GOLD analysis project Ga0209124, IMG submission 184502) | Arctic peat soil microbial communities from Barrow, Alaska - Barrow Graham LP Incubations 011-22A (SPAdes) (version 2) | ecosystem: Environmental > Terrestrial > Soil > Wetlands > Peat...
TTCACCCAGCTGTCATCATATTGTAACATTTAAGCTGTACATTGCTTCCAAAATTTACCTGAAGGAGGAGAAAATGTTCAATATCATCAAAAAAGCAGTTTTTGGACTGACAATATTATTTTTCATAACAGGTGCGGCCCATGCCGCTCAATCAATTGTCATTAAAGGATCGACGACAGTCTTGCCGATTGCTCAGGCCGCTCTGGAAGCTTACATGAAAGCTAATAAGGACGTGCAAATTTCTTTATCGGGTGCCGGCTCTGGCGACGGGATCAAGGCGCTGATTGATAAAACCACAGACATTGCCAATTCATCCCGCGAAATCAAGCAAGAAGAAATCAGTCTTGCCGCAACCAAGGGTGTAAAACCTGTTACCCATGTTATTGCTTACGATGCTTTGCTCCCTGTGGTGCATCCCAGCAACAAAGTTAAAGATCTATCCATTGATCAGTTAAGCCAGATTTATCAGGGAAAGATCACCAACTGGAAAGAAGTGGGTGGTGCTGATCTGAAGATTGTTGTCATTTCCCGCGATTCATCTTCCGGCACTTTCGAATCCTGGGATCATTTTATCATGAAGAAAGCAAAGGTATCTCCGCGCGCACAGATGATGGCATCTAATGGCGCAATCGTCACGGCAATTGCCAATAACCGGTATGCCATTGGTTATCTGGGTATGGGTTATGTCAACAAAAGCGTTAAGCCTCTTCAAGTAGCTGGTATAACAGGTTCGGTTCAAACTGTGCTTTCCAAACAATATCCTTTAGCCCGTGAACTATACATGTACACCAATGGGGAACCAACCGGTGAAGTGGCTAAGTTTATCGCTTTTGTCAAATCGGCTGCAGGGCAAAAAATTGTTGAAAAGACAGGTTTTGTTCCGCTTGCCACTTCAGCAAAAGTCCAGAGCAAGAAAAAGTAATTTACAGATATTTCCTGAAAAATGGTTTTGCCGGTTTTCGTAATTTGAAATTCACAACCGGCAAACCATTTTAAATAATTTAATAAGAGATACTTGCAGAGCCGCGAGAACTGTGGCTCATTATATTTAGGGGATAAAAGCAAATGATAAACCGGCACACAAAAGAAATAATCATCAAATATGTTTTTTTTGTTTTTGCTCTTGTCTCCATTATAGTTTTGGGGTTAATCGTTTTCTCTCTTTTTCGGGAAGGCCTGCCGATATTTAGCAAAGTTTCCGTCAGTAAATTTCTTTTAGGTATGGAGTGGTATCCTACCTCTGATCCACCATTATTTGGTATCTTTCCGCTGATTGTCGGGTCTCTGATTGTTACCTTTTTTGCAACGCTGGTTGCTGTACCTCTGGGAGTTCTCACGGCAATCTATATTTCCGAGATTGCTCCTCCATCCATCAAAGAGATTCTCAAGTCGGTTATCGAACTTTTGGCCGGTTTGCCCTCTGTGGTTCTTGGTTTCTTCGGGATGGTTGTGATAGCACCCTGGCTGCAAAAGACGTTTGATTTACCCACTGGCTTAAACATTATTAATGCCTCGATGATTCTGGCCATTATGGCCATACCGACAATCTCCAGTATTTCTGAAGACGCTCTGTATGCCGTGCCGCGCGAATTCAAGGAGGCCTCTTATGCTCTCGGAGCTACCAAATTTGAAACAATAATAAAAATTATAGTACCCGCGGCGATGTCCGGTATTTCCACAGCAGTAATGCTGGGGATGGCCAGAGCCATCGGCGAGACGATGGTTGTTTTGATGGTGGCCGGCGGTGCTGCCGCGATTCCCGAAAGTATTTTTGATTCAGTTCGTCCGATGCCCGCGAGCATTGCCGCGGAAATGGGAGAAGCGCCCTTCCGCAGCGCTCATTACCAGGCTCTTTTTGCCATCGGCATCGTCTTATTTTTTATGACACTCCTTTTTAATTTAATTGCCGACTATGTTTCTCACAAGTTCAGGCAAGTGGGGTCGGGAACGCTTTAGACGGAAAATATATGAATACAATCAAAAATAATTCAATGAAATGGCGATATTTTAAACAAACACTATTTTTTGGTACTGTGCGTTTATCGGCACTGATTATAGCTTTGGCCTTGGGTGGCATCCTATTTTATATTATTGTCAACGGCATTGGTGTAATCAGTTGGGATTTTATTACTCAGCCTCCCACTGATTCTATGACCAAGGGCGGCATCATGCCCGCCATTATTGGAACCATCTATTTAACCATCGGGGCCATTGCCGTAGGATTACCCCTGGGGATTGCTTCAGCTATCTATTTGACAGAATATGCCAAACAAGGCAGAGTTATCCGCCTGATCAAAGTAGGGATTAATTGTCTGGCTGGTGTCCCTTCGGTTGTTTTTGGCTTATTTGGTCTTGGTCTTTTTGTTATCTTCATGAAATTCGGGTCAAGCATTTTATCCGGATCGCTTACTTTGGGATTTCTGATTCTGCCGACAATCATCGGCGCTGCGGAGGAAGCCTTAAAAGCTGTGCCGCAGACGTTTCGGGAGGCATCACTTTCGCTTGGTGTGTCCAAATGGCAGACCACTTTTTGGATTGTTTTACCCAACGCCATGCCGGGAATCATCACCGGGTCCATTTTAGGCATCGGCCGGGCTGCCGGAGAAACAGCGCCGATCATGTTTACCGCAGCCACGTTTTTTACTGCCAAATTACCCGGTTCTATTTTCGATGAAGTGATGGCTCTGCCTTATCACATTTATGTGCTGGCGACCGCAGGGACAAATATTGAAGCCACCCGGCCGATCCAGTATGGAACAGTGCTGGTTCTGGTAGCGGTGGTTCTGAGTATAGATATTATCGCGATAATCATTCGCAGCTATATGAGAAAAAATAAAAGGTGGTAGAGATGGATTCAAATACAATTATTCAATTGAGTCATGTAAACTTTTATTACGGTCAATCGCGTGCGCTGACGGATATATCGATGAGTTTTAGAAAAAATAAAGTGACGGCTCTGATCGGGCCTTCGGGGTGTGGTAAGTCAACACTGCTGCGTCTGTTAAACCGGATGAACGATCTGATAGACGGGACAAGTGTCGAAGGAGAAATTCTATTCGAGGATAAAAATATCTATGCGCCCGATATTGATCCGGTGGAAATTCGGCGCAAGATCGGCATGGTTTTTCAGAAACCCAATCCCTTTCCGAAAACCATTTATAATAATATTGCCTATGGTCCAAAACTCACTTCAATAAATACAGGCGACCTGGATACGTTAGTCGAGCAAAGTCTTAAGCAGGCTGTTTTGTGGGATGAAGTCAAAGATTTATTGAATAAGTCGGCCATGAATCTTTCCGGCGGTCAGCAGCAACGGCTCTGCATTGCCCGCGCGCTGGCCATGAAGCCGGACATTTTACTGATGGACGAACCAACCTCAGCCCTTGATCCAATTTCCACCGCCAAGATCGAGGAATTGATCGAAGAGCTCAAAAAAAACTATACAATCATTATCGTTACGCATAATATGCAGCAGGCGGCGCGTATCTCCGATGAGACGGCGTTCTTTTATATGGGAAACTTAGTCGAGTATAATAAAACAGAGGAGATTTTCACTAAGCCGGATATGAAGCATACGGAAGATTATATTACGGGCAGATTCGGTTGAGAATCAACTGGAGGAATCATTATGGAAGAAAAAAAACACACCAGTTCACACTATGAGAAAGAATTACAGGAAATTAAGAACGGTCTTGTTTATCTGGGCGCTTTGACTGAAAAGGCCATTCAGGCAGCGATGAAGTCTTTATCTGAAAGAAATGCGGACATCGCGCGTAAAGTCATCAAAGATGACAATGAAATTGACAGGCTGGACACAGACCTTGAAGAGCGGTGCATCAAGATATTAGCGTTGCGGCAGCCGACGGCTATCGATTTGAGATTTATCACTACGGCGATTAAAATCACCGGCCATCTGGAACGAATCGGCGATATGGCGGTAAATATCGCCGAGAAAGCAATTTTACTGATCGAGGAGCCGCAGCTCAAGCCCTATATCGATTTGCCCCGCATGACCGATCTTGTCGCAGAGATGATTAAAAATTCTCTGGATAGTTTTATCCGGAACGATTTGCGTATGGCCGAAAAAGTTCGGCAGACAGAGCAGGTTGTCGATGACTTGAACGAACAAATTTTCCGTGAACTCTTGACTTTTATGATGGAGGATTCCAAATCGATTCACCGGGCGTTGCTGATCATGCAGGTGTCCAAAAACCTGGAGCGTATTGCCGATCATGCCAAAGGCATCGCCGATATGGTCACTTATATGGTGACCGGCGAGTGTGTGCGGCATCAAACTTGTCCCTTAGACGAAAAGGAGCCGGCATGAAACGTAATCTTTTTTTAAAAATATTATTCAGCTATCTGATTATTGTCTGCTTGTCTTTTTTCATTCTGGATCTATTGATTAAGGACGAGATCAAAAAAGTCATGACCGGTAAGATTGAGGCTGAACTATTAAGCTATGCCGAACTAATTGATTTGAATTCAGTGCAGAAAATGTCTGATCAGCTCAAGCAAATCGCGCGGATATCCGGTTCAAGGATTACGCTGGTAGACGCGCAGGGCATGGTGTTTGCTGATTCGGAAAAAAATATCGTCGAACTGGAAAATCATTTCAACCGTCCGGAATTGCAGGAAGCGCGGCTGCGGGGCAAGGGCAAATCCATCCGCTTCAGTCAGTCCATCGGTGTGGATATGCTCTATGTGGCTATACCCATGAAGTCAAAATCACAGATTACCGGCTATGTCCGGTTAGCGCGCCCTCTTCATGATGTTCAAAACGCTATTGAACAAGTTTACCAATCTATTTTTCTGGCAATGATGATTGCGACGGTCATCGCACTTTTTATTGCACTTGTCTTTTCTTACCGTTTAGCGGCGCCGATTCGGGCCATGGAAAGATTTACCGAAAGATTGCGTCAGGGGGAGCCTTCGGGAACTATTATCTTAAAGACGTCGGATGAAACAAAGAAACTGGCCGACAACATCAATTATCTTGTGGATGAACTGCAAAGCCAGATTCGGCTGGCCAATGAAGAGAAAAGCAAGCTGATGACTGCGTTTACCAGCATGACAGAAGGCGTTCTGATTCTCGATGCGGAAGACAAAATTGAATTTGTCAATTCGGCGCTAAGTAATATGTTGGCCGAGCAATACGGAGATATAAACGGTAAAACGCTTATGGAAGCGTTGCGCAATGTGGACTTGCAAAAAGCGTTTCTTAAATTTAGGCAGACACACGCCACGGTCTTTGAAGAAGTTACTCTTGGCAGCATCGAGCCGGTCATTTTAAGCGTCAGTATCTCTTCTGTGCATAATTACCCAGGCGAAGAAAAAGTCATGGTGGTCTTTCACGATGTCACCAGACTGAAGAAATTGGAAAAGATTCGGGTTGATTTTGTAGCCAATGTCACGCATGAAATTCGAACACCGCTTACCGCAATTATCGGTTATCTGGAAACAATTCAAACAGGGGCAACAAGCAGCAATGAAGACGTGAAAAAATTTATTGATATAAGTTTGAAGCAGGCCGGGCGACTCAACCGTCTGGTTGAAGATTTACTCGTCATATCAAAAATTGAGCTTGGTGAAATTAAATTCCATTTTGAAGAAGTTTCTATACGTGATGCTCTCGAAGGCGCTATCCCGTTGGTTGAGGCGAAGGCCGGATTAAAAAAGATAAACATCCATAGCAACGTTCAAGAAAATCTGCCGCAGCTTTGGGCAGACAGAGACAGGATTACTCAGATACTGGTAAATATTTTAGACAATGCCGTCAAGTTCACGCCGGAGGATGGTAGTGTTTTTATTGAGGCTGAGCAAAAAGATAACTATGCTGTATTGACAATAACAGACACAGGCATCGGCATACCAAAAGAAGAAATTCGGCGCTTGGGTGAGCGCTTTTATCGGGTGGACCGGTCGCGTTCGCGCGATTTGGGCGGAACCGGGCTGGGGCTATCAATTGTTAAGCATCTGATGATCGCGCAAGGCGGTAAAATTGAGATTGAAAGCCAGTTAGGACGCGGCACAAAAGTATCTTTATTTTTTCCATTACAAAAAGTATAATTTACTACCTCGCGAATGCTTAAGGAGAGTTTAAAGTATTAAGAGCTTTAATAATAGGTTCATTCGTGCTCAGAATCTTTTTTCGACCATAAATCCTCTTATTTTGCTGCAAACGCAAAATTGAAATTGCGCTTGCGGATGCAAAACTGCGAGGGCATGGTGCCCGAAAAAATCTTCAATTCGCTCTTTTGAGCCCATTATTAAAGATATGGAAAGAACTTGGAGGATAGAAAATGGAAAGCACAATAGCTAAAGCAATTAAACTTCAATACCAACCAGTGGCCCTGTTCTGGTCAAACGAAAAGCCGCAGGGCGCGATGCAGTTTCAGGAAAAGAAATGGGGTTGTGTAATGTGGCTTGCCGCAGCCGCGGCTAGAGGGAAGAGCGCCGTTGCGGATGCAAAAACATTTGGTTGCTTCGGTGGAGGCGTTGGTCTAGGTTTCGGCAATCAGTATAAAAATTTCCCCGGCGGCGAAGAAGGCTTTTGTCATTTTCTTTCAACCGGCAATGCCGCAAGGGTTGGTGGCCCGGAACTGGCCGAGAAGATTAAGCCTTACATGACAACAGAAAGCTATGATAATTTTCTGCATGGCGAGCGCTATATCAAGTCGCCCGCTCTTGTTGAAAAATTTGTCAAGACCTTGCCCATTACAGATATTCCTGAAAAATATGTTGTTTTCCAGCCGTTGGATAAAATTGATCCCGCTGGCGAAAAGCCGCAGGTGGTAATCTTGTTTGTTAATCCCGATCAACTCTCCGCTCTGACGGTTCTGGCCAATTACGGACGCGGCGATAATGAAAATGTGATTATCCCGTATGCCGCAGGTTGCCAGACTATCGGCATCTATCCTTACCGGGAGGCAAAATCAGCCAAACCCCGTGCTGTGATAGGTCTCACCGATCTTTCGGCCCGTGTCTATATCCGCAAGCAGTTCAATAATCCAAATCTGATGACCTTTGCCGCGCCCTTTGCGCTTTTTGAAGAAATGGAACAAAATGTTCCCGGCTCTTTTTTAGAGCGGCATTCCTGGCAGAGTCTGATGTCTGAGAAAAGCTGATATTGTCCCGGCAATTATTTGCCAGGTGATGAATTGGACGCTGTTTTCTGTTAATGCTTAAGATGCATTTTATCTACATGCGAGGGTTATTTTTAATCATATACAAACAGAGCAAGCCCATGTATAAGAGTTTGAACAACTAAAGAATGGTGGCATGTTTTAAAAATATTCCATTAAAGTGACAGGAGGATATGATGATAAAGAGATTTAATAAGATTATTTCGATACTTTTCACTGGTTTGTTGCTGTTATCTGTTTACGCAGTCCCTGCATTTGCCTGGTCAGAACATGAACTGATACTTATGCCGATGTATCAATCGATGCCTGAAGTGGCAAAAGCAAAACCTGTAAAGGCTGAAACACTTGGTAGCTTCCTTGTTTCCGAGGGCAAAGGCCTGGAAAGAGTTCTGAAGTCTGACGAGGAATGGAATAGAATAAATCTTAAAAATTACCGACCTTTGCCCGATGCCCTTTTATTTAAGGCCTCCGTTGACCCGAAAGAGGCGATAAAACGGTTTTGTGATGCCGTTAGAATAAGCGATCGCTATTATTATGCCCTTTATATAAGACAGATGCCGGGAGCCCCCTCAACCCGGGCGGCTATCGTAAAAGGTTCAGGGATTACATATTTGAAAGATTTATCTGATATAGACGATAAAGCATATCTTCGACTCTTTCCCGGGGAACATGTCAGTGTAATGGATGTATTGGGCACGGCTTCGGACGAGCCGGATCTGGGAATAGATATCGGCTTGTTTGCAGACAATAATACCGAGCAGGGTAAAAAACTGAATTTCGGCAAACAGCCATTCGGCAATCCCAATCTTGAATACAGCAGCCAGGCACCGTTTCACATGGGTTTTTATCATGAGGCCAGCATAGTATATGCGCTGGCAGGATTTTTAAAGGAAACATATCCTGAGTACAGGATCCATCAATTCAAGGTTCTCTCCGAGTATGCGTTCCAAACAGGCCATGACTACTGGGGTTGGCGTTTCATGGGCTGGGGGATCCACTATCTTTCAGACATCAGCATGCCGTATCACGCGGTAGTTCTTCCCGGTGTAAGTGCGGCCAAAATGCTATGGATAAACACAAAATCTATGGCCGGCATGGATCAGGCAAAGAAGGACGCCGTTCAGCTTGTTTCCAACAGGCATGGTGCCCTGGAAAAATATCAGAAGTATGCAACCAGGAATGAATACGCGAGAAAAGATAGGGGCAATGTCTTGACTACCATGGTGAAGACTGCGGCGCAGGTGCCGGTTTACAATGATAATGTTCCAAGGGATAATGTATCAAAAATGGCTGCAAAACACGCGAAAGAAACCGACGATGCTTTGGTTGAATGCATGCCTCAAAAGTATGTCAGTGATCCGAAGGTTGAGTTTAATGACCTTCCCGGAACGGACAGGATATTGGATACGGTAACGAAAGCAAAAGGTCAGCAGTGCATCGACAAAATGAATGCTCTGATCGGGGAACTCTTTAAACCGGCAGGCATTTACTGCAGAAGTTATATAGAGGCAATCCTGAAAGGGAAATAAGTGAAAGCGAATGATATGATCAAAATTAACGGTGTTTTCAAGTTTTATTATAAATCCAATCCGGCACTATTTTCAAAAGCCAAGCGACGATGCGCCAGCGTTTGGTGATATAGGCATGTTTTTTCTTTTTGACAATCGCATCGTAAATTTGGCTTGCGGCCTTTTCGGCGGTCGATATCCAAAATAAATTGTTGCCGCGAGACAGGGGAGTCTTCACAAATCCTGGCTGAACATCCGTGACGAAGATCGGTTTTCTGGACTTAATCGCGATGTGGCGCAATCCTTTCAGATAGTTGCAGACGAAAGCTTTGGAAGCGGAATAAGCAGGCGCGCTTCTTTGGCCTCGCAGGGCGGCAATTGATGAAATACCTACCAGATGTCCCGAACCTTGATCCAAAAAATGCTGCAAGGCGATGCCGGCAATCAGGGCAAACCCGGTGACATTGACATCTATGGTTGCTTTTTCGATGGGCCATTTCAGTTTGGAATTCAAGTCCCCATATCCGGCACTGATGACGACTAGATCAATGCCGCCCATCTCGCCTATCATTTCTTTAAATTTTATTTCGGCGTTTTCCGGTTTGCTTATATCAATTTGTTTGATAAATGATTTATTGGGTAATGCCTTTTGCAATTCATTGAGTAAATCGATTCTTCTTGCCGCCAGACCGACAATATAGTCATTGCCGGATAATATCTTTGCCAGTTCTTTACCCATTCCTGAGCTGGCCCCCATTATTATTGCTTTCTTTTGTTCCATTTTATCTTCTCCTTGCTGGTCAGATGCTTGCTTTATACCCATGAAACATTATTAAATTCAACTTGATTTTGCTCAAAAAATTTATGCTTATTGCTGCATAAAATTATTGCCTGCAGGAATGAGGTGTGCTAATTTGCTGGCAAATTAAATGAATAAAACAGATCCCTATGCTTACCTGTCCAGTTTAAATATTGATTCCATGCGTTTTGGTTTGGAGGCAATCACTAATCTTTTGATGAGGTTGGGAAATCCGCAAAAGTCATATAAGACAATATTGATTGCGGGTACCAATGGCAAAGGGTCGACAGCGGCAATGACAGCTTCGATTCTGTATAACGCTGGTTATAAGGTCGGCCTCTATACATCGCCGCATTTAATTGACGTCCGGGAAAGAATTGTCGTAAGCGGGAGGAAAATAAACAAGAAGGAATTTCGCCGGACCGTTGCGAATGTAAAGAGCAAACTTAAACAGCCGGTAACATATTTTGAATTTTTAACGGCTGTGGCTTTCCTTTATTTTCAACGCCAACAGGTTGATATCGCTGTGCTGGAAGTTGGTTTGGGCGGCAGGCTCGATGCCACCAATGTTTGCAAGCCAATTGTTTCGATCATCACCAATATTGAGTTAGATCATACGGCATATTTAGGCAACTCTCTTACGGCAATTGCCCATGAAAAGGCAGGTATCATCAAACGCAATGGAGTCTGTATTACGGCAGCAAAGCAAAAACAAGTTTTGGAAGTATTGAACAGTGTTTGCCTTGATCGTCGCGCTAAACTCTACTGTCTGGGCAGCGATATAAGGATCAAAAGTCAAAAAGATGGTCTTTTAACTTATCGGGGCCTTCAACGTAATCTAAAAAATTTACCAATCCCACTGAAGGGAAGTCATCAATATTCCAATACCGCTTTGGCATTAGCCGCCGTGGAGCTTTGCGGTAAAAATGGTTTCCAGGTTGATGATGAGGCAATAAGCCGAGGTCTTGCGAAGACGCATTGGGAAGCACGGCTGGAAATTTTACAAAATAATCCTCTTTTTCTTCTTGATGGGGCGCATAACCCCGCAGGTATGAAGGTTTTATGCCAGGCATTAAAAAGAGATTTTTCTTGCCGGCAGTTGATTTTTATCTTTGGAGCACTTGCCGATAAAGACTATCGGAAAATGTTGCGAATAATAGCGTCTTTGTCTCCAAAAATAATTTTAACACAATTAAAAGCCGGGCGTGCAGTGCCGGTAGACGATATGGCAAGAGTGTTAAACAAAATGGGATATCCGGTAATTGTCACCAAAGATGTGGGCAAAGCAATTGAGCGGGCACAGGCATTAGCCGACAGACAGGATTTGATTTGCGCGGCCGGTTCACTATATCTTGCCGGCGAAGTAAAACAAATATTTCCTCAAACCATTTCTTGTGATAAGAGACCCGATACCATTTCGATTTCAAAGGATAATGACCCGGGCATGCGTCGGGCAGGCTCTGCCAGCAAAGTTAGCCAAAGAAAGCGAAGAGGTATGAAACTGGATAAAAAAAGGACATATTCATCGTGATTAGAGCTGTTAAATACAATTTAATAATAGCCTTTATCGCCGGAACTATATTCTTATTTTTATGTCCTGCTATTTTTGCCGCTGAAAATAACAAAATTAACAATCCCGTGATTATTGAAGAGGATATCGTCGAAGCGCAAGGGCAGGCTCCGGTGAAAGCTCCCAAGATAGCGTCGGTGCTGCATGACGAAAAGAAGACAACTCTTTTTGAATCAGGTAGAGCTGTAATAACCGATGCGATGCGCCAGCGTTTGGATGCACTGACAGGTGAGCTTAAAGGCAAACGCAATATTCGTATTGAAATAACCGGCCATACCGACAACGTCCGGATCGGCCGCTCCAAAACCTTACTCCGCTTTGGCACAAATACACGTCTGTCCGAAGCAAGGGCTCTGTCGGTAGCCGATTATCTGAAAAGTAAGCTAAATCTGGAAGCTCGGCAGATTTCGATTGTCGGTAAAGGGGAGAGCAATCCGATTGCCGATAATACAACCGATGAGGGGAAAGCTGCCAACCGGCGCGTGGAAATCCGTGTCTGGTTTGATGATGAAGAAAAACCTCAGCCAAAAACAGAAGAAGTTTCTCAGCGCGGTTCAGCCTCACAAAATACTGACGTTCCCTTAATCAGGCCGGAAGCCACCACTAAATACGGCGAACGCAGAACATTTGAGAACGCGTTTGCCGCTGAAAATAAAAAAAATGACAATCCCGTGGTTATTGAATCTGAGATGATGGAATATGATAATTTTAACGATGTTTACCATGCTCAGGGGAAAGTTGTCATAACATATGAAGGCGGCACTTTAAATGCCGATGATGTTCAATTTGATAACAAGAATAATACTGCTACAGCCCAGGGTCACGCTTTTTTAAGCATGGGCGCGGATAATATGGCCGGTGATAAGATCGTTTTTAATACTGAAAGTAAAACAGGAACTGCTTATAACAGCCGGGCTTTTTACGCGAA
>Ga0209124_10001047_pt1 | contig 11864 bp, 15 predicted proteins | sample BarGraIncu01122A_FD_184502 | JGI IMG/M metagenome (GOLD analysis project Ga0209124, IMG submission 184502) | Arctic peat soil microbial communities from Barrow, Alaska - Barrow Graham LP Incubations 011-22A (SPAdes) (version 2) | ecosystem: Environmental > Terrestrial > Soil > Wetlands > Peat...
ATGCTCGCCGCCGAGGGGAAGGAGGGGGTGAGGCTGGCAGCTGTCAGCTAGACTGGAGCCGCCGTGGAGGATTACTTACAGAAACTTCGGGACACAACCACCGTCTCGAGCGGCAGCCGCCCAACAAGCGTATCGAGCGGACGCGCCGCTAGCCGCAGTAGAGTGCAAGACGAGCGGCGCGTCCGCTCATACGCAACGCGTTGGGCGGACCGAATGAACCCGACGCAAACCGGACTTCCCCCCTCAGCCTGGTAGACGCCGTCGTGGGTGCAATCTCACTCGGCCGGAATGCCGCGGGAGAGACGATCGCTTGGCGCAATTGCTTCGTCTGTGGATTCGGCCGTCTGGGGAGACACGTCGCTTCCGCCGCGAGCAGCACGGGCCATGCTCGCAGCGAAGTCCATGGGCCAGCCCTATTTCGCGGGCCCGACGAACGTGTAGTCGCCCGAGCCCGACTTCTCGACCTCGACCTTGTCGCCGACCTTGAGGGACCTCCACTGGTCCAAGGTCGCCTTCGCCCCGACTTCCTTGCCGCTGTCGAGCCGCACGTGGATGCTGCCGTCGTATTGGACCTGCGTTCCCGTGGCGCCAGGCATGAACTTGACCCCGGTGCCCGTGAACGTCCCGACCTCCCGGCTGCTGCATCCCCCCGCGAAGGCCGTCGCGAGCACCAGGAGCAGGCACAGCGCGACGTAGAGCGCACGTGTCTTCCGTATCCGGATCATCTCGGTTCCTCCCATGGCCCCGGCGGTTGCCGCCGAGCATCTCGCCCTGCGATGGCTGCACACTCGATCGTCCGCTTCGCGGTCGTCCTGAGCCTTCGGGAACGGCGCAGCACCGATCCGCACAGACGGCGAGCGACTCGCGATGCTCAGATCTCAAGCTACGCTCCCGGTACAGTGACCTCAAGCGGGGCCCGCTGCTTCTGAGGAAGCGCCGCATCCGCGTCCCGCCCAGAAAGACCTGCGGTCGCATCGCGTCGACCAAATGCCACCCAGAGAACGGCGCGACTGCCGTCGCCCGTCCGCACCGCTCAACAAGCGCTTCAAGCCGACGCGTTCGCGGTGGGCGCAACATGCTAGGTTGAAGGCGCGCAGCTTAGGCGCAACACGTTAGCCTGGCGGAGGCGGCAATTAGGGCAAGGCGGTCCCACGAAGCTCGAGGAGGCGGTGCGCAAAGCCGCGTCCCGACCGGGTGAACGCAGTCGGTGGTCCTGCTCTACGAACTCACGCACTCGCCGCTCGTCCTGGCTCAGTGTGAGGCGACACAGCTCGACCTCGACGCCGAGGGTCGGGTGCGCGCTGACACGAGCGTCGCTCTCCTCAGCAGCATCGGACCGAGCGGCCACTGCCTGCTGGCGTCCACCGGCGACTTGGACAAATGCGGCTGCGCAGGATCATCCACGATGCCGACCCTGAGATCACCGAGGAAGTGAAGTGGAAGCGGCCCAGCAACCCGATGGGCGCGCCTGTCTTCGAACACAGCGGGATCGTGTGCGTCGCCAACATCCTGAAGGAGAGGGTCAGGTTGAGCTTCCCCGCGGGTCTGAGCCTGCCGGACCCGCAGAGGATCTTGAGCTCCGTCTCGGAGGGCAACAAGACGCGGATCATCGACCTCTACGAGGGCGATCCGATCAACGAGAGCGCGCTCAGAGACCTCATCCGCGCAGGCGTGGAACGCAATCTGGCGAAGCCGGCGCGCAGGAAGTAAGGCCCGGTCGAGGTCCTGCAACGAGCGCATCTTCGCAGGCGCACAATGGTGGGGGATCGACGCACAGGTTACGCGCCGAACGTTCGGCACGACGCCGATGGGGGTGATCGGTATGACGTGGTTGAGGTATCCGCTGGCGCTTGTTCTCGCACTGTCGATCGCAGGGTGCGCCAAGTCCGCGTCACCGGCCGCAGCCGACAACGCGGCTGCCAAGAATGTGGTCAAGGCGTACTGGACGGCGATCGCTGCCGGCGATTCCCGGGCGGCCGAAGACCTCTTCGTGACGGCGGAAGGCAACGACGTTCGCGAACTCGTCGCGAAGAACATTGCGTACTCTCGCGAAGACACCGCTGTGGTGGCTGAGCACGCCATGAGCTTCTACTGGCTCGAGGATGGGATCCTCAAGCCCGACGCGGAGAGCGACACGGTGTACCCGTCGGAAGTCGCTCGGCTGAGTTCGCTTGGCCAGGAGTATCCGATGGCGGCGTTGGTCACACGCGAGGCGGTCTCGGGGGACGTGTCGCGCTTCTTCGTGGTCAGGGCCGATGGGGAACTTCGGCTCGTGAGATAGGCTCGCGGCGTTTCGTTGTCTACGACGTCTCAGCTCACGGCCTTCTTCACCAACGCGCTGATCTTCGCTTCTTCGGACGCGGTCAACTCCGTCACCGCGAAGGCGACCGGCCACATGTGACCGTCGTCGAGGTTCGCGTCATGCTGGAAGCCGAAGGTCGCGTACCTCGTCTTGAACTTCTGCGCGCTTTGAAAGAAGCAGATGACCTTGCCGTCCTTGGCATACGCGGGCATCCCGTACCAGAGTCTCGGCGAGAGGGCTGGCGCGTCGGCCCTGATGATCGCATGGAGCCGTTCGCCGATGGCGCGGTCCGATCCCGACATCGAAGCGATGCTCGCAAGCACCTCGGCCTCGCCGTCGGCCTTGTCCGCGCGCGGCGCGCGGCGCGCGGTCGCCTTCTTCGCGACGTCCTTGCCTTTGTCGTCTGCGCCTTCGCTCATCGTCGTGCTCCGTTCTGTCGGCGGTCGGGAGTCGTAGACGACCTCGCTGATGTCGGACCTGTTCAGGGGCGAGATCCCCTAGTGCTTCGCCTTCTTCGAAGGTTTCGAGCTGTTGAGGTCGACCGCTTCGCGAACGAGCGCCCTGAAGGCGGCCTCGTCAACCACTTCTCCCTCGTGGATGTCGCACGCGCGGCGTACGTTCCCGTCGAGACTCGAGTTGAAGAGACGGGCTGGATCCTCCAGAGACGCGCCCTTGGCGAATGTGAGCTTGACGACATCCTTGTAGGATTCGCCGGTGCAGATGATCCCGTCGTGCGACCAGACGGGAGTGCGCCCCCACTTCCACTCCTCGACGGCGTCCGGGTCCGCTTCCTTGATGAGCTTGCGCATCCTGCTGAGGGCTTCCCCGCGCCAGTCCCCGAGGTCGGCGATCCTCTTCGAGATGAGCTCCGATGCCGACTGGCCTTGGTTCGCGTCCGGCTCTTTCATGTCCTCGTCCTTCTTCACGTTCTCGTCCTGGGAGTCCCAGACTCATCCTGGCCCATACCCACGGTGGACGGCCAGTAATGTCATCCCACAGCTGCGCCAAGCGAACAAGCGCATCGAGCCGACGGCACGGGGTAGACTGCGGCAGAGAGGCGGGTGGGCGCCGCTCATACGCACGACGTTCGGCACACCACTGGGGGCCGGAGTGACTCGCATCACACAAGCCACATCCCATGCTGAAGTCGAGGCGACTCGCGGGCTCTTCCTTGACGGGACCAGGGATGCCTGACCTTCTCGCGCTGCGTCCCCTCGGCTACTCGCCGCGTTGGCAGGCGCTATTCGCCCAATTCGATGGCACGGACACCTACCCCGGCCCGCGTTGTCCGCGCTGACCGGGGCAGTGCCTTGATCGCATCGCCAGACGGCGTGTGTCGTGCGAGGCCCTCGACTGCTTTGGTGAAGGCCGCGCGCGGCCCCATCGATCTGCCTGCGGTCGGCGACTGGGTCGTCGTTCAGGCGCCGGAGGGGATCGACGTTCCTCTCATCGACGCGGTGCTGGCACGCACGAGTGCGATCACCAGGGGCGACCCGGGAGAGCCCTCGGTCGTCCAAGTCCTCGCCGCCAACGTCGACACGGTGTTCCTCGTCCATCCCATCGATGCGGAGCTCAACCTCCGGCGCATCGAACGCGAGCTGTCCTTGGTCTGGGACTCGGGAGCCGTTCCAGCGATCGTGCTGACCAAGGCTGACGCATCTGCCGCTCCCGACGTCGCCCGCGCTGAGGTCGAGGCCATAGCGATCGGGTGCGACGTACTCGTCACAAGTGCACTGAGCGGTCTCGGCGTGGAGTCGTTGGCCGGCGATGTCGAAGACCGGAAGACGGCAGTGCTGTTGGGGCCCTCCGGGGCCGGGAAATCGACGCTCATCAACGCCCTTCTCGGCAAGGAGCGCCAGGAGACCGGCGAAGTCCGCATGAGCGACCATCGGGGCCGGCACACAACGGTCGCCCGCGAGCTGATCCAATTGCCCGGTGGGGGCATCCTCATCGACACGCCGGGACTGCGCGCGCTCGCCTTGACCGGTTCGGAAGAGGGGATCGCAGGGACCTTCCCGGAGATCGAGGAGGCGGCTCTCGCCTGCCGCTTCCGGGATTGCACGCACCACGACGAGCCGGGCTGCGCGGTCCGGGCCGCCGTCGAGTCGGGCGAGTTGCCCGCGAGTCGACTCGCGAACTACCAGAAGCTGATGCGCGAGGCAGAGGTCGCGGCGATGAAGACGGATGCTCGGCTGCGTGCCGAGGACGCCAAGAAGTGGAAGGCGATCGCGCAGGCATCCAGGGACTACTTCAAGCACACCGGCAAGTCCTGACTGACGCGCCGCGACGGTGGCACTGGGTTGTCGTACTCTGGCAGCGTGAGCCTCGCAGCTCATTCGCTGGGCGGCTGGGCAAGAGGCAGTGAACGCCTGATCTCACGGGGGTGAGTGGGGGATGCCGAAGCGGACGACACATCTGGTGGGCCTCGTCGTGGGGGCGATAGTCGCCTCGGTGGTCGCCGGTCCTCTCGGCTTCCTCGTGTTCTGCGGTCTCGTGTTCTTGGCATTGGTGATCGGACTGCCGAGGTCGTCCAAGTAGGCCCGGTGCCTGGCAGGCGCTCAACGTTGGGCGAACTCTCTGGGGGAGAGATCATGAGTACGGATCCGAGGATCCCCGCGACGATCCAGGCGGAATTCGTCGACCGCACGGTCTACGTGGGCGCCGAGATCGGCTACTACCGCCTGGAGCTGGGCGGGATCGTGTCGTTCGTCGGCAGGCTGGACGAGGCGCGCCTCGGGTCCACAAGATGACGCGGAAGAACGTGGCACCGGTCAGTCCGATGGGCGCCGGACTCGCAGCCAGCGCGTATCGGGATCGGCTCCATCTGACGGCGGGCGTCGAGTTCGCCTCGATGAGCGAGGACCTCGTGAACGAAGTCCTAGCGGGGACCGCGGCGGAGATCGAGACGTGGGTGGTTTCACGGGGAGGACCGGCCGCCCGGCACCCACGGAGGTCAGTGCGATGAGCGACGCACGCAGCGAGCCCATCGTTCACATTCAAGGCTTCCGGATGGACTTCGACGGGCACACCGTGGTCCGTGACCTGTCGTTCGACGTCAGGCGAGGGGAGACCTTCGGGTTCCTCGGGGCGAACGGCTCCGGCAAGACGACGACGATCCGTGCGCTTCTCGGCATATACCAGCCGACAGCGGGCGTCCTGCACATCGATGGGCGACCGTTCCGGCCCGAGAGCGGCGGGAGGCTCGGCTATCTGCCCGAGGAACGGGGCCTGTACAAGAAGGAATCCGTCATCGACGTCATGGTCTACTTCGGCAGGCTCAAAGGCCTCGACAGACGGGCCGCGCTCTCGTGGTCGATGGAGTACCTCGATCGAGTCGCACTGAGGAACACCGCCAAGGTGAGGTTGGACAGGCTCTCGAGCGGGCAGCAGCAGAAGGTGCAGCTCGGCGTGACGATCATGGGTGGACCCGACCTGCTCATCTTGGATGAGCCGACCAAGGGCTTCGATCCTGTGAACAGAAGGCTCCTCATGAACATCATCGAGGAGCAGAAGCGTGGCGGGGCGACCGTGCTCATGGTGACCCACCAGATGGACGAGGTCGAACGGTTGTGCGACCGGGTCGTCCTGCTGAAGGACGGCGTGGCCGAGGCGTACGGGACGATCCCGGAGGTGCAGGCCCAATACGGCGGGACGACCGCGCGCCTGACGTACTCCGGCGACATTCCCGAATCCGCGCACTACCGGGTGACGTTGCGGGAAACGAACTACGCCGAACTCGCCGTGTACGACGGCGTCGACGAGGCGGACATCGTTCGCGAGCTCGTTGAGGCGGATGTGTCGATGCGCAGCTTCCAGACCGGCAGGCCGTCGTTGGACGACATCTTCGTGCGGGTGTACGGGGACCAAAGCGACACGGTGGAGGCGTAGGCGATGGCGCGACACAACCTGCAGACGGTGGTCGCGTTCGAGGTGACCCGCACGCTCACGAAGAGGCGCTTCTGGATCGGGACTCTGCTCGTTCCACTCGCGATGGGGCTGGTGATCGGGCTGATCGTGCTGTCAAGCACAGCCACCGCCAAGCGTGTGAGTTCCCAATCGACCGCGCAATTCACCTTCACGTACAGCGACGCTTCCGGCTATGTGGACCCCGCGGTCGTGGCGGCGCTCGGTGGCATCAAGGCGACGGACGAGGCTCGGGCGCTTCAGGACGTGAGATTGGGGAAGGTGGATGCCTACATCGCGTATCCTTCCGATCCCGCGGCACAGACGGTGAGGGTGTACGCACGGGACGCCGGCCTCTTCGAGAACGGTACGTACTCCGCCGTGGCCACCCACATCCTTGTGACAAGCGCTCGACGCCGAATCGACGCGAAGCTTGCCGCGCTTGTCCAAGGCGAGTTCGGGGTCACCACAACGATCTACAAGGCGGGTCGGGAATCGAGCGGGATAGGCGAGATCGTCCCGCCGCTCATGTTCCTGGCTGTCTTCTACGTCGTCATGCTGCTACTCGGGAACCAGATGACGACCAGCCTGCTGGAGGAGAAGGAGAACAGGGTCTCCGAGATGATCCTGACCACCGTTGAGCCGACCACCATGGTCATCGGCAAGGTCATCTCCCTGTTCATCATCGGCTTGGTGCAGGTGCTGGCCTTCGCGGTTCCAGTCGTCGTCGGGTATCTGGAGTTGCCCCGTTTCCGTTGGCACCTGGAAACTAGGACGCGGCAGCCTGTAGCTGACGCTGCTCCAGTCTCCGCTCGAACTCCGCCGGAGACAAGTTGCCCAGCGACGAGTGCCGGCGGTGCGGGTTGTAGAAGCCCTCGATGTAGCGGAAGATCGCGAACCTCGCCTCGTCCCTCGTCTTGAACCGGTGGCGATGCACGCACTCCTTCTTGATCGTCGCCATCACCGACTCGGTGACCGCGTTGTCGTGCGGCATTCCCGTCTCGCCCATCGAGGCCAGGATCCCCGAGTCCCGAAGCGATTTGCCGAACACCAGGGAGCGATATTGAGCACCGCGGTCGGAGTGGTGGACGAGTCCCGGCTTCGGTCTTCTCATCGTCGTTCCCATCCCGAGCGCGTCGACCACGATGTCCGCCTTGATGTCGTCGCGCATCGACCACCCGACGATGCGCTTCGTGCACGCGTCCATGACCACCGCGAGGAAGAGCCAGCCCTTCCAGGTCGGCACGTAGGTGATGTCGGCGAACCACACCAGGTCCGGCTCGTCGGCGGTGAAGTCCCGGCGCACGAGATCGACCACCGCATCGCTTTCGGCGACAGTGGACTTGCGGCCGCGCCTTCGGCCCTCGCGTCCCGACACGCCGGCAAGCCCCAGCTCGCGCATCAGGCGGGCGACTCTCTTGCGGGATACGTTGATGTCCTCGTCGGCCAGGTCATCGAGGATGCGAGGAGCGCCGTAGGTGTCGTGACTCGCCTCGAAGTGGAAGACGATGCGCTCCTTGAGCTGCGCGTCCTTGACCCTGCGAGCCGAGGGCGGCCGCATCTTCCATGCGTGGTAGCCCGCGGCCGTCACGGCGAACACGCGGCACATCCGGGAGATCGAGTGATGCGGCTTCTCTTCGTCGATCAGCCGGAACTTCATCTGCGGTGATCGGTCTCCCTGGCGAAAAAAAGCGCGGCCTTGCGCAGTATCTCCTTCTCCTCGAGAAGGATGCGGTTCTCGCGACGAAGACGCCGCAGTTCCTCGTGCTCCTCACTCGTCAGGCCCTCGGCGAGCTCATCGTCGATGTCGGTCTGAGCGATCCATTTGCGCAACGAATCCGGCGCGATGCCGATCTGGTACGCCGTGGCCTTGATCCCACGCCCTCCGACGCGGAAGAGCCGGACCGCTTCCATCCTGAACTCCGGTGTGTACGCCAACGCTGACTCCCTTCATGAGACCCCGAGGGGTCTACTTCTAGGGTGTCAACGAAAACGGGTCAACTCCACAGAAACTTCGGGACACAACCCATCCTTGATGAGTCCCGAGTAGACCTCATAGGTGAATTGGAGTCAAAATCCGTGGCCAATCCGTGGCTAAAGTGGTGGCTTCTGACGGTTCTACGGGGAGACGCGGTAGGATACAACCGCAGGTCAATCGGCTAGTGAGCGAAGAGTGACCGAGCCGCTAAGAGGTTCAGGAAACCTGTGCGCTATCCCCTGAGCTACGAGGGCTTGCAACCATCTTGTCGGCTGCGATTGGCGCGTCAGATGGTGTCAGATGCGGGCGTGGCCTCGGCCTCGGAAGCCTGCCCCACTTCGTGCTACTCGGTGCCGGTGTCGTTGATGACGAGCTTCCCGTTCTTGAGCACGACCAGGTACCAGTTGGTCCAGACGCCGGAGCTCCAGGTCTCCTTCATGAAGACCATATAGCCGCCTTGGCTCTCTTCGACCTTCACCAGCTCGAACTGGTTCAGATCCTTCGCAGCGAGTCTGTAGTAGTCGGAAGTGATGCGCGACCTGTACTTGGAGGTCACCATCGCCTTGGCCGCGGCGGTCTGACCCGACTTCGCCTTGTCCAGGTAGTCGCCCACAAGCGCAATCGCAGTGGCCTTCGAGAGCACAGGAGCGCTTGGCGCCGGATTGGTGGCCTCAGGCTGCGTCGTGGTGGTCTCGGGCTGCGTTGCAGGGGGTCCGGTCTGGCTCTGATCGCTTGGTGCTTCTGTCGAGGGCGGAGTCGACGTGATGACCTTGGCTGCCAAGTAGGCCCTTATCGCGGGAAGCGCGGCGAAGATCCCAACGCCGCAGCAAGCGAGCAGGAGTACTAACACGCCGGCCACGATGGCCACGATCAGCCCCGTGTTCTTGCGCTTCTCGGGCGGCTGAGCGCCAGGCACGGGCTGGCCCGGAGCGGTGGGGTAGCTGGGAGCGTAGCCGGGCGGCGCCGTCTGGCCAGCAGGGTAGGGCGGCGGAACGGCCGCGGCCGGCATCGGCGCGGTCGGCTGCATCGGCGCGGGCGCCGCTGCCGCGGCCAGATCGGTGCCGCACGCACCGCAGAACCGCGCGTCATCCGGAAGCGTCGCACCGCACGTCGGACACTGCATGAGTTGCCCCCTCGCCTCGCCGATCCCCCCGGAACCGTCCTCACAGCATGATAGCCGCCCGCGCTGCTGCGCGCTGCCTATGGCTTTCGCACGCGCGCACCACCTACACTCTAGTCGGGACGTCGTTGACGCGGCGGGAGGAGCGGATCGTGCGCAAGAAGCGGCGGGCAGTTCTTGCTGGCGCCTTGGCCTGTGCGCTCATCTTCCCGGCTGTCGCGCTGGCCGCATCCGATCTCCTCGACCAGGTCACGTACAACCTTCCCCCCGGCTGGACCTCCGAGAAGGAGTCGGACAAGGACGGTCCTCCATTCGGTGACATCAGGCTGGCGAGTCCGTCAACGGGAAACAGCGCCGACAACGCGGCGGGGGTCCTCGCGTACATCATCTACGACAAGGCCCAGCGCTTCGCCACGCTTGAGCAGTTCAGCGCTTACGACTCGAGCCCCGCCTACGACAACCAAGGCGACACGGTGGAGAAGACCACCGCGCACAGCGAAGCGGTGACGTTCAAAGGCAAACCGGCATGGAAGCAGACCATGACGAAGGTGGTCACGACACACAACTTGCGCACGACAGAGAACTTGGGCGTGGCACCCGTGGAGACGGGGCGCAGGATCGATACGACCTACTACTTCAACACCGAGGACGGCCACTCGGTGCTGGTGATCTCCTACGCCACGGCGCTCGGTTCGAAGCTGAACCAGATCGATACGATGCAGGCTCAGGCCGAGGACTTGATCGATTCGATCAAGTTCGGGAGCCCCCCACCCCCGACCCCCGAGGGCAGCCCTTGGCGCACCGTCTTCGAGGGCGCCGCCGCGCTGGCCGCCGCGGCCACCGCGCTGGTTGGCGCGTTCCTCAGCACGCCGGAGGGCCGACGCCGCGCGAAGGAAGACCCCACGATGGTCGTGGGCCACATCCTGCGGCTCTCGACCCGCTCGATCGACGTCACGCGCGACAAGCAGACGCCGCTCGAAGTGCTCGCGTATCGCGTGCGGGCGAACGGCAGCTACGAACTGGCTGACGACGCCGTCATCACGCTTACTCCGCCTGCGGGGGTCTCGGCGGCGCCGCAGAGCGGCAGCGGGACGCTGAATGCGGGCGTCTGGCAGACGGGAACGGTGGGACGGCCCGCGATCATGCAGATCAGCGCAGCCGCGTCCACCGGGAGCACCACACAGCAGCTGCCCGTGAAGTCGGGCGACGCACTCGAGCTCATCGTCACCTTCGAGCCCGCGACCAAGACCTCGCTGCTCGCCGACGACAAGGACTCCACCACGCTGATCGCGCGAGTGCAGCCCGAAGGCGGCGCGTGGGCGCCCGGCTCTGACCCGAGCGCCGCGCGCGCCTCGATCGCGTTCCGGATTCTCGGCGGGTGGCTGTACGGCAGCGAGCCGGCCGACTGGGGCGCCGACGCGCGGGCGATGCGCTTCATGGCGTGCCAGCCCGACCCGCTGCACCCGGTGGTCCCGCCCGACCACATCGACGTCGAGGTGACCGCGGCCGTCGGCACGGAACAGCTGCGCAAGGTGGTCGCAGTCGGCATCGCTCGGCAACCAGTGCTCGACGCGACTCCCGACGAGATCACGCTGGCCGCTGAGTCGGGCGAGACTGCTACGGTCAAGCTCGAGGTCCGCGATCCCGGCGAACCGCAATGGCACTACGACCGTGAGTGGCCCAAGGACACGCACCCGCCGGCCGAATGCGACTTCTCAGAAGACTCGCTCTCGACCGGCACTCTCACGCTGACCGAATGCGCGCCGATCACGTCGGGAGGCGGCGGTTCGCCCAAGGTATGGGCGAAACTGACCGTCATCGCCCGGGCGGACGGATACGCGGACGTCCCTCGCGTCATCAACGTCGGCGTTCTGCGCGAAGGCCTCTTCGCCGAGACGGTCAGCCTCCACCCCGACGGCACCTACCACGTGCGCGCCGACGGCAAGAAGCAGCCGCAGACGATCGTCTTCCGCGCGTACGTGCGTGACCCCTCGACGGGCCGTATCGCCGCCACTCCGCAGTTCATGAACGCTCTCAAGTTCGAGATGGTCGACGACCCCGGAACGCCGGAGCGAGCGAGCGCCGAGTTCTCCCAACTTGCGATCGCATACCAACCCGAGGCCTCCGCGTCCGAGCGCGAACCGGGGGGCGCCTACTCCTTCGCTTTCACCCGGGAGGTCCCGGGCAACGGTGACGTGCGCCCGGTCCGCTACCTCGTGACCGCCCCAGGGCTCGACCCCGAGAAGTACTGGTGCGAGGTCAAGCTCGGTCTCGAGACCACAGCCATCGAACCACCCTCGCCCGCGTGGCAGGCCGAGTACCAGCGCGCAGACGACATCCTCAAACGCCTGATGCCGGCGAGCTACTACCCGAAGTGGAAGCAGACCCTCGACACACGCTCGCAGTTCCTCGGCGCCGAGGGCATGGCGGAGCTGCGCAAGCGCATCTGGATCAACGCCACGGAGCTGGTCCTCGCCGAGGGCGCCGAAGGCTACGTCGCCGAGGCGAACTGGGCGGACCACATCGTCCAATCGCTCGAGATCGCCGACATGGCGGGCGAC
>Ga0209124_10001050_pt1 | contig 11826 bp, 6 predicted proteins | sample BarGraIncu01122A_FD_184502 | JGI IMG/M metagenome (GOLD analysis project Ga0209124, IMG submission 184502) | Arctic peat soil microbial communities from Barrow, Alaska - Barrow Graham LP Incubations 011-22A (SPAdes) (version 2) | ecosystem: Environmental > Terrestrial > Soil > Wetlands > Peat...
AGATATTAACAATATCTTCGATACCACTTATGCCGATTATGGAGGGCTTACACAGCCAGGAATTAATTTCAATGTGGGATTAAGATTGAAATTGAATTAAGCAGATAAATATCGAAAGATGAGTATTATCAATCAACTTGAAATAAAAGTAATTGGCGGAGAGCTAATTAATGCCGAAGAGGCTTTTTTGCTTGCCCAGTTCAATGACAAAGAAAAACTTTATCAGGCTGCAAATCGGATTCGTGAGTTTTTTTGCGGTAACCGCATTGATCTTTGTACTATAGTAAATGCCAAGTCGGGTAAGTGTTCGGAAGATTGCAAATGGTGTTCGCAGTCGGACAAGTATAAAACAGGGATTGAAACGTATGATCTTATCGACTCCAACGAGGCATACAGTCAGGCAATGCATAATGAAAAGGCGGGTGCGCATAAATTCTCGTTGGTGACTAGTGGTAGGACTATTTCTAATTCTAACTTAGATCAACTCTGTTCGATATATAAAAAAGTGGGCAAGGAAAGTCAGCTCGAATTATGTGCATCGATGGGGCTTCTTGATAGAGATAGGTTGCAGAAACTGATCGACTCAGGAGTTAAAAATTACCATTGCAACATTGAAACAGCACCTTCCTTTTTCCCAAAATTATGCTCAACGCATACTTTGGAAGAAAAAATATGCACATTGAAAACTGCCCGCGAGTTAGGTCTCCACCTTTGTTGCGGAGGTATAATTGGAATGGGAGAAACGCTTGAACAACGTATTGAAATGGGAATTACATTACAGAATCTTGGAGTTGAGTCCATTCCATTAAATATTCTAAACCCAATTCCCGGAACTCCCCTTGAAAATCAAAAGCCACTTTCGGACGAAGAAATACTAACTACAATAGCTATATTCAGATTTTTAAATCCAAAAGCGTTGATTCGTTTTGCGGGTGGGCGTATGCTTATTCTTCACATACAGAACAAAGCGCTAAAAGCAGGTATTAATGCTGCTTTAATTGGCGATTTGCTAACAACTGTTGGAGTAAGTATGAAAGATGATGTTCGATATTTCAAAAAGTCAGGATTCGTTTGTTGACATCCCAATGATAATTTGATTTGAATAATGGTAACACAATAAAGATTTAATCAAGTTGTTTTGCATTGTATGTATAAATCCTTTGTGTGCTGGAATTTAGTTGTTAAGCACTGCTGAAAATAAAAAGAGGAAGTAAGATTGCCTAAAGCTAGTCGTAACTTCCTCTCTTTTTTGATCTATCTATTAGGTAATAGTCTGTTGTCTAACATTCTATTGTTGTATTGCTGAATGAATGCCTTCACATCCAAAGTAAGTGAGTCGGCAAGGGCTTTATTGGTGGTCAACAAATTATTTGAGAGTTTTTCATCGTTCTTGAAATCAAACATAGAGACTGCTTTTTGCCCATCGAAGCGCAATAGGTATTTATCTTTAAGTAGCTGATAAAACCCATCTTTATAATTTACGACGATATATTTGTCGTTTTGTCTATGGAAAATGTCGAAACCAAAAGAGAAATAAGGTTTGTCGTAGTTCAGATAACCCAAAATAGACGGCATAATATCAGCTTGTTGTACTATATCCGTTTGGTTGTATTGTTTTAGATTCTGACCCGGAGCATAGAAAATGATAGGAACAGCAAAATGGTTCAGATCGGTTTTGTATTTCTCAAGGTATTTTTGGTTGGTATGATCGGCAGTAATCACAAAAAGCGTATTTTTAAACCAGGGCATTTTGGATGCCGTTTTAAAAAATTTGCGTAAAGCCATATCTGTGTAACCAATACATTGATGAATGGGTATGTTTCCCAACGGAAATTTTCCTTCGTAGCGTTTTGGCACTTTGAAGGGGTCGTGTGACGAAACAGAGAAAATAGTTGTCAGGAACGGTTGCTTAAAGGTGTCCATCTTGCGGGCGTAGAACTGGAAGAACTCCTCGTCCCAGATTCCCCAGATATTATCAAAGTCAGCATCATTATTGTATTCGGTTTTGCCAAAATAGGCATCGTATCCGGTTAGGTTTGCAAAGGCCTGGAAGCCCATAGAACCATTGGGTGCACCATGGAAATAGGCCGAATAATAGCCTTTCGGTTTTAGCAGGCTTGCAATACTATTTATACTGTTATTGGTGGCGTAACGCGTTGTGATAAATGGTTCTAGCATGTATGGAATACTACACAGGATAGATGGCATGGCATCGATGGACTTTTGCCCACTGGCATATGAATATTTGAAGGTAAGGCTTTGGCTTATCAACGAATCCATAAATGGTGTGTAGCCTTTGTAAGCCGGTTTTATATCCTTGTTGTAAAAACCATAATACTCTTTTCCATTGCTTTCGAGGATGATAATGACTACATTCATTGGTTTGAATGCCCCGTTCGGTGTGTTGTTCAATCTTACAGGATTATAGTGGTTCTCCAGCACTTTTTCGTCTGTAAAGAAAGTTCCACGTTCAAGGTCTTTTATCTCAATAGTTTTCAAAAGAGTAAAAGGAGTGTTCAGCACGATATTTACCTCCAATGGGTTTTTGGTGTAGTCGCCTGAATTGCTCAGTGTAATTGGTCGTGTGCTGTGTCTGAATCCACCTCTTACGCCAGCCACAAAAAGTCCTGAGAATAGAGCCAATAGCAATACGCCCTTCGGGTAATAAAAGTATGGTTTGATAAATTTAGATGGCTTTGGAACAAGTCCTCCATAAAGTTTCTTCATCGCGTAAATTGCTAACACAAAGAAAACAGTAATATACCAATATGTCCAAATGAAATGACCAAGAAGCTTAAAACCCTGAGTTTCATGTTGGAATTCTTTGAATACATTGAATGTGGTGCGACGAAGCGTAAACCTGAAATAGACAATGTCTGCACAATTTGCCAGTAGCGCAATGCTATTGCATACAATATATATCCATTCGAGTGTTTTTTGATATGCTTTATTGTATCTGAATTTAAAAGGGATAATGCACAGAATGATAAAAAGTGCGTTGGTATAAAGCACTGCCACTAAATCGAATCTTAGTCCACCAAAAGACATTCGCAAATAATCAATCAAACCTACTTGATTAAAAAGATCGTGGTTGTATGTAAAGAATACGATTCTGAGAATGGAGTAAAACAACATTGCCAGAGCTAGTCGGGCTATAAGTCTAAAATACCAATTTGTGTTGAGATGTTTAAGTTTTTGAAACATGAGCCTTTTGAATTCAAAGAGATTACAAATGAGTTACAAAAGTACTACGATATTTCAGTCAATCAAAGTTTCGTTATAATTAGTTAACTTATAAATACAGAAAGAGTGAGCTGAAATGTCAGCTCACTCTTTAAAAGATGGATTAAATGCTAAAAAACTAGCAACCCATTGTTGGTTTAATTTGCTTGAAGAAGTCATTTCCTTTGTCATCTACAAGGATAAATGCAGGGAAATTCTCCACTTCAATTTTCCAGATAGCTTCCATTCCTAACTCAGGATATTCCAGACATTCCACTTTTTTGATGTTTTGTTGTGCCAAAATTGCAGCAGGGCCACCAATAGAACCAAGGTAGAAACCACCGTGTTTTTTACAAGCGTCAGTAACCTGTTGTGTGCGGTTTCCTTTGGCAATCATGATTAAGCTGCCACCGTTTTCCTGGAATAAGTCCACATACGAATCCATACGACCGGCTGTGGTTGGGCCAAATGAACCGGAAGGCATGCCTTTAGGCGTTTTAGCAGGACCTGCATAATAAATCGGGTGATCTTTCACATATTGTGGAAGTGGTTTGCCGGCGTCAATCAATTCTTTCAGCTTAGCGTGTGCAATATCGCGACCAACCACGATGGTTCCGTTCAATGACAGACGGGTTGAAACCGGATATTTAGATAAGATTGCCAAGATATCTTTCATTGGCATATTCAAATCGATTTTCACTGCATTTCCTTCGCCCTCGTTGCGCAATTCTTCAGGAATCAATGCGCCCGGATTATCTTCCATTTTCTCAACCCAAACACCGTCTTTGTTGATTTTGCCTTTGATGTTACGATCGGCTGAGCAAGATACTGCCATGCCCACAAAGCAAGAAGCACCATGGCGCGACAAGCGTACGATACGCACGTCGTGAGCAAAATATTTACCTCCAAACTGAGCTCCGAAACCCGAGGCCTGTGCTTGCTTCAGAATTTTTTGTTCCATTTCCACATCGCGGAAAGCTTGTCCCAATTCGTTTCCTTCGGTTGCCAATTCGTCGTAATATTTGGTAGAAGCCAGTTTTACGGTTTTCATGCAAGCGTCGGCCGAAGTTCCACCAATTACGAAAGCAATGTGATAAGGTGGACAAGCCGCAGTACCCAATGTTTTCATTTTTTCGGTAAGGAATTTTTCCAACGAAGCCGGGTTTAGCAATGCTTTTGTTTCCTGGAATAAATATGATTTGTTGGCCGAACCACCACCTTTGGCAATAAATAAGAATTTATAATCGTTACCATGACCTGCCACTAAGTCGATCTGAGCAGGAAGATTGGTGCCTGTGTTTATCTCATCGTACATGTTTAGAGCAGCATTTTGAGAGTAGCGTAGGTTCTCTTCGGTGTAGGTTTCGTAGATGCCTTTCGATAGGGCTTCTTCATCGGTTCCGTTGGTCCAAACATTGCTTCCTTTTTTTGCGTAAACGGTAGCTGTACCGGTATCCTGACAGAAAGGAAGGATGCCTTTAGCCGAAATTTCGGCATTGCGAAGCATGGTTAGCGCCACGTATTTGTCGTTTTCGCTAGCCTCAGGGTCAGCCAGAATAGCTGCTACCTGCGCCTGGTGAGCAGGACGGAGTAAGAACGAGCAATCGCGCATGGCAGCACGAGCCAATTCGGTCATTGCTTCCGGTTCTACTTTCAGGATTTCTTGTCCGTCAAACTCCGATACCGAAACATGCTCTTTGGTAAGCAAATAGTATTCGGTTTTGTCTTTTCCCAATGGAAACGTTTCCTGGTACTTAAATTCTTTTGCCATTTTAGTTGTATATTAATCAGTTATAATTGACGATTGAAATGAGTCACAAAATTACGGAAATTTTTCTGTAATTGTTTTCAAAAAAACAAAAATCCTATTAAATTGAAGGTCGTAGAAAAAGCATGTCCGAAAACTCACTTGAATTTTCGGACATGCTTTTTTATTTTGGAGAATCGATGATTTAAAACAAAGTCATTTGTCCTGTAATATCATCAATGATCTGTTGTTGATCAATAATATCATCGGGCAGTACCGAGTCATTTTTAGTTGTTTTGGTTGTTTTCTCAGCTTTTGTCTTTGGCACTTCGGTCGCGCTTTCGTCAGCAGTAGCTTCTGTATCTTCGTTTGTTTCTTCGGTATCTATTTCTTCGCCGTTGCCGCCACCATCATTGCCATCGGGCTGCTCTTCTTTTGCCGGTGCAAAGCGTAGCGGCTCCAGTTCATTGATGGTTTCTACTTCGAAAGTCGTCAGTCGCTTACCTTTGGCCTTGTAGCTTTTTATACCGATAAATTCTTCGGCATCAATCACCAGCGCTTCGCGGAAAGCATCGTTGCCGCCAAATATAACTTCAAAACGAGGGAAGTCCACATCGGTCATCAGCATTAAGCGCGACTCGGCATTTTCACCCAAGAAGTTTTGCGGTTTAACCGATGCCTCCAGTTGGAAGCGTTTCAAATAATAGAATTTTTGCTCTGCATCCCACAGTGCCACTGTCCATGCTTTGTGTGGGTCGAACTTCTCAATCGCTAAAATATCTTTGTCGTAGTGGTTGTTTAGATCGAAGTTGCTGGTGTAAAAATTTCCTTTGCTCGATACTACCAGGATAAGATCGTCGCTTTGGAACTCGCCCAAATAGTCGCCACGTTTATCGTAGTTGAGGCGCAGCACATCGCGGTCGAACCAAACCTGACGCCCACCTAGCGTGGAACCGCCTTTTGTTTTTAAAGCAATTTTTTGAACCTCATTTTTGGTGAGTAGGTTACCCATCGACTGTCGGCCTTTGATAGCAATATCGCTGAAATCCTTTTCGAAAACGATTTTGAACAGCCGGGGTTTTGGTTTCAAGGTCACGCGTATCACTTCAGCTTCGGCATTCGGGTTGGAAGTAAAGTAGACCACCTTGGAGCCTGCCGTACCCTGCGTAACATCGTAGTCCTTGTCGCGGGTGATGCCGGTAACAATAAATCGTTTGACGTAGTGCGGTCCTATTTTTCCATCGCGATAAACCACATTGTACACGGTACGTTTGTCGTTTTTCTTGAAAACAGCCAAATGTAGAATATTTTTACCCACAAAAATCTTGTCGGCAACCTTTACTATTTTGTACTTTCCGTCTTTGAAGAAAATGATAATATCGTCGATATCCGAGCAGTTAGACACAAACTCGTCCTTGCGGAGCGAAGTGCCAATAAATCCTTCGTCGTAGTTGACGTATAATTTTTCGTTTGCCTCCACCACTTTCGAAGCCACAATGGTCTCGAAGTTGCGAATCTCGGTCGTACGAGGGTGATCTTTGCCGTACTTGGCTTTCAGTCCTTCGTACCAGGCAATGGTGTAGGCAACAATGTGCGTTAAGTTGTAATCAATTTCGTCGATTTTTTTCTGAATTGCCAACAAAGTGTCCGTTGCCTTGTCCGAGTCGAACTTGGTGATACGCATCATCTTTATCTCTAGCAATTTCAGGAAATCTTCGCGAACAATCTCACGAATAAAATCTTTTTTGAACGGTTCTAATCGTTTGTCGATATGTGCAATAACCTCATCTTGCGAGGTACTATCTTCGAAACCTTTATCCTTGTAGATGCGGTTTTCGATAAATATCTTTTCGAGCGAAGTGAAGAAGAGTTGTTCTTGCAATTCCGCTTTCTGAATCTCCAATTCGAGTTTTAGCAACTCCATGGTATGCTGACAACTAATGCGTAACATTTCACTTACACCGCAAAACCGTGGCTTGTTATCGTGAATAACACAGCAGTTGGGCGAGATACTCAATTCGCAGTCGGTAAATGCATAGAGTGCATCGATGGTTTTGTCTGATGACGAGCCAGGTAGCAAATGGACAAGGATTTCAACGGTTGCGGAGGTATTGTCATCTACTTTGCGAATCTTTATTTTGCCTTTATCGCTGGCTTTGATGATCGATTCAATCAATTTGGATGTGTTGGATCCATATGGAATCTCGGTAATTGCAAGTGTTTTATTGTCTATTTTACCAATTTTAGCCCGAATCTTTACCGCACCACCACGCTCTCCATCATTGTAACGGCTTACATCGATAGAGCCTCCGGTTTGAAAATCGGGGAAAAGGATAAATTCCTCGTCGCGCAAATGAGCAATACAGGCATCGAGAAGTTCGTTGAAATTATGAGGTAAAATTTTTGAATTTAAACCAACGGCAATACCTTCAACCCCTTGCGCCAAAAGTAACGGGAATTTTACCGGCAAGGCTATAGGTTCTTTATTTCTGCCATCGTAAGAGGCTTTCCATTCTGTCGTTTTAGGATTGAAAACCGTTTCGAGCGCAAATTTTGAAAGGCGCGCCTCGATGTAACGTGGCGCAGCTGCACCATCGCCGGTAAGTATGTTTCCCCAGTTTCCCTGGCAATCAATAAGCAAGTCTTTTTGTCCTAGTTGCACCAACGCATCGCCAATGGAAGCATCACCGTGTGGGTGAAACTGCATGGTGTGCCCAACGATGTTTGCCACTTTGTTGTAGCGACCATCATCCAACCGTTTCATCGAATGAAGAATACGACGCTGAACAGGTTTTAGTCCATCGTAAATATCCGGTACGGCACGTTCCAAAATAACATACGAAGCATAGTCCAAAAACCAGTTTTGGTACATGCCCGAGAGATGATGTTTTACAGCATCATCTTTTATTTTAGGAACTTTGTAATTTGAATGTTCGGTCGATTCAGCATCGGCAATTATTTCGTCGGCTGAATCTGTCAATTCATTTTCTAGGTTTTCGTCGTCAATTATTTCGTCGGTGCTCATTGATTTTTTAGTTACAAGTTACGAGTTACAAGTTAGGAGGCTTGGGTGTGAGTTGTTGCGTAAAGCGATTTTGTTCTAAAAATCTATGCATTAACTCCCCGCGACTATACTATTTTTCGGATTCAATCGACAAAAATACAAAAAAAATAGTAACTTTGCACCTCTTTTTGGACTACAATTTCATACTATTTTAGCTTGAAATTATATTTCCTTCATAACTAGAAATTCGTAACTCGTAACTAAATATTATGGCTTCACAAGAAGATGTTTTTAAAAAATTGATTGCACATTGCAAGGAATATGGTTTTGTATTTCCTTCGAGCGAAATTTATGACGGATTAGCTGCTGTGTACGACTATGGTCAAAATGGTGTTGAACTCAAAAACAATATCAAAAAGTATTGGTGGGACAGCATGGTGTTGCTCAATGAAAACGTGGTTGGACTTGATGCAGCCATCTTTATGCACCCTACTACCTGGAAAGCTTCCGGTCACGTGGATGCATTTAATGATCCGTTGATTGACAATAAGGATAGCAAAAAACGTTATCGTGCCGATGTATTGATTGAAGATTTATTGGCAAAATACGATGACAAAATCAATAAAGAAGTTGAAAAAGCGGCCAAACGTTTTGGAGAAAGTTTTGATGCTGCCGTTTTTCGTTCTACCAACGAACGCGTGTTGGAAAATCAAGCTAAACGTGATGAGATTCACGCTCGTTTTGTAGCTGCGTTGAACGATTCGAACCTGGCTGAACTGAAGGCCATTATCGAAGATTATGAAGTGGTTTGTCCGGTAAGTGGAACCCGCAACTGGACTGACGTTCGTCAATTCAACCTGATGTTCTCCACTGAAATTGGGTCAACTGCCGATGGTGCAATGAAAATTTACCTTCGTCCTGAAACAGCTCAGGGTATTTTTGTAAACTACCTGAACGTGCAAAAAACGGGTCGTATGAAGATTCCATTCGGTATTTGCCAGATTGGTAAAGCGTTCCGTAACGAAATTGTAGCTCGTCAGTTTATTTTCCGTATGCGTGAATTTGAACAAATGGAGATGCAATTTTTTGTTCGTCCGGGCGAAGAAATGAAATGGTTTGAACATTGGAAACAGATGCGTTTGAAATGGCACAAAGCCCTTGGACTTGGTGACCACAAGTATCGTTTCCACGATCACGATAAATTGGCGCACTATGCCAACGCAGCTACCGATATCGAATTCGAAATGCCTTTCGGTTTCAAAGAGGTTGAAGGAATTCACTCGCGTACCGATTTTGACTTAGGAAGTCACGAAAAATTCTCAGGGAAAAACATCAAATATTTTGATCCTGAAATCAACCAATCTTACACTCCGTACGTAATTGAGACCTCGATTGGTGTGGATCGTACTTTCCTTTCTATCATGGCTGCTTCGTACAACGAAGAAACGCTTGAGAACGGTGAAACTCGTGTAGTATTGAATCTGCCTCCTGTTTTAGCTCCGGTAAAAGCTTGTATCATGCCTTTGGTAAAGAAAGATGGTCTTCCTGAAAAAGCACGCGAAATCATGAACGATTTGAAATTTGATTTCAAATGTGGATATGACGAAAAAGACTCCATCGGAAAACGGTATCGTCGCCAGGATGCTGTTGGTACTCCATTCTGTATCACCGTGGATCATCAAACTCCGGAAGACAATACTGTGACTATTCGCTATCGCGATACTATGTTGCAAGAACGTGTGGCAGTTGCTGATTTACACAAAATTATTGGTGATTTGGTGAACATGAAGAATTTGTTCAAGAAAATTCTTGCATAAACAACTTTTTCTATTTGTATATAAATTTAGAGGATATCAATTGATTTTGGTATCCTCTTTTTATTAAATACAGTTTACAATGCAACGGTTTGTTTATATCAGGCATCTTATAGAATAAAAGAATACACCATGAGAACACGATCATCTGTTTTATCTATATTGTTAGTCCTTATTAGTTTTGCAGTCGCAAGTTGTGACTCTAGTACCCCAATTGAAGTATCAACAAAGCTTAGCGACACAATAACTATTGGTATAAATGAGGTTTATCAACATAAACAACCTAACTTTAGTTTGAGAATTGATTCAGTATTAAACGATTCTAGATGCCCTTATGGTGCAGAATGTTTTTGGGCAGGTAACGCTGAAGTACGGATGAAATTAGTTTTTGATAGCTCTAATCAAATTTTGTTTAAATTGAATACGTTGCAGACTTTTGGGCAAGAAGTACAGTTAAATGGAATAAAATTCAAATTAATTGATCTTTTTCCTCATCCCGATATACATACCAAATTCAGTTATCAAAGCTATCACGTAAAAATTTATTACTCAATTCCAATCCAGTTAAATTGACACGTTATTTTTGCGAAAAAAGCAGTTACCCGTTTTCAGGATAACTGCTTTTGTTTTTAATATAGGAATCGTGTGTTTAGTCTTCTTCTTTTTTCGAAGCCTCGTATTCTTTCAATAATTTATCCTGAATGTCCATTGGTACTAGTTCATAATTGGCAAACTTCATGCTGAACGAAGCTCGACCACCGGTAAGTGAACTCAGGGTCGTAGAGTAACTACCCAGTTCTTTCAACGGAATTTTAGCGGATAGTTTTTCGTAGCCTTTTTCGCTTTCCATGCCCATGATTACTGCACGACGACCTTGCAAATCGCTCATAACATCACCAAGTCTGTCGGACGGTGCTTGTACAGTAACGTCGTAAACCGGTTCGAGCAGTTTAGGTCCGGCTTCTTTGAAGGCAGCTGAGAATGCATGTCGTCCAGCTAAACGGAATGAAATTTCGTTTGAATCAACCGGGTGCATTTTACCGTCGTACACAATTACACGTACATCGCGCGCATACGAGCCGGTAAGTGGTCCCTGTTCAATCCGATCCATAATTCCTTTCAGAATTGCCGGAACAAAACGTGCATCGATAGAACCTCCCACGATACTGTTGATAAGAACCAATTTTCCACCCCAGTCCAGGTCGATAACCTGCGTGTCACGATTACTGATTTTGTATTCCTGACCGGCAAAACGGAATGTTTCCGGAGCTGGCATACCATCGTAATAAGGTTCGATAATCATGTGAACTTCACCAAATTGGCCGGAGCCTCCCGATTGTTTTTTGTGACGGTAGTCGGCACGTGCATTTTTGGTTATGGTTTCGCGATAAGGAATTTTCGGTTCTTTGAATTCAATTGGAATTTTATCGTTATGCTCGATACGCCATTTCAATGTGCGTAAGTGAAATTCTCCCTGTCCGTATAAAATCGTCTGTTTCAGTTCTTTCGACTGTTCTACCACCCAGGTTGGATCTTCTTCGTGCATGCGGGTGAGCACTTCACTCAGTTTTTCTTCATCGGCTTCAGAAACTGCTTTAATTGCGCGTCTGTATTTTGGTTCAGGATATTTAATTTCTTTGAAATCATATTCGCAGCCTTTTACATTCAAGGTATTGCCCGTGCGGGTATCTTTCAATTTCACGGTTGCTCCAATATCACCGGCCAAAATTTCATCTACTTTGGTACGGATTTGTCCGGCTACAGAGAATATCTGGCTGATGCGCTCTTTCGAACTCCGGTCGACATTTACTAAATCGTCACCTTCTTTGAGCTTGCCACTCATTACTTTAAAATACGATACTTCACCGATATGAGGTTCAATGCTGGTTTTGAAAACATAAATACTGGTTGGACCGTTTACATCAGCCGTAATTGTTTGTCCATCGTGTGTTTTAGGTTTTTCGGTATCACTTACACTTGGCGATACGTTGCCCACAAACTCCATCAAACGGCGAACGCACATGTCTTTACCTGCACAA
>Ga0209124_10001053_pt1 | contig 11804 bp, 9 predicted proteins | sample BarGraIncu01122A_FD_184502 | JGI IMG/M metagenome (GOLD analysis project Ga0209124, IMG submission 184502) | Arctic peat soil microbial communities from Barrow, Alaska - Barrow Graham LP Incubations 011-22A (SPAdes) (version 2) | ecosystem: Environmental > Terrestrial > Soil > Wetlands > Peat...
CGAGGACCTCCAGACCGAGCGGGAGAACCTGAGAGCCGTCGCGGTGGTGCGCGATCTCCGTGAGGCACTCGACGCCATGTCGCGCACGCTCGATGTGACCGAGAAGCCCAAACACCTGGGCGGATGGCACGGCCTGTTCGAGCGGCTCTCGGCCAACGCAGCGGACGTCGAGAGGCTGCTCGAGTCGCTCGACCAGCCGCCGCGCGACGAGACGCAGGAGGCCCCGGCGTTGTGGCCCACCACCGCGCTCGGGCGCGTGCGCGCCGCGTGCGTGGATGCAGCGCGCGCGGTGGCCGGGCCCTTCGGCGTGCTGCAGGAGCTGACGCCGTGGGCGCAGCTTCTCGGGGAGGCGCCGGCGGAGGCGCGTCTCCGCCCCGAGCTGCGCCCGCTGCTGGAGTTCGTACCGTCGCTCGTCGGACTCGCCGAGGGCCTGGACCGCGTGCTCGTCGCGCTCGACGACCTTGCCGAGAACGGGACATCCGACGAGACGCGTGTGTGGGCCGAGAAGATCGGGTGGGGCATCCGCGACGGCCGCGGGGTCTGCGCGGGACTGCTGGCACGCACGCGGCTCTCGGCGGAGATCGCGCGTGAGATGTGGGAACACACCGACTTCGAGATGCTCTTCGACGAGTCCCGATTGCTGTTCTCGATCGGCTACAACCTGACCGAGGGCCGTCTGGACTCCTCCTTCTACGACCTGCTCGCGAGCGAGGCGCGCGCCGCCAGCTTCCTGGCGGTGGCGAAGGGCGACGTCCCGCAGGCGCACTGGTTCCGCCTCGGGCGCCAGCTCACCGACGCGGGGACCGGGCGTGCGCTCGTGTCGTGGTCGGGCTCGATGTTCGAGTACCTGATGCCGCTGCTCGTCATGCGTTCGTGGCCGGGCACCATCCTGGACGAGACCTACCGCACGGTGGTGAAGCGGCAGCGCGAGTACGCCGCGGAGCGCGGAGTGCCGTGGGGTGTCTCGGAGTCGGCGTTCAACGCCAAGGACGTCGACCTCACCTATCAGTACCAGGCGTTCGGCGTCCCGGGCCTCGGGCTCAAGCGCGGTCTGGCGGACGACGTGGTCGTCGCCCCCTACGCCGCGATGCTCGCCCTGCCGATCGACGCGGCCTCGGTCGTCACGGGGCTGCAGGCCTTCTCGGACCAGGGTGCCGAGGGCCGCTACGGGTTCTACGAATCGGTCGACTACACCGCAGGCCGGGTGCCGGCGGGGGAGCGGCGGGCGGTCGTTCGCGCCTACTTCGCGCACCATCAGGGCATGGCGTTCCTGGCGTTGACCAACCAGCTGACCGGCGAGAAGATGCGCGAGCGCTTCCACTCCGATCCGATGGTGGCGTCGGCGGACCTGTTGCTGCAGGAGCGCGTGCCTCGTGGCGTTGAGATGATCACGCCTCACACGGAGGAGGTCGCCTACGTCCGCTCCGTGCGTGAACTCCAGGCGCCGGTCACGCGGACGTACCGCACTGCCGACACGCCGGCACCCTCGACGCGTTTCCTGTCCAACGGGCGCTACTCGGTCATGGTCACCAACGGCGGTGGCGGCTACTCACGCTGGCGCGGCCTGTCGGTCACGCGCTACCGCGAGGACGTCACACGGGACTGCTGGGGCACGTTCTTCTACATCCGCGACACGGCGAGCGGGGCGGTGTTCTCCATGCCGTACAACCCGTGGCCGGCGAAGCCCGACGAGTACAGCGTCTCCTTCGCGTCGGACAAGGCGGAGTTCCGCCGGCTCGACGGCGAACTCGAGACGCATCTCGAAGTCGCGGTCTCGCCCGAGGACGACGTGGAGATCCGCCGCCTGACCTTCACGAACCGTGGATTCGTGCGCCGCCGCCTGGAGGTCACCTCGTACCTCGAGATCGCGATGAGCGCGCAGATGGGAGACCAGGCCCACCGGGCGTTCTCCAACCTCTTCGTCGAGACCGAGGCGCTGCCCGACGGGAACGCGGTGCTGTTCACGCGCCGGCCGCGCAGCGCCGACGAGCGCCGCGCCTGGGGGCTGCACCTGGTCGCCTGCGACAATGAGGTCTGCAGGCCCACCTTCGAGACGGACCGCGCCGCCGTCCTCGGACGGCTGCGCGGGCCCGACCGCCCGCTCTCTGTCGAGACGGGAGGCCCGCTCGGCGGAGGGCTCGGACCGGTGCTCGACCCCTGTGCGGCGATCCGGAGTGGGATCGATCTGGGTCCGGGCGAGAGCGGGCGAGTCGTCTATGTGACGGGTGCCGCGGACTCGCGGGAGCATGCGATCCACCTGGCCGAGAAGTACCACGATCCCGCCAGCGCGCAGCGCGCGATCGACCTGGCGCGGACGGCCTCCCAAGTCGAACTCCGCGACCTCGGCATCTCTCCGGACGAGTCCGTCGCGCTCGAGCGTCTCGCATCCCGGCTCCTGCTGACCGACCCATACTCCCCCCTGAAGATCGAGACGGCGCGCGAGAACGAGCTGCCCATCAGCGGGCTGTGGTCGCTCGGGGTCTCCGGGGACCATCCGATCCTGCTCGTGCGCGTCGAGGAGGTGGAGCACGCCCCGCTCGTGCGCCGTGCGCTCCTGGCTCACCAGTACTGGCGCCACAAGGGTCTGCTGGTCGACCTGGTCGTGCTCAACACGAAGCCGAGCGGCTATAGCGACGAACTCGACGACCGCCTCCGGATGCTCATGCGGACCGGCCACGCGCTGCAACTGCTCGACAAGCCGGGCGGGGTCTTCCTCCGCCGGGCCGACCAGATGCACCCGGATGTCCTCAACCTGCTGGTCTCCGCCGCTCGTGCCGTCCTCGAAGGCGACGGCGGCAGCATGGAGCTGCAGCTCGACCGGCGCCGGCGCAGGCCGAGACCGCCGCAGGCACTGGTGCCGGTGAGTGTCCCCGTGGTCGACCTCGCGCCGACCCCGATCCGCCCGCGCCTGCTGTTCGACAACGGGATCGGCGGCTTCGACCCCGAGAGCGGCGACTACGTGATCGTGCTCGGCGACGGGGAGAACACGCCGGCGCCGTGGATCAACGTCATGGCGAGCGCGGAGTTCGGCTGCCTGGTGTCCGAGGCGGGCGTCGGCTGCACGTGGGCGATGAACAGCCACGAGAACCGCATCACGACCTGGAACAACGATGCCGTCAGCGACGGGTCGGGGGAGAACTTCTACCTTCGCGACGAGGAGACGGGCGAGTTCTGGAGCCCGACGCCGCTACCGGCGCGCGTTCCGGGCACCTATACGATCACCCACTCGCCGGGCTGCACGACCTTCCACCACGTCTCGCACGGCATCGAGACCACGCTCGAGTGGTTCGTGGCCGCCACGGAACCCGTCCGGTTCGTCCGCGTGAAGCTGCGCAACACGACCGACCGCGAGCGCCGGCTCACGGTAACGCACTTCGTGGAATGGGCGCTCGGCTCCTCGCGATCGGCGGCACAGCAGCGGGTCGTGACGCGCTTCGACCCCGAGGCAGAGATGCTGACCGCGCACAACTGGTTCAACCAGGACTTCCCGGGGCGCCCAGCGTTCCTCGCATGTGACCGCCCGCTGCACTCGTGGACGGCGAGCCGCACCGAGTTCGTCGGACGCAACGGACGTCCGGCGGACCCCGCGGCCATGCACCGCGCGTCGCTCGGCGGTGCGTCCGGTCGGCACCACGACAACTGCGGCGCTCTGATGGTCGAACTCGAACTCCCGCCCGGCGCGGCGAGCGAGACGGTGTTCCTGCTCGGGCAGACGGAGACGCTCGAACGCGCGCGGGAGCTGGTCGCCACGTACCGCGAGCCGGGCGCGACCGCCGGCGAGCTTGAAGCGGCACGCCGGCAGTGGGAGGACCTGCTGTCGACCGTGCAGGTCAAGACGCCGGACCAGCGCCTCGACCTCATGTTGAACCGCTGGCTGCTCTACCAGGTGACCTCGTGCCGGGTCCTCGGGAGGACGGCCGCCTACCAGAGCAGCGGGGCGTTCGGCTTCCGCGACCAGCTGCAGGACGTGCTCGCGCTGCTCGTCGCCCGCCCGCAGATGGCGCGCGCCCAGATCGTCGAGGCCGCGCGCCGTCAGTTCCCCGAGGGTGACGTGCTCCACTGGTGGCAGCCCTACTCGGGCCGTGGCGTGCGCACCCACATCGCCGACGATCGCCTCTGGCTGCCCCTCGTGGTCGCCGCGTACCTGCGGGTGACCGGCGACGAGAGCGTGCTGCGCGACGTGACGCCGTTCCTCGAAGGACAACTGCTCGCGACGATGCAGGAGGACGCCTACGTCCAGCCGCCCGTCTCCGAGCAGAGCGCCGACGTCTACGAGCACTGCGTGCGCGCGATCGAGTGCTCGTTGCGCACCGGGGAGCACGACCTTCCCCTCATGGGCGGGGGAGACTGGAACGACGGCATGAACCGCGTCGGGCACGAGGGTCGCGGCGAGAGCGTATGGCTCGCATGGTTCACCGGCTACGTGCTGGAGCAGTTCGCACCCATCGCCGCCCGGCGGGGAGACACCGAACGGGCCGAGCGCTATGCGGCCCAGGCGGCCGCATTCGCGAAGGCCGCGGAGGAGCAGGGGTGGGACGGCGGCTGGTACCGCCGCGCGTACTTCGACGACGGCACACCCCTGGGCTCGCGGGACTCGGTGGAATGCCGCATCGATGCGATCGCTCAGGCATGGGCGACCATCTCGGGGCTGGGCGACACCGAGCGCGCGCAAGACGCGTTGCAGGCCGTCCAGGAGAAGCTGGTGCGCCGGGAGGACGGCCTGATCGCGCTGCTCGAGCCGCCGTTCGACACATGGGCCAAAGACCCGGGGTACATCAAAGGCTACGTCCCGGGGGTTCGGGAGAACGGCGGCCAGTACACGCACGCGGCGATCTGGGTGATCCTCGCGTACCTGATGCAAGGCGACGGTGACGAGGCCTTCGGCCTCCTGAGCATGGTGAACCCGGTGTCCCACGCGCTGGACGCGGTCTCGGTGAGTCGCTACAAGGTCGAGCCCTACGTGGTCGCGGCGGACGTCTACGCGGTCGAACCCCACGTCGGGCGCGGTGGCTGGACCTGGTACACCGGCGCGGCTTCGTGGTTCTACCGCGTGGCGCTCGACAACCTGCTCGGACTGCGCGTCGAGGACCGCGCCGGGCAGCCTACGCTCATCGTCGACCCGTGCATCCCCAAGGCGTGGCCGAGGTACGAGATGACGCTGCGTCGTGACGGGGGGACCTGGCGCATCCGAGTCGAGAACCCCCGCGGGGTCAACCGGGGCGTGGCGCGCGTGACGCTCGACGGGCGAGACCTTCCGAGCTTGGAGGTCCCGCTCTGGGCCGGTGGAGAGCACGACGTGGTCGTCACGCTGCTCGGGGGCTGAGCGCACGCGATCGCGCGGCCGGATGCGGGATGTCGAGAGGGACGGTGGATGCGGCCCTCCCCGGAGCACGGGGAGGGCCGCATCCACCGTCGACGGACCGCGCGCATCGAAGCGTCCGATAGCGCGCCGGGGCGCTACTCCTCGGGAGCCTCGCGCTTCCTCGCGCCCGCCGTCGCCGCGTCGTCCTCGTCGTCGAGCGTGCCGTCGATGCTGTCCCTCAGGGCCTTTGCGGACTTGCCCAGCATCCGCGCGATCTTGGGCAGCTGGCTCGGGCCCATGGTCACGAGCACGATGATCAGCACGATGATAAGGGTCTTGTCGAGGTTCATGGTTTCCTCCTTCGTTCTAGCGACGGTGCTTCGGGTACTTCGGCGGCTTGACGGGACGCGGAGCCGAAGCGGCGTCGTTTCCGTCTCGTATCTCGCGCAGGGTCTCATCGGCCGCGGCGGAGAACCTGCTGAAGAGGATCGCGGCTACGACTGCGAAGAGCGCCAAGCCGGTCACGATGATCAGTTGGGTGCCGGTGAACATCACGGTGTCTCCTTCTTGGGGTCGCGGGTCGGGTGCGCGGAGGCGGAACGCGGGCGAGCCAAGGGCTCGGCGGCGTCGGCTTCCGCGTGCGGGGCGCGGCGGCGGGTGCGTCTCGGGCCCAAGGGCCTCCATCCGGACGCCATCAGGCGTCGCCGCCGGCGTTCGGCCGGGGGAGAAGGAGGCTGCGCCGGTGCCGGCAACGAGGTCCGTTGCAAGCCGGAGCGGGCGGAGAGGAGCAGCCGCTGCGCGGCGCTGACTCAGATCCGGAGAGGTGAGGAGGTGACGCTCGGGGATGCCTGGCGCAGCCCGCGGAACCGCGGGGAGCGCGCATCGACGGCGGCGACCGGTCGGCATGGACCGGTCAGATGACGCAACGCGGTCGGCGCCTGTAGCGCGAGTGTGGCGGCCTCGGGAGCGCCGGTGTAGACGGCCAGACCCGAGTGGGCCCCGCCGCACAGCATGTCGACGCTCCGGGTCGGGTCGGTCGGGCGCCCGCTCGCGTCCTGCACGAGGACGGCGGCGAAGACCAGCGTCACGAGGACGATGATCAAAAGCGCTACCGACAACCGGGACCTGGACATGCCGCGAGTCTACCAGCGCCCCTCGCCGGGTGCCAGGATGGACGCGATCCGGTGACAGCGGGCGACGCGGGTTGGGAACCATCGGGATGAGTGCGGGAATCACGCCCGCGGGCGCGGTTCCCGGTGCACGTGCGAGGTGAGGGGGAGTCATGAGTGACACGATGCCGGTCCAGCACGACGAGTCGGGACCGCGGCGGCGCGGGGAGGGACAGGGCACCGGTCTGATCGTCGGCGCGGTCCTGATCCTGCTGGGCGTGGCGTTCTTCCTGGAGCAGGGCGGCTACATCACCATGACGGACAACTGGTGGGCGCTGTTCATCTATCTGGCTGCCGTCGCCAGCTTCGCGAACGTGTGGCGCTCGTACCACGCGTCGGGGACGTTCGGCTCCCAGGCCGGCGGCTCGCTGGTGTGGGGCCTCGTCCTCACCGTGGTGGCCAGCATCTTCTTCTTCCAACTGGAGTGGGACAAGTGGTGGCCGGTCATCCTGATCGCGATCGGTGCGGGCATCGTCGCCGGGAGCATGCTGGGAACCGCGACGCGCAAGCCCGAAGGGACGGGCGTCTAGGACAGGCGCCCGATCGGCCCCTGCTCTCTAGGCCACACTGCGCATCGGCCGCCGCCGCGTGCCGTCGGGGCGGATGAGACGGGCCCCGTAGCCGGTGGATCGGATGGCGCGGAGCACGGTCCGAGGGGCGATCTGCTGTTCGTCGTAGAGCACCGAGACCAACCCCAGCGAGCGGACAGCCGCCACGTCGGCGATCCCGGAGAGCATTCTGAGCACGGCTTCGATCAGGACGACGTCATCGGGGCACTCTATACCGCTGGTAGTGATGTGGATGGCCTGCATGAGGACTCCTCTGCCACGGGCGGATGGGCTACGTGAGCGCATCCACACGTGGTTGTCCTCGGGCCAGCGGGCAGCCGCGCGGTTCACCGGGCGTCCAAGCGCAGCGGTCGGTCGCGACCCGGTCGCCGGTCCCGATGCAGCGGGGGGATGCGCTTGCGGTCACCGCCAGGGAGGTCGACCGCTCGCCCGCGCTCGCCCCGGCAAGATGGGCGAGTAGGTGCGGCGGTCCCGGTCGTGAGGCGGCCCCGTCCCGTGCGCTCCCTGCCGTCGGCACGGGGGCGGCGCTCGTCCGGAGGGGGTGCGCAGTCGCCGGGAACGGGACGACGAGGCACGCGAACAGCATCGCCGCCGAGGTGAGAGCAGTGGTCGCGACCAGAGCGATCTCCGACCGCGTGGGGCTCTTGCGGCTGCGGCGCTTCACGGTTCGCTCCCTCCCTGGACGATGGCCGGCGGCTGAGATCGTGTCCGACTCCCTTGAGACTGACCCACGTTCATGCGCGGGGCATCCTCTTGTTGAGGCGTTTCCATGTAGTACATGTGGGCTACGAAGGCCCGGGGCGTACGCCGTGCGCGCTACCGGCCGGGGCCTCGTGGACCCGCCGTGAGGGTCCGTCAGAATCTGCGGGCGCGCCCTCTGAGCGGCGTTCGCCCTGTCGCAGATGCCTCGCGCACGGTATCGTGCATAGGAGCCACGTGATTCTGTATGCCACCAAGGAGGATCCCGCATGATCAAGGTTGCCGTTTGGGGCGCGGGCATGATGGGCCAGGGCCTGCTCCGCTACATCCTCGACCGCCCGAACGATATCGAGCTCGTCGGCGTGATCGACCGCCACCCCGAGAAGCACGGAATGACCCTGGGCGGGCTGCTTGGAGAACACTACGACCACGACGTGGCCATCACCGCCGATCATGACGCGGTCCTCGCGCTCAAGCCGGATGTCGTGTGCATCCTCACCGCGAGCAACCTGCACGAGATCACCGGATCGGTCACGGCGGCGATCGAGGCCGACTGTGACGTCATCGGCATCGCCGAGACGCTGTCATACCCGTGGGCGAGCGACCCCGAGTGGGCCGACCGCATCGACGCGCTGGCACGCGAGCACGGCGTCAGCGTCCTCGGAACCGGCATCAACCCCGGCTTCGTCCTCGACGCGCTGCCGATCATGCTCAGCTCGGTGGGCCTGCGCATCGACCGCGTCGAAGCGTCGCGCATCAACGACCTGTCTCCGTTCGGGCCCACGGTCATGCAGAGCCAGGGCGTCGGCACGACGGTCGAGCAGTTCGAGGCGGGCATCGCCGACGGCTCGATCGTGGGCCACATCGGCTTCCACGAGTCCATCGGGCTCATCGGCTACGCGCTCGGATGGGAGATCGACGACATCGTCGAGACGCGCGAGCCGATCGTGAGCACGGTCGAGCGCTCAACACCGCACGTCCACGTGGCGCCGGGCAATGTCGCCGGCTGCCGCCACATCGCGCGCGCCTACAGCAAGGGCGAGCTGAAGATCGAGCTCGTGCATCCTCAGCAGATCCACCCGGAGCTCGAAGGGATCGAGACGGGCGACTACATCCACATCGTCGGCGAGCCGGACATCCACCTCGCCAACACGCCGGAGATCCCGGGCGGCAAGGGAACGTATGCAAGCATCGGGAACTACCTCCCGCTCATCGGCTCGGCGCGGCCCGGCATCGTGACGGTCGTCGACATGCCGCTGCCGCGCTTCTGGTCACCCACGGTCTAAGGACAACTGCGATGGAAGACACGACGGGCTGCATGGCGGGCGACTGGGTCGAGGTCGAGAGCATCCTGCTCGAGCCGGCCGATCGCGCAACGAACCTGCCCGAGGACACCGCCGCCCAGCCGCTCCGCATGTGGGTGAAGGGCTTCGCCCGCACCGCCGCCGCCGTCGGCGACGAGCTGACGGTCGAGACGATGACGGGCCGCGAGGTGACCGGCACGCTCTCCGAGGTCAACCCCGGCTACTTCCACACGTTCGGCAAGCCGGCGCCCGAGCTCACGGCCGTGGGCCGCGACCTGCGCGCCCGTGTGGCCGCCTACCGGAAGGCGGGCGGCTGACATGGCCGGCAGGACCGAGGCGATCCTGGCCCGCAAGGGCGAGATCATGAAGCGTGCGCTGGGCATGGACTACGCGCAGTTCGAGCGCAGCCCGATCTCGTTCGACTACGAGGCGATGATGGCCGCCCACGGCTACTCGCTCGACGACATCATCCGCATCCAGCTCGCCGCGGGTGTCGGCAAGACGCCGCTGCTCGAGCTGCGCAACCTCACGGACCTGATCCGCTCGTACGCCCAGCCCGGCCACGGCGCGCGCCTGTTCGTGAAGGACGAGGCCGCCAACGTGGCAGGCTCGTTCAAGGACCGTCGGGCGAGCATCTCCATCCACGCGGCGAAGGAGAAGGGCTACGCGGGAGTGATCGCTGCGACCTCCGGCAACTACGGCGCCGCGGTGTCGAGTCAGGCGGCGCGCGCGTCGCTCAACTGCATCATCGTGCAGGAGGCGTTCGACTCCCGGCACGTCGGCCAGCCCGAGATCATCGAGAAGTCGCGCATCTGCGAGGCGTTCGGCGCCGAGGTCGTGCAACTGACGGTCGGTCCCGAGCTCTTCTCGCACATGCTGGAGCTGCTCGACGAGACCGGCTACCTTGCGGCCTCGCTGTACTCGGCCTTCGGCATCTCCGGCATCGAGTCGCTCGGATGGGAAATCGCCGAGGAGATGACCGCACTCACCGGCGCACCGCCGACCCACGTGGTCGTCACGCATGCCGGCGGCGGCAACACCACGGGCACGGCGCGCGGGCTCCGTCGCGCGGGCGCGACCTCGACGCAGGTCGTCAGCGCGAGCGTCGACCTGTCCGGCCTGCACATGGCCAGCGATACCGACTTCAACCGCAAGAGCTTCACGACCGGCCACACGGGCTTCGGCGTGCCGTTCGCCACGTGGCCGGACCGCGCGGACGTGCCGCGCAACGCGGCGCGCGCCCTGCGCTACATGGACCGCTACCTCACCGTCACCCAGGGCGAGGTCTTCTACGTCACCGAGGCGATGGCCAAGCTCGAGGGGCTCGAGCGCGGACCGTCGGGCAACACCGCGATGGCCGCGGCGATGTCGCTCGCCCGCGATCTTCCACGCGACGCCACGGTCGTCGTCCAGGAGACCGAGTACACGGGCGCGGGCAAGCACCACTGGGCGCAGCTCAACTTCGCGCGCGCCAACGGCGTGGAGGTCCGCGCCGGCGACCCGACCGAGAGCGTTCCCGGCAAGAGCATCGTGATCCCCGAGCGTCCCGAGCAGATCCGCGCGAAGGACTTCGACATGGGCAAGATGCGCCGCAGCTATGTGCGCAACGCGCTCGCGCACGCGGGCGAGGGCTACACGCCCACGAGCGAGGACATCGAGTTCCTCGCCGCCGACACGCACAGCGACGCCGAGAGCGTCGAAGCGATCATCGCAGCACTCAAGGAGGCCTGATCATTTGGCACGCGAAGATACCTTCCGCCAGGCGCGAGAGCATCTGGCTGAGCTGACCGACGAGCAGCTCGAGGTGCGGTTCTGGGAACTCGCGCAGCAGGTCGTCGACCCGCTCGTCGAGCTTGCCCGCACGCACACCTCGCCGTCGATCGAGCGCAGCGTCCTGATGCGCATGGGCGTCGACTCCCTCACGTGCATGGCGGTCGTCTCCGGATGCGAGCAGCGCGGGCTGCTCGGCCACGGGGCCGGCAACGTCGTGCTGTACTGCTCGCAGGAGTGGGGCTGCAGCGCGACCGAGGCGGCCGCGCGGCTCGCGCTCACGGGCGGCACCGGCTGGGAGACCGTCGAGTCGAAGTGGGGAGGCGCGCTGTGACCGACGACACCATGCAGCCGCTGCTTCCGAACGAGAAGCTCGACGTCGTCAAGCTGCTCGAGGGGTTGGAGCACTACCGCCCCCGGCGCAGCGGGTGGCACTGGCGCGAGCCGGTCGCCGACCAGCACCTCTACGAGTTCGACTACAAGCAGACCTCCAAGGGGCTGAAGAACAGCATCCCGCTGCCGGCCGCGCACTACTTCGGCAACATCGACCCGCAGCCGGACTGCGTCGTCACCACCGAGATCGCCTCCGGGCGCGTCGAGGACGACATCCGCCGCATGCGCATGGCCGCGTGGCACGGCGCCGACCACATGATGGTCATCCGCACCGCGGGCCAGAGCCACATCGACGGGCTGATCGAGGGCACTCCGGAGGGCACCGGCGGCATCGCCGTCACGCGCAAGCAGGTGCGCCTCACGCGCAAGGCGCTCGATCTGATCGAGGACGAGGTCGGACGCGAGATCAACTTCCACAGCTACGTGTCCGGCGTCGCCGGTCCGGAGATCGCGGTCATGTTCGCCGAGGAAGGCGTCAACGGTGCCCACCAGGACCCGCAGTACAACGTTCTCTACCGCAACATCAACATGTTTCGCAGCTTCGTCGACGCGGCAGTGGCCAAGCACGTGATGGCCTCAGTGCGCATGCTGCAGATCG
>Ga0209124_10001058_pt1 | contig 11737 bp, 11 predicted proteins | sample BarGraIncu01122A_FD_184502 | JGI IMG/M metagenome (GOLD analysis project Ga0209124, IMG submission 184502) | Arctic peat soil microbial communities from Barrow, Alaska - Barrow Graham LP Incubations 011-22A (SPAdes) (version 2) | ecosystem: Environmental > Terrestrial > Soil > Wetlands > Peat...
CCTTAGGCGCTGGGTGACGGTGTTGACGTGGATTCGCAGTGTCTCGCCGGTGCGCGCCAGGTTGCGGTCGTTGCTGAAGTAGGCCTCGAGGGTGTGGACCAGGTCAGTGCCATGCTCTTCGTCATAGTCCAGGACTGGTCCGATGGTGCGTCGCACGAACGGCATGACATCAAGCCGGTCGCCGAGCAGCACGTTCGAGAAAGCCGAGCTCGGCAGCACTTGCACTCCCGCCGTCTCGCCCGAGCGCCTCCAGCGCTTCGAGGCAGCGCCTCGCTTCCAGCTGGGCTGCTGGCACCTGTTCCGGTCGCTCAATGATCGCGGACGCGCCCGCTGTCACCGGGGCTGACAGCGCCCGCGTGAGCTCCGCGCATACCTTGCGGGCCGCCTCGCCCGGGTTGTCCAGGGGGACGAGGAGCACGACGGCGCCCTGCCGTTCGGTGGCCAGCCCGCGGAGCCGACCGGCCATGAACGACGCCGCGGCAACCATCCGTAACCGGTCGCGGACCTTGGGCCGCTGTTCGAGCCGGCGCCGCCTCTCATCGCCAAAGCTTTCAGATCGAAGTTCCGTGCAACATCTCGTGAAACATCCCCGCCCGGGCGGGGAGCACGCATCTAGTGCTCCGTCGTTGAATTGATCTGGCGGTTGAGGGTGGCACGGCCTCGCTGGACTTTCTCGATGATCTCGTCGGCGGAGGTGTGCCAGATGAATGGCTTGGGGTTGTCGTTCCAGTGAGAGCCCCAAGTCGTGATGGCCTCGACGAGTTCGGGCACGTTGGTGAAGGCTCCGCGGCGTAGTCGTTTGTCGGTGAGCTCTTTGAACCACCGCTCGATGAGGTTCACCCAAGAACTTGATGTTGGGGTGAAGTGCAGGTGCCAGCGTCTTCGGTCGCGGTGGCTCAGCCATTTGGTGATCTCGGGTGCCTTGTGGGCTGACAGGTTGTCCAGGACGACGTGGATCGCCAGACCCTTGGGCACGGAGGCATCGATCTTCTTGAAGAACGCCAGCACGTCCTTGGCCGTGTGGCCCTTGTGGCAGTGGGTCAGGACCTGCCCGGTGGCGAGGTTCATCGCGGCGAACAGGTCGGTGGTGCCGTTGCGTTTGTAGTCGTGGGTCATTGTCCCGGCCCGGCCAGGAACCATGGGCAGGCTCGGCTGGGTGCGATCCATCGCCTGGCACTGGGTCTTCTCATCGAAGCTGAACACCGCGGCCCGAGCCGGTGGGTTCATATACAGACCGACAACATCGACCAGCTTCTCCTCAAAGTGCGGGTCGTTGGAAACCTTGAAGGAGTCCACCCGCCAGGGCTTGAGGTTGTGGTCGGCCCAGACCCGGGCGACGGCGTCCTTACCGATCCCGAAACGTTTGGCCAGGGACCGTGTCGTCCAATGGGTCGAGGTGTCATCGGGGGCCTCGTGGCAGGTGACGCGCACGATCTCGGCCACGGTTCCCTCGGGCAAGGCGGGTTTGCGACCTCGTCCCTTCGCGATCACCCCGACCCCGTCGGCACCCTTGTCAGCGAACCTGGCCCGCCACCGCCGCACCGTGTCCGAGTCCACCTCGCACCGGCGAGCGATCTCCTGGTTGGCCAAGCCCTGCGCGGCCCATAACAACGCCTTGGCCTGCACCACCTTTCGGTGCGGCAACGTCGTGGACGCCGCCATCTTCTGCAACTGGGCCCGCTGTGTCTGGGTCACCGGCAACGCCGGTGCGGTTATCATTGGCATACCCAAATGCTACCGCACTATTTCACAGACAGAGTATGAGGATCGCGGCCCGGCGCACCAAGCGGGGTGGTCCTCATCGTGGCTCGCCCTTTCCGCTCGTCCATTTCGGGTTGCTGCTCACCGACTTTCCGGCTGAGGCTGGGCCTCTGGCTTGGCGTCTCTGCCGCGTGTGCAGCCGTCCTTTCCGGCCCGTGGTCCCGAATACCTCGTGGGTTGGCGTGGGTGGCTCTCTTGGGCTAGTCCTCGGTGTTGCGGACGCTCGACCTGCTTGACGGGCGCAGATGCTGAGTCCGACGTCGAGCACTGGATCTGGGAGCGGTGATGCCGCCGAGACCATGTCGGAGTCGCCGTGGCTCGCAACAGCCGCGCGAGGCCCTGACCCGACAGCGCAACTGAGTGCCACCGTGGAGAGGATCCGGGCCGAGAACAACTTGGACTTCGTGGTCGTCATGGACACCCATGGAATTCGTTGGACCCATCCGAACCCAGAGCAGCTCGGTCACACCTACACGGGCTCGATCACCGATGCTCTCCAGGGCGTAACCGTCGTGGAGGAGACCCTCGGCACATTGGGGTCGTCCATCCGGGTGGTGGCTCCGATCACCAGTGAGGGGCGAGTCGTGGCTCTGGTGGCCGCTGGGTATTGACGGAAAAGGTACGCCGGGTCAGCGAGGAAAGGGCGCTGCAGCTGCTGAAGCTAACCCTGGTCTCGCTCTCCCTCGGCATCCTCGGGACATGGCTGATCGCCAGGCGGATCCATCTGCAGACTCGCGGCCTGGGACCCCTCGGGCTTGGTCGGTTGCATTCCTACCACGAAGCCCTGCTGCACTCGGTGCACGCTGGACTCGTGCTCGTGGGGGTCGACGGCCCCGTGGTCCTGTGCAACGACGAGGCAAGCCGCCTACTCGGCGTCCCCGGCGTCCGGCCCGGAACACAGGTAGCCGACCTGGGTCTGGAATTCGACCTGGCCGAGCTGATGACCTCCGGACGCGAATGCTCCGGCGAGACCCATGTTGCCGCCCGGACAGCGCTGGTGGTGACCCAGGTTCCAGCGGTGCTGGATGGCGTCGATGTGGGATGGGTCACCACCCTGCGCGACCGCACCGACCTGGTTCGACTCACTGGGGAACTGGATTCCTTGCGATCTTTCAGCGACATGCTGGGCAGCCGTGCCCACGAGGCGGACAACCGGCTGCACGCGGTCGTCATGCTGGTGGAGATGGGACGCCCCGAGGAAGCGGTGAAACTCGCCACGGCCGCGATCGAGCAGAGCCAGGCCCTGGTGGACGCGGTGACCGAGGCGGTCAGGACGCGCCGCTGGCGGCGCTGCTGCTGGGCAAGTCAGCCCAGGCGGAGGAACAGGGGGTGAGCCTGCGCCTGGCCGAGAACCTCGACATCCCCAACACGGGCCTGGCCTCGGGAGACGTTTTGGTCGTCCTCGGCAACCTGATCGACAACGCCATCGACGCCGCTTCGGCCGGCGACGAGCCACGCTGGGTCGAGGTGGGTGGTGTTGAGCGAGCGGATGGTTCGGGCGTCGTGCGGTTCGATGTGGCCGACTCCGGCCCAGGGATTCCCCCGGACCTGGTCTCGATGGCGTTCCAGCGCGGCTGGAGCACCAAGCCAGCGCACGCGCCCGGGCGGAAACCTCACGGGCGCGGTCTCGGCCCTTCGCTCGCGGCGGGAACCGTCCGCCGGCTCGGCGGCGTCATCAATGTGGTCTAGGCGCCCTCGAAGTTCGTGGTGCGGCTGCCACTGCCAAAGGCTGTCGACGAGGGGGATGCAGCGTGATCCGGGTGCTCGTGGTGGACGACCAGCCGGTGGTCGCGGAAGGGCATCGTCGCTATGTGGAGCGGGCACCCGGCTTCGAGGCGGTCGGTGTGGCCCACGACGGCCCGCAGGCCATCGCGCGTTGCCGCGAGGGGGGAGTCGACCTAGTGCTGCTCGACCTGGCAATGCCGGGGATGCACGGGCTGGAGGTCGCCCACGCCCTTCAGGAGATCCCCGATGGTCCGGACGTGATGGTGCTGACCGCCTCCCGCGACCTGCAAACGGTTCGGGCGGCAATGCGCGGAGGAGCCCTGCAGTACGTGGTGAAGCCGTTCTCGTTCGCCACCCTGCGCTCGAAGCTCCTCCACTACGCCAGCTTCGCGGAGGCCACGGCCGGGCGGTGTGAGGTGATCGACCAGGGGCAGATCGACGCCGCGCTGGCCGCCCTGCGCGACCCGGCCGGAACCGACCTTGCCAAAGGCATGTCCCAGGAGACCCTGATCGCCATTCGGAACGCACTGCTGGGCGAGCCCGACGGACTCTCCGCGGCCAGGGCCGGCGAGATCGTCGGCGTCTCGCGGGTCACCGCCCGGCGGTACCTGGAGAATCTTGCGGACAACGGCGGCTGCTACCGGCAACCGGTGTATGGGCGCACTGGCCGCCCTGAACTGGTCTAGCGGCCCCATACGGGCTAGAGCTCCAGCAGCAACGCGAGATCGACCGGCCGAACCCTTCGACCGGTCGATCTCGCGCAGCAGCGGCCAAACCTCCTTAGCCCCCGAGCCCGAGCAAGCCGAAGGCGACGTAGCAGACGATGGCGCCGACCACCGACATGGACAACCCCCAGATCAACAGGTTGCGGAACAGCTTGACCTTGTCCTCGTGTTGGCCGGCGCAGGCGATGCAGAGGGCGCCCAGGGTGGACAACGGGGAGGTGTCGACCAGGTGAGCACCGATGTTGATGGACGAGATGAGGGCGACGGGGTCGGCCCCGGCCAGTTTAGTGACCAGGCCGGGAACCATGGGCAGGAACATCGGCATCACCACTCCAGACGAGCTGGAGTAGGCCGAGATGACACCGCTGATCCCCGCCAACCATCCAGTGACGGTCACTGGAGTAGAGACGCGCGCGATGAGGGAGATCAGCACATTGAGTCCGCCGGCCTTTTCCATCACCCCAATCAGCACTGTCACACCGCAGACCATCATGATCACACTCCATGGAATGGCTTCAATGGCCTTCTTGCTGTCGCCGGCGCCGATCAGCATCAGGATGCCCGCGAGGATGAACGAGATCGTGCCGACATTGCTCAGTATGTTCGACAACTGCTCCGGCACGATGTCCTTAATGCCGGGCAGACCGGGCACGACGATCAGGAGGATGAGGAGGCCGATCGCGCTCAGCGTGAAGATCTGGTGCCGGTTGAACGGCTCCGGCTTGGGCGCGATTTCATCGATGTCCAACTTGGCGCCCCGTTGGTGCCGGATCCACACCCAGCCGCCCATCAGGAAGAACCCGCCGATGTTCACCAGTCCCTGCGCCAGCTCCGAGTTGATGTGGATCCTCCAGGCGAGGCCGTTCAACGACTCCGCCGCCATCCCGAGCTGGGGAGCCATCTTCGCGATGAGGCCGTTGGAGATGATTCCCGTCGGCGCGAAGGGCGAGAAGGCCGCGCCATTCGCCGCCCCGACCACGAGCAGCGTCATGAGGAAGGCCGACATTCCCACTCGGGTGGCGATGGCCATGGCCACGGGCGCCATCAGTGCCGTCCCGGCGATGTTGCCCGGTCCGATCGTGACGATGAGTGTAGTCAGAAGGTAAACGATCAATGGGATCACTGCGGCGTTCCCTTTAGCGACCCGCACCGCATACGACGTCAGTTTCTCCATGGTCCCGTTCGTCTGGGCCATGCCGAACAGGAAGGTCACCCCGGTCAGAATCATGAAGAGACTGGTCGGGAAGAAGTCGAGGACCTTGCCTCCGGCGGTGTCGGCCCACAGGCCGCCCACGATGATGGCCAAACCGATGGCCAGGAAGCCCACATGCAGGTTTTCGTTCACCATGCTGATGATCACTACAAGAACTAGCGCTGCAATCGACATGATTGCGGCAATCGTCATACCCTCCACTGTCTTCTCCTTTGGTAGACCGGGTCACGTAGCCGGCATGGGCCGGGACAAGGGGTATTCGTCTATCTGTTTCAGGGTGGTTTTCGGAGAGAATCCTCGCGCGCTCTTGATCGCCACCAAGGCCCCGCTTCAAGGGGAACCTGGTGGCATCGACCGACGAGAACCGTTCTCTTCATTGAGACAATCTCTTCGTTGAGATACTCGACTCGATCTCTGGGGCGCCCCCGGCTCACGCCGGCATCACGGCGCAGGACGTCATTTCATCAAAAGCAGTTACCTCGCCCCCATCAGCGCCAGCAGGACGCCGCCGGCCACCACCGAGGCCACCTGGCCGGCGGCGTTGGCGCCCATGGCGTGCATGAGCAGGAAGTTGTCGGAATCCGCCCGCTGCCCTTCCTTCTGTACGACCCGGGCAGCCATCGGGAAGGCCGAGATCCCGGCCGCGCCGATGAGCGGGTTGAACTTGCCGCCGCTGAAGAAGTTCAGGAGCTTGCCGAACATCAGACCCATCACGGTGTCGAGGCAGAATGCGGCCAGGCCGAGAATGAGGATCAACAGCGTCGAGAGTTGCAGAAACTTCGCGCCGACCATCGTGGCCCCGATCGCCAGGCCGAGGAACAGCGTGACAACGTTCGTCATCTCGTGCTCGGCCGCGCCGGTCAGCCGCTCGACGACCTTCGACTCGCGCATCAGGTTGCCGAGCATCAGCATGCCGATCAGAGGAGTGGCGAACGGCACGAGGGTGCCGACGAAGATCGTCACCAGGATCGGGAACAGGATCCGCGTGCGCTGGCTGATCTCCCTGCTGCTGTACGGCATCCGGATCTGCCGCTCCTTCTTTGTGGTGAGCAGACGCATGATGGGCGGCATGATGATCGGCACCAGTGACATGTAGCTGTACGCGGCGACCGTGATGGGCCCGACCAGATCCGGCGCCAGCTTGTTCGACACGTAGATCGAGGTGGGCCCGTCGATGGCGCCGATGATGCCGATGGACGCCGCCTGGTTGTGAGTGAACCCCAGCACCAGGGCCAAGATCAGCGTCATGAAGATGCCGAATTGGCCGGCTGCGCCAAGGAGCACCATCTTCGGATTTTCGAGCAGCGGCCCGAAGTCTGTCATGGCGCCGATTCCCACGAAGATCAACAAGGGAAAGAGCTCGGTGCCGACACCCACGTTGTACAGGATGCTCAGCGCGCCGTCCTTGCCCAGCAACGGCGAGAGCGGCAGGTTGGCGAGGACCGCTCCCGCGCCGATCGGAAGCAGCAGCAGCGGCTCGTACTCCTTGGAGATGGCGAGATAGATCAACAGGAGGCCGACAGCGATCATCACCAGCGACTGCCAGGTGGTGTTGTGCAGTCCCAGGAGCAGTAGGCGAATCGTCTCGGGGTTCATGACTCAGTTCCCCTCGAACCGCACGAGGATCTCCCCGTACTTGACCTGTTGGCCGGTGGACACGTAAACCTCGGCGATGTTGCCGTCGCGGGGAGCCTTGAGTTCGTTCTTCATCTTCATGGCCTCGAGGACCAGGACGGTCTCCCCGCGCTTCACGCTCGCCCCGGCGTTCTTCTCGATGGTGATGACGACGCCCGGCATTGGTGCGGTCATCTTGTCCAGCCCGGCACCGCCTCCCCCGGTTCCCGTTGCCCGCACCGCCGGCGCTCCCTGGACGGGGGTCGACGAGGGCGCGGCCTGCGATTCCCCGGCCGCAGCACCCGCCGGGGCAGCGGCCGGTGCCGCGGACGCGGAGACCGCGGCCGCAGCGCCCGGCGCTGCACCCAGTGTCGGTGCTGGACGGGGCATGATCGCGGGGGTTACCGCCGTACGGGCAAGATCCCGGTGATCGTCCAGGGTGACGTCGATGAGGCGTCCATCTATCTGCACGCGGAAGAGATTGGCGCCGACGGCCTCGACATCGATGACCTTCGTTGAGTCGTTGACCGTGAGTGTGTAGCGTCGCATGGAACCTTACTTCCGTCGGAATGGTTGGGTTTGATTGCCGCGTCCGACCGAGACCCAGCGGCTGGCGAATAGCTGGCTGCCGGGTTCGTAGGCGCGCGCCTCGGGTGCGGCGAGACGGCGCCGGTTCTCGGCGTGGGTCATGACTGCAGTCGCGATCGCGGCGATCGTGTCCGCGGTGAAGCCGGTGCCGTCGACGTCCACGGCCGCGCCGCCCTCGGCGTCCGGCCTCAGGGTCAGCTTCGCAGGGGCGTTTTCCACCGCGGCCGGCGCCGGGCGGGGTCGGTCAAGCCGCCCGGTCAGCATCAGCAGACCCATGAGTGCCAAGAGCAGTCCGAAGACCGTGCCCATGCCGACGAGCATCATCTGAAGTCCCCATAACATGGAGTTCATATCGTGTTCCCTCCTTAGACCGGGAAGAGCCCGTGCTTCTTGGGCACGGTTTGCGTAACCTTGGTGCGGAGCACCTCGAACGCCCGGATCAGGCGGGTTCGGGTTTCCCGCGGCTCGATGACCTCGTCGATCTGCCCGACGTCGGCGGCCTGGTACGGGTTGAAGAACATCTCCTTGTACTCGGCTATGAACCGGGCCTCCTCGGCTTTCGGATCGGCGGCCTCGGCGATCGCCTTGCGATTGAGCAGTTTTCCGGCGCCCTCGGCGCCCATCACCGCGATCTGTGCGCTCGGCCAAGCGAACGCCACGTCGTTGTTCATCTGCTTGGAGCTGAGGGCGACGTAGGAGCCGCCGTAGGCCTTCCGGGTGACGACGGAGATCTTCGGGACCGTCGCCTGGCAGTACGCGTAGATGATCTTTGCCCCGTGGCGGATGACGCCGCTGTACTCCTGCTCGACACCGGGAAGGTAGCCGGGGCAGTCGATGAAGGTGACCAGCGGAATGTTGAACTGGTCGCACAGCGTGACATGGCGGGCGATCTTGTCGGACGAGTTGATATCGAGGCAGCCCGACATCACCAACGCCTGGTTGGCGATGAAACCGACCGAGTAACCGTCCAGGCGAGCGAATCCAACGAGCGCGTTGCCCGCGTAGTCCTTGTGCAACTCGAAGATCGTGTCGTGGTCGAAGACGACCGAGAGCACGTCCAGCATGTCGTAGGCCACGTTGTCATCCGCCGGGATGATCGTGTTGAGGATCTCATCGATCCGGTCCGGCGGGTCGAAGGGCTCCAGCGGTTGCGGATCCTCCGCATTGTTCTGCGGCAGATAGCTCAACAGCGTCTGGGCCAGCCTCAGCGCGTGCTGCTCGTCGTCGGCCATCACCTGGGCGACACCGGACAAGGAGTTGTGGACCCTGGCGCCACCAAGCTCCTCGGCCGTGACGTCCTCGCCGGTGACCGTCTTGATGATGTCGGGGCCGGTGAGGAACATGTTGGAGGTCTGGTCGACCATCACCGTGATGTCGGTGAGCGCGGGACTGTAGACCGCACCGCCGGCGCAAGGCCCCAGGATCAGTGAGATCTGCGGGATGACGCCAGAGGCCTTGACGTTCCGGACGAACACCTCGCCGTAGGCGGCCAGCGACCGGACGCCCTCCTGGACGCGCGCGCCACCGGAATCATTGAGGCCGATCATCGGGATGCCCGACTCGATCGCGAGATCCATGATGCGGCTGATCTTGTTCGACTGCACCTCCGAGAATGAACCACCCAGCACTGTGAAGTCCTGCGCGTACACCGCGACCCGCCGGCCCTGGATCTTGCCGAAGCCGGTGATGACGCCATCGCCCGGGAAGCGCAACTTGTCCATCCCGAAGTCGGTGGTGTGGTGCGTGGCCAGTGCCCCGAGCTCCTGGAAGGATCCCTCGTCCAGCAGGATCGACAAGCGCTCGCGGGCGCTCAGTTTTCCCTTTGCATGTTGCGCCTCAAGGCGCTTCGGGCCGCCCCCAGCGAGCGCAGCTTCGCGCTTCTCCCGGAGGACGGTGAGATGGTCTGTCATTCGCATTCCTCACGGTGGACTGGTTCCCAGTGGGGACCTGGTTGGGCTCATGGTAGGGGCTGCTTCGGTTCCTGACGACACCGGGTCCGGATACGGGCTGTTTCGGTTCCCGACGGCACTGGTCATGCGAACACAATCTACGAAACCCAGAATTCCTCTTCCGAGGCTCTTCCGGGCGCGGTCCAGTCAACCAACCACTTCCGGTGTAGGGCCTCCTCAGTATGCGAATCCCAACAACCCGACCAACTCGTCGGTCGGGATCGTCAGGGGGAAGTGGCGCGGATCGTCGATGGAGACATCGGGTTCGGGCGGTTGGGCATGGGCTTGGGTAGAACTGCGGGGCGACCTGGCGCTCGTTCAGAGAGCGGACGGCTAGCGCGGCTGTTCGATGGTTCGGTTCCAGACCTCGACCAGGCGTCGAACGGCTGGCGCCAACGTCGGGAGGTCTCGCCGGTAGACGCGTCCCCGGGCCAGGCGGTTGGCCAAGGTCTTAGGAGAGCTTCCCATTCCTCCGCGCTCCTCGGCTCGGTCGGCATCTGGACTTCCACCGAGCGAACGATGGGCTGGGCACAGCCCAGCGCTGGCGAGCCAACACACGCCGGCATTTGGCCGCCGACAGAGAGCGTCGTACCGGAGCAGTCCATCAGCGGCCCGGTCGGCCCTCCGCTCTCGGGCGACTCTGCGACTATCTCGAGCCGAGGTGCGATCCTGTGGTCTGGAGGTGTGCGATCACCTAGTGCTCTGTCTGCAAAATAGTGCGGTAGCATTTGGGTATGCTAGTGATCTCGTGCTGATCGAGGAGTTTCCCACCGCTGTCGTACGCGCCATCGGCTCCGGTGAGAGGGAAGCAACCCTCATTCGGTATCGCGACACGCTCGTGGTCGTTAGCGTCGCTGGTGACAGGCGCGGTTACCGGACCTACCGACTCGGCGCCCTGGTAAACCCCGTCGGCATTGCTGATGGAGGCGACATGGAAAGAAATGCTCGGCTCGACCTGCCACCGTGGAACCGGCCTTCACCGACTGCGATAGCCGCGTTCTACGCGGTCGGGGCTCCAGGACGACGCTACTTACGGCTGAACAGGGCCGTTCCCGTAAATGCCCACCATCCCGTCAGACACCGACCCTCCAGCTCGCCCATAGTCCGGGCCTATCTGCATCTGGTTCAGAAAGCGCCTGGTGTGGTCGCAGTAGCCCTGGGTGAAGGACACCGCTCGCGCCTACTATCTGGCAAAGGCGCGCGCACTGGCTCCTGCCGTCATCGGTGAGCCCATAACGCTCAGTCGAAGACGAAAGCCCAGACGCTGACTCCCGTGAAGCAGACAGTGCGCCGGTTGGGCGGGCACACAGGAATCAAATGGCAGATCCTGCTCTCATTCACGACAACGGGGGAGCGTGCACGCGTCCAAGAGCGTCCGGTTGGCCTTGGCTGACGTCGGCTGTCTGTGAGGAATACGCATGGAAGCTGTTGCTGGTCAGGCGTTTCCGCTGGTCACAGGCTTGCAGCCTCGGGACTGTAAATCCATCGCGAAAACTTCGAAGGTTCGAATCCTTCACCTGCCACCACGTGCTTCCGTGTGGTCCGGCTGTGATCGGGTCAAACCGGTCGACTACGGCCGTTCGTGAGGAATACGTGAGGGAGTTACCGCAACGTGTGGCTCTTCGGCAGCCGTGGTCAGTGCCAACGGAGCCTCGATGCGTATCCGAGTCCAACTAGCCGTGCGCTTCCCTGCAGGACCGTGGACATCACCCGGCCAGAGCTTTTAGCTCGAAGTTCCGTGCGATAACTCGTGCGATAACTCATGGCCCATTGGGGTAATCACGGTGAGTCGCGGTCGGTCGCGAGAACGGACGCCAGTCCCTCAGACGCACAAACGCGCAGTCCGGTCGGGGTGCTGCGGGAGCGGGTCGCCGACCGTCGTGGCCGCAACATCGGCAGTGTTGCTGCCGCCCGGCGCCAGCTGGAACTCGTCTTCTACGCGCTGCGTGACGGCCACGTGCGCGCCTTGGAACACCTGCCGAGGGTGGCGTGAACACCAACTTCGGCTTTCCCCTGGTCGGCGCGGGTCGTGCAGGTCATGACCCCCATCACCTGGCGTCGCCCTCGGCGGATTGACCCCGCCGGCCAGTACGCACCGCGAACCCCATGCCGCCCCTGCCGCGGCGAAGGGATGACCGGCAGCCCTACCCAGGCCTGCCCCC